>Ga0224511_10000010_pt1 | contig 174047 bp, 171 predicted proteins | sample SF_May12_sed_USG_2_FD_169988 | JGI IMG/M metagenome (GOLD analysis project Ga0224511, IMG submission 169988) | Sediment microbial communities from San Francisco Bay, California, United States - SF_May12_sed_USGS_8_1 | ecosystem: Environmental > Aquatic > Marine > Sediment | place: USA...
ACGGTTTTCCAGCAATTCAACAGCTTGCCGTTTAAACTCTGCGCTGTATTGTTTTCGTTTTGTCATTGAACACCCCTCGAGACTATTGTCTCTTATTTGGAGTGTCCGTTAAACTGGGGGAAGTTCAGAGAACAATTGTTTCTAATATAAGCCACTCCGAATATATGAATAAATTATTCTCTGGCCCCGATTATTGGGAATTATTGGCTAATCCAGAGTCAGAATGTACAGAATACTGTCCTCCAGGCCGGCGATATGGAAAAATGGGCTGAGTAAAATAATTTATTCCAGGGATTTACCACAAGATTTCAACAGGATCATTAAATACATGAAAAACACTATATTATTGGTAGTTGTCATATTCAGTTTGATATCTTCTCCTGCCTTTTCTCTTACTACTGATAATGCAGTCAATGCAATGAGAAAAGGTGATTTTAAAACTGCGATCAACGAGTTGCGGGTTCTTGTCGAAAAAAATGATCCAAATGCCCAATTTTTAATGGGGATGCTTTACGACGCAGGTAATGGTGTACCTCAAGATCAGTCTGTTGCTGCGACCTGGTATAGAAAAGCTGCCGAACAAAATCACACAATTGCCCAATTATTCCTGGGGGTGTTTTACTACAATGGTATCGGTGTCGAAAAAGACTACAAAGAAGCGGTGCGTTGGTTTCAGTCGCCTGCGCTAAAGGGAAATGATCAGGCCCAGTTCTATCTGGGTATGATGTATGCGTCAGGTCATGGCCTTGGTAAAGATGATTCTGCTGCTATTGAATGGCTTGCCAAAGCGGCTGTCCAAAAAAATACACGCGCAATGGGATTGTTATCAACACTTCTGTTTTCCAGAAACCGGGACGAGAAGGATTTGATTGATGCTTATGTGTGGAGTCATATTGCAGCGAAATATGATCCGGTGCAGGCCGCAACAACAGCTCGTTTCATTATTGAAAAATACTGTACCGAAGCCCAAAAAAAGGCGGGAAACCTGTCTATTATCGAATGGGAAAATAAGTGGAAAACCGATTCACTGCATAATCGGGTTAATCCTTAGAATAAAGTTGGCAGAGAACAATTGTTTCTAATATAAGCCATTTTGAATTTTATCAAGAAATGTTCTCTAATGTCATTTTTTAACATAGACAGGTTAATGTTGGTCTGATCCTGATTTACTTCACTGGCTGGATAGAGCACAGAAATATGGACTACCTTGGCAATGAACCGGAATACTACCAGACCCTGCTTGCTCAATTTTGTAAGGAGCTGGTATCTACCCTTGTGCCGCTGTCTGTAAATGACACAGCAAAGCTAAAGGGTGTTTGGAAGGTTGAAGGGATCAACTGGGACAGCCAGGACTTATATGAGTTTGATGGCGTGGAAGTGGTAAAACAAAGCGAGTCTTATGAATACTATAAAATACCTGCTAACGGCATTCTGTCGTTGTATTATCACTACGATGCGATGCCTGAATATGATGTTGAGGAGGGAGGCTATGCAGAGGAGGCTTTCTATGCTCACTGGGTCGACGGCAATACCATTCACTTGTCAAACCCTGACTCGAGTTTGCGATGGTTGCTCAGGAAACAGCCCTGACCCTATTGAACTTAAGTTCTATGGAATAGTATAGGTTGGTCTGTTTTCCAAACATCTAATATAGAAATTAATATGAACTATCTTAAAGAAAGGGCGCAGGAATGGATTGAGCCGGATATGGCAATGTATTTCGTTGGCTGTAATCTCGGGATATTTCCTCCACCAGACAGTGAGTTGTCGGGTTATCGTGCAGTAAAGAAGATATTGTGGTCATCAAACGACATAGAAGAAACCCTGGAGCTTGTAATCAAGAGGCTGTACAGAAACAATATCCTGCTTTTTAACGAGGATACTCAGAAATACAAATGGAATGATAATTTCAGTTTGGTAAATGAAATTTAGCGGGGAATGCCTACAGTCTGGCAAGCCAGGGCTGCGGCCGGAGTTATTGTTTCTAACTTAAGCAGTCTCGAATATCAGTTGGAAATATTCACTGCCATGGTTTCTGCATAAAAAAAACCGGAACCAGTTTCGCTTTCATCCAGTATTAACGGTGGTTGAAAATTGCTCTGGTCCCGGTGTGCTGACGCTATAACTTATCCGAAATTGTTAATACAACACCTCAAGGCTGACACCTGAAAAAGCGGTGTAACCGTTTATGCCAATATAAAAATCACCGGCGGGTGGCGTATTTATCCTGACCAGTTCTGTGCTGCCATTGAGCCACGGGCGGATATCCCAGTTTGTGTCACTTGGCAATGAATCATATTTGATATACAGATCAGCATCGCCTGTTGTTCCCCGCATATTGACGTCCATGGTGCTTGTGCCAGGCGGTACAGTAATTTTGAAGTACTGCCAACTATCGGCACTGCCGGACAAGTTTGTAACTGTAACACCATTTGTCAATACGGTAACCGGGACGTTGTAGTAGTAACGTGCATATACGTCATACTCTGCTGTTGGAACATTATATTTTTGCCAGGCGATCAAAAAATTCCCGTTGCCATCCATGCCAATTTTTGGTTTGAAGTTCTTGGCATCACTGCTTTCCGGGCTGACCTGGAACTGATTGCCCTTGGGGGTACCATTGGCAAAGTATTCACGCGCCTGGATAGATGGGTTGGAAGATGGATCATTGTTGCGGTTGTCATGTTGCCATGCCACAGCAAAGTCTCCATTTGCAGCCATGCCAACGGTTGCCAGTTGCTGGCTTCCGGTCGTAATGTTATTAATTCGGAATTCTGTGCCCAGTTTGCTGCCTGTAGAAGAATAGCGCTGGCCATAGATTCCATATTCATTACCATCCTGACTGTAGCTCTCCCAGGTAATGATGAAATTGCCTGATGCATCCAGCGCTATTGATGTGCCTGCCTGAATACTGGTCGTGTAGGTATTGGCGCGAAATGCACTGCCCAAGGCGCCGCCGGTACTGCTCATCCGTCTTCCCCAAACATCGGTGATGGTGCCGGTAGGGATAAATGACACCCAGGATACTGCAAACAGTCCATTATCAGCCATGTCGATATCCATTGCATACTGACTGCTGCCGTTTGCCGAACTGGCCATGACATCGTTGCTGTAGGGAACACCGTTGGCATGGAATTTTCTTGCATAGACAGCGGCAACACCTGATTGGTAACCTGTCCAGACAACAGCGAATTCACCACTTGTGTTCATGGTTACAGTAGGACCGTTCTGGTCGCCTGTTGTTACGCTGTTTACCCGAAAAGTATTGACTATAATATTACCGTACTGGTCATATACTGTTGCGTATACGCCCGTACCGGATGCATCGGATGCCGTATGTACTGTTACATAGTTGCCGGCGCCATCTGTTGCGGTGTCGGTTGTGCTGCCAACATACCATTCGCTGGTCTGGAATGGCGTATCATTTGTATATCGACGCATAAAGCTTAAATTGCCTTGTGCACTGTCTTGCCACAATACGATTGAGCGACCACTGCTGTCCATGCCAATATCCAGCAGATATTGATTGCCGTTGGTCATGGTATTCACTGGAAATGCTACACCCGGCGCAGCGGCGTAGATATGTATGGAGATCAGGTAAAGAAAAATAGAAAGAAGGTATTTGTATGTTGATTTGTTCCATTTGTTTTGATTATTCATGGTTCCCCCATTAATCGTTTTTTATTGGTCAGATCATAACCTGCTAAATTCAGGTAATGTCTGGAATCAGAGTCTATGGCCTGGAATTGCCTGCATCAACCTGTAAAAAACAGGTATGCGGTTTGGTATATTTTTGTACAATAGCTTGCCGATGTTTTTGAAAGTATTAATAAACAGCTCTTGATACATAGCTACCTGATTTCAACGCAGTATTTAATACTGTTGCGTTGTACATAATATAAGCAGTAACGGTGTACCGTTTTTGAGTATTCCTGGTCGGACCCGGATCTGATAATGGTGACGAAGGGTTTATTTATTAATCATTCACGGACTGTACAAAATTAAATCATTTCGTCGCCTTTAACGCTGTCCCTCTGCTCACCGGTATCATCCTTGATGCCGACTGAATTGATTCAAAAAGCCTCCCAAAACGACGAACCAGTGAAGGGGATGATCCACTGGATATTTCGGTGGCCCGATAAGCGCACGCCGGCCTTCAATAAACTTTTCGCTTGACCTCTTCTCATGTTGCTCGTAACTTCAGGAAAAGACGGTATATTCTGTGTTATGGGAAAATTTTCCGCATAATACCCTGAAGTAAATTCTTGTGTTAACAGGTTAAGATATTGTTTTGCAAGAGTGTATTAGTGTTTGCTAATGAACTCGGCGGGGTTTTATTGGTAAATTAGTACGGATAAATAAATATTGTAAGAGTGCAGAGAAATGCAGAATCCAAACGCTATCAAAGCAGTTTCACTTGCGGTCTTTCGACCGCGCGCATTCATTAAGTACGCCATCGCACATGATTGCGCCAAAATCAAGGAAGCTTATGATGGTCGCGACTTAACACCACAAGAAATCGAGAACACCAGAAATCTCTCCGCGAAACGTTTGTGCTCGCTACGCTCTTCACTCGGCAGGGCATGGTTGTTAACAGAAGTCGCAGTTGCTTGCGGTATCGTCTTCGGTTTCATACTGCAATCCAGTGTGGGTGCTGCAAGTTCTCGAACAGTTTTGCTTCTACAATTAATTGGCGCGTCAATAATCCTCGCAGCCACGCTTGCATTGTTGGGGTGGGATATCCAGTCAATGGAGGGAGACACATTGCCGGAGCGAGTCAACCAGTGGCTGTTCCGTTTTCAGTATTGGGTGGGCACGTTTCTCTTTGTTCTTTCGGTTGTATGGTCTGCGTAATAGAAAACGGGGTGAACGAACAATTGTTTCAAATATTAACCGACTCGAATGTTAGCGGAAATTGTTCTCCGCCCCCGATTGCCAGCCCCCCCATGAGTTAAAGGTGATGGGGCTTCAGGCCAACAATTTTTACGACCAGGTTAACGCTGCCTAAAAGGAGGTATGTATGTTGCGCTCTGGCGATATCATGTTCAGGAAAGGAAATTATCATCACACCATGATTATTTCTGATCCTAAAACATTTGAAAGTTATGCAAGTTACAAGCAAGTAGATTCCCATGACATTGAAGTTATTCATGCCGCTTCGGTTGATTCAGCCGTTTTTAGAGAAGACATTAATATAGAAACTGGCGAGATTAGTGGGAATAACTTTACTTTTTATAGACCGGCTGACCCCAGGCTTCGCTTTGGTATAGAGTTTGCCAAAATATGGTCTCGTTACCGCACGGGTAAAGCAGATGAAACAAGAGGGGCTATAACTCAATATTCTTACAATCAACTGAATGCCTCAGGAGCAGACATGAGCCGCTACTCGGGTGTGCAGCAATGGCTGCACAGTGGACATAATCCACCGCTGGAATTCGATGGCCTCTATCGTGCGTTCAAATGGGCGACACGACAACGTACCGGTTTTAGTAATAATCGTGGAACTACCTGTTGTGCTTTTATTACAGCCTGTTTTCAGGCTTCGTGTATTGTTGATCTGGTTAACTCAAATTACCCAAAGTTGTATAAGGGCTTTGAAATACTGAAAGCTTTGCGAGGAAATAAGCTGCCAAAAGAACAGCGGATAAATAATCACGTCGTTTTGGGCGGAAAGAAGAAAAAAATAAGTCATAGACCGCTCAGGCAATACTCCAATGCAGGTGGTTTTTCAGAGCGGTTTAGCGTCGATGATTATTGCCGTTTTGTAACCAAAGAAATTATTGGTAGAGAAAAATCGTTGTCGGAAGTATTTCCGCCGGCGTTGTTGGTAGACGCGAAATACAACTACAGCGCAAATTTCGAGTCGATGATTAGGCGAGTTGGTAGTGGGTGGCATAAAATTATGAAGATTGGATGTGAGCAAGGCGGCGGATCGCTTGCTATCAAAAGAGCACAAAATCGGGATTAGAGAACAATTGTTTCTAATATAAGCAACCTAAAATTTTTCAAGAAATGTTCTCTGATCCAATTTGCCGCGGGTGACGCGAAAAATCGGCTCGGCTGAATTAAACATTATGCATTATCTATGAAATGAGAAGCGGCATGCGTTATGCTGAACTAATACTGTGCTCGTTGCTGGTGATTGCTCAACCCGTGCTGGCGGATGGGTTGAAATCCTTGTTTGGCAAGGCAATAAATGAGATAGGCGAAAACAGTCACGTGCCTGTACGCCTGCCAACGGTAATTCCGAATGTCATCGCAAAATATGGTGTAAAGAGTGCTGTTGGGAAAACATCCGCTAATGGCTACACTGTATCACTTTACTATACCCAGGAACCGGGCAATGCAGCATATGCCGGTATGATTTCGGGGTCGACCGTAACCTTTGACTCATTACCAAACACAGTACCAGTCCAGTTGCTGAACGGTACAAATGCACTGTTCCGCGCAGTGCAGTGTGGTGGGTCTTGCGCACCGGCAAATCTCTGGTGGCAAGTCGAGGGTGTTGGATACTCAATACAATTAAAGCTGTCCAGAAAGCTCAGTGAGGAAGCGCAGAAAAAAGCCATTATTGAAATGGCAAATTCTATGTCATTGGTGCGGTGATTATAGTGAAAATGATGCTTAACCAACGATAAAAGAAAACAGTGTCAGAGAACTATTATTTCAAATGATAACCGTCTCGAATATTGGCTGAAATTATTCTCTGACTTAATTTATTGCCACTCGGTAATTTAGCGCAAACGATTAGTGAGATATTAATACATGAACCCAATGCAAATTATTGACTATTGGTATTCTGATGAAATGCGCAAGCATTGGTTTGCGTCTACTCCCGAACTGGATTATGAAATAAAAAGCAATTACGAAAAAATCTGGGAAAGCGCGGGGGCAGGTAATTTGGATGAATGGAGAAACACGCCGGAAGGATGCCTTGCGCTGACTATAATACTGGATCAGATGCCGCTTAATATGTTTAGAGGCACTGCCAGGAGTTTTGCAACAGAAGGGAAGGCGGTCGAAGTGGCATTATTTGCTGTTGAGAATGACTTTGACGAGCAGATAAGCGCTGACAAACTACCATTTCTTTTTATGCCGTTTATGCACAGTGAAAACCTGGAGCACCAGGATTTGTCAGTTAAATTATTCTCGAAGCACAATTTGCAAGATTCTTTGAAGTTTGCCCTGCATCACAGGGATATAGTTCTAAAATATGGTCGCTTTCCTCATCGCAACAAAATATTGGGCCGAGAGAGCACAAAAGAAGAAATGGAATACCTGGCATCCGAGGACTCTTTTAAAGGATAAAGTGTTTGTTGCAAATGTAGATAATAATACCACGATGAAAAATGAGTCAGAGTCCGCAATTATCGAGTCCTGGGGCAAGAATGTTGAACCATGGATTCGTGCCATCAGAAATAATGAGATTGAGAGTAGAATTCTGGTAACAAACAAGGCCGTGGTAGATGTGGTGTTGGATCTGGCGCCTCGAAAGGTGCTTGACATTGGTTGTGGGGAAGGATGGCTGGTCAGGGTGTTGTCTGGTAATGGGTTTGATGTTTTGGGGATCGATGCAGTTCCGGAATTGATTGCAGCTGCGACAGGTTACGGGGCTGGGCGATATCGAACGCTCGCATACAGTGATCTGTCTGTTTCTGCGATTGGTGAGCAATTCGATGTCCTTGTGTGTAATTTTTCGCTGTTTGGTCATGAGTCTGTTGTTTCGCTTTTTCAATCCGCCGCGCCGTTGTTAAATAGTGGTGGTGCATTTGTTGTTCAAACCCTGCATCCTGCCAATGCCGGCAATGAAGATGAAACCGGTGACGGGTGGAGGAAGGGGTCGTGGGAGGGGTTCAGCAGTGATTTCCGTGATGCTGTGCCATGGTATTTTCGCACTATTGACAGTTGGAAAAGCTTGTTTGCAGCGTCGGGGTTTGCATTGACGGAAATGGTCGAGCCTGTTAATCCTGAAACAGGTCTTCCCGTTTCTATAGTTTTTGTTGGCAGGGTGGTTTGATTTTATGCTGACAGGATGGATTTATATATTTTTTTCGCTTGACTGACCAAGCAACTGATTTTTCGACTCAAACTACAGGATTGACAGCGATCTTTTACGGCATTAAAAAGTGAAAATTAATTGGGATGAATATTTGTATATAGAATATTTGGAAATTTGGGATAAAAAATGCGTGTGTCAATTTTGCCGAAAACAGCCGAGTTGAGTGAGATAATTGAGTTTACAAAAACAAAAATACCCAAAAACTCAAAATGAGTTGGATGCTTTTAGCTCGTGGTTTTGGATTGACTAAAGAATCTTGACAATAGCATTGAGTATTGTTAATTAATTGCAGTCGCGTTAATGCGGTTGGGATTTTATGTTGAGGTTCGCATATCTTCTCACCATCCCTTGTTTTTCAAATGGTTTTTATGGCGTATACAGATACAAACAAATATAAGCTTTATTATCGTGACCGGCTGATAGGGGAGGTGTCTGATATCCATTTCGGACTGGGTTGGTTGACCGGTCGGTTTGATTTGTCTGCTTCCGGACAGGAGCTGATTCCTTTTCTTGAAAAATATCTTGAGCTGCAAGATTTATGGGGCGGTAATCAGGAAGTGTACGACCAGGCGGTAAAGGATATTGCACTTATATATGGATTCGATATGGTTGATGTTCAATGCTGGCGCCTGGCCAATGTGTCGGCTAATGTAGTAAGACAATTAGCCGTGGTTCCTTTTGTCGATTTGGAGCTTGATACCATAAGCTGGCGTGAGGAGGAACCGACTGAGGGGGCAGGGCAGTAATGAAATATCTTGTACTCGCATTAATCCTTGTCTCTGCCAATACATATGCAGACTCATTTACCGATAATTCCTACAAAGGGGTAAAAGTGGGCATGAGTGTCGCAGAGGCAATGAAAATACTGACAAATTATAAAAATACACAGGCAGATTATGAGCCGGGCGGAAGTTGCTATTATCTTGAGGCAAAAGAGGCAAGACAATCACCCGCCTTTATGATTCTCAATGGCAAGGTTGCCCGTATTGATAATTACGGGGATAAATCTGTCACCACCAGGGAAGGTGTCGGGATTGGTTCCTCAAAAGCAGATGTGTTAAAAGCATATCAAACTGTCACTGTTGAACCTCATCCGTATATGACTCCGGAAGGAGAATATTTAATAATTCGATTAAAGAATGGGCTGGGGATAATTTTCGAGACACATCATGATATTGTTACCAGTTTTCGGCTGGGGGATGAGTCCATACGTTATATTGAAGGCTGTGCATAACGTGTTGGGCATCAGACTGTCTCTGCGTTTTCAATAAAGAGATGAAAAATATATTCGAAGAAATTTCAAATGTATCAGGCCCCTGGTATTCTGCACTGATTGGTGAAATAAATACTAATCCGGTGTTTGTGCGGGTGATGCAAGCCGTTGAGGCGCCGTTTCATGTGCATAAAAACAGCGATGAGATGTTTATTGTACTGGAAGGTGAGCTATATATTGATTTTCCTAACGACACGATATGTTTGAGAAAAGGTGATTCCCATACTGTCGTTGCCGGTACCGAACATCGGGCCAGGGTGCCAGATTATGCACAATTGATCGTGATCGGTGGGAAGGATTGATGTTTTGTTATACAAAATTTGAGGTGTTGTATGGATGTGCTCTATAACCGACTAAAACCCTTCGTTGACCAGGAAATATGCCGTTGCACATCGCTTCACGGTTTGTTACTGGTCGATCTTCTTTCCAGTAATCCATTGCACTGCGCAGAATGTAAAAATGAAGTAGAGCCGGAAAGACTGGGGCTGACACAGCGGCAGGTGGATGACATTGCCGATTGGTACATGGTGGCGAAAGCACTGTTTTTGTTGTGGCTGGACTCCGGCGAGTATGAAATGTATGCGAAAGAGAAACTGCTGGACAAGAATGGCCAGGTTAATGTTGTCGGACTTTCGCTTGCCAAAGAGTTGTCGGCGCTTTACCCGACGCTGTATTGGTGGTTCTCTGACTCTGACGATGGTGAGCCGCAAAACTGTCCCAATTGCGGCGATGAATTGGATACTGCTGTGAAGCATGGAACAGGCAAGTGCGAGAAGTGCAGGGTCATTGTATAAACGGGCCAGGTTTTATATGAGTGGCGCAATAATTAATCTGTTCATTATTTGGACTTCTCAAACATGATGCCCTGTTATGAGATTGCACCATGATGTTGCATTATACCGGTACATCTCCGCCACACATTCCCTCTGCGATCTACACACAAACCACATAAAGCCCCGATATCCTGACAGGTAACAGGAGGTGATTTATGTCTGAGAATACTGCCATGCAGGAGCCGAAAAACGCGGCCTATACCTTCCGCCGTGGTTTGGCTGATGTGTTCTATCTGGGGCTGGGGGTGCTGTTACCGGTCATTACGCTGTTGGTAGAAATGTCTACCGGGATGTGTGCTGCCGATTTGTTTGATCCCATTCCGACGCCGTTTCACAGTTTGTTGATTGCACTGGTGCCGCTGGGCAATTTGCTGTGCTGGCGTGTGTTGCGTCGCGGAGAGGGGGAGAATCGTCGTCACTTTAGTCTGCTGTTGGGGGCTGTGTTGGGAATTTCCGGCTTCTATAGCCTGATATTTCTGCCCATGGTTCCCTTCGGGCTGTTGTTGTTCTGGACCGGGATTGGCATGTTGCCCCTGGCGCCGTTGTTTTCATTCATTGTGGCGCTGGTGCTGATGTTTCGCTTGCGCAAGGTGAGATGGTCTTTCACGCCGGCCCGCTTTTCCAATACCTGGTGGGGGGTGTTGCTCGGTCTGACATGTTTGCTTGTGGTGCAAGTGCCGGACAGCCTGACCCGTGTGGGGATGCAGATGGCCGTTTCCGAATCGGAACAGACCCGGATCAGCGGGATCAGGATGCTGCGTGTGATTGGTCTGGAATCGCATATCCTGAAGGCAGGTTATGAGCGTTCCGGCCAGATGCCCTATATGTTTGCAGCCATGTTCAATCTGGGGGGTAAACGCATCAGTATGGAAGATGCGCGTGGTATTTATTATCGCGTGACCGGCAAGGCCTTTAATGACCAGACCGGTGCCTCCCAAAAAGGGCGCTCCTTCTGGGATCCCGAAGTAGGTGGCAAGCACGTGGGCGGACGTCAGCCTGAACTCTATTTACAGGATTCCACCATTGACGGTTCCATTTCTGCAAATGCCGGTGTCGCCTATCTGGAGTGGACCATGGTGCTGAAAAATGAATCGAGCTTCAATGCAGAAGGCCGGACCCAGATTGCACTGCCACCGGGAGCGGTGGTGTCGCGGGTGACACTGTGGGTGAATGGCGAGGAACGGGAAGCGGCCTTTGCCGGCCGGGGTAAGGCCCGCGAGGCGTATGAAAATGTGGTCCGGCGCAACCGTGATCCTCTGCTGGTGACCACACAGGGACCGGACACGGTGTTGATGCAGATGTTTCCGGTCCTGCCGGGGCAGGCGATGAAGGCGCGTATCGGTATGACGGTGCCGTTGTATGTGGTGAAACCGGAGCAGAGTATGCTGCGTCTGCCGTATTTCAAGGAACGTAACTTTAATCTCCGTTTCGGAAAAAAACACAACCTCTGGCTTGAATCGGGTCAGCAGTTCCTGGTGAACAGCAAGTTGTTTCCACAACCGGAACATGACAAAAAGGTTTATCGGTTGCAAACGGCGATCAGTGATGAATGGCTGGGTGATCCGGACAGCAATCTGGTCATACCACTCAATACTGATCTAAGCCGGGTTGTCAGTCGGGATCGCTATCAGGATCCGTCTGTTGTCGTGCAACAGATCAAACCTGCCATGAGCACTTATCGGCATCTGATTGTGGTGCTGGATGGGTCCGGTTATATGCAGGCACATCTGGAAGAAGTGGCTGACTTTATCGCAAGCCTGAACAGTGATCTCAAACCACGGGTGTTGGTCGCCGCTGACGAGGTGGTGGAACTGGATTATCTCTCGATCAAGCGTCCCTTGCCCAAGGCGGTCAGACGCGCGCTGGCCAATGTGGACTTTGCCGGTGGCGCCGATAACATGCCGGCCCTGTTAAAGGCAGTGGAGTACAGTCGCCGGCGTGCCGACAGTGCCATCGTCTGGCTGCACGGTCCGCAACCGGTGCACCTGACCTCGTATGAAAATCTGCGTCATCAATGGGAACGGGATAAAAATTCGCCGCATCTGTTCAGTTACAGTCTGCGTTCCGGTGCCAATCGCATTCTCGATGAGATGGACGGGATCAGCAAGGTGACAGCGGTGGCCGAAATCGATCGGCCGGTCAGGGTATTGCCGGTACTGGCGGATTATTTCAACGGCCATCGACCATTCTACACATACCAGCGCAAACTGGTGGACACCGGACCGGCGCCGATGATGGACAGTGAGTTGTCGAAACGTGGCCACATCAACCGGCTGTGGGCCAATGACCGGATCCAGATGTATCTCGATAAGGGCAAACGGCAACAGGCGCTGAAACTGGCGGCTCAATATCAACTGGTCACACCGGTCAGTGGTGCTGTGGTTCTGGAAAATCAGGCACAGTACAAGGCGGCGGGTTTGGATCCGGTTAAACCCGGCAGTGTGCCGACGATCCCTGAACCGGAAGAGTGGGCCTTGATGATAGTTGCCTTGTCGCTATTGGCCTGGATGCGTCTGCGCTGGAATTCTCCGGGGAGGTTGCAGGCATGATGCGCCGGGTTACACAACCGTTATCCGTTCTGTTGCTGTCAATCGTCGTGTTCTGGCCGGTCTGGCGCTGGTATGCCGGTCGGTTGCTGGATGGCAGCGGGGAAACGGTTGGTCTGGTGGCGATACTGACACTGCTTGGTGTGTTGATTCGTCACTACCCGCAACCGCCGCAGCAGACTCAGTTGAAGTTAACGGTGCCGGGTGTGTTGTTGCTGATCTATCTGGCCGGCATCTTTTATTTACCGGCCTTGCTGCAGGCGGTGCTTGCCGTTCTGGTGCTGGCGGTACTGGTCAGTCAGATCTGGTACGGACAAACCCTGCATCCCGGCATCACCGGTTTAATGTTGTTGTGTTTGCCGATACTCGCCTCGTTGCAGTTTTTTCTGGGCTATCCGTTACGGGTGGTGATTGGAATACTGACGGAGGCTTTATTGCGGATGAATGGTTTTGATGTCAATTTGGAAGGCGTGACACTGCATTGGGCTGAAACGGCAATTGAGATCGATGCGCCATGCAGTGGAGTGAAAATGCTCTGGGTGGGGCTGTATCTCTGTTTTGCCCTGATCTGTATGTTACGGCTGTCATTTCGCCGGAGCATGCTCCTCGCGGCAACGAGTGTCGCTTGCATTATATTGGGCAACACCCTGCGTGCCGGCGCCCTGTTTTTCAGTGAGTCGGGGGTTTTGTACAACGCCCCCTGGATGCATAACGGCCTGGGCATGATCAGCTTTGTATTGACTGCGCTGGCAATTGTCTTTTCAGCGCGGCTTATTCAATCCGGAGGTGCCGCATGGCGTTGCACCACTATTTAGGCTTGTGTCTGCTTGGTTTGGTCCTGCCGCTGTTTGTTGATCGGGAACCGGCCTTCGCCGGGATGGATGAGTTTCCCGGTTGGCCTGAACAAATTCTGGGTGTGCAAATGCGACAACTGCCGCTCACTGAACGGGAGCAACATTTTGTCAAAGGGTTTCCCGGTAAAATAGGCCGCTTTAGCGACGGCAAGCGGGAAGTGATCCTGCGCTGGGTGAATACGCCCAGTCGTAAACTGCATCCGGCTGCGGACTGTTTCAAGGGGATTGGTTACACCATTCGGCCATTGTCTATTGAGAAAGATAGGCAGGGCGGGGCCTGGGGGCGTTTTGAGGCGGTAAAAGGCAATACCCGCCTGTTGATCAGCGAGCGCATTGTCAATCAACAGGAAACGCAATGGACAGATGTCTCCGCCTGGTACTGGTCCGCTGTCCTCGGCAAACAGCCGGGACCGTGGTGGGCGATTACCGTGGCTGAAACAAAACGGTAATGCAGGGGTGCTGTGGTATCAACTGATGACGGATTTAATCGCCTTGATCTCGTCACCGGTGCCTTCCATGTCGATGACATTTACATCCGCCTGGATACCCAGCTTGTCAAAAGAGGGGACAGTGCGCCAGTCAATGTCATTTAGCAAATGGTTGGTGCCGAGGTGACTTTGCAGATTGGCGACGATGACCACATCCACATAATCGGTTTTTACACTGTGATAGTTCAAATCCTCATGGTATTCCGCGACATCAATGATCTCTTGCGGGAAATTCCACTTGGTGAGAATTGCCTTGCCGATTTCGGTATGGGTCTGACTAATGATTTTGTCCAGCAGTACCTCATCGGCCAGCAGGGCCGGCGCATCTTCCGCCCGGGTCAGAATGGGTAATGAACCAATATCGTGCACCAGACCGGCCAGCAGGGCCTGGTCGGGTTTCAAATCAGTAAACTGGGCAGCCAGGGCATGACTGATCGCCGCCACACTGGTGCTGTGTTCCCACAATGCACGCAGGCGCTTATCCGTGGCATCCGTGGTGGCCTGGAACATCTGTTCCATCACGATGCTCATCACCAGATTGCGGACCATGTCACCACCCATGCGGGTGACCGCCGATTCCACCGTTTCAATCTGGCGACTGGCCCGTAACAGCGGACTGTTGGCGATCTGGATCAACCGGGCGGAGAGGGCGGTATCCGAGGTAATGACCTGTGCCACTTCGGGCAAACCCATGGAATCATCTTCCAGGGTGTCACGGACCTTTAATGCCACTTCCGGGAGTGTCGGCAAAACAAGCCGATCATTTTCAAGGTCTTCCAGTAATTCGTTTATTAGTTGTTGTTCAAGGCTGGTACCCATCGAAATCCCTCGCTGGCGTCTTTAATTGTTATTCGCAAGAAAAATACAACAAAATATATCGGACCCATGCCAAGCCGGGTTTAGCGACAATTTATCAACCGGCGGTATTTTTATTCGGCAACAGAATAGGGTAAATCCCGAAATTCAAGTATAGCTCCCTGTTTGTCGTGTAACAGGACATCACCATTTGCCAGTTCTGCGATCTGGATCACAGCCAACAGATCATAACCGCCGCCGGCGGTCGGTGCCGCCTCCACCACCTTGCCTACACTCTGTGTGTTACCGCCTGCACTGTAGAGTTCATCACCGGCATTCACCGTCGCATCACTCTGTACATGGGCCAGGTACATACGGCGCTTGAGTTTGCCCAGATACTGCATGCGGGCGACAATCTCCTGGCCCGGATAGCAGCCTTTTTTAAAACTCACCCCGTTGATGACATGCAGGTTGACCATTTGCGGGACGAAACTGTCTACGGTCTGCGGCTGGATGACAGGAATACCGGCGTGGATATCCCGCTGTGTCCAGCCGGCGGCACCGACCGGTGTGGCAGACGGCGCCAGTTTATTCCACAGCGCGATCATCTTTTCCGCCGGGCCAAGTACCATATATCGGTGTGTATTGTCGGGGAGGCGAATGATCTGCAAACCGTCACTTTCACAGACACCATCAACAACGGCCGGAATTTTGCCCACACAGGAGGCCAGCAGCTTGTCGCTCCCCTCACCGGCAAGACCCAACTGAACCAGATCATCACTGCGATCAGTCAGGCTGACCTGACTGCGCAAGACAAACATGCGAAGCCGATTCATAGTCGGTGTCAGCACAGGCCGGGGCATCTGCATGAGATAGCCATCCGCGTGGTGGAACAGACGAAAACTGGCCAGGATGCGACCCTTGGGGGTGCAATAGGCGCTCAATTGACTGGCTTCAGGCGTGACCAGCCGCACATCGTTGCTTAACTGGTTTTGCAGAAAGTCCGCTGCATCGGTACCGGAGACTTGTAACAAACCGTAGTGGGATAAGTCCGTAATGATAATGGTCGTATTAGCCGCCGCCGTTTCCTGATCAGGATTCCCGAAATCAATGACGGTATCATTAATAATATGTGCCTTGTTGTTTTGCAGGTGGCTTTGCCAACTCGCTTGCATGCCCAATACCCCTATACCTCAAGTTGTTAATTCTGTTGCATTATATCATTTGGTGTCCAAATCTTATTGGACTACACTTAGCTCAACATGACAACCAAACAACGGCCCAAACATCTTAATCTGGTCAAGATTCGTTTTCCGATAACGGCCATTGCTTCCATTTTACATCGTCTTTCAGGCGCCATGATGTTTTTCATGACACCTTTTCTGATCTATTATTTTGCCTTGTCATTGCAAACTCCCCCCGGCTTTGCAGCTGCGGTTAACTGGATCAACAGCGGCTTGATGCGCCTGGTCATGGTGGTATTACTCTGGTCCCTGATTCACCACTTGTTAATGGGTATTCGGTTTCTGCTGGTGGATTTTGATATAGGAATAGAGCTATCCAGGGCAAGAGCGAGTGCCATCGGGGTAACGATTACCGCACTGCTTGTTACTTTGTGGATGGTTAAAGGACTGTTCGTATGAGTTGGCGTGCACACGGTATGCGGGCCTGGGTGCTGCAACGCTTCAGCGCCGCCTACATCGCTGTTTATGTTCTGGTCATTCTTGTTTATCTTGTGCCAAACCTGCCCATGAATTTTTTACAATGGCGCGAAATATTTGCCGCACCGGTGATGAACATCGCGACGCTGCTGTTTCAAATCGCCCTGTTGGCCCATGCCTGGGTTGGCATACGGGATATCATCATTGACTACGTCCACCCGGTTCCATTACGACTGGTGCTGATGACCGGTATGAGTCTGTTACAAATCATTTTAACTGTGTGGGTGAGTATGCTGATGTTCTCTGTGGTGAGACTATGAAGATTCCAAAACGCAAATTCGACGTGCTGGTGATCGGTGCCGGTGGCGGCGGGTTGCGGGGTTCTTTGCAACTGGCCCAGGCCGAGGCCAGTGTGGCAGTGGTCTCCAAAGTCTTTCCAACCCGTTCCCATACGGTGGCGGCACAAGGCGGTATGAATGCGGCCCTGGCCAATGTCTTGCCGGACAACTGGCACTGGCATATGTATGACACGGTCAAGGGGAGTGACTATCTGGGTGATCAGGATGCGATCGAGTATATGTGTCGGGCCGCCTCCAAGATCGTGATTGAAATGGAACACTTTGGTGTGCCGTTCAGCCGGCTGGAAAACGGCAAGATTTATCAGCGACCGTTTGGTGGTCAGAGTCAGAACTTTGGTGGTGATCAGGCGGCCCGCACCTGTGCGGCGGCTGACCGCACCGGCCATGCCATCTTGCATTCGTTGTATCAGCAAAATATCCGCGCCAAGACCCACTTCTTCGACGAATTCTTCGCTATTGATTTGATCAAGGATGATGAGGGCTTCATCCTCGGTGCGGTGGTGCTGGAGATTGAAACCGGCGAACCGATGTTGATTGAGGCCAAGACCACCCTGTTGGCCACCGGCGGCGCCGGCCAGTTGTTTCGTACCAATACCAATGCGCATATCAATACCGGTGATGGCCTGGCCATGGCCCTGCGTGCCGGTGTTCCACTGCAGGATATGGAATTCTTCCAGTTCCATCCCACCGGCATCGCCGGTAAAGGTATGTTGATCTCTGAAGCGGCGCGGGGTGAGGGCGGTTATCTGGTCAATAAAGATGGTGAGCGGTTTATGGAACGCTATGCACCCCATGCCAAGGACCTGGCCAGTCGCGATGTCGTGAGTCGCTCTATCTCCATCGAAGTGCTGGAAGGCAGAGGTTGTGGTCCATCCGGTGATTATGTTCATTTGAAACTGGATCACCTGAAACGTGAAGTGCTCGATAAAAAATTACCGGCGATCTGTGAGTCGATCCGCACCTTCCTCGGCGTGGAACCGGCCACCGATTTGATTCCGGTCTATCCTACGGCGCACTATACGATGGGTGGTATACCGACCAATCGGCATGGTCAGGTGGTGGTACCGGTGAGTACCGGTGAAGAACCCATCCCCGGTTTATATGCGGTGGGTGAATGTGCCTGCGTCTCTGTCCACGGGGCCAATCGCCTTGGCGGCAACTCGCTACTGGATATTGTGGTGTTTGGTCGCGCTGCCGGAAACGACATTGTCAACTTCCTGCAAGAGAATCGTTATCACCGACCGATGTCTGAAGAGAGTGTTGAGTCGGCACTGGGTCGGCTTGCGCGTTGGGATCAGAAGGGCAAAGGCGAGCCGGTGGATACCATTCGCCGTGAATTGCAGGCTGTTATGGAGAAATACTGTGGTGTGTTCCGGAATGAAGATATTTTGTCAGAGGGGCTGGGCAAGGTACTGGAGATAGAACAACGCATGTCACAGGTGCGACTGCAGGATCACAGCCGGATATTTAACACCGCCCGTATCGAGGCCATGGAACTGGAAAACCTGATCGATATTGCGGTGGCGACCGTCACATCCGCGCTGGCCAGAAAAGAGAGTCGCGGCGCTCACTCACGAACCGATTATCCGGACAGGGATGACCAAAACTGGCTCAAACACACCCTCTACTATAAAGATACTCGCCGTCTCGACTATAAACCGGTCAAACTGAAGCCGATAACGGTAGAGAGTTTTCCACCGAAGGAAAGGGTTTACTGATGAAGTTCCGCATACATCGATTTAATCCGGAGACGGATGCGAAACCATATATGCAGGATGTAGAGCTGGATATCGAACCGAGCAAAATGGTACGCGACGCCCTGATCCGCATCAAGGCCAAAGACGAAACCCTGGCTTTTCGTCATTCCTGTGGTGAAGGGGTGTGTGGTTCGGATGCGATTAATGTCAATGGCACCAATGCACTGGGTTGTTTGACGCGTCTTTCCTCGCTGCAAGAGCCCATTGAAATTCGTCCGGTACCCGGTATGCCGATCATTCGTGATCTTATCGTCGATATGGAACAGTTTTATCATCACTATCGGGCGGTCAAACCCTATTTGATCCGGCATGATCCCGAACCGGAAGTGGAATACCGGCAAACACCACAACAGCGCGACAAACTGGACGGGCTGTATGAATGCATTCTCTGTGGTTGCTGCTCCACCTCATGTCCCTCATTTTGGTGGAACCCGGACAAGTTTCGCGGGCCGGCAGCGTTGTTGCAAGCCTGGCGATTCCTGGCCGACAGCCGGGATCAGGCCACCGATGAACGCTTGCGCGAACTGGATGGTCCTTATCGCCTGTTCCGGTGTCATACCATCATGAATTGCGTCACCGTTTGTCCGAAAGGACTTAACCCGACCAAAGCGATTAATGAAATTAAAAAACTGATGCTGAAGGAAATGATATAAAAGGCATGTCTGCCTGACAGGCAGTTTTGGATAATATGGAAACGCTCTCTGCACAACAAAATCTCTCCCGACTGCGCTGGCAGTGTCGTCGCGGTATGCTGGAACTGGATCTGTTTCTGAGCGGTTTTCTGAACAATACCTATTCACAACTGGATCATCGCCAACAACAGATTTTTGAAGATATTCTCGGTCTGCCGGATCAAACCCTGCTGGAATATCTGCTGGGACAAAACCAACCTGACGATAAGGATATCGCCCATGTCATCCAACAAATCCGCAACAGCGCCGGCCCTCACGCTTAAACCCTCCCGTCTCCTGCGGGTCTATCTCATCATGATCACTGCATCAGCCCTGGCTGTGCTCTGGTATCTGAACATGATTGACTGGCCTGTAAAATTACCGTTGACTGTTTTCATTTGTTACAGCACATGGCGTGCATGGCAGCAACATGAACGGTTCGTTTATGCCAAACACAGGGGAGAAAACCGTTGGCTCCTGGTGGATAAAAACGGTGAAGAACTGCGCGCCGAATTTGTTCAGGAGTTTTATGTCATCACCTGGCTGGTGGTGATGAATTTCAAACTCTCAACGGGGGAGCGGGTCTCACTGGTTCTGTTGCAGGACAGGCTGGAGAGTGATCTATTCCGGGCCATACGAGTCTATTTGCGTCAGTTACCCCGCGCGGAGAAATAACGTTATTCACAATCCGTTCAGGGCATGTATGTCACAAGGTACTGTGATGGTAAAGATTTGGTAAAGAATACCGATACTTTACCGGTCAATCTCGCGCTATCCAGCCTGGTCATGTAGGCTGAAATATCAGGTGATAACAGAGTGGTGACGTATTATGTCTGGTCGTATTCTCTATCTATTGGTATTTATTCTGGCTATCGGGCAACCGGTATCAGCAAAATCGGTTGACGATGCTGAACCTGATCCAACCAATGAACTTGCTTATTACGATCACCTTGCATGGCAGGCCTATCAGGACAAAGACTGTGTAAAGGTGGAAACCTACTTCAACAAAACACTTGAAATCCGGCTGAAAATCTTCGGCCAGACCCATGATGAAGTTTTGACTGCCTACGACAAGATCGGCAAATGCTGGCGCCGAAAAGGTGAGCATGAAAAAAGTCTGGTCCAATATGAAAAACTATTGGAATTGTGTGAGATTGTTTATCATGATAATTATCTGTTGATGGCGGCTGTCTATGAGTTGATGGGGGAGGTGTTGCGGGAAAATAATCGCCTTGAACAAGCACTGGAAATGTACCGTAAGGCGCAGAATATTTTTCTCATTGATAATGATGAATCCAACTACACTGTTGCCAATACCTATCAGGAAATGGCGGAAGTGTTGCTGCAACTGGAGCGGCGTGATGAGGCAGTACTCCATTATGAAAAAGCACTGGATACGTTTACCCGCTTTAGCGATGTGAATGACCATAGAGCACGATACATTATAGAACGTATCAGGCACATACAACCCAATCATCCTGCTGTAGTGCAATATACCGCTGTTGATACAAATCAGCCAGCCGGCAAAAAAAGCCAAAAGCGGAAAAGGTAACTTGCGTAGTCAAGCCGGACGGACTTCCGGACCTGAATCAGGCGGAATGCTTTGCGACAAAATTCGCTGGAATCAATATGGTATCTTGCGGTGGTTGGCTGTCATCGGTAGTTGGATAATCCAGCGTATAGTGCAGACCGCGGCTCTCTTTTCTGTGCATGGCGCACTGGATGATCAGATCGGCCACGTCAGTAAGATTACGTAACTCCAGCAGGTCATTGGTGACACGGAAGTTGCCATAGTATTCCTTGATTTCGGTCTTTAGCAAATTCACGCGGCGCTGGGCCCGTTGCAGACGTTTGTCGGTGCGCACGATCCCCACATAGTCCCACATAAAAGTACGCAACTCATGCCAGTTGTGTGTAACCACCACTTCTTCATCAGAGTCAGTCACTCGACTTTCATCCCATTCAGGCAGAGAGTCAATCTCGGATGAGGCGTCAACACTCTGGTTAAGGATATGTTCGGCGGCGGCTTTGGCAAACACCAGACACTCCAGTATAGAGTTGCTGGCCATGCGGTTGGCGCCGTGAAGACCGGTAAAAGCGGTTTCTCCAACGGCATACAGCCCCTTGATATCTGTTTCACCGTTCAGATCAGTCATGATCCCGCCGCAGGTATAGTGCGCGGCAGGCACTACAGGAATCGGTTCTTTGGTTATATCAATGCCGAAATCAAGGCAACGCTGATAGACGGTGGGGAAGTGCTCCCTGATAAAGTCCGCCGGTCGGTGGCTGATATCCAGATAGACACATTCACTACCCAGACGCTTCATTTCATGGTCAATCGCACGGGCCACGATATCACGCGGCGCCAATTCACCACGCGGATCAAAGCGATCCATAAAGCGTGTTCCATCCGGTAATTTTAACAGACCGCCTTCACCACGGATTGCCTCCGTCACCAGGAAGCTTTTCGCCTCGGGATGATAGAGGCAAGTGGGGTGAAACTGGTTGAACTCCATATTCGCCACGCGGCAACCGGCGCGCCAGGCCATGGCGATGCCATCGCCGGTCGAGGTATCAGGATTACTGGTATAGAGATAGACTTTGCTTGCACCACCGGTTGCAATGATCACAAACCGGCTGCGAAATGCCCGTACATGACCTGCCTTGCGATCCAGTACATAGGCTCCGAGACAACGGTTGTCATTCCGACCGAGTTTTTGCTCTGTGATGAGATCCACCGCAATGTGCTGTTCATACAGATGGATATTGGGATGCTGTCTGACCCGTTGATCCAGTGTCGATTCAACGGCCTGTCCGGTCGCGTCAGCCGCATGCACAATACGGCGGTGACTGTGTCCGCCTTCGCGGGTTAGGTGGTAAGGCGGTTCATGGTTGCTGTCCTCGGTGAAAGGCACCCCCTGATCAATCAACCACTGGATACTTTCCGGTCCATGCTCAATGGTGAAGCGAACCACCTCCGGATCACACAGATCGCCGCCGGCATTGAGTGTATCGGCGATATGTTCTGCAAAAGAGTCATTCTGATCCAGAACTGCAGCAATCCCGCCCTGTGCATAATAGGTGGAACCTTCCGTTAGCTTCCCTTTTGAAATCAAAGAGATAGTGTGGGTATTGGCCAGGCGTAAAGCGAGACTCAAACCGGCGGCGCCCCCCCCGATAATCAGGATATCGTTATATATCTGCATGAATGGGGTCTGATACCAAGCGTCACTCTATGGCTCTGTGGGATGAATATTCCGGCTGCTCTGATATTTCAGGTTTATTAAACGCGTACATTATGTATAAAATCCCCGTTCTTTCATATATCCAACTGGCAGAAAATCATGTCCGGGTAATCTTGAGGGCGAACTTCAAGGCAGTGAGGCGGTCAATACCACTATCCTGACCGGGCGCAATGACTGACGTGAGATAAGGAGCAGGGCCCGGATGGGCGAAAAAGAGATAGATCAGGCGCTGGTTGAGCAGGTACAACGAGGTGATAAGCACGCGTTTGATCTGTTGGTGCGCAAATACCAACATCGGATTATGAAGGTCCTGTCACGGTATCTCTATGATCCGGAGGATGTCCTGGATGTGGCGCAGGAAAGTTTTATCAAGGCTTACCGCGCATTGCCGACATTCAGAGGAGACAGTGCGTTTTATACCTGGTTATACCGAATTGCTATCAATACGGCCAAAAACCATCTGGTATCGATGAGCAGACGGCCGTCCCAGGGTGGTGTAGACAGCCAGGAAGCCGAGCAATTCGAAAATGCAGATGAATTAAAGGAATTCGCCACACCGGAAAAGCAACTTATGCGGGATCAGGTGGAACAGGTGATTACCGAGGCCATCGAAAACCTGCCGGAAGATTTAAGGACGGCTATAACCCTTCGTGAAATAGAGGGTTTGAGTTATGAAGAGATTGCCGAAGCCATGTCCTGTCCCATCGGGACGGTTCGGTCGAGAATATTTCGGGCACGTGAGGCAATTGATGCCAAACTGGCCCCCTTGCTGCACTAGGCTGGAACGTTAACACACAGATGAGTAGATACTGATGAGTCATAACTACGAAGAACAGCTCTCCCAACTCATGGATGGTGAAATCGAAATGGATAACACACTCCTCACCGCGCTGAAGCAGGATCCGGAACTGCGTGGTCGCTGGGAACGTTATCATCTGATGCGTGACGTGATGGGAAATCATCTGTCAGACCGGATGGACATGGGCATCGCTGATCGTGTTGCACAGCAACTCGAATCAGAACCGACCATCCTGGCGCCGCCGCGTCACCGGTTCTTTAATCGGGAAAAGCTGGTAAAACCCGCCGCCGGATTTGCCATCGCCGCCACCATTGCCACCATGGCTGTATTAACAGTCCAGACAACCCAAATAGCACAGCAACAAACCTATGAGGTTGCCTCAACAGTAAATCAAACTGGTTCCCTGCCCAGACCGCAGCCGCATGTTGCGGACTTTGCCCAGGCCAGACTTGCCGCAGAGCGTCGCAAACAGGTCCGGGCTGTGAATTCAAAACTCAGCGGTTATCTGGTCAAACATAATGAACACTCGGTTTCTGCGCGTATGCAGGGAGCTCTGCCATATATGAGGATTGTCGGTGATACGGTTGGACAACGCACCAAGCATGATAAGTAGATTTATTGCAGTATTCGCGCTGGTTGTACCTGCCACAGCAGCGGCAGGCAATATCGATCAAATCCAGCAATTATTGGGCAGAATGCAGCATGCCGCCCACACCGTCAGTTACGACGGCACTTTCGTATATAGTCAAAACTCACAACTCACCGTTATGCGACTGATTCACGGCGCTGACGAACACGGTGAACGTGAGCGTCTGGTTTCGCTGGATTCCACCGGCCGGGAAGTCATCCGCGACAAGAATGGTGTGACATGTATTCTGCCGGACAGCAATGCTGTGGTTGTAGAAAAAAAACGTCCCCCTGTACAGTTTCCACCGCCGTTCCCGGAAAAAATCGATCATTTGAGCAAGCAGTATTATTTTATGCTCAAGGGTGAGGAAAAGGTGGCGGGCCAAACCGCTATAAAACTGGTCATCGAACCGCGTGACGCACTGCGCTATGGTCATGCACTCTGGATCGACAAAAAAACCGGCTTGTTACTCAAGACCTATTTACTGAATGAACAGGGCAAGCCCATAGAGCAGTTTATGTTCACCCATATCAAATACCTGACACAGGTACCTGACAGTCTGTTCAAACCGGCGGTCGACAGTCGCAAATTTAACTGGTTCGAAGCGAATGGCAAAACAACCGGGGATGAAAAACCTGCGGCCAAACGCCGTTGGCAAATCACCAAACTCCCGGTTGGTTTTAAACGTGATTATCAGGGAAATCTCAACAGCGGTCACAAAGACAAAGCATTGGATCATTTGGTCTTCTCGGATGGTTTGGCTTCAATTTCTGTGTTTATCGAAGATAACAACGATGCAGATCACCTGATCGGCGGTACACGGATGGGGGCTGTAAACGCACATGGCCGGGCTTATAAGGATTTCCATGTCACCGCTGTTGGTGAAGTTCCGCCGGCAACAGTGAAAATGATTAGCGAATCAGTCTCCTGGCAACAGCAATGATAGAGGAAACTGCGACAGTTGTTCGTTGTGAAGGCGACTACGCCTGGGTTGAAACAACGAGAAAATCAGCGTGCCGGACATGCGCGGTAAACAAGGGGTGTGGCACATCAGTGCTGGCCGCTGTAGTGGGCAATAAACCAAACCAGTTGCGAGTCGTGAACCGGTTTAATGCTGTTATCGGAGAGCAGGTGACAATTGGTATCAGTGAATCAGCCATGTTGCGCGGCGCTTTTCTGGTCTACATTATACCCTTGTTGATGCTGATTGGTTTTGCATTGGCGGCTGAGGTACTGGCCGGGCAACTGCTGGTTTCAGCAGTGGATTTCGCTGCTGTTGTGGGTGGATTGAGCGGATTTGCGGCGGGTATGTATTGGGTTAAACATCGCACCGCCAATCTGGCTTCTGACCCGCGCTTTCAACCTGTTATACTCAGGAAATCTGGAACGTTTTGACCAAATTATATTTGTTTATGCCCGTTTCATTGGGCAATTTTAATGTGGAGATTATCTGAATGCACCGCTGTCGTTATCAACAACTGATCGTGTGGTTAACTGTGCTGGCCGGATACCTGTTTACCGGACAGGTGATTGCCCGTGACTTGCCCGATTTCACCAAACTGGTTGAAGAGAATAATGCGGCGGTGGTGAATATCAGCACAACCCAACGGGTAAAACGCCGCTTTGGTATGCCGCCTGGGATGGAAATACCGGAAGGGCATCCCTGGAATGATCTGTTCCGACGTTTCTTTGGCGACGGTGGCAGAGGTGATGGTCAGGGTGATGACGGTCATGAAGGCGGTGATGGTGGCGATGAATTTGATACCCAATCACTGGGTTCCGGTTTTGTGCTGGACAAAGACGGTCATGTCCTTACCAATTATCATGTCGTGCGAGATGCGACCGAGATCATTGTCCGTTTGCAGGACAGAAGGGACCTCAAGGCCAAAGTTGTTGGTTATGATGAACGCAGCGATATTGCCTTGTTAAAGATTGATGCCAAGAATTTGCCGGCGGTGAAGATCGGCAAGTCGAGCGAGATCAAAGTGGGTGAATGGGTAATGGCCATTGGGTCACCCTATGGTTTTGATCATTCCGTATCAGTGGGGGTGGTGAGCGCGCTGGGACGCAACCTGCCCAGTGAAAGCTATGTTCCCTTCATTCAAACCGATGTGGCGATCAATCCCGGTAACTCGGGTGGACCATTGTTTAACCTCAATGGTGAGGTGGTGGGTATTAATGCCCAGATATATAGTCGCACCGGTGGTTTTATGGGGTTGTCATTTGCCATCCCCATCGACGTGGCCATGGACGTGATCACACAGATCAAGACCAAGGGTCGTGTCATTCGCGGCTGGCTGGGAATTCGGATCCATGATGTCAATCGTGATTTGGCTGAATCCTTCAAGATGAAAAAGCCCATGGGTGCCGCTGTCGTTGAAGTATTGCAGAACAGTCCGGCTGAAAAAGCGGGTATCCAGACAGGCGATGTGGTGGTGAAATTTGGCAAGATTAAAATCCATAACTCGGCCGATCTGCCGCTCGCAGTCGGCCAGACTCCGGTCGGCAGCGTCGTTGATGTGCAAGTCATCCGCGAAGGAAAACCGGTGACCATCGCTGTTACTATTGAAGAGCTGCCAAAAGAAGAAGAACTGGCCAAACAAGAAAGTCGTCCCGGCAAGATCAAGACAGATCGTCTGGGCCTCTCAGTGAAAAATTTGACTCCGGAAGAACGCAACCGGCTTGGTCTGGATAAATTCGGGATCAGGGTAACCGGGATTGATAAAGGTGCGGCACGAAATGCCGGTATCGCACCCGGTGACGTGATTCTGAAGATCGGCAGCAAGGATGTGAAAGATACACGGCAATTCCACGCACTGGTCAAGAAGCTGCCGGCGGGCAAGACAGTCTCTGTGCTTATCCAGCGTGGTGAATCGCGCACTTTCCTTGCCCTCAAGGTGCCGGACGGGAAATGACCCGGCAACTGACCGTGTACCATCGCACAGGTTGTCACCTGTGCGAGGACATGATTGCGCAATTATTGGCATTGCAGCAGCAGTTTGGCTTCAGTCTGCAACAGCTGGATATTCAGGATGATCCGGAGCTGGAAGCGGCCTACGGTACCAAAGTCCCGGTTTTGCTCGCTGACGGGCACGAGATATGTCATTACTTTCTCGACCAGGTCGCCCTGAGTCGCTATTTCGGGACCGGTTGAAATCCGCTACAATCCACCCAGACCTGACGGTGACAGAACCGGCAGGTAAAGCGTGATCTGAAATTGAACATTAAAGAGGTGCTGACAGGCACCTTTTTTATATGCTGGAGTCTGAACCGAGTGGCCGTTTTATCCCATATTCGTAACTTTTCCATTATCGCCCATATTGATCACGGTAAATCGACACTGGCAGACCGGTTTATTCAGCTGTGTGGCGGGTTAAGCGAAAGGGAAATGGCCGAGCAGGTGCTGGACTCAATGGATATTGAGCGGGAGCGCGGCATCACCATTAAGGCACAAAGTGTCACCCTGAATTATACCTCGCAAGACGGTAAGACCTATCAATTGAATTTTATTGATACCCCCGGCCACGTCGATTTTTCCTATGAAGTATCCCGATCTCTGGCGGCCTGTGAAGGCGCCTTGCTGGTGGTGGATGCCTCGCAGGGCGTGGAGGCCCAGAGCGTGGCCAATTGCTATACCGCCATCGAGCAGGGACTGGAAGTCTTGCCGGTATTGAACAAGATCGATCTGCCTGCCTCTGATCCGGAACGGGTGATCCATGAAATCGAGGAGATCATCGGCATTGAAGCCAGGAATGCCAAACTGGTCAGTGCCAAAACAGGCGTAGGGATCGCGGAACTGCTGGAAGAGCTGGTGATAAAAATCCCGCCGCCGCAAGGTGATGTGGATGCACCGTTACAGGCGCTGATCATTGACTCCTGGTTCGATAATTATCTGGGCGTGGTTTCACTGGTGCGCGTCATGCAGGGCACCATGTCGAAAAAACAGAAAATCACCATCATGTCCACCGGACGCAGTCATATGGTGGATAACGTCGGCATCTTTACCCCAAAACGGCAGGATACCGGCACTCTGAAAGCGGGCGAGGTGGGGTATATGATTTGTGGCGTCAAGGATATTGACGGCGCACCAGTAGGCGATACCATTACCCAGTCTGATCGGCCCGCCAAACAAGCCTTGCCGGGATTCAAACCGGTACAACCCCGGGTCTTTTACGGTCTGTTCCCAATCAATAGTGAAGATTACGAAGACCTGCGCGAGGCACTGTCCAAATTGCGTCTGAATGACGCCGCTTTATTTTACGAGCCGGAAACATCCCAGGCACTGGGCTTTGGATTCCGTTGTGGTTTCCTCGGTATGTTGCATATGGAAATCATCCAGGAGCGCCTGGAGCGTGAATATGACATGGATCTGATCTCGACGGCGCCGACTGTTGTGTTTGAAGTTGCCACCACAGGTGGTGAAGTGATCAAGATCGATAACCCGGCTGATTTGCCGCCGCCAAACAAGATCGAAGAGGTGCGGGAACCGATTATTATTGCCCATATTCTGGTGCCGCAGGATTATGTTGGCAATGTAATCAACCTGTGCATTGAGAAGCGCGGCGTGCAAAAGAACATGCAGTATCTGGGCAAACAGGTCAGCCTGAGCTATGAAATACCCATGAATGAAATCGTGCTCGATTTCTTTGATCGGCTCAAGTCTGTCAGTCGCGGCTATGCCTCGCTGGATTATGAATTTGTGCGTTTTCAGCACGCAGATCTGGTGAAACTGGATGTTCTTATTAACGGCGAACTGGTCGATGCCCTGTCTTGCATCGTTCACAAGGACCAGATCATGTCCCGCGGCAGGGAATTAACCGAGAAAATGAAGGAATTGATTCCGCGCCAGATGTTCGAGGTCGCTATCCAGGCGGCAGTTGGTGCTAAAATTGTAGCCAGGACCAACGTCAAGGCCCTGCGCAAAAATGTGACCGCCAAGTGCTATGGTGGTGACGTATCCCGAAAACGCAAGCTGCTGGAAAAACAAAAGGCAGGTAAACGTCGTATGAAACAGATCGGCAAGGTGGAAATCCCGCAAGAGGCATTCCTGGCGGTATTAAAAGTGGGGAAAGATTAATGTTTTCATTGTTCCTGTTTATCCTGGTGGTGGTCAGCGGCGTGATCTGGGCAGTGGATCATTTCCTGTATGAAAAGAAGCGTATCGAGACAGCCAAACTAAACAATAGAGCGCCGGTTGAACCGGTGGCGGTTGAATATGCCCGCTTTCTCTTTCCGGTTGTGCTGATTGTTTTTGTGTTGCGCGGGTTTATTGCTGAACCATTCCGTATCCCGTCAGGTTCCATGTTACCGACTCTGGAAATCGGCGATTTTATTCTGGTCAGCAAATTTTCCTATGGTGTTCGCTTGCCGGTTATCAACAAGAAGATTGTCGAGCTGGGGACGCCGCAGCGTGGTGATGTGATTGTTTTTCGTTATCCGGAAGATCCGAGTGTGGACTATATTAAACGGGTAATCGGTGTGCCCGGTGACAAGATTGCCTACGATGACAAGACGGTCTATATCAATGGCAAACCGCAGCAGCAGAAAATCATAGGCGAATATTTCGTTGAGAATCACGGTATGCACAGTCGCCGTGGTGAAGACCTGGGCACCATTCAGCATGATATTTTAATCAATCAACGCGGCAGGGTGGAAAACGGTGTCTGGGTTGTGCCGCCCGGCCATTATTTTGTATTGGGTGACAACCGGGATAACAGTCGTGACAGTCGCTACTGGAATTTTGTACCGGACGAAAATCTGGTCGGTAAGGCATTTTTTATCTGGATGCACTGGAACGGCGGACCGGGATTCGGTCGTATCGGAACCGTGATCAAATAAAACTACATACTGGAAGGTGGGATTATGATAATAAACCGACAAAAGGGCATGACCATGATTGGCTGGGTGCTCACGATAGCCGTCATCGGGTTTTTCGTTGTTGTTTTCATGAAACTGGTGCCTGTCTACGTACAGCGTTTGAATGTAATTGCCGTCATGAGTTCGTTGAAGGATGATGCATCCATCCAGACGATGGGGCCGGATGAAGTTACCCAGACCATATTAAAAAGACTTGATGTGAATATGGCCGGTGGAATTGGCAAGGAAAATATCTACATTACCACCAATAACAATCTGCGGGTCATCGAACTGGAATATGAAGTGAGACGCAATTTGTTCGGCAATCATGACATCATCATTTCTTACCTGAGCCGAATAGAGGTACCTTCCCAGTAATGCAGCCGCAGGAAATTCTCTCTCGTCGAATCGACTATCAATTTGTTGATCCGACACTCTTGTCCACTGCCTTGACGCATCGCAGCGCATCGAACCATAACAATGAAAGGATGGAGTTTCTTGGTGACTCCATCCTCAGTTATATCATCAGCATCGAACTATATGAGCGTTTCCCCACGGCACAGGAAGGGGAATTGAGCCGGGTGCGGGCCAGTCTGGTAAAGGGAGAAACGCTGGCAAAAATTGCCAGAGAATTATCGCTGGGTGATTTTCTTGCACTTGGCTCCGGTGAAATGAAAAGCGGCGGGTTTCGTCGCAGCTCAATTCTGGCGGATGCATATGAAGCCTTAATCGGGGCGATTTTTCTCGATGGCGGACTTGAAGCAGCAAGAAATTTTGTCCTGAAATTTTTTACTGATCGTTTGGCTAAATGCGATCCAGACAGTATCAACAAAGATCCCAAAACCCGGTTGCAGGAGTATCTACAGGCGCGCAGTCTGGAATTGCCTGACTACAAGGTTGTCTCCATCACCGGTGAGGCACATAAACAATTTTTTAAAGTCGAATGTCATTTACCGCTCATGGAAAAACCTTTTCTTGGTGAAGGGACCAGTCGCCGCAAGGCAGAGCAGATGGCGGCTGAAAATGCGCTGGAAAAACTTGAAGTATGAATAAAGAATTACCTTTTCGTTGTGGTTATGTCGGCTTGATAGGTCGCCCCAATGTCGGCAAATCAACCTTGCTGAATCATTTGATTGGGCAAAAGATCAGTATTACCTCACACAAACCACAAACCACCCGTCACCGGATTTTGGGTATTAAAACCACTGAGTCAGCCCAGATTATTTATGTTGATACGCCCGGCCTGCACAAGGGCGGTAAACATGCCATGAGTCGATATCTGAATCGGGCTGCGTCAGGCACGCTCAATGAAGTAAACGTGGTGATTTTCCTGATTGAAGCGCTGGTCTTTACCGATGAAGATGCCCAGGTACTGGAAAAACTCAAAACTCTGAAAGTCCCGGTTCTGCTGGCGGTCAACAAAGTAGACAGGATCAAGGACAAGGAAAAACTGTTGCCTTTCCTGGCGGACGTGGGCTCAAAAATGAACTTTCATGCAATTTTGCCCATCTCGGCACTGAAAGATATCAATTTGCAGGAAATCGAACAGACCATCAGCAAGTTATTACCGGAAGGCGAACCCTGGTATGCCGAAGATCAGGTGACAGATCGCAGTGTCCGGTTCCTTGCCGCTGAAATCATTCGTGAAAAGCTGACTCGCGCCCTGCATCAGGAGTTGCCCTATAACATCACGGTTGAGATTGAACAATTCAAAACCGGTGGTGAACAGACATTGGTGAATGCGGTTATTTGGGTGGAAAAGGCCAATCAGAAAGGTATTGTAATTGGTAAAGACGGCGAAAGATTAAAAGAAATCGGTAAACAATCGCGTCTGGACATCTCCAAACTTATTGAACATCGTGTCCATCTGGAGTTGTGGGTCAAGGTCAAGGAAGGCTGGTCAGATGATGAACGCAGTCTGCAAAGCCTGGGCTACAAGGATGAATTCTAGCCGGGTCAGTCTGCACCCTGCGTTTGTGCTGCACAGCAGGCCCTATCGTGACACCAGTTTGCTGCTGGATATTTTCACTGAACAGCACGGCCGGATTGCCGCTATCGCCCGAGGTGCAAAACAGCCGCGCTCCAAATTTAACGGCATCTTGCAGCCCTTTACCGGTTTGCTGGTTTCCTGGAGCGGTACCGGTGATCTGGTAACACTCACAGCGGCAGAGCAGGCGCAACGCACCGGCAAATTGCAGGGCAACGCCATGCTGGCTGCATTTTATCTTAATGAACTATTGATTCAGCTCATGCAGCGCCACGATCCCCATCCGGAGTTATACAAGAATTATCGTATAAGCCTGAGTGAGTTGTCTGAAGGGAAAAACAACGAGCTTACTTTGCGCCGGTTCGAGTGCTATTTGTTGCAGGAGATCGGTTATGGTCTGATCCTTGACCATGACGTCGAATCAGGAGAGCCGGTTCAACCGGACCGTTATTACTGTTATCATCCGGAACACGGACCGGTGATCACCGACGGTGATGCGCAGGAAAGCCGGCCGCTGGTGGTGCAGGGAAAAACACTGCTGGCCTTGCAGTCCGGCGCAATCGAGGCAAGGGATGTGTTCCTTGAAGCCAAGCATTTCATGCGTGCCATTATTCATCATCAGTTAGGCGGACGTCCGATCAAAACCCGCGAGTTAAAACTGAATAAAGTATTGTAAAAACAAACAAGGGTAAAAACATGAGTTTTGAAATCCTGCTGGGTGTCAATATTGATCACGTTGCCACTATTCGCCAGGCACGCGGCACACGTTATCCGGAACCCCTGCAAGCGGCACTGATAGCCGAAGAGGCCGGGGCTGATGCGATTACCCTGCATCTGCGAGAAGATCGTCGTCACATCCAGGATCGCGATGTGGAAATGCTCAGCAGTATGCTGCAAACCCGTATGAATCTGGAAATGGCGGTAACGGAAGAGATGTTGGCCATTGCCGGCCGAATCAAACCACACGATTGTTGTCTCGTGCCTGAACGGCGCGAAGAACTCACCACTGAAGGCGGTCTGGATGTGGCGGGCCAATTCCCCAAAATGAAAGATGCCTGTGCACGTCTGGCCGATGCCGGGATCAGAGTGTCTCTATTTATTGATGCCGAAGAAACACAACTGGAAGCGGCGGTGGAGTGTGGCGCACCGGTCGTTGAAATACACACCGGACATTATGCGGAATACGGCCTCGGCAAGGAGCAAGAGAAAGAACTGCAAAAGATCATCCATGCTGTGGAATACGGCACCAGCCTCGGCCTGCAGGTCAACGCCGGACACGGCCTCGACTACCACAACGTCAAGGCAATAGCCGCTATTCCTGATATCCGTGAACTGAACATCGGACATGCGATCGTTGCCCGTGCGATCTTCTATGGCTTGTATGATGCCGTGGCGGAAATGAAATCGGTGATGCTGGGGGCGAGGGTTTAAGTTAAACAGTGTCTTCCGGCCATTAGGCCGGAAAACAAACCCGCAGTGTGTAAGCCAATGGTGAGCCCCGTGTCAGGCGAAAACTCAACTTAACTCCGCCAATATCCCATCCTTCCCCTCAACCAGCTTCGCAATCTCAGCCTGAACTGCAGCAACCGCCTCACCTAAAACGAGTTCATCTTTCTGTTTGATAATGTCTTCCAGTGCGGTGGCGGTTGATTGCAGTGCAGGTACACCGCAGTAGGCGGTGGAGCCGCGAATTTTGTGGGCGTGGTCCCACATGGTTTGGAAGTTCATTTCCCGGTGGGCGCGGGTGAGTTGTTCGCTGAGGTCCGGCAGTTCCTTGATCAACATGGTGAAGAGTTCTGCGGCCAGTGCCGGATCGCCGCCGGACTGGGCGATGGCCTGTTCTTTGTCAAAAATCTTGTTCATGGTTTGCTTCTCCCTGAAAAATTTGCTCCGTCAGTTTTCGTCTTTCCGGGTTTGTCAGAATCGGGCGGATAGCAACAAGATTATCATATTTACGGAGCCATTGGTCAGGCTGCCGATTTCCATTACACTACCGCCATGGAATTTCCCACGATTGAACAATTTGTCGGTAAAACACCGCTGGTACGTTTGCAGCGTTTGGTGCCCGAGTCTTCGAACACGGTTCTGGTGAAACTGGAGGGGAACAACCCCGCCGGTTCGGTGAAGGATCGGCCGGCCATGAGCATGATTCAGCATGCCGAGGCGCGGGGTGATATCAAACCCGGCGACACCCTGATTGAAGCCACCAGCGGGAATACCGGTATTGCCCTGGCCATGGCGGCGGCGATCAAGGGTTACCGGATGATCCTGATTATGCCGGAGACCATGAGTGTGGAGCGGCGTGCCGGTATGCGGGCCTACGGGGCCGAACTGGTACTGGTCTCTGCCGAAGCAAGCATGGAAGGGGCCAGGGACCTGGCCGACCAGATGGCCAAAGAGGGCAAGGGGATTGTGCTCGACCAGTTTAACAACCCGGATAACCCGCTGGCCCATTATGAGTCCACCGGGCCGGAGATTTGGCAGGACAGCCATGGCAAGATTACCCATTTTGTGAGTGCCATGGGTACCACAGGCACGATTATGGGGACCGCACGCTATTTGAAGGAACAGAATCCGGCTGTCCAAATCGTCGGCGTACAGCCCGCTGAGGGGGCCAAAATCCCCGGTATTCGTCGCTGGCCGGCGGCCTATCTGCCCGGTATCTTCAATGCGGCACTGGTGGACCAGACCCTGGATATCAGCCAGGAGGAAGCGGAGGAGACCACCCGCCTGCTGGCGGCCCGGGAAGGCATATTCTGCGGCATATCTTCCGGCGGTGCCGTGGCTGCCGCGCTGAAACTCTCTGCCTCGGTGAGTAATGCGGTGATTGTCGCCATTATTTGTGACCGAGGTGATCGTTACCTTTCCACCAACGTATTTCCGGCTGAATGACCGACAGCCATACCCGGGCTGCTACAGCCTGTCTGAATTGAATTGAAGTGAATCGCAGCCATGTCCCGACGCAAGCAAAAACTCCCCACCGAACCGGTTATCGCCACCATTGAATCACTGACCCATGAAGGTCGCGGTGTGACACATATTGACGGCAAGGCTGTGTTCGTGGATGGCGTCCTGCCCAAAGAGGAGGTGCGTTGTCGTTATGTCCATCGGCACCGTCGTTACGATGAGGCCGAGTTGCTGGAAATACTCCGGGCCTCACCGGAGCGGGTGACACCCCGCTGCGCCCATTTTGCTGTGTGCGGCGGTTGCAGCCTGCAACATCTGGCGGCGGAACAACAAATCGGTAACAAACAACAGGTGCTGCTGGACAACCTGCAACGGATTGGCAAGGTGACACCGGCAACCGTGTTGCCACCGATGACCGGGCCGGTCTGGGGATACCGACGCAAGGCCAGACTTGGGGTTAAGTATGTCATCAAAAAAGGCAAGGTGCTGGTCGGGTTCCGGGAAAAACGCAGTGGTTTTCTCGCCGAGCTGGAACGCTGTGAAGTCTTGCACCCCGATGTGGGTATGCGGTTGACTGAATTGGCGGAGCTGATTGCCACGCTGGCCTGTCGGGATCGTCTCCCGCAAATCGAGGTGGCGGTTGGTGACAACGCGACAGCGCTGGTTTTGCGTCATCTTGATCCCTTATCAGCCGAGGATCACAGCAAGCTGATCGACTATGCCAAAACCACCGGCCTGTGGCTCTATCTGCAACCGGCCGGCCCCGATTCCATCGTACCGTTATGGCCGGAGCAACCGCGGCTGTTCTACCGTTTGGACGAATATGATGTGGAGATCGACTTTGAACCGGGTGACTTTGTACAGGTGAACAGTGATATCAACCGGCAGATGATCCACCAGGCATTGGCCCTGCTGGATGTGCAGCCCGACGATCGGGTGCTGGAGCTGTTTTGTGGTCTGGGTAATTTCTCTTTTGCGCTGGCCAGGCAGGCGGCAACTGTCACGTCCGTGGAAGGAGAGAAAAGCCTGATCGATCGCGCCCGCCTCAATGCGCAACAAAACGGTCTGGACAATGTGAGTTTTCATGTTGCCGATCTGGCGGCGACGGACCCGAATGTGCCCTGGTTGAAGCAGGGTGACTATAGCAAGGTGTTGCTGGATCCCGCCCGTACCGGTGCAGACGGGATCATTCCCCAGCTTGGGAAATTGGCGGTACCGCGGATTGTGTATGTCTCCTGTAATCCGGCTACACTGGCAAGAGATGCCGGTATGTTGTGTCATGACTACGGCTATCAACTGGTCAGTGCCGGGGTGATGGATATGTTTCCTCACACCGCGCATGTGGAGTCAATCGCCTTGTTCGAACGGAAGAAGTAATGGGCACGGAAATCGAAAGAAAATTCCTTCTCAAGGATGACAGCTGGCGGGCGGCAGCGGATGCGGGCTGTCGCTATCTTCAGGGGTATCTGGTGGGTTCACAACATGCCTCGGTGCGGGTTCGTATCGAAGGGGACAAGGCGTTTCTGAATATAAAAAGCGCCACATTGGGGATTTATCGCAAAGAGTATGAATATCCCATTCCGGTGTCCGATGCGGAAGAGTTGTTAAATACGTTGTGTGAAAAACCGCTGATCGACAAGGTGCGATATCACCTTACCCATGCCGGTCACGTCTGGGAGATAGATGTGTTCAGCGGCGATAACAGCGGACTGGTGGTGGCGGAGCTGGAACTGGAACGGGAAGACAGTCCGTTTGAACGACCGGCCTGGCTGGGCGATGAAGTATCCGATGATCCCGGCTATTATAATGTTTCACTGGTGAAACACCCGTATAAGGACTGGAAATAACAAGATGGTCAATCGTGATCAGATTGAGGTCAGTATCAGCCGGCAACGCCTGCGTTACACCAAACAGGGGCGGGTGGTGCTGGATGTGGCGGTCTCCACAGCGACAAATGGTCCGGGTGAGGTGCATGGCAGCGAATGTACACCGCGCGGCAAACACTATATCCGTGCCAAAATCGGCGCCGGTTGTGCCGCAGATACCGTGTTTGTGGGGCGGCGGCCCACCGGTGAGATCTATTCGCCCGAAATGCGCGAGATTTTTCCCGAACGGGACTGGATTCTGACCCGCATCATGTGGTTGTGCGGGCTGGAGCCGGGCAAGAATCGGCTGGGTGAAGTGGACACCATGCGCCGTTATGTCTATATCCATGGGTGTCCCGATGAGGATGAAATGGGGACACCGGGTTCTCACGGGTGCGTGAAGATGCGAAATACCGATATAATCACCCTGTTTGACGCCGTTGACGTGGGAACACCCGTCACCATCATTGAATAATAATCAGAATTAACCGGAAAACATTATGTCACTTGGCCCGATCATGCTCGACGTTGCCGGCGTTGAGTTAACCGAAGAAGACAAGGATATCCTGCGCCATCCCCTGGTGGGTGGTGTGATCCTTTTTACCCGCAACTTCGCCTCGATGGAGCAACTGCAGGATCTGGTAAAGGCGATCCACGCCCTGCGTGATCCCCGTTTGTTGATTGCCGTGGACCATGAAGGGGGACGAGTACAGCGTTTTCGGGAAGGGTTTTCCCTTATTCCGCCCATGGCCCGTTTTGGCGAGATATATCACCACGATCACAAAAAAGCCCGTTCACTGTCCAATCTGTGTGGCTGGTTGATGGCGGTGGAATTGCGTGCGGTGGATATCGACTTCAGTTTTGCCCCGGTGCTGGATCTGGACTATGGCATCAGTACGGTGATTGGCGACCGGGCCTTTGAACGTGATCCGGCCATTGTGACTGAACTGGCGCATGAGTTTATGAAGGGCATGCAGGATGCAGGAATGGCCGCCACCGGCAAACATTTCCCCGGCCATGGTGCGATCGCCGCCGACTCACATATTGATATACCGGTGGACGAACGCAGCTACAACGAGATCTATGCCGAAGATATTCAGCCTTTCAAACGCATGATTGAGCATAACCTTGCCGCCATTATGCCCGCCCATGTCATTTACAATCAGGTTGATCCCATGCCGGCCGGATTTTCCGGCTTTTGGTTGCAAGACGTCTTGCGCAAACGGCTGAACTTCCAGGGGGTGATCTTCAGTGATGATCTGGATATGCAGGGCGCCAGTGTGATCAGTGATGATTATACTGAGCGTGCGCGTGCCGCGTTGACGGCCGGTTGTGATATGGCGCTGGTCTGCAATAATCGGCCGGCTGCAATCCAGGTGCTGGAAGGACTGGGAGAGTATGATGATCCGGTCGGCCACATGCGTCTGGCGCGTATGCACGGCAGACATCCCACCAGCTGGGAAAAACTACGCAAGAATGTGCGCTGGCGCTCCGCCACCGATATCCTGAAACAGTACCAGGAAAATCCGACTCTGGATCTGGACTTCAAACTGACGGAATAATGAAAACAGAACAAATCATCAAATTCATCGAGGATCTGACCGGCGGTAATTCACTCACGCTGTATGTCTTTGCCATCGTGTTTGCGGCCTTGTTACTGGATTTTGTCCAGAAGCGGGTATTGCTCAAGCTGCAAAAACGCCTGGAACAGACCCGCACCCTGTGGGATGACGTGGCCATCGAATCGGTACAGCGCCCGATCAGTTTCCTGATCTGGTTATTGGGTATCAGTCTGGCCGCCGAACTGATCGGTCTGAAAGCGGCGATTATTGTTCGGGAAGTGGGCTTTATCCTCATTGTGACCTGGGCGTTGATCCGGTTTATTGGTCAGGTCGACAAGAAAATTATTCATGAAGGTGAAGTCAACGGCAAACCAATTGATCGCACCACAGCGGATGCAGTAACCCAATTGCTCAAGGTGTCCGTGATCATTACCGCCGGTTTGGTGTTGCTGGAATCCCTTGGCTTTGACATTTCAGCCATCCTCGCCTTTGGCGGTATCGGCGGTGTAGCGGTTGGTTTTGCCTCGAAGGATTTGCTGGCCAACTTTTTCGGTGCGGTGATGATCTATCTGGATCGGCCGTTCTCCATCGGCGACTGGATACGGTCACCGGATAAACAGATCGAGGGTACGGTGGAACGCATTGGCTGGCGGCTTACGGTGATCCGCACCTTTGACAAAAGACCGCTGTATGTCCCCAATTCAGTATTCGCCAGCATTGCTGTGGAAAATCCCTCACGGATGACCAATCGTCGTATCTATGAAACCATCGGAGTACGCTATGACGATGCTGACAAATTGCCGGTGATTGTAGCAGATGTGGAAAAGATGCTGAAAAGCCATCCGGAGATCGATCAGGATCAAACCTTGATGGTCAATTTCAACGAGTTTGCCGCCTCATCACTGGATTTTTTCGTTTATACCTTTACCAAAACCACCAACTGGCAATATTTTCATCAGGTAAAGCAGGATGTCCTGTTCAAAATCAATGGCATCATTACCGGCCATGGTGCAGAAATCGCCTTTCCCACTTCAACGGTACACTTGCCTGATCCGCTTGTTGTGGAACAACACACATAAGGAACCCGTATGACCCCGGAACAAGCCGAACAGGCCTATCAGGAAGCTGATTGCCTCTTTTCCAATGCGCAGGTTGCGGCGGCGCTGGATAACATGGCCGACGCGATGCAGCAGCGTCTGGCCGGCAGCAACCCGTTAATGCTGGTGGTGATGACCGGCGGTATTATCCCGGCCGGTCATTTGTTGACACGGTTACAGTTCCCCATGCAAATTGATTACATCCATGCCACACGCTATCGCGGCGAAACCAGTGGTGGTACCTTGCACTGGATTGCCGAACCCAGCTTTCCTTTGCAGGATCGTACTGTGGTCATTGTGGATGATATCCTGGATGAAGGCGTTACTCTGGACGAGCTGATCAAGTTTTGTCAGGCGGCCGGCGCCACTGCGGTATACAGTGCTGTTCTGGTGGAAAAGAACAAACCGCGTGCAGTGAGCATCAAGGCGGATTTTGTCGGACTGGTGACAGAGGATCGTTATCTGTTTGGATACGGGATGGATTATAAAGATTACCTGCGCAACGCCGCAGGCATTTACGCAGTGAAGGGCATGTAGTCATGGCGGGTATAGCAATTATTGGCGGCACCGGTTTAACCTCGTTAACAGATCTTGAAATTACCGGCCGGGAGATCATGCAAAGCCCCTATGGTGAACCATCCGGTCCGTTGACCCGGGGCAAATTAATGGGCAAGGAAGTTTTGTTTCTGCCACGGCATGGTTATGGTCATACCATTCCGCCGCACAAGGTCAACTATCGCGCCAACATCGCCGTGCTGAAAGAGGCGGGGGCGGAAAAAATTATCGCCGTGAATGCGGTTGGCGGTATTGCTGCTGATATGCAACCGGGCAAGCTGGTGATACCGGATCAGATTATTGATTACACCTATTCACGTCTGCATACCTATTTTGAAGATGGTCTGGATGACGTGGTGCACATTGATTTTACTCACCCCTATTGTGAATCACTGCGTGAACAGATCATCACAGTGGCCAACAATAAGGGAATCGAGGTATTGACCAGGGCGACGTATGCCGCCACTCAGGGACCACGTCTGGAAACCACGGCCGAAATTGATCGGCTGGACCGCGATGGTTGCCATCTGGTGGGGATGACCGGGATGCCGGAAGCGGCGCTGGCGCGGGAACTTGAGCTTTGCTACGCCAGTATCTCAGTGGTGGCCAACATGGCGGCCGGTCGCGGTGCCGGAGAGATCACCATGGAAGAGATCGAGGCCAATTTGGTCAGCGGCATGAAGCAGGTACGAAACCTGCTGGAGCAGGTTATCCCGGTACTTTAGTTCGGGCAGCACCGGGTGTCGCCGGCTGGTTTGTAACCGGCGGCGTTTCAATCGGTACTTCAAAAGGTGTAATCTTCACCAGCACACCGATCACAGGGTGGTCGATGTAGTGCAGTTCCTTGCTGCGCATGCGCCGGTTTTGCTTCAGATAGTAAACTTCATTTTTCCCCTGACGATTATCCAGATAACCGGAATCAAATCGATCAACGCTGCCGGTTTCTGACGCTTTTTTATAAATCAGTTCAATGTCGGTATGTAAATAACGCGACAGAACGATTTTTATCAAACCTTGCAGATTGGTGATCTGTGGCGGTTGCGTTTCCTCCATAGCAGGGTTATCGGCTGCCGGGAAAGCAGGATCACCGCCGGCAACAGAACCTGTATCCGGTGTCGGTTGTGCGGCGGCAGGTTGTGTTGGTACCGGGTGGGGAGCGGGTTCAGGTGCGGCAGTCACCTCGATCGGGCTGAATACACCGGCGTCAGCATCATCTGCTGTTATTGCATGCTTGAAAAAGACATTTAACGCTTCTTCTCTTGGCATACCCGGTTGCCGCCAACCGGTGTGTAGCAGTATCTTGTATTGCTCAGACTGTTTCAGTGTTTTCAGCTCGTCCTGCAATAACAGGGCGGACTTGTCCAGCATGGTAAATGAGTATTTGGGATCATACTGGGGATTCAATCCGGCAACCGGTGTTTTACCCAGCACAACGGTTTTTTCCGGCACGGCCAGATCAGCCGTCACTTTCCAGATTTCCGGTGTTGTGGTTTCTTTATTGACAGCCTGATTTTCAAAGACAATCAGCTCAACATCGTAATAGCGGGTTTTTTCCTCCTGCTGTGGCGCGGCTGTCGCCGGTAACAAAAGCAGGCTGAACAGAATAAAGGTCAGGTTTCTCAAGAAGGTGCTCATCATCGTCGATATTGTTATAGTGTATTGAGGTGATTTAACAGTAAATATCCATGTCTGTCAAAAACGTACTTCGTATGGGGCATCCCGTTTTAAGGCAAATTGCCGCCCCCGTCACAGAGTTTAACACACCGGAATTAAATAGCCTCATCCAGGATATGTTTGACACCATGGCCGCGCTGGACGGGGCCGGGTTGGCTGCGCCGCAGATCGGTGTCTCCCGACGGGTGGTCATTTTTGGGGTGGAAAGGAACCGCCGTTACCCGGCAGCTGAACCGGTTCCCCAAACTATTCTCATTAACCCTGAAGTTCTGCCTCTGGATGACGATATGGAAGAAGGGTGGGAAGGATGTCTGAGCGTTCCCGGTTTACGGGGCCAGGTTCCCCGATATACCCATATTATATATCGTGGCTATGACGAAACCGGACACCTTTTTGAACGTGAAGTCCGGGGATTTCACGCCAGAGTGGTACAGCATGAAGTTGATCACCTGGACGGTATCCTTTACCCACAGCGTATCAGGGACTTCTCCCGGTTTGGCTTCGAAGCAGAGTTGACCGGACACGATTTTTGAAAGGCTGATTACAGCACAAACCGGCATTGAATTGACGGGGTTGACCATGGGATATCTCGACGAATTGAAAGTACAGGCGGAACAGCAACAGATCCTGGCGCGGGCTGCCAAACGCCGCGAAGAACAGCTTGAAGCCATCTATCAGGAACGCATCCTGCCGCGTCTGGAACAGATCTACAGCTATTTTTCCGAAGTGGTCTCGCACCTCAACACCCTTAATATCGAAACCAGGGTCGATTATCGTCTGGAAGATCTGGCGCATTTCAAGGAGTTGCAGCAAAAGAACTATACCATCCAGGCCGACAGCAGCAACCAGATGAAAGAGGTGAGAATCGACGTAGAGTGTACTGGAGCAGGGCCGCTGGAAGTCCGCGTGGACGGGAAACTCGTAGTGGAAAAATGGACACGTTTTTTGCAGGAGCATCAGCTCAAATATCACACCAAATTGCAACTGGACGAGCGCAAGTCAGTGACCGGTGCGATATTTATTCTGGAACAATATGTGCCGATTTCATTTATCTTTGTTGCCGACGTGGAAAAAAGCAGTATTAATCTGACGATAGTGAATTTTGAGGGGCTGGGGGTCCGGAATCTGCAGTTTTCACCGGAAACCATTACAGAAGAGCTGATGGACAAAATGGGCAAGTTTATCGCCCGCAAGAACCAGAGTTTCTTTACCCAGGAAATATCCGAATCGGATCGGCGACGACTGCGTGCCAAGGTGCTGTATGAACAACAACAGCGTGAAATGGAGTTGAAGTCAGCGGAAAACCCTTTTAACACAGACAGCACACCGGTGAAAAAGAAAGGTTTTCTGGGTGGGTTGTTTAAAGGGAAATAGCAATTATCCTTGTTGTCGCACTGGGTGGGTATGTCCGCATCCGTCCACCTCTGGTTTAAAGCCGGGAAATGTTCGGTGAGTCTGCTCCGCCGGCTGTGCTGATGACAGGCTAGTGTTCTTGTAACGATTCTGTCGGCACCTTGCGCAAGTCAACCGGTTCCGTTTTTTGTTGTACCATTTGCCAGAACAGATTGCGTTGTTCTGTATCTGTGATTGCCTCCCATGGAATAAACAAAACTTTGCCGAATGTTTGATAGAGGTACAGAAAGCGGGGACTGTGGCTGTGTCCTGCATATACACTCCAATCCGCCCCCATTGAAAACCGGTCTGTTTTAATATAAAAACCGGTATCATCAACCTCCAGATGGACCAAACCCGGTTCTCCGTTTTCATATCGATATTGTTGCAGCCATTTTGCCGAGCGGGAGCTGTAGCGCGTAAGCATCAGAATGCCGACGCAAAACAAGATGGCGGATAGCCAGTGCAATAAATCCGGTTCTGTCAATTGCAGATAAAGCAGAATACTTGTCAAAAAAACCAGTAGTGTTGTCATCGTATAGCCAATGGTTGGCTTTTTGCTTAATGTCCAGAAATCACGATATGCTGACAGCAGCATTTCTTCTGTCAGCAGGTAATCTGTTTTAATGTCTACCATCTTGCCTGGACCTTTATCGTTATTGTTTTTTATCATTTCGGTGGTTGCGGCTACAGGTGATGCTGATCTATCAACCGAGATAGCCCAGCAGATTTTCCACTTCCCTGATCCGTTCAACACCATCGTCCAGATTTTTGTTAACCCGCAGTTTGTTGGCGCTGCTGTCCAGCCGATAGACACTGGATTTGCTCTGGATCAACTGAATAATTTTCGCCGGATCGATATTCGGTTTCTCATTAAAGCTGAGATGACCGCCGCCGCTGTGCAGATCAATTTTGCGGATCCCCAGGGGTGAGGATTTCTGACGCAACTCACTCAAACGGAACAGGGTTTTGGCCGCATCAGGCAACAGGCCAAAGCGGTCAATCATTTCCACTTGCAGCTCATCCAGGGCGTGCTCATCGGCACACCCGGCGATACGTTTATACATGATGAGCCGTTCATGCACATCCGGCAGATAGTCTTCCGGGATCAGGGCAGGGATATGCAGATCGATCTCGGTCAGTTGTTTGGCGGCGCTTTGTTCCAGATCCGGTTCGCGGCCTTCTTTCAATGCAGTGACCGCCCGTTCCAGTAATTCGGTATACAGGCTGTAACCGATCTCGTGCATCTGACCGCTCTGATCTTCACCCAACAGTTCACCGGCACCGCGGATCTCCAGGTCATGGGTGGCCAGGGTAAAACCGGTGCCCAGGGTTTCGATGGATTCAATGGCCTCCAGCCGTTTCTTTGCATCGTCGGTGATGGTGGTTATTGGTGGTGTGATCAGATAGGCATAGGCGCGATGATGCGAGCGACCGACGCGACCACGTAACTGATAGAGCTGCGCCAGACCGAACCGATCCGCACGATTGATGATGATGGTGTTGGCGCTGGGGATGTCGATGCCGGTTTCGATAATGGTGGTACAGACCAGGATATTGAACCGCTGGTGATAAAAATCCGACATGACCTGTTCCAGATCCCGTTCCCGCATCTGGCCATGGGCAAAATGGATCTTGGCTTCCGGTATCAATGCCTGTAATTTGTTGACCTGTTGCTCAATGTTCTCCACCTCATTGTGCAGGAAATAGACCTGGCCGCCACGTTTGATCTCGCGCAGACAGGCCTCCTTGATCACCGTATCGTTCCACTGTGAGACAAAGGTCTTGATAGCCAGCCGACGGGCCGGCGGCGTGGCGATAATGGATAACTCACGGATACCCGACATGGCCATGTTCAATGTACGCGGAATCGGGGTGGCGGTGAGGGTCAACACATCCACCTCGGAACGCAACGCCTTGAAGCGTTCCTTCTGGCGCACACCAAAGCGATGTTCTTCATCAATGATGACCAGCCCCAGTTCCCTGTATTTGATCTCTTCGGATAACAGCTTGTGGGTGCCGATGATGATATCCACCTTGCCTTCGGCCAGTTCCTTGATGACCTGCGTCTGATCTTTTTTCGATTTGAAGCGCGACAGGGACTCGACTTTTATGGGCCAGTCGGCGAAGCGATCGCGGAAGTTTTCCAGATGCTGCTGCGTGAGCAGGGTGGTGGGAGCAAGCACCGCCACCTGCTTGCCACCCTGAATGGCCGCGAAGGCGGCGCGCATGGCGACTTCGGTTTTACCAAAGCCCACATCACCACACACCAGACGATCCATGGGACGTATGGAGGCCATATCGGCCAATACCGCCTGAATGGCATCCTGTTGATCCGGTGTTTCCTCGAAGGGGAAGTTGGCGGCGAAGGCACGGTACTGCAACTCATCCATGGGGTAGGCAAACCCCTGTCGCGCCTCGCGCTTGGCATATATCTCCAGCAATTCCGCCGCCACATCACGGATACGCTGACTTGCCTTGCGTTTGGCCTTCTCCCACTGGCCGGAACCCAGTTTGTGCAAGGGGGCGGTTTCCGGGGCGGCGCCGGTATAGCGACTGATCAGATGCAGAGAGGCGACAGGGACATACAACTTGTCACCACCGGCATATTCCAGGATCAGGAACTCCATATCCATATCGCCGATGTGCATGGTCTCCAGCCCCAGATAGCGACCCACACCGTGATCTTCATGGACCACCGGTGCGCCGATGCGCAGTTCGGTCAGATTGCGAACGATGGCGTCACTGTCTTTCTCACTACGCTGACGCCGCCGCCGTTGCATGACCTGTTGGCCGAACAATTGGGCTTCGGCAATGACCGCCAATTTGGGATACTGTAATACCAGCCCCTGTTCCAGCGGTGCCACCGTGATCCCGATCTTCTCCCCGGCGGTGGCAAAGGCCTGCCAATGTTCAAACGGCACCGGATTGATGTGGCGGGCGCGTAACATCTCCAGCAATGTCTCGCGGCGGCCGGTACTCTCGGCGGTAAACAGGATGCGGCCGTCAAACTCTTTCATAAAGGCCAGCAGGGCGGCGGCCGGTTCTTCTGCACGTACATCCAGCGTCAGATGAGGTGGTGCGCTGGTATCAAAGTTGACGGCCGAACTCTCTTCAAAGGCAAAGTGTTGCAGTTCGATACGGGCAAAGCGTTTCAGATCAGTGAATAATTCATTGACCTGTAGAAAGATTTCATTCGGCGGCAGGATGGGGCGATCAATGTTGTAACGATGCTGTTCGTAGCGTTCCTCAATTTCGGTACGGAAGGTCTCGGCCGCGTGTTCGATACCGCTGAGCGTGATTAACAGGCTGTTGTCCGGCAGATAGCTGAACAGACTCTGTAACTGATCAAAGAACAAGGCAAGATAATATTCGATCCCCGGTACAGCATTGCTGTTACTCACTTCACGGTAGACCGTCGAGTTGTTGGGATCGCCTTCAAAACGGGCACGCCAGGCCTGGCGGAAACGGGTAACAGCCTCCTTGTGCAGGGGAAACTCCCGCGCCGGCAACATGCGAATGCGTTCGATCTTTTCCAGTGATCGTTGCGTTTCCGGATCAAAGGTGCGAATACTTTCGATCTCATCATCGAACAGCTCAATACGGAACGGTTGCCGGCTGCCCATGGGGAACAGATCCAGCAGACTGCCGCGCACGGCAAACTCACCGTGTTCCATCACCGAGGAGACACAACGATACCCGCTGTTGTCCAGCCGGGTCCGCATCTCATCCAGATTAAGCTGTTGTCCCACATCCAGATGCAGACAGTGTTGATCCAGATAACTCTGTGGCACCGTACGATGCATCAGGGTTTGTACCGGTGCGATCATCACCCCTTTGTGCAGGCGTGGCAGTTGATACAGGGTGGATAACCGATCCGAGATAATGTCCTGATGGGGCGAAAAGATATCGTAGGGCAGGGTCTCCCAATCCGGGAAGGTGATCAGGGGAATATCCAGCCCCGCCAGATAAAAGCCCAGTTCCTCTTCCAGACGTTGTGCCGTGTTGGTGTCATCTGCCAGAACCACCACCGGGCCGGGGTGACGGGCGGCTGCCTGCTGGATCACCAGCCCGAAACCACTGCCATATAAATGGCCCCATTTATCACGGTAACCGGGCTTGTTGCTGTAGTCGGGCGCAAAGGGGGAACGGAGATCGGTCATGAGTCAGCGGCGTCTGCGAAAAGGCGCCTATTCTAGCGGGTTGGGGGGGATGTGAGAAGGTGTGGGGTGGAAACAGGGCGGCACTGCTCAACGGCATTTTTATTATGTTGAATCGCTATCGCGATGCTGAATCCAAAGTCCGTTTTCGCACGGACGGGCGAAAAAAGAACCCAAAAACGCTTTTCCCGAACTGGCGCAAACTTGCTGTGCCGGCCGGTTTTCAGCCGGACTGACAGTACAACCGGCCAGGACAGCCTGGTCAAAATCTATACTGTTACTATTTGCTAAATTTTCCGCTTTTATATTCTGGCTTATGTGGATAATATTTAAGCATTGATCAATATAACTGCTTGATCCGCAGGATGAAAAAGGGCATTTTAAGGTAGCATAGGAATCGTAATATACAGAAAGGCTGGTATTACGGGGAAAGGCAGATTTCTGTATATATCACTGTTATGTGAATTAATAATGGAAGATCACTGGACATACGATAATACGAAGCACACTGATAAAAATGGTGAACAATGGCATTTTGTCAGAAGAAGTTTTTTATCTGAGTCAGTGCCATATGACGAAAGGCCAGTTGAAATATATTTTCGTAATGGATCAAGAACATATTATGGGTTTGTTCGTTTTGAACACTCAAAAGACAACCCATACAAACATGCCAAATTAGTTGAAAAAGTAATGAGAGACAAAGAATTTAGAGAAAAACATGTTGCTATGGAAACAAATAATGTCTGGCTTAAAAATTGGAAATAAACACATAACAACACGTTCGTGTGTGACGCTCGGCAAAAACCGCCTCGCGCCCACAACTATTCGTTATGCAACAATCTAAATTACCGGAAAAGTTATTATGGATATAGATGAAAAGATATTAGAGTCATACCAGGCGCATTCAAGAAACTTATTCTTACTTATGGCTGCCGTGACTGTAATTAGCGTCTATATTGTTTCTCGCGCAATCAACGTTTTCTTCGATCACGAATTCGCCCTTCGAGTCGTAAAAACCGAAATGCAAGGTGATTGGCAGGGGCTGAAATTTAGCTATGTTAGTTTGTCGCTGATTTGGCCATTAATACTTGCCTCCACTTCTTTGTTCGTTGATGCAGTGGCGAATAAAGTAGGTGAATTATCTGCACAAGTGTCAACTTACCTACAGAACGTACCAGTCCAAGTAAGCCGTATAAGTGCATATGGAATAGAGGTAAATGATTTTCCAGCGCCATCTTTCTTATTCTTTATACGATATCTTCCATTTCTTGCAATAGCATTTCACGCATCTGCATTAGTATATGCATTTGCTGTAGGAGCAAATTTTCCAATCCCGTGCCAGCCAATAGACTGCGGCAATCCAAATGAAAATATTGGGCTGCTTCATTGGCAATACCTAGTATTCTTATTCTCTAACATTGTATGTATCGGCCTTTCACTATTTTGGCTAAAAGATTTTCCTGGGGCGGTGAAAAAGTCAACGCTATATCATGCATAACAAACACATCAAGTCGCCCTTCGGGCTGGGACGCTCCGCTTCGCTACGCGCCCCTTATGTGAATCGTTATTTTTTTTAGCCGACACGACTAAATATTTATAGATTTAAAAAAATACGAAATGACTGACAAGGATATCAGAAAAAACTGACAAGCAAACGAAAAAAAATATGATAGAAAAGCGAAGTGCGCTTCTCGCTGCTTAAGCGAGCTTGAAGCAGACGAGAATGAACTTCGCTTTAGCTGATTATTTATCGAATTGATTGTCATTTTTAGTGATATCAAAACAAACCACCATAGAGGTTTTAAATCCAAAAATGAGCGTGCCGACTAAAAAACATAACAAGTCGATAAAGCGGACGTGTTTTGAAGATCGCGCTTTTTTTAACCTGGTGCACACGCCGCTTATCTAATCGTTAGCCACAAGAACATAGTATGAGCTCAATATTTTTAAGTCACTCACACGCCGATAAACCGCTTGCGCGTCGTTTAGCTGCTGACCTTCGTGCAGCAGGTCATAGCGTCTGGATAGATGAAGCAGAGATTGAAATTGGGGACTCACTCATAGGAAAAATACGCGAAGGACTTGATCAAGTTGAATATGTGGCAGCATTAATCTCGTCTGCCTCAGTAAATAGCGAATGGGTAAATAAAGAGCTTGAAATTGCATCAAATAGAGAAATTGACGAAAAACGCGTAGTGGTGCTCCCGTTATTGATTGAGAAAGTTGATCTTCCGGGATTCCTTAAAGGTAAATTTTATGGTGACTTTACAGAGGAACATAAATATGAAGATTCATTACAACTGTTATTAAGAAAGTTTAAGCCAGCGAAGCCAGTACCACAGGTAGAACCTGAAGAGCTTGAGTCGTTAAGGGAACAATTAAAGTCTGCAATAGCACAAGCTGAAGCACATAAGGCTGAAGCTGAAGCCCATAGAAAAATTGCCCTACAAGGTAAAAGCAAAAAGCTTGTGGAAGCTATTGAGAAAGCTAATCAAAACTTCCCATCACATGCTCCTATTAATGCTACCTATGCTTTTGAAACCTGTGATACCCCAGTTACACTAGATTATCTGCTCTGGGCAATTGCAAAAGCTGAACGTCGAGGCGGCCATCCTCTTGAAATGCTATTAACCATAGATAACAAATGGGGTGAAGTAGAAGCAATGCTCACTGCCTATAGTGAAATGATTGAGAGTGCTAATCGTGGCTAACAAGACACTCCAGCCGATCGCTAACGCGCCGGCTGAGTTTAAACGTTATGTGAAATCGTATGCATAAAGAAATAGATAAAATACGCCAAAAGGTAGCCACTTCTCCTTGGCCGAAGTATATAAAGTCGGTACGTGTTCAAGGGTTCAGAGGATGGGAAGGAGAAGAAATTAGATTTCCTTTCCCCGTTACCGTTATTACGGGTGAAAATGGAAGTGGAAAATCAACGGTGCTTAAAGCTGTTGCTTCTGCTTATATTCAATCGGATTCTGATAAGGAGAATTTCTATCCGAGTTCTTTTTTTCCGGATACACCATGGGAAGTTATCAGTGGCGCTGAACTTTCATATACTATTAATGAAGGTAGCAATACGAAAACTTTTTCTATCAAGAAAAAAGAAAAGCGTTGGCGATTTCCCGATAATAGACCGAAAAGAAATATTATTCTCCAAGATGTTTCTCGAACATTACCACTCGATGCGACCGTCGGATACGCTAAAATCGCAAACAGAAATGCCAAAGAAAACGCATCTGATATTCTCGATAGCAATTTGACAACATTCTACTCGAGCATTATGGGGAAAAAATATGATTCCGCAAAATTCTCCACTTCAACTCACGATGAACAAAGACAAGTGGGAGTGGTGAATACGCTGGGTTGCCAGTATTCGCAATTTCACCAAGGCGCTGGCGAAGATGCTACGCTAGATTTACTTAAGCTATTTCACGATATCCCAGATACATCGCTCGTTCTTATTGACGAAGTTGAGGCATCTCTACACCCAAGGTCACAAAGAAGATTAGTTCACTTCTTACTCTGGCTGGCTAGAACCAAGAATATACAAATTATACTCACAACACACAGTCCCTATATTCTAGAGGAGCTTCCTATGGAGGCCAGAATATTTATTGAGCGTACAAGCACGTCAATAGATGTCAGCTATGGTGTTACTTCAAATTTCGCGCTAAATAGAATGGATGATATCGATAAGCCGGAAATATTCATATTTGTTGAGGATGATGAGGCGGAGGTATTAGCTAGAACTATGCTCAAGCAAAGTGATTTCGATATAGGGAGAATTTCTATATCACCGGTAGGGCCAGCCAATATTGTAAAAGCGATCGGCATAGCGTCTCATTCAAAGAGGTTACCCATACCAGCATTAGGTGTTCTCGACGCTGATCAAGAAATACAGAATGGGTGTGTAAAATTTCCAGGCGAGAGCGCTCCAGAAAAGCAAATATTTTCAGATATCTATAATAGCGGCTTATCAAGTTTTTCTGCTCGCTTAGAGCTGTCCGAGGACTCTCTTAAAGATGCTTTGGAAAAGTGCTTTACTGTTGTTGAACATCACGAGTGGCCTTCTTTTCTGGCGCGCAAGCTAGGTCAAACTAAAGACTACTTGTGGGAAACCGCATGCATCGCGTGGTGTAAGAACTGCATTCCGGATGAAGAGTTAACCAACTTAAAGCGCGAAGTAGAATCTAGAATTAACACATAACAAGTCGTTTCAGCGGACGAGCCGCTGAACTCAGCTTTAGATACAAATACTATGAGATGCGTAATTATTCTAGGAGCCGGAGCAAGCGCACCCTTTGGTGTGCCGACGTTACGTTATTTATTCCAAGATGCTCATGCGCGTGAATATTTACGTCAAAACCCTAATTTTAATGAAACACTTCATAATACATTTTGGCGACCTCGCGGGTTGAACCTAGATACATCAGATAAGGGATTGACTCTGGAAGAAATCCTTACAGTCATACGTGACTATGAAAAACATACATTTAATGCCCCAGATCTTCCTGTACAGAATGTTGCGGAATTCAGAAAGCATTTATATGCACTATCTAAAAGGGCAGTTTTTGATGGCAAGTCGAGCACAGGCAGACACTTAAATTTACTAATTACCTACTCTAAAGCGCGCTTCGAACATACTACGTGGGGTAGCTTTAACTGGGATTGTTTATTCGAGGCATCATATTATTACCATGGAGGTCCTACGTGGGAATATAGAAGCAATCCTACAATCACGGTGAATTTGCGTAACTGGAGAACAACTTATAATTCTACATTGTTTTTAAAATTGCATGGTGGTGTTAATTGGTGGTATGAAGGAAACGAATTAGTTTATTTACCATTCGGTCCTGGTGGTGAATTAGATACTCATTGGCGTGAATATGAACAAGGTGTAGTTCAAGGCCATCCTGTTCTTTTAGAGCCCAGTTTTTATAAATATGATGACCCTGTATATAATCATCTCAAACCCCAATGGGATAGGTTTGTGCAAGAATTACTTCAAGCAGATGTAATAATTGTAATAGGTTATTCTTTGCCTGAAGCAGATCCTGAAGCACGACGCGCATTAACTATTGCATTTCAGGGTAATCCAACCGCTAAATTTATTGTGTTCGATAAATCTGATTGGGTTAGAAGTCGTTATGTACGCATTTTTGGAAATGAAAGGCTTCGTTGCATAGAAACACCTTATCATGAATTAGGGTCTGATATTGGAAGGATAATTGATGAAGCAATGGCACAAATTGGCGGCAGCTAACACGGCGTTCGTGTGTGACAGGCGCACACAACGCGCCTGTCACACAACTTAGCGTTAGAAGCCATAAAAACATAATGTTTACATTTAACGACATTAAAAATATAGAAAAGAAAAAAGCTGCAAAGCTTTTAAAGGGTTCGCGTGACCCAGATAAAGTGAAGCGTTCTTTAATCCAGTTTTACACCTCGCTTGATGAAAACATGGCAAATATTGTATCAACATACAATATTCCAATTGAATGCAGAGATGGGTGCTCTTATTGTTGTTTGCTAAAAGTCGACGCAAGAGCACATGAGATTTTTTCTATAGCTGACTTCATAAACAGTAATTTTACCGCAGATGAAATATCTTCCCTTAAAGACAGACTAAGGAAAAGCGCAGATCAAATTGCACCATTAACGGCGCAAGAGCATTTGGTTTCAAATATCCCTTGTGGTTTATTAGTTAATGATAGTTGTTCAGTGTATGCATTAAGGCCGTCAATGTGCAGAAAATTTCATTCAACTTCTCAAGAACTTTGTGTTGCCTCGTTTGAACGCCCAGCTGACATTACAATTCCTTCATCTGAAGATGAAGACCTAAACATTGCCGCTAGGGCTGCAATTATGGGGTTTGAAGAAGGTTTAAAAAAATCGAAACTTGATGTTACTATTTATGAAATAAACAAGTCGCTCCTGTATGCGCTTGAAAGCGCAGAGCATAAACAGGAATGGAGAAAAGGAAAAAAAGCATTCCCAGTTGATGCTGAGGCCAAACATAGTGACTTCTAACAAGCGGGTTAAGCGCGACGCCTTACTGCTCCGCTTCGCTGCGCAGGCAGCCCCACAAGCAAGCGTTTGGCAGCAAAAGGCAAAGATGAAAATTAAGCTGCTTGTAATACGATGCAAGGATATAAAGGAGTCGCGCCAGTTTTACGAGCAGCTAGGCCATGAATTTATTGAAGAGAAGCATGGTAATGAAAACCGGGATCAGAACACAGTTGTTTCTAATGTTAGAGAATACTGTGTTTCGGCACTGGTATTTAAAATACCATGAGGTCGATACAAAAAATGTTTAAAGATATTGGTGCTATTATAGTTGCAGGTTTATTCGGACTTGTCGGAATAATACTGCTGAAATTTGTATTTGGAAATATGGATAAAATCACATGGTCAAACCTGCTCTTTTTTATTGGTTTTGGTATTGTCGGTTACTTTTTATATAGGTTGGCTGAGAAAATATTGGAAAAATAATGTAAAAGGGGCAGGTGACAAATGATTATCATTGTGTCGACGGAGAGATGAATAATGGATAAGGAAAATAAGAGTAGATCAAGGAATGTCACGCAAAGGGATTTGATTGTCGCTGCAATTGTTGTAGTGGTAATGTTGTTTATTGGTTGGTACAAGGAAGCTGGTGCGGTATGGGCAAAGGTGGTTTTTTCTATAATTCCAATACTGTGCTTGGTTGCATATTTATTCATGCCAAAAGTGATAACAAACAAACCAAAAGAAGAAACAAATAATGAGCTTGATAAATCCTTGATTGAAAGAGTCTGGCCATATTTTTTATTAGGTTTGGCAATAGTGTTTGTTGCGCCAATAATTTTTTCTATTTTAGAGAAATATTGAAAATACGCAAAGAGAAAAGATCAAGCGCGTCCAGAGAAAAATTGTTAAAAAATATGGGAAGTTTATGAAAATAATATGGATATCATTATTAGCCTTATTTATTGCTATTTTTTTTATCAAAACAGGCTTTTATTTAACTGCCGGAGTAGTGAATGGGAATTATTTGACTTTAATCGGTGTGATGACGGGCGTTGTAATTTCAACTCTACATTTATTTATTAGATGGAAAAATACACCGGTTTTTAATTTTTGTACATCTCAATCCTGGTATGAAAAACCGCCCCATGCGTTTTTTATCTATTATTTCAATATATTTTTGTGGATGTGGTTGGTGACAGCGCTTAACAACTATCTCCCGGTGTTTGCAGAATATGAGGATACCTATAAAGTCGTGGAAAAAGGGGGATTTTCAATGAGAGGCGGTTACATCTATACTGTCAGACTGGAAAATCTTAACAACAATGTCACCTATTCGCTTGGTACAGAGAATAATACCAAAATTGAAATCGGTGATACTGTTGTGGCTCGAATGAGAAAAGGTGCGTTGGGCTTTGCCAGGATTATCGATATAGAGGTCATAACCAACAAGACAAATTCAACCGGCGAATAGAATGGCTGGCTGCTGCCTGATGGATCACCAGACCAAAACTGCTGTCATACAAATGGCCCCATTTATCACGGTAACCGGGTTTGTTGCTGTAGTCGGGTGCAAAAGGGGAACGAAGGTCGGTCATGAGTCTGCGGCGTCTGCGAAAAGGCGCCTATTCTAACGGGAAGCGTCCGGGGATAGAAGCATGCCGGATAATGCTATATCCGCGAAATACTTACCAATTTTGCAAGGCAAACCGTGCCAAACACATCCCGGAGTGGTATGATTTTCGAATATTTGCGGGTTCAATCCGATACAAAAGGAATGTACCCATGAATCCTGAATAAATGGGAAATTATATTAAAAACAAAAGGATAGGAGAGGGATCGTTTTCGACCAGGTTGAGAACGAACGCAGCTGAATGGGTAACCTGAACTCACTATTTATCGCACATATTGGCATGCTGACGCCGGTTGGAGGTGATGCCAAAATGACCCAGGCCACCGTCAAGGCCGGGATCAACGTCTATGCCGAGACAAATCGTCTCAACGGCAATTTCGATCAGATTAAAATGGCCCTCGTGCCGGACGAGGCGCTGCCGCCTCTGAACCCTGCGCTTAAGCAGACCATCGGCATTACCGCCCGCCAGTCCCGCATGTTGCAACTGGCTGATCCCGCATTGAAAGAGGTCTTGGCCAACCACAAGGACAAGGAACCGGTCACTCTCTATCTGGCCGGTCCGGAACCGATCCCCAATACCCCCTTGCCCATTCGCTCGGTTTTCATCAAGCAATTGCAACAGCAAACCGGTCTAGCGATTGATGTTGAATCCAGCAAGGTCTTCCCCATGGGTCGGGCCGGTGCCTTCTATGCGCTGGAATATGCCTTTGAATATCTGGAGACATCAGGGAAAAAATATATCGTGGTGGGTGGTGTGGACAGCTACTGGGACCCCCTTACCCTGGGCATCCTGGCGCGGGACAAACGGGTACAGACCATCCCCGGTGAAATGGACGCCTTTGTCCCCGGCGAAGGGGCTGGATTTTTGTTGTTAAGCGTGGATGAGCCGTTTCAGGGGGCGCGCAAGCTTTACCGTCCCGGCATTGCTGAGGAAGAGGGCGGGCGATACAGCGATAAACCCTATCGCGGTGACGGTCTGAGCCAGGCCTTTCGCAAGGCCATCGAAAACGGTACTGGCGCACCCATCAGCAATATCTACAGCAGCCTGAACGGCGAATCCTTCGGCAACAAGGAATTCGGCGTGGCGGTGATGCGCAGCAGTGACAGTCTGAATCCGGAATATGACCATCGCCACCCGGCGGAATGCTTTGGTGATCTGGGTGGCGCTTTTGGCACAGTGTTAATCGGTTTGGCGGCCTTAAATGATCGCAACTATAGTCTTTGTTACGGCTCTTCGGAACACGAGTTTCGGGGTGCGGCATGTGTGGCATGAACAGGAATAGAACGAATGAACAGGAGGCGTTATGACACAATTGGGTGAAGCGATTTCAGTGGGTGATTTTGTGCCTGATGAGCAACACGATGAAAATACCTGCCCCTGGCATTCCAAGGAGAAAAGTGCAAGTCCAGCGGTAATGGAAAAAATGGCACCAAACGAAGATTCCAATGCCATGCCGGCCAATCTGGGTACCAAACTGGGCGAAAACCTCGGCAAAAAAGAAAATGATGAAATATGGCTCCAGTACAAGGCAAAGAAACCTCTAGAGTTCAATGTAAAAGTTAAGGGTGAGAAAAAGGTGAAAATCGCCCAGGGTTATGCAGAAGACAGTGTTTGGGAGTATGCCTTTGATTTGCAGTACGCGCCACATCATTTAATTCCTGGCAATGAATCTTTGAAAGGGTCACAGATTGTTGCCTATCTGGGCGATGATAAAGTTATCAAAAATTTCAAAAAGAACATTTCATCCAAAATCAAGGATAAACAATCGGTGGGCTATGATGTAAATCGGTCAGAAAATGGTGTTTGGTTACCCAGTCCCTATGCCCTGTCTATGAGTAACACCTGGCCTTCAGTAGATGGAATTAAAATAGTCAAAAATAAATATGGCGACACTGTTGCTAATCAAACGGTCTCTTTCAAATTGGCTTATGTTGCAGCAGCGATAGAAAAGTCTGGTGGACACCAATTCCATATGCGACATGTTGATTACTCAGATAAAGTTCGGCAGGTTTTGGATAAAATGGGCAGAAAATTAAAACTGATGGCAAAGGGAAAATGCCCTGAGGCAAAAAAGAGTAAAGATAATGGTAAATTTGATGCACCCATGGGACTTGTTGCCAGATTGGATGGATTGTCCCGAAATCTGAAAAAATTATTGACCGGTAAAGTATGGAGACGTCCAATGTTTACTGACGATAAACTTATGCAAGAATATATTAAGGGTTGGAAAGAAAAAGCGGGATTAAAAAACAATTTGGATAAAGTTCTTTAACTTTTAAGGACGTTTCAAATGAGTGAAGATACAGATAAATACTATATTATGACCTCGGAAGACCCGGATCGGATGTTGTTGTATTCCATGCCGGATTTGCCTGAAGACATGGAAGATGACTGGATGTTTGGCACGCCGTTTACCGTTGAGCCGGATGAACCAATTGAAGTTGAAATCCAGGAAGGATTTGAAAAAAAGAAACCACTTCCCTGGTTTGATGGACAGTCCGTCGCCAGTAAGGAGTTTGTGAATGCGTTAGTCGAAGTCGGTGTTGATAATATTATGGTTTATGATGCTGTTTTGGTTAGTGAAAACGGCAAGACCAGAATAGAAGGCTATAAAGCCATCAATGTGATTGGTTTGGTCAAGGCTGCCGGACCGGGTACGGTATATCTGGGTGATTCACGGTTAATTGATGCCGGTATTGATGGCCTGGAGCTGGAGCCCCGGTCAATCAAGGGTTTGTTGATGTTTCGCCTGGCAGAGGACACTTCTGCTGTCGTCGTGCATGAAAAAGTAAAAAAACATCTTGAAGCAAAAGGATTTGAATCGTTGGTATTCACAGAACCTGGAGAGTATTTCTCGCTGTGATTTATGTCTGACGAAGTGGATGAGTTTTATATCATGACCTCCGAAGACCCGGATCAGATGTTGTTGTATTCCATGCCGAATTTACCGGATGATCTGAAAAATGACTGGATGTTTGGTACACCGTTTACTATTGAACCGGATGAACCAATCGAAGTTGAAATACAGGAAGGTTTCGAAAAAAGTAAGCCTCTTGCATATTTTGATGAACCGCCTGTTGCAAGCCAGGAATTTGTTGATGCTTTGAATGAAGCAGGTGTCGACAATATCATGGCCTATGATGTTGTGCTCGTAAGCGAAGACGGCAAGATTAAACTTGAAGGATATAAAGCAATTAATGTCATTGGCCTGGTCAAGGCCGCCGGTCCGGGTACGGTATATCTGGGTGATTCAAGATTAATTGATGCCGGTATTGATGGTTTGGAACTGGAGCCCCGGTCAATCAAGGGTTTGTTGATGTTTCGCCTGGCAGAGGACACTTCTGCTGTCGTCGTGCATGAAAAAGTAAAAAAACATCTTGAATCAAAAGGGTTTGAATCACTGGTATTCACAGAACCAGACGATTATTTCTCACTGTAAACTTTTGCAGCATAACCATCTTTCGTTCTCTGAACACCTTCAGATATTGGGCATTGTGGTTATTTTGGATTGTGTCCTGAACGAACATTTTGATATGTTCCGGATGATTACAGGTCATCAATTTATCGAAAAATACAATGCCATGATTCCAAATAGGTTAGCTTTTTTTCATTATGGGCGCCTTGTGTGCGCCTGCGTGAACCCAGGGCAGCAGAAGGGAGAAATTTATTTTTGTCAAAAATTGCCGGCACATATCTATACACAATGCACAAAATCGGCGCAAAGCGGCTGAAATGCGTCTCAATATCTGTTATTTTCGAGGAAAATGATTTATCGGGACAACCCGGTACTGACAAAAGGACTAACCGATGGCACCGACTGGAACGCCTGCAACCCCCAAGAATTTTATTATTTTGCTGGGTGGCCCCGGCCTGTTTCTTGGCTGCGACAAGGCCCACGACCAAACCTGGCGGAATTATCTGGTTCCCATTCAACTGGCGGCCCAGCGGAATCTGTACAAGCGGCAATCAGGGGAACAAATCCACTTGCTGGTCTACGAGCCACCCTATAAGGCCCGATGGACGGATGACAGCGTGATCGACCGCACCGAGTTAAAACAGGATGATGGTTATTGGTTGCACAGTAATCGAAAAAAGGATGCCGACAATATTAAAAGCAAGGGTGGCCTGAATTATCTGCACCGTATTCAGCAGGTGGCACAAAACAACGGCATGAAATATGTCGGCCTGAAGAAAAAGGAAGATTTCTGGAAGTTTATCAAAAATCTGCCCGATAACAGTGTCAGTCGCGTCTGGTACAGCGGCCATGCGGCAGGCGGTGGTCTCATGTTAAGCTTGCAACATGGCAGTACATGCGGGCCGGAAGCTGATCGCAAAGATGTTATCCTTGTCAGCGAAATCGCCGGTAACCGCTCACTGGATAAAAAATTCATTTCAGGTACAACACAATCAAAGTTTTATGGCTGTTATACGGAAACGTTTGCCAGAAAGTGGCGGGATGTATTCAAGGTTCCGGCTGCAGGGGCAGTCAATAAAATTGACTTTGGCGTGATCGACAGAGCCTCTTCTATTTCCAATATCCTTGAAAGAATTGAAAAGACACCAACTACGCATGGGCCGCCAATCTGGACCGAGCACAAACCTGTCAGTCCATAAATTGTCACCGGTTCAGGCGCGTTGCGCGTACAGGGTAAGGTTATGATATTTCCACACAGGATAATCATTCCGGCGTTGTTGCTGTTCTTTTTATCGGCATGCGACAACCGGAATGATAATGATGCGGCTAAAGTCAATATTGATTACCAAGGGATCTATTCCGCCCTCTGGCTGGTGCATAATGGCAAGGATTATCCCGCATCCAGACAGGTGCTGAATCTCTGCCAGCAATATAACAACGAGTCGTGTCTCGATATGGTAAGACGCGTTAAAAGCGCCGTCTATCTGTTAAAACGTCTTGAACCAAATGAAACCCTGAACCAAATTCTGCAAACCATGCGCACGCATTGCAGCGTAAGCAATGCAAGGGAAAGTGAGCGCCTGTGTGTCGGTGCAAATAATGCGTTATTCTATTTCAATAGTGCAGAGCAGGATCAGAAAATATTCCAGACCATTGCGCAATTTGACCAATATGCACGGGAGTCTGTTTTTACGACGGACCGCAACTGGTTCCATAACCGGCCGGATATCAAGCCATGGTTGAAACTGATAAATGAAAGCGGGTTTACACCCGATATGAAAACAACCATCAGGGAGTTCTTTGAAGACCGGGAGAACAGGGAGTTCGGGTTGTTGTTGGTGAACTAGCTGAATATCGGGCCGGGTTTATATGCAGTAGAATGGGTTTTTATGAACTGGCTGGCACATATCTTTATCTCCAAAGATCATATCGACTACCAGTTGGGTAATCTGTTGGCTGATCCGCTAAAGGGCAGAAGTTGGCAGGGGGCCGCTGTACAGTTTCAGGATGGCTTGAAAATGCACGGCAGTATCGATGCATTTACGGATGCCCATGCGTTGGTTGCGAGAAGCAAGGCCAGACTGGGTGAGAAAGGCTATTTAAAGGGCGTGGTGATCGATCTCGCCTATGACTATCTGTTATTGAAGAACTGGGATAGCTATGCCAGAGTTGGTGTGGAACCGTTTATTCACCGCTTTTACCGGGATGCAGAATCGGCAATTCAATGTTACCCGGACCATGCCAGACACTTTGTCTCCCGGGTGATACATTCCAACTATCTCACCAGTTACGGCTCTTTTGCCGGTTTGGCTGCGGCTCTGCAACGCATTGATTATCGACTCTCTGCACGCGTTCTGGCCCGTGAGTCGGCACAGGACTACCTGCCTGCCCTGCGCAAGGAAATGACCGGAATTGAAGCTGACTTTAAACGATTTTTCCCCGATCTCATCGACCATTTCAAGAGAAATGCAGGGCCGTCTCAGGGAATGCACTGGTTAAAGTGACCCGGTTCGGCACTGGCATGGCAATTCATTGCTTACACCTGTCTGCCTGCCAGACGTAAAGCCAGGTAAAACAGCAAAATTGCTGTCGCATAACTCAATACCACTGGTAATCCCAATGCGGCTGGGAGATAACCGATCAACAGGGCTGTTACACCCACCGTCAAGGCATAGGGGAGTTGTGTTTTGACGTGATCCAGATGGTCACAGGCGCCGGCGATGGAACTCATGATCGTGGTGTCCGATATTGGCGAACAGTGATCACCGAAGATGGCGCCGTCCAGTACCGCACCCAGACTGATCATGGTAATCAACCCGTATTGATTGCCATCCAGCGCAAAGGCGACGGGGATAGCTGTCGGGATCAGGATAGCCATGGTGCCCCAACTGGTGCCGGTACCAAATGAGGTCAGTGATGCCGCCAGAAAAACCATAGCCGGGTACCAGAGAGGTGAGATACTCTGGCCAATCGTCGCCACCAAAAACTCTCCGGTATTGAGATCATCACAGCCGGCTTTTAGCGACCAGGCCAACAGTAAAATCATCATCGGCAACAAACTGCTGCGAATGCCGCTTTTGGCCGCCAGGAGAATGTGTTGAATGTTTGCCCTGGCGATGGTCAGTGCGCAGGCTGTTGCAGTGAGGACACCGGTCGCTGATGCCAGTAGCAAGATAGTACTATTGTTCTTTGTTTTGGAAATGACATCCAGCCAGTTTACCGGGTTGAAAATGGCAAACAAACTGGATTGCATTTGTTGCAAACCGCCACCATCTATCCACAATCCACCCAACAAGACAATAAACAGACAGGCAAAGGGTATAGCCGCCGTTCCAATACGTGGTTGGATGCCTGAAGCCGGTTGTTCAACAGAAAATGCGGTTGATGTCATGGGAACGGCATCATCCGCCAATAATTTACCTTCACAGCAGGCTCTTCGTTCTGCAACCAACATGGTGCCATAGTCACGCCGCTGTTGGATATTCAGGAAGACAAACACCAGCATCAGGATGCAATAGAAACGATAGGGCAGGGCGTCGAAGAACATGGCATAGCCGTCTTTTGCGATACCCAGGCCGGCGCCGGTTTTGCCGAACAGACCGGTTTCATATCCGATCCAGGTGCTGATGACGGCCAGACCCGCGACCGGCGCACTGGTGGCATCAATGATAAAGGCGAGTTTTTCACGGCTGATTTTATATTTGTCACTGAGCGGTCGCATGGAAGAACCGACGATCATGGTATTGGCGTAATCATCGATAAATACCACCAGCCCCAGTAAGGCGGTGGTCAGTTTGGTTGAACGTCTGGATTTGGCCCATGACTGTAATTTGTCAGCAACTGCAGTGAGCCCGCCGGCCAAGATGATGATGGCAATCATCATCAGGATCAGTACCACGAAACCCAGTATTTTCAGACTCCACGGGTCAGTCAGTGCAGATAAAACATACTTTATGGCAACCCAACTGCCGGTCGATACGCCATTGATGATAGAAGGTTCAGTCCGCAATCCCACCAGCAGACCACCTGCCAGAATGGCAATAGCCAGACTCGGGATCAATTTGTGTGTAGTGTAAGCCAGTACTACTGCCAGGAGAGGCGGAACGAGACTGTACCATGCGCCGACTTTATCAAACGGACCAATTGGTTGATAAAAGAATCCTGTCAACAGCAGGAGAAAAAAAATCAAGGCAGCGGTACTATGGCGTAGCAAAAGGTGCGTCATGTAGATGAAAAATATTATTGTGTTTTATTTTTTTTGATGTTTAATGAATTGAGTATACACCATCAATTCAGATGTGAAGGTATGCTGCGCAAAATGTCTTGCCCGGATGATGCCGGTTTGCATTTCCGAACAAGCGGTTGATTCAACACCACAGTTGCATATTCAGCGGATATCTTCAATAGCACTTTTCTTTTGCAAAATGGTGGGACGGATTACCGCGTAACCCAGTGATTGCCAGTGGGCCAGTTCAGTGATCGCGGAGGGTACGACTTCCACAAAATCAAGAAAGTCTGCCGGTTTATAGCCATATTCATCCATAACCAGACCGCAGACCTTGTATTTCACACCGAAGTCCGCGTAGTACTTCATACGAGCCACCGTATCCTTATATTTGTGCCGATTTTTTTTCACCGTAGTGACGATCTCGGTACCGTGAATGATGACAATGATCTCCATCTCTTCAGGCACATAGCTGTAGGGTTCTTCCAGCAGGGGGTTAAGATATGACCGTATCCAGTACAGGGCTGAATTGATCTTTGCCGGTTCATCGAAGTAAAAATCAAACACCACTTTTTGTGGTTTGTAAGGAGTGTAAACAAACCGATTGTTTTCGGTTGCCGCTGCCGGTGAGAGGCAGAAGAGGAGGAGTAGCAGACAAGATGTTTTGAGGTGATGCATGGCAAATCCACTGACCGACTTTATACAACATATATAGCAGTCAGTCGGGATAAAATACAGTGATTGACTGTCTGGTGTGGCAGTAAAAAAAAACCGGAACAAAAGTTCCGGCTTTTATTCTTACGGTGCTCGGTTCGTTTAGAAGTGCAGGAACAGATTAATGAACGGGCCGCTGAAGGTCATGCTGGCGGTAACCGCGTCCAAACCGTCCAGTTTGATCGATACGTCACGAATACCACCTTCGATACCGAATGGCAAAGCGGATTTATAAACAACCTTGGCAGTGATATCAGAGATTTCGTTGTCACCGATGTTCAGTGAACTGCCTTCCACGCCCACATAAATACCTGACAGGGGGATGGTCACACCGACTGCGCCATAGATCATGGGAATGGTGCCTGAGATCACGTTTCTGCTGGTAACACCGCTGCGTGTGATGGAGACATAACCGTCAAGCATCTTTGCCGTAATACCGATATCCAGAGAAACGATATTGTCCAGGATCTGGAAATAGGCGGTGACGTCCTGATGATCCAGCACCAGCTTGCTCGAGATGCTTTCAGATACATTGTATGTGGTGCCACCGTAACTGAATGGCGTAGAGACTACACCGGAACCGCTGGTGGACAGACCGGATTTGCTGACTTTGACATTCGGGATAAGCGGTACGGGATGCTCGAAAACAGCATATACGAAGGTATCCTGTTCATCGGCAAGTTTTAAATCATTTTTCAAGTCGACATTGACAAGGTCAATATATCGAACGGTACCACTTACGTCATGGTCCCAGATACCGCCACCAACCTTGATACCGATAAAATCGGCACTGGCCGTCTGGGCAAATAATCCGAGCGACAGCGCGAAGAAGCAGGAAGTCAATTTTTTGGAATTCATCATAAAGATTACCTTTGGGTAATGAACAAAAAGTGTTTAGTTAAGTATTAGCATAATCGACCAATAATCAAGAGATTAAAGGTTTATATCGATAATTTGATGAACAGAGCACATAATTAGTAAGGAAAATAATATTGTTCTGTCAAATCAGGGAACCATATGTGCTATAGATTCGTTATGAACTTGATCAGCCATGCTGTTTTTCGGCAAGCAGACAGCGTTCATCATAGGCATGACGTGCTATTTTTACATCTTGGATAAAGTACGCCAGTTCATCCAGCGTTAAGGCCTGCGGACCATCCACCAGGGCTTTGCCAGGGACAGGATGGAAATCCACCAGGATCATATTGGCACCTGCAATCACTCCCTGAGCAGTGACGTGCATGATGTCCAGCAGACCGTCCGGCGCCTGTTGCCGGGTGCCAACAGAATGAGAGGGGTCAATACAAACCGGCATCCGGGTCAACCGTTTAATGACCGGTACATGGGCAAAATCAACAAAGTTTCGATGGGGATCGCCCATGTTGGTTTTCATACCCCGCAGACCAAAGATGACTTTCGTATTTCCTTCACTGGCCAGATATTCAGCGGCATTTAACGATTCTTCCAGGGTGATACCAAAGCCTCGTTTGAGCAGTACGGGAAATTCACGTTGTCGCCCCACTGCCTTGAGCAATTCAAAGTTCTGGGTGTTACGGGTGCCAATCTGCAACATGATACCGGTGGGGTTGCCGGTTTGGCGCAGGGCATCACGGATTTCATCGACATGATCCTCGTGGGTGATCTCCATGGCAATGACCTTGATGTCATACTTGCCCGCCAGTTCGAAGACATAGGGCAGACAGTTTTTGCCGTGGCCCTGGAAGGAATAGGGATTGGTGCGGGGTTTATAGGCACCCATGCGGGTACAGGTTTGACCGTGTTCCTGCAAGGCCTTCATCATCATTTCCACATGTTCCGGGTTATCCACGGCACACAGGCCGGCAAAGATATTCAGGTTATCCTGCCCAAAATGGACACCGTTATAGGTAAACGCCGTTGGCCGGTTGTCGTCTTTGTGGCGACCCAGAATGCGATATTCCTGGGAAACACGCACCACCCGTTCAACGCCGGGCAGACTGCTGATCTCCTCCTGAGAAAGGGGGCTGGTATCACCAACAAGATAGATTTCAGTAAGGACCTGTTGGGCGCCATGTTCTTCGTGAATGCGAACCTGAATACCGGGCAGGGCGGTGAGAAATGCCAGCGTCTGGCGGTAGGCGTCTGACTCTCTGGTGGTATCCGGCTGCAGGATGACAATCATGGTAATTTGCGGCCTGTATTGTCCCGGAAGCGTAACAGCAGGTCCTGGTAGGCATCAATTCGCCGATCTCGCAGATAGGGCCAGATGCGGCGGACATTTTCACTGCGCTGCAGGTCAATCTCCGCCAGCAGGGTTTCAGCGGCATCACTGTTTGCCCGGGCCAGGAATTCACCCTGCGGCCCGGCGACAAAACTGTTGCCCCAAAACTTGATGCCGTCATTCTCCGCACCGGGAGCGGCTTCAAAGCCGGTCCGGTTACAGGCCAACAGCGGCAGACCATTGGCAATGGCATGACCCCGTTGCACGGTGACCCAGGCATCCAGCTGTCGATTGCGCTCAGCCTCGCTGTCATTCATATCCCAACCGATGGCGGTGGGATAGAGCAGCAGATCTGCCCCGGCCAGCGCCATGAGGCGGGCGGCCTCCGGGAACCATTGGTCCCAGCAGACCAACACCCCGAGTTTGCCGACAGATGTTGCAATGGGCGTGAACCCCATATCGCCGGGGGTGAAGTAGAATTTTTCATAAAAGCCGGGATCATCCGGGATGTGCATCTTGCGGTAACAACCGGCAATGCTGCCGTCACACTCAAAGACAACCGCAGTATTGTGGTACAAACCGGCGGCGCGGCGCTCGAACAGGGAGGCAACAATGACAAGCTGGTGTTGTTTGGCCAGGGCTGAGAGCTTTTCAGTTGTCGGACCGGGGATGGGTTCTGCCAGATCAAACTGACCGGTATCCTCGGTTTGGCAAAAATAGAGGCTGTTGTGCAGTTCCTGTAACAGGATCAACTGTGCGCCACGAGCCGCTGCCGCAGTTATACCCTCGGTGATCTGTGTAAAATTCGCGGCCGGATCACTGCTGCAGGTATGCTGAATGAGTGCCGCTGTAATGGTCTGATGCACTTTTGCCATGTTAATCTCTAAACAGTGTCATTATACTCTAAATCAAATGCCGGTCTGTCGACACCCGGTACTGAACAATAACATAAGGAGAGAAGTATGCGACGCCGCTTACCTGTCAGGCAATGGTTCCTGGTCATTTTTCTTGCAGCCCTGGCCGGTTGTACCACGACACCGGACAGATTTGAGGTGCTGGACAATGTGTGGAAAAATTATGAAAAGGCCATGCTCTGGGGGGAATATTCCTACTGTCTGGACGCCCATAAAGGCAATCCTGTCACGGCAAAGCAACTCTCGCACCTGAAGTCGATCAAGGTGACCGGTTATGAGGTCATGAAAAAGGAAGTCACACCGGATAAAAATATTGCCAGGCAACTGGTGGAAATCAAATATTACAACAAGGCCTATGCGGTCGTGCGCACTATCAATGTGGATCAGGAATGGCTGTATGAACCGAAATCAAATCAGTGGGTCATTCTGACACCCTTTCCCGATTTTCAATAAAACAATCCGTTAACCGGCCCGCAAAACGCCTTGTGGTAATTGCATGGTGATACAGTGCAGGCTGCCGAATTGCTCGATCAGGGGCTGGCAGTCAATCCCAACCACCTCATGGTTGGGGAAACATTCGCGCAGCCGGTGCAGCGCTGTTTGATCCCGCTTGTCACGATAGGTCGGCACCAATACCTGTTTATTTATGATCAGGAAATTGGCATAACTGCCCGGCAGACGATCTCCCTCAGCGTTATAAATTGGATCGGGAATCGGCAGGGGAATCAGTTTATAAGGCTTGCCGTTTCGATCGGTCAGCTTTTCCAGTTCTGCCTGCATGCGGGCAAGACCGGCATAGTGCTCATCTGCCGGGTTTTCGCAGGCGGTGTAGGCAATGGTGGCGGGATCACAAAAGCGAGCCAGCATATCGATATGACTATCAGTATCATCGCCGCGTAATTCGCCTTCTGCCAGCCAGAGGACACGATCGACACCCAGCAAGTCGTGCAAAATTTGTTCAATAGCGGCCTTGTCCAGATGCGGGTTGCGCGTTGGTGTGAGCAGACAGTTTTCCGTGGTCAACAGCGTGCCCTGACCATCACTGTCGATACTGCCACCTTCCAGAATGAGACCGGAGGATTCGATATCGATGTCGGCGAATGTTTTTTCGGCATAGAGTCGCAGTGACAGCAAATCATCCAGTGTGGCAGCGTACTTTTGGCCCCAACCGTTAAACCCAAAATCCATCAGCCGGGGTTTGCCGTCCGCCAAAATCGTGATGGGGCCGTGGTCGCGCGCCCAGCTGTCATTGGAGGGCAGGTTCCGGAACACGACTCGATCAAGTGCAATACCCGCCCGATTGAGTATGGTGCGGATGTGTCGTTGATGTTGATCGTCAAAACAGACAACCAGCAGTTGTTCACTGCGGGTAATGGCGCGACTGAGATCCAGATAGACCTGCTCCACCTGATTCAGCCAGGGCGCCCAATCACCATAGGGATGGGGCCAGGTTAGCATAACACCGCTTTGTGGGTACCATTCGGCAGGCAAGACACGTTGCATAGGAATCTTCCCGTGTGATTCAGGTGGAAAAAAATGTTGAGAATTTAGTTTTCTTCAGGGGTGTGAAACACGGCGTGTATCACGTAATTGCTTTCAAAATAGACCGTAAAGCCTTTGTATACCCAGCGGGAAATCGGCGGTGTGCCGACGGCGGAATATTTTTTTTCCGGTTCCCCGAATTGGCTCAGGACATTTTCCTTGGTCATACCACGGCCGGGCAGGGTGACAGAAAAGGTCTCGGGTTTCTCTTCCTGTTTTTCCGGAACAGTCAGGTTGTCAGCCGGAACCGTGCATGGCAGACTGCACAGGCAAACAGCGAGCCACAGTGCATTAACCGATTTCCTCATTTTACTGCTCCACTCCTGGGATTTTGGTCCGGGTTGTGCCGGGTTTTGATCGATACTTCCAAGCGGAAAACTATACGATTTTATCGTTTGAAACAAGTGTTCTGTTGGGCAGGCTTGAAACGAAAAGCGAAAAGGTCCATAAGTGGGTTATGGTACAAACAAACACCGGATTGATTACTGCTGAACTGACCAACGCGGAGGCGGTGGGGGCCTGGCTGGATGCATTGGGCCAGAAAGCCACACCGGAAGAGGCGGATACTGTCTGGCAGGCGATTCGACTTGCCAGTCAGGCCCATGCCGGCCAATTTCGTGCCTCGGGTGAACCCTATATCAGCCACGCGATTGCTGTGGCGGAAATTCTGGTGCAGTTGCGGCTGGATACCAATGCCATTATTGCCGCCATCCTGCATGATGTCGTAGAGGATTCCAGTACTTCGCTGGAAAGCATCGAGACGCAATTTGGTCACGATGTCACCCAACTGGTGGATGGCGTGACCAAGATGCGGGTCATTGACCTGGGTGCACGACCGGACGGCAAGAAAGAGGCCTTGCAGGCAGAAAGTCTGCGCAAGCTCCTGCTGGCTATGGCGGAAGATGTACGGGTTGTGCTGATCAAACTGGCGGACCGCCTGCACAATATGCGCACCCTCAAACACCTCCCGGAAGACAAACAACTGCGCATTGCCCGGGAAACGCTCGACATCTATGCCCCATTAGCCAACCGTCTGGGTATCTGGCAAATCAAATGGGAACTGGAGGATCTGGCATTTCGCTATCAGGATCCGGTTGCCTATAAACAAATTGCCCGTTTTCTGGATGAACGTCGGGTGGATAGGGAAGAGTACATAGCCCATGCCACCACTGTTTTGGGCAAGGAACTGGAGCATGCCGGTATTCATGCAGACATTCAGGGGCGCCCCAAACATATTTACAGCATCTGGAAAAAGATGCAGCGCAAAGGGATAGGTTTTCACGAACTGTATGATGTGCGTGCCATTCGCCTGCTGGTTGATGCCAAGCGGGATTGCTACGCCGCCCTGGGGGCGGTGCATGGATTGTGGCGACACATTCCGAAAGAGTTCGACGATTACATCGCCACCCCCAAGGAAAACAACTATCAATCTATCCACACCGCCGTGATAGGACCGGGGGGTAAAACCCTGGAAGTACAGATCAGGACCCGGGATATGCATGACCATGCCGAACTGGGTGTGGCGGCACACTGGAAATACAAGGAGGGCTCGAAACAGGCTTCTGCCTTTGAACAAAAGATTGCCTGGTTGAGGCAACTGCTGGAGTGGCGTGAGGAGTCAGACGATGCCGGTGATTTCATTGATCGCTTCAAGTCTGAGGTCTTTCAGGATCGGGTCTATGTGCTGACCCCGCAAGGAGATGTAGTGGATCTGCCGCAGGGGGCCACACCACTGGATTTTGCCTATCTCATTCACACAGAAGTGGGACACCGTTGTCGCGGGGCCAGGGTAAACGGACGGATGGTCAATCTGACCTACGAACTGAAAAGCGGAGAACAGGTCGAGGTCCTTACCACGCGTCACAGTCGACCCAGTCGAGACTGGCTTAATCCCCACCTCGGTTACCTGAAAACCAACCGTGCACGCGCCAAGGTCAGGGCCTGGCTGAAGTTACAGGACCACGACATCAATGTGACCAGTGGCCGCACGGCACTGGAAAAGGAATTGCACCGGCTTGGTGTGAGCAGTATCAACCACCATGCCCTGGCTGAACATCTGAAGTATACGGATTTGGAGGAATTTCTCTCCGCACTGGGGCGAGGCGACATCACCTCGGCACAGATTGCCAACGGTGTGCAGCGCCTGTCACAGAGCGAGCAACCCCAGGATCTGGTGGATATGTTGCCACGTCATCGACCGGCGGACACAACCGGTATCGATGACGGTATTTCCATCGAAGGCGTCGGCAACCTGATGACCAATATGGCCAACTGCTGTAAACCGGTACCGGGCGATCCCATCATCGGTTTTATCACACAGGGGCGCGGCGTCACCGTGCATCGACGGGACTGTCACAATATCCTGAAGATGGATGATGCCAGGCGTGGACGGTTGATCTCGGTGGATTGGGGCAAAAAGCACCGTACCGCTTATCCGGTGGATATTCAGGTAGAATCCATTGATCGGCAAAACCTGCTCAAGGATATTTTGACGGTATTCAGCAATGAAAAGATCAATGTGCTGGCGGTCAACACCCAGTCCGATACCGACAACAATACCGCCAGTATGAAGTTTCGTCTGGAGATCAGCGATGTGGGACAATTGAGCAGGGTGTTAAACAGAATCGGTCAATTAAACAATGTCATGGAAGTTCGGCGTCAAACCCGCTGATTTGAAGGAATCGTTCTTTGCAGTTTTCCAGTCCACTGATCCCGGCAACGTTGATTAAACGTTATAAACGCTTCCTGGCTGATGTCAGACTGACGGATGGTTCTGTAATCACTGTGCATACCCCCAACACCGGCAGTATGCTGGGCGTTGCTGAACCCGGCAGCACTGTCTGGCTGCGGGATACGCAGAATGACAAACGCAAGTATCGCTATTCCTGGGATATCAGCGAAACAGACAACGGTGTGCTGGTCGGGGTGAATACCGCATTCAGTAATCTGATCGTGAAAGAGGCGATTGAAGCCGGGTTGATTCCGGCATTACAAGGTTACAGCCATGTTTGCACCGAGGTGAAATATGGCAAGGAAAACAGCCGCATCGATCTTTTGCTGAAGGACACCAACGGCAAGCACTGTTATGTCGAAGTAAAGAATGTCACTGCATTGGATGCACAGCAAAACGCCTTTTTCCCCGATGCCGTGACCCAACGCGGCGCCAAACATCTGCGTGAATTGATGGGAATGGTGGAAGCCGGGTATCGTGCCGTGCTCTTCTTTTGCGTTCAGCGACGGGATGCACTGAAAGTCCGGCCTGCAGACGAGATAGATCCGGAATATGGTCAAACTTTGCGCGCAGCTGCGCTGGCCGGTGTTGAGATCATGGCATGGCGGGCCGGGGTTGCGCCTGAGCGAATTAATCTGGAGCAGGCATTGCCGGTCATTCTCTAAAAAGCTGTTTCACAGACCATGGCACAGTGCGAGACTTTATGGTCTAATGCAGACCCATGTATAAACCTTTTGCCCTGTTTGTCGGTCTTCGCTATACCCGTTCCAGACGGCGTTCTCTCCGACCATCGCTTGTTACCTTTGCTTCAATCATCATTATTTCAGTCGGAGTGATTGCTCTCATTACTGTCATGTCGGTCATGAACGGTTTTGAAAAAGAGGTCAGGGAACGGATCCTGGATGCGATTGCGCATATTACCGTGACGGACTTTGACGGCCGTATCGAAAAATGGGAAGAGGTGATGAAACTGGCGAAGGAACATCCAAAAGTTGTTGCCGCCGCCCCTTTTATTAACGCCGAGACCATGGTAATCCACAGGGGGAATGTGGAAGGGACCCTGATTCGGGGGATCATGCCCAAGGATGAAAAATCCGTGTCAAAGATCAGTCAACGGATCATTGAGGGCAGTTATGACAGTCTCGTCCCCGGTAAATTTAATATCATCCTCGGGGTTGATCTGGCTCGTATTCTCAGTGCCGATGTGGGTGACAAGATCACCCTGGTCACACCCAGCGCCAACATTACACCGGCAGGTGTCACCCCCCGCATGAAACGATTCACTGTGTCAGGCATTTTCAAGGTCGGCCATTATGACTATGACAGCAAGCTGGCGGTGATTCATCTGGAAGATGCCGCCCGCTTGTTAAAGATGAAAGGCAAGGCCAGCGGAGTACAAATTCAGATCCAGGATCAGTTCCAGGCCGGCCAGGTCAGAAATGAATTGCAATCAACCAGTGGTCTCAACCGGTACCTGGTCAAGGACTGGAGCCAATTACATGCCAACTGGTTCCGTGCGGTGGCAAATGAAAAACGCATGATCTTCTTTTTGTTATTCCTTATCATGTTCGTTGCGGCCATCAGTATCATTATGACGTTAATCCTGATGGTAAAAGACAAACAAAGCGATATTGCGATTTTGCGCACCCTGGGGGCAGCACCGGCAGATATCACGAACATATTTCTTGTGCTGGGCACCTTTATCGGTACCGTCGGGACCCTGGTTGGCGTTACACTCGGAGTGATACTGGCGATCAATGTGGACTCTGCCATCGCCGGGATTGAAAAATTGCTGGGTATCCATTTTCTGGATCCTTCAGTCTATTACATCAGTGAATTGCCGTCAGACCTGCGCTGGTCTGATGTAGTGGATATAAGTGCATTCTCTTTCTTGCTGGGTGTGGTGACAACAATCATTCCAGCCTATCTGGCAAGCAAGGTGCAGCCTGCGCAGGCACTGCGTTATGAATAATTGATTAAAAGGGGAGTGGGGAAATGCTGGAATCTGTACAACACAAGCATGATGATATACCGGTAATTGCCTGTGATAATCTGGCCAAGACTTTTGTTGAAGGACCGTTGACCGTACCGGTGCTGAAAGGGGTCAGTCTGACCGTTGAACCCGGTGAACAGGTCGCCATTGTCGGCGCCTCCGGTTCAGGTAAAAGCACCTTACTGCATCTGCTTGGCGGGCTGGATGTACCAAGCTCCGGCAAGGTCTCCATCCTGGGTGTGGATATGTCCAGTCTCAATGAGACTGAACGTGGCAAGCTGCGTAATCGTACGCTGGGGTTTATCTATCAGTTTCACCATCTGCTGATGGAGTTCAGTGCAGAAGAAAATGTCGCCATGCCACTGCTGATTCGTGGTGAAAGTCCGGCATCTGCGCTGGCGTCAGCACAGGATATATTGGGGAAAGTCGGGCTGGGGCATCGGACCAAACACAAGCCCAACGAACTCTCCGGCGGGGAACGGCAACGTGCCGCCGTGGCCCGCGCCCTGGTTACAAGACCCCAATGTGTGCTGGCAGATGAGCCGACCGGCAATCTGGACAGCCATACCGCAGACGGGATCTTTGAGTTAATGCAGGAACTGAATCATGAATTCGGCACCAGTTTTATCGTTGTCACACACGATATGCGTTTCGCCCGACGGATGGACCGGATGCTGAGCCTGACTGATGGTGAGATAAAGTATTAGTTTGAAATTGTGATGACAGTGTCCTGAGCCGACATCAGGATTCGGTACGCTGCTTTCCTTTCATGGCGAGTCGCAACTTCTGCCGTAATTGCCATTGGCGAACCACGTTCAAACGCCACAGCAGGCGAATCCCGAAACCGCCCAGTAATGACGCGGTGACCCCCACAATCAGGCAGCCCAGTAAAAAGGGTTCCCATATCTGGCTTAACTGATTACTGAGCCATTCCATGGAAAAATCACCTTTACTTTGTTGTAACGGGGTCCCCATTATTTTGGCGCCCACTTCATAACAAAACCAGAACAGTGGCGGCATGGTGATGGGATTGGAAACCCAGACCAGACCGACGGAGAGAGGCAGGTTGGTCCTGAAATAGATGGCCAGCGCCGCTGCCGGTATCATCTGAAAAGGCATGGGGACAAACGCCAGAAACAGGCCAATGAAAAAGGCCCCTGATACAGAACGGCGATTCAGATGGAGCAGATTGGGATCATGCAACAGGGTGCCAAATAACTTGTTCAGATGCGGGTGATGACGGATCTTGTCATGGTCCGGCATGTATCGTTTGATAAACTTCTTGGGCATAGCAACCGCTTGTTTTAGAATCCTGGGTCTTATACTTTGTCGACATGGAGTCAACCCGTACCAATGCGATCAGGGACGATAGCATTTATAGCAGGTATTCTTTTCCTGCAACAGTTACCCACTCTGCCCGGTATCCATCCGGCTATCGGAATGGGGACCTGCATCCTCTTGTTCTTCTCGTTCCGGTTTCGCCGGTTCCGGCTGGTGAGCGTGGCGATTATAGGGTTTCTATGGGCCTTATTGCACGCACAGAATTTGCTTTCCCATCGACTGCCCGCTGAACTCGAAGGAAAACAGGTCACGGTGAGTGGTTTTATCGCGGCGATTCCGCTGCAACGGGAGCGAAAATGGCGTTTTGAGTTTGATGTGATAAATCTGGAATATCAGGGTAAGCCGGTTCCTGTTATCGGACGAATGATGCTCAGTTGGTATGGTGGGCCGGACGAGTTGTCCGCCGGTGACAAGTGGCGGTTTACGGTTCGATTGAAAAGGCCGGTCGGTTTTATGAATCCCGGCGGCTTTGACTATGAACAAAAGCTGTTCAGTCAGAGGATCATTGCTACCGGCTATGTGCGGGACAAAGGTGAATCCCGGCGGCTGGACTCAGACCATAATGATTACCCCTTGCAGCGTCTCCGGCAAATGGTATTGAACAAATTACAGGTATTAATGGCCGATCACCCCATGCACGGCATTATTACAGCACTGGCCATTGGTCACCGGGAGGCGATTACAACCGAACAATGGCGTGTCCTGCGTGATACCGGTACCAGTCATCTTGTTGCCATTTCCGGCTTGCACATCGGCCTGGTGGCCGGTCTGGTTTATCTTCTGTCCGGCTGGTGCTGGCGGCGCATGGGGCATTTACCGTTGCGAATTGCCGCTCCTCGATTTGCTGCCGGCCCCGCGATGATGGCGGCATTGGTCTATTCCGCCCTGGCCGGTTGGTCCTTGCCGACACAGCGTGCCTTTATCATGGTCAGTGTGGTGATGGCGGCAGTCTTCCTGCAACGCACTGTTGTGCCGAGCAGAACCCTGGCCTTGGCCCTGCTGGTGGTCCTGGTCCTGGATCCGTTTGCGGTACTCTCACCCGGTTTCTGGCTCTCGTTTGGGGCGGTTTCGGTTATCCTTTTTTTGGTGGTTGGTCGTCCGGCACCCCAATCCCTTTGGGCCAAATGGGGCAGGACACAGTGGTTTGTGAGTTTGGGCCTGTTTCCTTTCCTGCTGGCCTTTTTTCAGCAAGCCTCACTGAGTGCGCCACTGGCTAACCTGATTGCCATTCCCCTGGTCAGTCTGCTGGTTGTGCCAATGGTTTTAACCGGCTTGTTGCTGACCCCCATATCCGGTCAATTGGCGGCATACCTGTTCAGGTTGGCGGCAGAGCTCATGGCTTGGCTTTACAGCGGGTTAGACTGGACAGCTGCACTGCCGCTGAGCCGGTTTTATGCACCGGTCCCGGATATTCTGACGCTGCTATCGGCGATCACCGGGCTGCTGTTGCTCATGATGCCCCGCGGCTGGCCGGTGCGCTGGTTTGGGGTGATTCTGTTCAGTCCATTGTTGTTGATTAGACCGGCACAGCCCGGTCAGGGGGAGGCATGGTTCAGCCTGCTGGATGTGGGGCAGGGTTTGGCGGCGGTGGTCCAAACCCGGCGGCATGTGCTGGTCTTTGATACCGGCCCGTGGTTCAGTGATCGGTTTGATGCCGGCGATGCGGTGGTGGTCCCGTTTCTTCGACAACAGGGTATAGGGTATATCGACACTCTGGTGGTCAGTCATGGGGATATCGACCATCGAGGCGGGGTGGACAGCCTCAGGGCGCAATTTCCGGTCAGCCGGCTTATCAGCAGTGATACCACCCTGCTGCACAGGTTGAATGGCGAACCCTGTCGCGCCGGTCAACAGTGGGAATGGGATGGTGTTACTTTCCGGGTTCTGTCGCCGGCGGAAGATCAGGGAAGCCAACGAGAAAACAACCAGTCCTGCGTTTTGCGTATTGTCAGCCAAAACGGAAGCCTGCTTTTACCGGGCGACATCGAGGTGGAAGCTGAGCAGGCGCTGTTAGGTCGTTACGCCGAGTCTGATCTGCAGGCCGATATTCTGGTGGCCCCGCACCATGGCAGCAAAACCTCCTCCTCAGACGCATTTATCCGCGCGGTAAAGCCGAAATTTGTGCTGTACCCGATCGGTTATCGAAATCGTTACCATTTTCCCCATTCACAGGTAACCTCACGCCTGAAAGCGGTGTCTGCTCAGTCCTTCGATTCGGCGTCACACGGGGCGATTCTGTTTCGAACCGGCCCTGACGGACGCTGGCAAGAACCCATCACCTGGCGGCAGGAGAATCAACGCTATTGGCATGTCCGGATCGGACACCAGACACAGAATTAATGGGTGGCCCTTTCAGCCGCCGCTGGTCTTTGTTAAAGTAATCCGATTGATTTTTCAACATATAAAGGAAATCCCCCAGCGTGTTTGAGATGGTACAGGCGGGCGGCTTGTTGATGCTGCCAATTATGTTGTGTTCAGTCTTTGCACTGGCCATTATTGGCGAGCGCTTCTGGTCCCTCCAACAAAAACGGATTGCCCCCAAGCATTTGGTCGCCCAGATTTGGCAGTGGCATAAAAACCGTACTTTGGATAACGAACACATCAAGGCCCTGGCGGCCAACTCACCGCTGGGCAAGGTGTTGGCGGCCGGGCTGGTTAACCGCCACCATCCACGTGAAATCATGAAGGAAAGCATTGAGGAAGCCGGGCGCCAGGTAGTGCTGGAGCTGGAACGTTATCTCAATACGCTGGGTACAATTGCCTCCATCACACCCTTGCTTGGTCTGTTGGGGACAGTCATCGGTATGATCAAAGTGTTTGCCGCCATTACCAGTCATGGTGTGGGCGATGCCTCGGTACTGGCCGGGGGGATTTCCGAGGCGTTGATCACGACGGCGGCGGGGCTGTCGGTCGCTATCCCCAGTCTGTTTTTTTACCGTTTTTTCCATGGCAAAGTGGATGAGTTGGTACTGAAGATGGAAGAAGAGGCGATGAAAGTCGTCGATGTCATGCATGGTGATCGTGAGCAGGCTGCCGCGATTCGGGATGCCGCTGTATGATGTTTCGGCATGCACGCAGGGAGGAACTGGAGCTTAACTTAACCCCTTTGATTGATGTGGTGTTTCTGCTGCTGATTTTCTTTATGGTTTCCACAACCTTCAACAAGGAATCGGAAATAACCATTGAACTGCCGGAAGCGGCGGGCAAGCCCCTCAAGACAGAAGAATTTGTGCTTGAGATCGAAATTGATAACCAGGGCAGGTTTTATGTCAATCAACAACGTGTTAAGGATAGCAAAGTGCTGACCCTGAAGCGGGCAATACGCCATATGCAGGGCAACAGAAAAAATCCTCAACTGATTATCAGTTCTGACCGAAATACCCCATATCAGTATGTTGTCACGGCAATGGATGCCGCACGGCAACTGGGAATGGTTAACCTGACATTTGCGACGAAGCAGCGAAAAGAATAATAACGCACATGGAACAACAGACATCTCTCCCCGGAGGCGGCGCCATTTATCGCCGTCTGCTGGGTTTTGTATTTCCCTACTGGAAGATGTTCCTCGTCTCCATTCTGGCGATGATGGTACTCGGTACCACAGAGGCGGCGTTTGCCGCCGTCATGAAAGTCATTACCGGCGCCGGCTTCGTTGACAAGGATCCGGAATCCATTCGTTGGATACCATTGATGATCATTGGTGTGTTCCTGGTCAAAATGGTGAGCGGATTTTTATCAACTTATGGGATGAGCTGGATCGCACGCCAGGTGATCAAGACACTGCGCCATTTAATGTTCAATCAACTGTTGCGCTTGCCTTCCAGTTATTTTGAATCCACCTCATCCGGTCTGATTCTGGCCAAGTTGCTCTATGATGTTGAGCAAGTGGCGGCAGCCTCATCACAGGTCATTACCATTTTAATCCGGGATACGCTGTCGATTATCGCTTTATTGGCCTGGATGATTTACATCAGTTCCGGCTTGACACTGGTCTTTTTAATCACGGCGCCGGTGCTGGCGATATTGGTGGTCTTTATCAGCAAGCGTTTCCGAATGCTGGCCAAACGTATTCAGGGCTCAATGGGTGACATCTCCCATGTCTCGGAAGAAGCGATTGAAGGCCAGCGGGTGATAAAAATTTTTGGTGGTCAGGACTACGAAGCCCGCCAATTTGAAAAGGTCAATGAATACAACCGTCAGCAAAACATGAAAGTCATCGCCACTACGGCGTTTAGCACACCCTTTATTCAATTGCTGGTGGCGGCGGCATTTGCCCTTATTGTGTATATGGCCACTTTGCCCGGTATGCGTCAAATAATCGGTGTCGACACCTTTGTGTCGTTTTTGACTGCGATGATCTTGCTCATGCAGCCGACCAAGCGTTTGACAACCATTAATGCCCTCTTGCAGCAGGGTATAGCAGCGGCACAGAGCGTGTTTGATTTCCTGGATCAACCGCAGGAGTTGCACCACGGCGGCAAGAAAATTGAGCGCGCCCGCGGCAAGGTAAGCTTTAAAAACGTCACCTTCGGCTACAGTGGTGCAAATGGTCATGTGTTGAATGGTATCAACCTCGACATTCAGCCGGGTGAGAGCGTGGCTTTTGTCGGCAAGTCAGGAGCGGGGAAGACCACTCTGGTCAGCTTGTTGCCCCGGTTTTACGAACTCACCGGCGGCAAAATTCTGCTGGATGATGAAGATGTCCGGGATGTTAATCTGAACAGCCTGCGCGATCAGATTGCCCTGGTCAGTCAACAGGTGACATTGTTTAACGACACCATTGCTCATAATATCGCCTATGGCGCACTTGATACCGCCACTGAAGACGATGTGCGCCGTGCCGCACAAACCGCACATGCCATGGAATTTATCGATAACCTGCCGGACGGACTGAATACCAGAGTGGGTGAGAACGGCGTATTATTGTCCGGCGGCCAACGGCAACGGTTGGCGATAGCGCGGGCGATATTGAAGAATGCTCCTATCCTTATCCTTGATGAAGCGACATCAGCGCTTGACAGTGAATCAGAACGTTATATCCAGGAAGCGCTGGATGAATTAATGAAAAATCGCACTACACTGGTAATTGCCCATCGTCTGTCAACTATTGAAAGGGTGGACAAGATTGTCGTGCTGGAACAGGGCCGGATTGTGGAACAGGGTAAACATCAGGAACTGCTGGATAAAGGCGGCGTTTACGCCGGTCTGCATAAAATACAGTTTCAGGAAAAATAACAGTTAATCCCGGGGTTGAAATTGCTTAAACAGCTACGCAGAAAAATTGAATTAAAGCTGTTGCTGACATGGCAGAATAAAAATGGCCTGGCAAAGGTATTACGCCCGCTGTCCTGGCTGTTTTGCTTCATCGTCTATTGTCGAAAGCTGGCGTATCGCTTGAAGCTTAAACACACCGAAAAACTGGCTGTTCCCGTGATTGTGGTGGGCAACCTGACAGTCGGTGGTACCGGTAAAACCCCGCTGGTGATCTGGCTGGCCGATTTTCTGAAAAAGAATGGTTACAAACCCGGCATACTGTGCCGCGGTTATGGCGGCAAGGCACGACACTGGCCACAACAAGTCAGACCGGACAGTGATCCGGTCGCGGCCGGTGATGAACCCGTTCTGATTTCCAAACGAACCGGCTGTCCCATGGCTGCAGGACCGGACCGTATTACAGCCGGCAAGGCTTTGCTGCATTATCACCCGCAGGTGAATGTGATCATCTCTGACGATGGACTGCAACATTATGCCCTTGACCGTGATATCGAGATCGCAGTTATCGATGGCGCACGGCGTTTTGGCAATGAATACTGTTTACCGGCAGGCCCATTACGGGAACCGGTCAAGCGACTGGAAAAGGTCGATCTGGTTGTCACAAACGGCGTCGCCGCCAAGGATGAATATGCGATGCGGTATCAGGCCGTTCATTTCTGTCAGTTGTTGAATGAAAGTCAGACACGCCCCCTGCAGGAGTTAAAGGGTTTGGATATTCACGCCGTCGCCGGAATAGGCAACCCGGAACGTTTTTTTGCCCAACTGGAAGAGTACGGTGCTATTGTTACGCCCCATGCCTATTCTGACCACCATGCCTACCAGCCCGACGATATCGAGTTTGGGGATAATAAAAACATCGTCATGACGGAAAAAGATGCGGTAAAATGCCGTCGTTATGCGAATGAACGACATTGGTACATTCCGGTAACAGCGGAATTAGAGGCTAAATTCGGTACGGAACTACTGAAGTTATTAAGAGAGACCGGTTCGAATGGATAATAAATTACTCGATATACTTGCTTGTCCCGTCTGCAAAGGGGAGCTGATCTATAACAAACAGGCCGCAGAACTGATCTGCAAGGTTGATCGACTGGCATTTCCTGTGCGTGACGATATTCCGGTCATGCTGGAAGATGAGGCCAGACCTCTGGACGCAACAGAGGAAGTCTAGTATTGGGATATTGCATAGTTATCCCGGCGCGTTACGATTCCAGTCGACTGCCCGGCAAACCCTTGCGCGATATTCAGGGGAAACCACTAATCCGGCACGTGTATGAATGTGCGACAAAAAGTCGTGCAGATAAAGTCATTATCGCTACTGATGATCAGCGAATTTTCGATACAGCCGTCAACTTCGGCGCCAATGTTTGTATGACCGGCACACAGCATACTTCGGGGACAGAACGTATTGCCGAAGTGATCGAAAAAGAGGGCTTCAGTGATGACACAATTATCGTTAATCTGCAGGGTGATGAACCGTTGATGCCGGCTGCCTGCCTCGATCAGGTGGCAGATCTGTTGGAAAACAGTACTGATTGTGTCATGGCGACACTGTGTGAACCAATCCACGCTGTGGACGATATCTTTGATCCCGATATCGTAAAGGTAGTATTTAACGGACAGGGGCATGCACTCTATTTCAGTCGCGCCCCGATTCCCTGGCACAGGAACAGTTTTGCAAAAGATCGGACTCAGATCACTTTATCCGGTGAGGATAATTACCGCCATATCGGTCTTTATGCCTATACTGCACGATATGTGCGTGAGTACCTGGCGGCTGAACCGTGCCCACTGGAAAAGATTGAGTCACTGGAACAATTACGTGTGCTGTGGCATGGAAAAAAGATTGCGATTGGCGTGGCGGTGAGTCCCCCCGGGCCGGGTGTGGATACTGAACAGGATCTGGCAAGGGTAAGACGTCTGTTTGAGCAAGGGAAAAACAACATGCCGGGTATTCATCTTGCGTGAACTGAATGCAACAGGCATTATAAAAACCTGAAAAACAGTCAAGACTTGTTGTGAGACAGCCGCTATTTATGGCTTGATTGTAAACTTTGTTGTACCCACCCAATAATCTGATGGGTATTATTTAAATGCATCGACCATACAACAGTTTTCAAACATGCCTGTTGCTCCTGTGTTTTTTATTCCAGGGAACAGTCATTGCCGCCCCGAGCGGTCCACTCCGGTTTGGTGTTCATCCTTATTTGTCCGTTGATGAGATAAACCGGCGTTTTATGCCGCTGGTTGAATACCTGACCCGCGAACTGGGTACCGAGGTTAAATTGCAGGTATCCAAAGATTACGAGTCACATATTACATTGACCGGCAGTAATTCACTGGATATCGCTTATCTGGGGCCGTCAAGTTATGTTTCAGTCGTAAAACAGTACGGTAAAAAGCCCATTCTGGGCAGGCTGGAGATTACCGGCAAACCTTTTTTCTTTGGCTACATCATTACACACAAAAACAGCCCCATTCAGTCACTGCATGACTTGCCAGGCAGGCGTTTTGCTTTTACCTCATCCGGATCAACCATGGGGTATCGAGTGCCGAAATACATGTTGCAACAGGCCGGTATCAAGCTGGAGCAACTTGGAGAACAGAGATTTTTGGGAAATCATGAAAATGTCGCGCTGGGTGTCCTGGTTGGTGATTTCGATGCCGGTGCTGTAAAGGAAGAAATCTTTCTCCGCTATCAGAACAGGGGTTTACGAATGCTTGGCCGCTCGGAACCGATCTCTGAGCATGTTTTTGTTTGTTCCACCAAATTAAAACAACAGGAAATTCAACGAATCAAACGAGCACTCTATGCGCTGAAAGACATCCCCGGCGGGCTGCAGATACTGCAGAGTATCAAGTCGACAGTGACTAATATTGTTCCGGGGACTGATCGAGACTATAACAGCTTGCGCAAGATTATGAATTAGGCACAGGCAATGAGCCCCGGCTTTATTCAACGCAATCAACGCATTATTATTACATTACCATTAATTATTATTTTGTTTGGATTTCTGGCTGTTATCAGTCTGTTTACCTATCAACGAATTCCTATTCGATCTCAAATACAACAGGAAGCACAACAGGAAGTGACATTTGTCGCTGAATTGATCAAGTCTGCCTATCTGAACAAAAATTACACCGCAGCAGCAGATATTCTGCAAACCTGGGCAAATGCCAACAGCTCCGTGGTTGCAGCCGTGCTTGATACCGCGAATGGTTATCGACTCGTCGAATATCGGCGCAAACAAGCCAGTCAATACACTTTTCCAATACGACATATTATCACTCACCACAATAATGTATTGTTTACTATTGAAGCAGAAAAAGATATTACTGTACTGGAAGACAAGTTCGCCAGAACCAGTAGTACATTAATTATCGGCGTGGTTATATTTCTTACTGCGTTTGGCGGCATACTTTTCTACGCCATGCGGCGGGTCGCCATCCTGCCAATGGAAAAGGCAATGCGCCAGCAGAAGCTCGAATCAGACAGCAAGACCAGAAAATTATCACGCGCTGTGGAGCAAACGGATGACGCTGTGGTCATTACCAATCCGGAAGGTTACATCGAATATGTTAATCCTGCATTTGAACGAATGACCGGTTATAGCAAGAAGGAAGCGATCGGTGAAAAGATGTCTATTCTCAGATCAGGTCAGCACGATCATATATTCTACAAGACATTGTGGACCACCATTCTCAGCGGCTATCCTTTTTCTGAAGTATTTATCAACCGAAAAAAAACCGGGGAACTGTATTACGAAGAGAAGACCATTACACCATTAAAAAGTGATTTCGGCGACATTATTAATTTTGTTTCCACCGGCAAGGATATCAGTGACCGAATGCTGGTGCAGGAAAAACTGCGATATATGGCGACGCATGATTTCCTGACCGGCTTGTTGAACCGGGTTACGTTAAAGGAACGCTTGAGTTATGCCATTCACCGTGCGGCCAGAAGTGAAAAAAAAGTGGCTGTCATGTTGCTTGATTTGGATAAATTCAAAATCGTAAATGACACACTTGGACATACTATCGGTGATGAGCTGATTATTTCAGTGGCAGAACGTTTATCCGCCAGCTTGCGACAAGAAGATATTATTGCCCGACTCGGCGGTGATGAATTTACCGTCATCATGGAAGGGTTTGGCCGTATCGAAGACGTCAATGATACTGCAAACAAAATACTCAGCGCTGTATCAAAACCCTTTACTGTTGACGGGAATGAAATATTTATTGCAGCAAGCATTGGCATGAGCATCTATCCGGATGATGATATTGATGCCGATATCCTGCTGAAAAACGCCGACATTGCCATGTACCGCGCCAAGTCTGCCGGTGGGGGAAATTACCAGTACTTCACACCGGATATGACTGAAAACGCACTCAAACGGTTGAAGATACATAACAGTTTGCAAAATGCGCTTGAAAATAGGGAGTTTGTTGTTTATTACCAACCCAAGATCGATTTATTCAAGGGAAATGTATCCGGCATGGAGGCGCTGATCCGTTGGCAGAATCCAGATCTGGGGTTGGTCAGCCCGGACCATTTTATAAACATACTGGAAGAGAGCGGCAGGATCATTGAAGTGGGAGAGTGGGTGATGGGGCAGGCCTGTCGATTTCTGAAAACGGTAGAGGATCAGAAATTACCGCTGTTGCGGGTATCGATTAATCTTTCCGCCCGACAGTTCAGGGACCGACATCTGCTTAATCGTATACAGAACTGCATTGATGAAACAGGGATCAGCCCCAAAAACCTTGAGCTGGAGATTACAGAAAGTCTGCTGGTCGAAAATATTGATGAAGTTGCCGATATTCTGAACGCCATCCATAACATGGGAATCAGAATCGATATTGATGATTTCGGTACCGGCTACTCTTCCATGAATTATCTGAAACGGTTTCCGATTGATGCATTGAAAATCGACCGATTATTTATTCGGGATATCCCGGAAGATAAGGATGATGCACTGATTGTCGAGGCAATTCTGGCGATGGCGGAAAGTCTGGGTATTGACATTGTGGCAGAGGGCGTCGAAACGGAAGAGCAATATAATTTTCTCAAAGCGCGAGTCTGTCATGAGGCACAAGGTTTTCTTTTCGGCAAACCGATGCCTGAGAATGAATTTCTGGAGTGGTACAGGAATGCACTAAAAGATCTGCAAGGACAAGCGAAATTCCCCAAGGCATCCTCTTGATGCATTTTACGGCAGGTGGATAAATGCTAATATGCTGTTTTCTTCACCAATCAGATTAGTTTATGAAAAAAGTCAGTGTCTTATTTGTATGTATGGGAAATATCTGTCGTTCGCCGACGGCAGAGGGCGTGTTCAGACACCTGGTACAGCAAAACGGTTTGTCTGCACATATACAAACTGATTCTGCCGGGACGCATGCCTACCATGTTGGCGAGGCGCCGGATCGCCGTGCGCAGACCACCGCCCGCAAACGCGGGGTGGATTTAAGTGATTTACGCGCCCGTCGCGCCAATGCGGTGGATTTTGAAAAATTTGATTTCGTGCTGGCCATGGATCGGGACAATTATCACAACCTGGCCGCGCTCTGTCCGTCCGGACAAGAAAATAAATTATATATGTTTCTTGAGTTTGCCCCTCAGCTGGGTATCAAAGAGGTGCCGGATCCTTATTACGGTGGGGACAGTGGCTTTGAACAGGTGTTTGATATGGTCGAGCAGGCCTCACAAGGCCTGCTCGATACAATCCGGGAACGTTACGGTATCGCCTGATTACTGAATAATAAAACCGGTGAAATAAAGCGACTCAATTACCGGCTTTTTTACACCGGTATTTTCGGCAAAGATTTTCTGCACTTCGGCCAGAGCTGCGACCCGCAGATCTTCTTTCCCTTTGGCGGTTTTCAATACCTTGGCAGGTTGCCCGCTAAGCAACATGACAATCGCATGTCGGATCGCCGAGACATGTTTTTCTATCAGGGGTTGCGCGGCGGGATCGCTGAATTGTAATTCAGTGTTGACCTGCATAAAACGCACAACCTCACCATCCTCAATGTTGACTACAAAAGGTGGGTCCAGTTTGAAATAGAGCTGGGCCGGTAGACCGCCATCAGATTGGGCATACAGCCCGGTACCAGGCGTAATGCAGGCGAGGAGCAGGCAGAACCAGATAAATTGACGCATCGTCATTTTCCTTCCGAAAACAGGTAATGCTTTTCATATCGGCCTGACGGGGGTTGGCCTTAATGTCTGGTGCACAATGTTGGCACAGAGAAAAAGGGGTGAGGAATCTCACCCCGTGATAAATCGGACTTGTCTGCCGGTCTACCGGCGATATTGACCGGATCAGACTCTCACGTTCTATACCGGCGCCGGTTTTGGTTTTTCATTGACCTGAGTAGTGGCTTGGCTCTCCGGCTGGACAGCGGCGGATTTGGGGGCCGCAGTACCGGCAGAGTTTTGCTCGGCTTTATCCGATTTTTGCTCAGACCTGATTGTTTCCACCTGCTGCAATTTCTGCGCTTCAGGTGCAGCAGAGCGTGGCTGTTGCTCTGACCGTGGTTGTTGCTCAGACCGTGGTTGTTGCTCAGACCGTGGTTGTTGCTCTGACCGTGGCTGTTGCTCAGACCGTGGCTGTTGCTCAGACCGTGGCTGTTGCTCAGACCGTGGCTGTTGCTCTGATCGCGGCTGTTGCTCTGATCGCGGCTGTTGCTCTGACCGTGGCTGTTGCTCTGACCGTGGCTGTTGCTCTGATCGCGGCTGTTGCTCTGACCGTGGCTGTTGCTCTGACCGTGGCTGCTGTTCGGACCGGGGCTGTTGCTCGGAGCGGGGCTGTTGCTGACCCGGCTGCTGCGGGTTGTCTGCTGTTGCCGCGGCATTGTCCTGTTGCTGTGGGTTGTTGCGACGACGGCGTGTGTTGCCGCGTCGGCCACGACGCTGCTGCCCCGCAGTATTGCCATTCTTGTTGCGCGACTGTTGCGTATCAGTCTGGGACTTATTGTCCTGATTCTGCTCGGCTTCTGCCGGTTTTTGTCTGTTCTCGTCACGTTGTTGCTCGCGCGCAGGCTGTTGGCGCTTTTGTTGCTGTTGGTTCTGTTTGCCTTGTTGCGGGTCTTGCTGCTGACCGCGGCGTGGTTGGTTTTTGCCACCACGTTGACGAGTCTTGTTTTGTTCGCGACGGGGCTGCTGGTTGCGGCGACTACGAGTTTGTTTTGATTTGTTCTCATCCTTGCTTTCACTGCTGCCAAACAAGGCGCGCAGGATGCGGGTGAAGAAACCGGGACCTGATTTCCGGCTTGCTTCCGGACGAGGTGATGCCGGCGTCACACCTTTCACTGCCGGTTCTTCAGCGACATGTTTGGCTGAAGACTGGGCGGCGGATTCCAGTGACGGTTCAATGGCGGTAGCGAGCTCATAACTGGATTGGCGGTTATCATCAGCGCTGTCACCTTCACGAATCCGCTGTACGTCATAATGCGGTGTTTCAAGATTAATGTTGGGTACCAACAGGACATGGATACCTTGTCGCTGCTCAATGGCGGCGATGACTTCACGTTTTTCATTCAACAGGAAGGTGGCTACATCAACCGGAGTCTGGGCAATAACCCGGCTGGTCTTTTCCTTCATGGCCTCTTCCTCGATGACACGCAGTATTGACAGAGCCAATGATTCAATACCACGGATCGTACCCTGACCACTGCAACGGGGGCAGGAGATCTGGCTGGACTCACCCAGAGAGGGGCGCAGACGCTGACGTGACATCTCCAGCAGGCCAAAACGTGAGATACGACCAATCTGTACCCGGGCGCGATCCATTTTCAAGGCATCACGCAGGCGATTTTCCACTTCCCGCTGGTTTTTTACCGGCGTCATATCAATAAAATCAATAACCACGAGACCACCCAGGTCACGCAGGCGTAACTGGCGGGCGATCTCATCGGCCGCTTCCAGGTTGGTATTCAGGGCGGTTTCCTCAATGTCACCGCCTTTGGTGGCTTTTGAGGAGTTGATATCAATGGAGATCAGCGCTTCGGTATGATCGATGACCAGTGCACCGCCTGAAGGCAGACGGACTTCGCGCTGAAATGCTGATTCAATTTGCGATTCGATCTGATAACGGGTAAAGAGCGGCACTGCATCTTTGTATAACTTGATCTTGTGCAGGTTATGGGGCATGACCAGGGACATGAATTCCCGGGCCTTGTTATATATTTTCTCTTCATCAATGACGATTTCATTGATGTCGGTGCGGAAATAATCACGAATCGCACGGGTGATCAGGTTGCTCTCCTGATAGATCAGGAAGGGAGCAGGGCGCTCTTTGGAGGCCTCATCTATGGATTGCCATAATTGCAGCAGATAATCCAGGTCCCATTGCAATTCATCGACATTTTTGCCGACACCGGCCGTGCGTAAAATCAGGCCCATGTCTTCCGGAATTTCCAGCGAACCGAGTGAGTCACGTGCCTCGCTGCGATCTTCGCCCTCGATGCGTCGTGAAACACCGCCGGCGCGCGGATTATTAGGCATGAGGACCAGATAACGGCCGGCCAGACTGATGAATGTGGTCAGGGCTGCGCCTTTGTTACCACGTTCTTCCTTACCGACCTGTACCACGACTTCCTGGTTTTCACGAATGGCGTCCTTGATGTTGATACGACCACTGCTGAAGTCCACATCCTTGTTGAAGTAGATGCGTGAAATTTCCTTGAGAGGAAGAAAGCCGTGACGCTCTGCACCGTAATCAACAAATGCCGCTTCAAGACTGGGCTCGATGCGGGTGATACGGCCTTTGTAAATATTGGATTTCTTGGATTCGCGGTGGGTTGTTTCGATATCCAGATCGTACAGTCGTTGCCCATCAACCATGGCAACCCGCAACTCTTCAGGTTGAGTTGCGTTAAACAACATTCTTTTCATTATTAAAACCTTTTATTGTGGCGCTCTACCACGGCACTGTTATGTGCCGGCGGGTTCGCCAGACCATGCGGTCCACAGTTGAGGCTCCTGACCCTGTCTGTGTTGAGGGCGGCCACACTGTTATTCAGTACCTGTAGGTCTGCCCGCCTCGGGATGGATTTATTGCCAACCAAGGGGAGCGCTGTTATTCCTGTGGCATCTCACGGAAAAAATATCACGCGTCTGCCTTCCTAATCTGTAATAATCCCTCCCGGTGTGGGGAGGGAGGTTACAAAACCGTTACATGCCCGGGTCGCATTGCCGTTATGGAATGGGGCCGCAGACCGAAAATGTCGGACATCACTTATTGACTATATCAGTGATTCCAGGGTCCATCAATCTCCTTGTATAAACTGATATCACATACAGAATATGGGAACATCCAATGAAAACAAGGCCCTGGGGGTCCAATTCCTTGAGATCGACGAGGAATATGCCGGTCAGCGGCTGGACAATTTCCTGTTAACCCGTCTCAAGGGCGCCCCCAAAAGCCTGATTTACCGAATTGTTCGTAAAGGCGAGGTACGGGTGAATAAAGGACGGATCAAGCCCGATTACCGTCTCCAGGCCGGTGACGTCCTCCGGATCCCCCCGGTTCGACTTGGTGAAAAGACGCCGGCCAAGCCCTCGAACCAGGTACTGGATCGAATTGCCTCCGGCATCCTCTATGAAGACAAGCGGATCCTGATCATCAATAAACCGGCCGGCATAGCGGTGCATGGCGGCAGTGGTATCAATTTCGGTGTTATTGAGGCCTTGCGTGCGCTGCGACCGGAGGCACCGTTTCTGGAACTGGTGCACCGCCTGGATCGCGATACCTCCGGTTGCCTGATCATTGCCAAAAAGCGCAGTGCCCTGCGCGTATTGCACGATTTACTGCGTGAGAACAGAATGGCCAAGTTTTATCTGGCCCTGCTGCGAGGCGAATGGCGCGGTGGAGATCGTATACTGGACTTCCCGCTGCGGAAAAATACCTTGCAGTCCGGTGAGAGGGTGGTGAAGGTCAGTGCTGACGGTAAACCTGCCCGCAGTCTGTTTTCACCGCAGAACACCAAAGCGGCCGCCAGTCTGGTGCAGGTAAGACTGGAAACCGGCCGGACACATCAGATTAGGGTGCATGCCGCCCATGCCGGTTTTCCCATCGCCGGTGATGAAAAATACGGTGATGAGGAATTTAACCGGCAAATGAAAGAACAGGGTTTAAAACGCCTCTTTCTGCACGCGCATCAACTGGACTTTACTTTTCCCGATGACGGTCAGCGAATCAACATCACAGCACCGTTACCGGATGACTTGAAGCAGGTTTTGATAAAACTGGATATGAGGAACCGTGTTTGACAACCCGGCTGATTGTGTTTGACTGGGACGGCACACTCATGGACTCCGAGGCCCGGATTGTGGCGTGTATGCAGGCAGCGATCGATGACCTTGGCTTGCCGGATCGGACGGCTGCCGAAATCAGCAATATCATCGGTCTTGGGCTGCGTGAATCGGTCACCACCTTGTTTCCCGAACTGAAAGAATCGATGTACCACAAGTTGGTCGACCAATATCGTTACCATTTTCTCGTCGGTGACAAAACGCCGAGTCCGCTGTTTCCCGGGGTCACAGCGATGCTGGATGATTTGGTACAACAGGATTGTTTTCTCGCCATCGCGACCGGTAAGGGCCGGGCCGGACTGGACAAGGTGCTGGATGAAACCGGTCTGGCCACAGTTTTCCACAGTACCCGGTGTGCCGATGAGACCTTCTCCAAGCCACATCCGCAAATGTTGCTGGAACTCATGGATGAACTGGGGGTCGAGACAACGGCGACACTGATGGTTGGCGACACCGAGTATGATTTGCAGATGGCACACAATTCTAAAGCCCATGCCCTGGCGGTCAGTTATGGAGTGCATGACAAATCCCGGTTGCTGGAGTGTCGCCCATTGGCCTGTGTCGACAGTATTGATGAATTGCATCACTGGCTTTTGGCCGGACAATGGGGCGAGACAGTCCTGCCTGAGTAAAGACAGTCAGTAATTCAGTGGTTATACTCATGTTTCCACAGCGCATAAACTAACCCTTAACAAGTTCAGGTAAAACGATGGAAGAGCAGAATTCAGGCCAACCAACCGGTTCGCAGCAGGACAATCAATGGCAACAGGATGTGATCAACCGACTGGTCTTTGCTTCGCTGAATGAACAGCGCCGGACAAGGCGCTGGAATATCTTTTTCAAATCGCTGATGTTTTCCTATCTCTTTCTGTTGGTACTCATGGTTTATCTCCCGGACCAGGGTGAAGGGGTGAAAAAAACAGGGCGTCATACCGCACTGGTCGAGATCAATGGCGTTATCGCCGACAACACGGAAGCCAATGCCGATGATATTATCAGCAGCCTGCGCGCCGCATTTAAAAACAAGGATACGGCCGGGGTCATTATCCGGATCAACAGCCCGGGCGGCAGTCCGGTCCAGGCCGGTTATATCAATGATGAAATCAAACGTTTGCGGGACAAGTATCCGAAAATCAAACTCTATGCCGTGGTCACCGACATTTGCGCATCAGGCGGTTACTACATTGCGGCGGCAGCAGATGAAATTTTTGCCGACAAGGCCAGTATTATTGGCTCCATCGGTGTGGTGATGAGCAGTTTTGGTTTTGTCGACAGCATGCAAAAGCTGGGGATAGAGCGCCGGCTTTATACCGCAGGTGAAAGCAAGGGGCTGCTCGATCCCTTTACCCCGGAAAAAAAGGCTGAAGTCACCCACATCAAACAGATGTTGAATACCATCCATCGCCAGTTTATTGATGTGGTCAAGGAAGGGCGCGGGCAACGCCTGAAAGATGATAAACGTCTGTTTACCGGCCTTGTCTGGACAGGGGAAGAAAGTGTGGAGCTGGGACTGGTTGACGGTCTGGGCAGCAGCAGTTACGTAGCGCGTGAAGTGATCGAGGCGGAGAACATTGTTAATTACACCCCCAAACAAAGCTTCTACGAGCGGTTCGCTGAACGTCTGGGAACTGCCATGGCAAACACACTGGCGCAGATCATCGATGTAAAACAGCTCTTATTGCGCTGATAAACTAAATCACCTGGAACCCTTCCGCTTCCAGCATTCGTACCAGCCTGATAAGGGGCAGACCAATGAGAGTATTGGGATCATCCCCAATCAGGCGTTCGAACAAACAAATGCCCAGTGCTTCTGACTTGAAGCTGCCGGCACAGTTATAGGGTTGTTCGGCGCGCAGATAGTTTTCAATCTGACTCAGACTCAATGTCCGAAACACAACCTGGTAGGGAACGGCTTCACACTGTTGTCGACCGGTCCGGCTGTTGAGGAGACACAACCCGGTGTAAAAAGTGACTGTTTTACCGGAGGCCTGTTGCAGTTGTTTAAGCGCATTTTCATGGCTGCCTGGTTTGCCAAGAATTTCACCATCAATCACCGCGACCTGATCCGAACCGATTATCAGGTTGTCCTGGTATCGATCGGCCACGGCCAGGGCTTTCTCCAGCGCCAGACGCCGGACCAGCGATTCCGGGGTTTCCGCATCCCGGGCGGACTCATCTGTATTCGGCGCAACGGCTGTGAATGGGATGCCCAGCTTTTCCAGAATGGCGCGGCGAAACGGCGAAGTTGAAGCAAGAATGAGTTGAGTCATATATAGTAGTGCCACCAGTAATACTGTTTGAATGACTAGTATAAAACAGACTCTGCAGCGGGGGATATCCGAATAAAACACGGTGGAAATGTCGTGAAACAGTCCCGGTTATGCCGAAAATCGATAAATTCAGTTAGATTTCATGATGATATTGCTTTGACACTTTGGTGGCCCGCGGCTACAATCCGCGCCTTATGCCGGGCTGTACTGACCGATTACCTGTCGAACTGGACCCGTTTCGTATGGCGGAACTGGGTCGCCGTCTGCAGGGGTGCCTGGATTTCAAACAGATGCAGCGGCTCTTGCCGTTACTCGAGGCAAAAGAAGGTCGGCTTGATGCCAGACTGGACTTTGGCATTGATGAGCAAGGTCAGGCCTGGCTGCAGGGTGAAATTCGGACAGAGGTGGTGCTGCAATGCCAGCGTTGCCTGGAGAAAATGCAGTACCCGATTGTTGCTGAATTCCGTTTGGCTCTGTTACGGCACGAATCAGAGGCAGAGAATATACCGGATGAATATGAGCCGCTGATTGTGACAACGGTACCGGTAAGGACGGTGGATATTTTGGAAGACGAGTTAATATTGTCGCTTCCCGTTATCGCCAAACATCAACATGATTGTCTCGCTGAGCTGAACAGCAAGGATGAGACCGGGCAAGAGACATCCGTCGACACGCAAAATCCGTTTGCGGTACTGGCGGAATTGAAGAAAGAACATTGAACAGAAACGAGGCAGACTATGGCTGTACAACAGAATCGCAAGACCCCATCCAGACGTGGCATGCGCCGGGCACATGATGCGCTGACCACAAGCGCGCTTTCCATCGAATCAACCACCGGTGAGACGCATCTCCGTCACCACATCAGCCCGGACGGCTACTACCGTGGTCGAAAAGTCCTGGATAAAAAGCAGGAAGACTAAAGTCTTACGCTTGAATGACGACACAATGGCCCCGTATATATTCCATCAGATACCGGGCTCGATACGGGACAGGGGTGACCCTGTCCCGTACTCACATAAGAAATACAAACATTACAAAACGACAGCGCGAAACCTTGAATGAATGCTGATATCACGATATCGCTGGATGCCATGGGCGGCGACCATGGCCCAGAGGTTGTAGTTCATGCTGCCCTGATGACTCTCAAACGCCATCCGGGACTGAAATTAATCCTGGTTGGCGATGAAACAGTGTTGCAACAGACACTGACAAAGCTTAATGCGGATGTTTCCAAATTTCTCACTATCCACCATGCCTCACAGGTGGTGGGGATGGATGAAAAACCCTCATCAGCACTGCGCACCAAGAAAGATTCCTCCATGCGAGTTGCCATTAATTTGGTGAAAGAGGGTATCGCTCAGGCTATCGTCAGCGCAGGGAATACCGGCGCATTGATGGCAACAGCCCGGTTTGTGTTGAAGACCCTGCCGGGTGTTGATCGACCGGCAATTTGCACCACCTTGCCCACTGTCAGCGGGCATACCTATGTGCTGGATCTGGGGGCCAACGTCGACTCCTCTGCTGAACATCTGTTTGAGTTTGCCGTCATGGGGGCGGAACTGGCCAGCGCGGTTGAAGACAAAAAGTCACCGACGGTCGGTCTGCTGAATATTGGTGAAGAAGAAGTGAAAGGTAACGAACAGGTCAAGGATGCCGCTCGATTACTGGCCGCCAGCAACCTCAACTACATTGGCTATGTAGAAGGCGACGGCATTTACCTGGGACACGCTGACGTGGTGGTCTGCGATGGTTTTGTCGGGAACGTGATGCTGAAAAGCAGTGAAGGCGTTGCCAAGATGATCAGTCAATTTATCAAAAAAGAATTCAAACGAAATATCCTCACTATGTTGTCAGGCTTGATTGCGCTGCCGATTCTGCGTGCCTTCAAGAAACGTTTTGACCCGCGAGAGTATAACGGCGCCAGCCTGGTTGGATTGCAGGGTATTGTTATTAAAAGTCATGGTGGCGCAGATGCAGTCGCTTTCAGTAACGCGATTAACGAGGCTGTACTTGAAATTGAAAAAAATGTTCCGGCCCGGATTAGACAGCAACTGGAAAATATTCTGGTGAAGGAGCGTTTGGTTTGATCTATTCACGTATCACCGGTACCGGCAGTTATTTGCCGGAAAGAGTCTTGACCAATGCCGATCTGGAAACACTGGTGGACACAACAGATGCCTGGATTACCGACAGAACCGGGATCAAAAAACGGCATATTGCGCGGGAGGATGAGACTACCTGCGACCTGGCGGAAAAGGCGGCCCGTCATGCCATTGAAGCGGCCGGCTTGCAGCCGTCCGATATTGATTTAATCATTGTCGGTACCACTACCCCGGATCGCATTTTTCCCAGCACAGCATGTCTGGTTCAGCAAAGACTGGAAATTCACGGCTGCCCTGCATTTGATATTCAGGCTGTCTGTACCGGTTTTGTATATGCACTGGGTATGGCCGATATGTTTATTAAAACGGGCCAGAGTAAACATGCGCTGGTGATTGGTGCCGAGACACTGTCGCGAATCGTTGACTGGAAAGATCGCACAACCTGCGTTCTTTTTGGTGATGGCGCCGGTGCGGTGGTCCTGTCCGCCGGTGAGACACCCGGGATTCTCTCCACACACCTGCATGCCGATGGACAATATCGGGATCTGTTAACTGTTCCGGCCGGTGTATCGGAGAACTACAAACAGTTGCAGGCCGGTGAAGCTTACATGACCATGAAAGGTAATGAAGTCTTTAAAATGGCGGTGAACACGCTGGGTGCTATCGTTGATGAAACACTAGCCGCCAATAATATGGACAAATCAGACGTGGATTGGCTGGTACCCCATCAGGCCAATATCAGAATTATTAATGCCACAGCGAAAAAATTGAATATGCCCATGGACCGTGTTGTGGTTACAGTGCATGAACACGGCAATACATCCGCAGGATCGATTCCGCTGGCACTGGACATTGCGGTGCGCGATGGCCGTATCAAAGCAGGTGACACCGTATTGCTGGAAGCGTTTGGCGGCGGGTTTACCTGGGGTTCCGCTCTCGTTAAGTTTTAGTAACTGGAAAATTACGGAGTCAGAATGGCACTAGGTATAATTTTTCCCGGTCAGGGTTCACAGTCGGTCGGTATGCTAAAAGAGCCGGCAGACAAGTTTGACGTGGTCAAAGCGACTTTCGACGAGGCTTCAACTGTGCTCGGTTATGACCTTTGGCAGATCGTGCAGGAAGGCCCGGAGGAAAAACTTAACTCGACCGCTGTCACACAGCCGGCCATGCTGGCTGCCGGTGTTGCCGTATGGCGTGTTTGGCTGGCTCAGGGCGGTGAACAGCCGGTCGTGCTGGCAGGACACAGTCTCGGGGAATACACTGCACTGGTCTGTGCAGGCAGTCTCGCATTTGCTGATGCCATCGGCTTGGTGGCTGAGCGTGGCAAGCTGATGCAGCAGGCCGTACCGCAAGGCAGCGGTGCCATGGCGGCAATTCTTGGTCTGGATGATGCTGATGTGATCAGTGTGTGTGCTGAGGCGGCCCAGGGTGAGGTGGTGGAAGCCGTTAATTTCAATTCACCCGGACAGGTCGTGGTCGCCGGCGCCAGGCAGGCGGTGGAACGCGCCGCTGAACTGGCCAAGCAGAAGGGCGCCAAGCGGGCGGTATTATTACCGGTCAGTGTACCGTCACATTGTTCGCTTATGCAGCCGGCTGCGGATGAGTTGGCGAAACGGCTTGCCGCCATTGAGGTAAAATCACCCGCTGTCACCGTAATCAATAATGTTGATGTGGCAAGCCCAACCGGAGCGGATGATATCCGTGCTGCGTTGACTCGACAGTTGTATCAACCGGTGCGTTGGGTTGAGACCATTAACAAGATGTCGGATCTGGGCGTGGATAAAGTGATTGAAGCCGGTCCCGGCAAGGTGTTGGCCGGTTTGAACAAGCGAATTGTGAAATCCATGACAGCGCTTGCCGTGTATGATTCCGAGACTCTCGCGGCGGCGATGTCCTGATAGACGACGTGACTGATCGACATCAGTAATAAAATAAAGAAAGGGGAAGAACATGAGTCTGGAAAATGAAATTGCACTGGTAACAGGCGCCAGTCGGGGCATCGGTATGAATATTGCGCTGGAGCTCGGCAAGGCGGGTGCTGTGGTCATCGGGACGGCGACCTCTGCCAAGGGTGCAGAGGCGATTTCCGCCTATCTGGCTGATGCAGGCATAAAAGGCACAGGTTTGGTGATGAATGTCACCGATCAAACCAGTATCAGTAATGCCATTAAAGAGATTGAAGAAAAATTTTCGTCACCTACAATTCTTGTCAATAATGCAGGCATTACCCGCGATAACCTGCTTATGAGAATGAAAGACGAAGAATGGGAAGACATCATCAATACCAATTTGAGTTCGATTTTTCGTGTTACCAAAGCATGCGTGAAACAAATGACAAAGGCTCGTAAAGGCCGAATCATCAGCATCGCTTCCGTAGTTGGCGCGGCCGGGAATGCCGGTCAGACCAATTATGCGGCGGCCAAGGCCGGTATTATGGGTTTCAGCAAGTCGCTGGCACGCGAAGTAGGGTCCCGCGGCATTACGGTTAACGTGGTTGCGCCGGGTTTCATTGACACAGACATGACACGTGCTCTGCCGGATGAACACCGCAAGGCACTTCTTGGCCAAATTCCATTGGCTCGTTTGGGACAACCTGAAGAGATTGCCAAGGCAGTCGTCTTTCTGGCCTCACCGGGTGCGGCATACATCACCGGTGAAACACTGCATGTCAACGGCGGCATGTACATGGGCTGATGACAGTGAAATAACATTAATAATTGAGTGGATTAGTAATCGCAAGTCGTAATAAATGTATCGTCTTGATTCTGGCAACAAGCTTAAGTTTTCAATACAATACGCAAATTACGGCGGTAATTTGAACTATACAAACCGGAGGAAAAAACCGCATGAGCAGTGTTGAAGAACGCGTAAAGAAAATTGTTGTTGAACAATTGGGTGTGAAAGAGGAAGAAGTGAAAAACGACGCCTCTTTTGTTGACGATCTGGGAGCTGATTCACTGGATACCGTTGAACTGGTAATGGCGCTGGAAGAGGAATTTGAAACTGAAATTCCTGATGAAGAAGCCGAAAAAATTACCACGGTCCAACAGGCAATTGATTATATCAACGCTAATTCCTAATTATCGATTGACTGAATCTGTGTTAGGGCCGCATCACTATCCTGTCGATGCGGCCTTTTGTTTGTCTGAACATTGAGGAGATCCGGAGTTGACCAAACGTCGTGTTGTTATCACAGGTGTCGGTATGCTGTCGCCGGCAGGACTGAACGTTAAATCATCCTGGGAAAACATTCTTGCCGGTAAAAGCGGAATTGCGCCAATCACACATTTTGATACCAGCAATTTTTCCACGCGTTTCGGCGGTTCCGTAAAGGGATTTGATGTAACGTCAATCATGTCGGCCAAAGATGCCCGCAAAATGGATCCGTTTATTCACTATGGTATTGCCGCCGGTATCGAAGCAATTGAAGATGCCGGACTGGCAGCCAATCCGGATAATGCAGAACGCATCGGTATTGCCATTGGCTCGGGTATCGGTGGTCTGGGCACTATCGAAAAAAACTACGATGCCTACATGAACGGCGGGCCGCGCAAAATTTCCCCCTTCCTGATTCCGGCCAGTATCATCAACATGGTGTCCGGCAATCTTTCTATTCGTTATGGCTTCAAGGGGCCTAACTACGCCATCGTGACAGCCTGTGCCACGGCAACACACAGTATCGGTGATGCGGCGCGTTTAATTGAATATGGTGATGCCGATATCATGATTGCCGGCGGTGCTGAAATGGGAACCTCCTATCTTGGTCTCGGTGGCTTTGCGGCTGCCAGGGCGCTTTCCAGCCGGAATGACGATCCGGAAGGCGCCAGTCGCCCGTGGGACAAGGATCGTGACGGTTTTGTCCTCAGTGACGGGGCCGGTGTCGTTGTCCTGGAAGAGTATGAACATGCCAAACAACGCGGCGCCAACATTTATTGTGAAGTGGCCGGGTTCGGTATGAGTGGTGATGCCTACCACATGACTTCCCCATCTGTCGGCGGCGAAGGCGCCATGCGTTGTATGCAACTGGCCATGAAAAATGCCGGCATCAATCCGGATCAGGTTGATTACATTAACGCTCATGGAACCTCGACACCGGCCGGTGACATTGCTGAAGTGCAGGCCGCCAAGGGGGCGTTTGGCGACCATGCCAGGAAGCTGGCCATGAGTTCGACCAAATCCATGACCGGACACCTGCTGGGCGCAGCGGGCGGTATTGAGGCCATCTTTACTGTTTTGTCCATTCGTGATCAGGTGGCGCCACCCACTATCAATCTCGACAATCCCGATCCGGAATGCGATCTGGATTTCGTGCCGGGCTCCGCCCGCAAGATGAAAATTGATATCGCCTTGTCCAACTCGTTTGGTTTTGGCGGTACCAACGGCACCATCGTCCTGAAAAAGCTGGACTGATCAGATATCGCTCACACGGAATTTGCGTTCAAGCATCATGCGTGAGGTTGACGACCCGGTATGCTGAGACAGACTATACCGGGTCGTATTGATCTCATCGCCTTGCATGAGCAACAGCCGGAGCGATATCCCTGTCTGTTGGCAGGGACGGCACGAGCTGTCAGCCATACCGGGCGAAACCGTTTTGATATTCTGTTCGCCTTTCCCAACGCCAGACTGGAATTGGGGCAGGATGGCCGTTTACGCAGTGACAATCTTCAGGTGGCAGGTGATGATTTTCTGCAAGCCCTGGATCATTGCCGGCTGACTGAACGGCAAAGTGTCGTTGAAACCTCCGACACCGATTTACCGTTCCAGGGCGGCTGGTTTCTTTTCCTGGGTTATGAATTGGTCAATCAGATCGAACCCACTGTCAACAGTCGCACCAATCCGAATTCCCGATTGCCGGTTGCCTGTGCCTTGCGGATTCCTGCTGCTGTTATCTACGACCATGTCACAGACCAAACACACCTGATTGCAGAAGCAGGCTGCGCGGAATGTTTGACACAAATGTCTACAGACCTTGCAGGTCTGGCAGGCTATATTCAGCAAAATGACATGTTTGCTGTAACCATGCAGGAAGAAGACGCGGCAAATTATCTCGACGGTGTGTCCAGGGTGAAAAACTACATTGCCAATGGTGATGTCTTCCAGGTTAATCTTTCCCGTGAATGGCAGGGTGACAAACCGGCGGAGATGACACCGGCCAATCTGTTCAGACAGCTGGCCCGTACCAATCCTGCACCGTTCGCCGGCCTGGCAAGATTATCGGCACAGGCGGCTATTGTCAGTTCCTCACCGGAGCGTCTGGTGAGAACCCGTGCCGGCGTGGTTGAGACACGACCCATTGCCGGAACACGCCCGCGGGGCAGGGGAATGGAGGTCGATAACGCCTTACTCTCCGAATTGATCGGCCACCCCAAGGAGCGCGCAGAACACATCATGCTCATCGATCTTGAACGTAATGACCTGGGGCGGGTTTGCCGACCGGGTTCTATCAAGGTGAATGAATTAATGGCACTGGAGAGCTACGCCCACGTTCACCATATCGTCTCCAATATCCGGGGTGAACTGCGTGACGGTATCAGCCCCGGAGAGGTCATCAGGGCCGTTTTCCCCGGCGGTACCATCACCGGCTGTCCCAAGGTGCGGTGTATGGCGATCATCGCCGAGCTGGAGCAGGGGGCGCGTGGCGCCTATACCGGCTCCATGGGTTATCTTAATCACTCCGGTGAGATGGATTTGAATATTCTGATTCGTACCATAGTGCTTGACGGCGGCACGATTCGGGTGCGAGCCGGAGCCGGTCTGGTGGCTGATTCCGATGCACAAAATGAGCTGGACGAAACCCGGGCCAAGGCCAAGGGGATGTTGCTGTCTTTGCAAACCGCTGTTGAGGAGACTCCATCAATATGACAGTCCAGGTTTATGTCAACGACATCTCCCGCCACTGGCTGGACCCGCTGGAGCGCGGTTTTCAATATGGAGACGGACTGTTTGAAACCATGGCAGTGCGACAAGGCGAGCTGCCACATTGGTTGTATCATTGGGAGCGGTTGGTTGCCGGGTGTGAGCGGCTGAATATTCCGGTCCCGGATCAAGCTGCATTGGAAGATAAAATCACCCGGCTGATCCGGCAACAGGCAAAGGCGGTGGTAAAACTGATAGTCAGCCGTGGCAACAGCACGCGGGGTTATCGTATTCCACCGAAACAAAATCCCACCCAGGTTCTGTACCTCAGTCCCTGGCTTGACTATCCGGCACATTACGCCGAACAGGGTATCCACCTCAAGGTATGCCGAACCCCATTGGGTATGAACCCCGCCCTGGCCGGGATAAAACATTTAAACCGGCTGGAACAGATCCTGGCGCGCAATGAATGGCAGGATGAAAAGTTTCAGGAAGGAGTTATGCTTAATACGTCCGGCCATGTCATCGAAGGGACCATGAGCAATATTTTTTGGGTAAAAGCAGGGCAGCTTTATACACCTGATCTGACTGAGTGTGGCGTCCTGGGTATTACGCGACAACGAGTGCTGGAGAAAACAAAGGAAAACGGCATGGATGTCCGGATTGTCCGGCAGCACATCGACTCACTGTATGAGGCCGATGAGGTGTTTATGACGAACAGCCTGTTTGGTATCTGGCCGGTGCAGTCCATTGAGGACAGGCAATACACAGCAGGACCGATTACACAACTATTACAAAATCTGGTTAACTAAATTGAAAGCATTTATATCATCCCTTTTGCAACGTCGTTCCACCAAATTCGCTCTGTCGGCACTCATCATTCTCAGCGCCGGTTTCTGGTATGACTATCACAACACGCTGAATACCCGTTTATTGAAAGAACAGACTGAGATGGTCTACAACGTTAATCCGGGCGCCAATCTGACGCGCATTGTCTATGATCTGGCCGCCAAAGGTCTGGTGGACAAACCGCGTTATCTGTTGCTTTATGTGCGGTTACACCGAAGTGCTGACAAGATCAGCACCGGTGAATACCAAATCAAGGCGGATACGACCGCACGCCAATTCCTGCAACAATTGTTGGGCGGCAAGGTGGTGCAATATTCGCTGACGCTGATTGAGGGCTGGAACATCTTCCAGGTCATCGATGCCATTCAGGCCCATCCCCATATCGAACACACCCTGAAGGGGGTGAATGAAAACAACATCATGGCCAAGCTGGGGTATCCTGATCTGCATCCGGAAGGGCGCTTCCTCTCCGATACCTATCATTTCCCTCGTGGCACCACTGACGTACAGGTGTTGCAACGCGCCTATCAGGCCATGGAGAAACGTCTGGCCGCCGAGTGGGAAAAACGTGATGCCGGGTTGCCCTACAAATCACCCTATGAAGCGCTTATCATGGCCTCGATTGTCGAAAAAGAGACCGGACAACCCCACGAACGACAACAAATTGCAGGTGTATTTGTCCGTCGATTGGAAAAACGCATGCGCCTGCAAACCGACCCCACGATCATTTACGGCCTGGGGAGAAAATATGACGGAAATATCCGGCGCCGGGATTTGACCAATGACACCCCCTACAACACCTATACGCGTTTCGGTTTGCCGCCAACCCCAATCGCCATGCCCGGTTATGCCGCCCTGTATGCCGCCCTGCATCCGGCGGAGGGGAGCAGTCTTTATTTCGTCGCCAAAGGTGACGGCAGTCACTACTTTTCATCCTCGTTGGAAGAACATAACGAAGCTGTCATTAAATATCAGCTCAAGGGTCGGAAACGCTCCTTTTCATCGTATAATGCCCGCCAAGACAAAAACAAAAACAAAGACTGAATACGGGCAAGGGGTTAATGCAGGGTAAATTTCTCACCATCGAAGGTGCCGAAGGCGTTGGTAAAACCACCAATATCGATTTCATTCGGCAGTATTTGACCTCTGCCGGAATCGACTTCATTGCCACCCGTGAGCCGGGTGGTACGCCACTGGCGGAAAAAATCCGCGAACTCTTGCTTGATGCCAAACAAACCGCTGTCAGCGCCGATACCGAATTGCTGATGATGTTCGCTGCACGCGCTCAGCATTTGGCGGAAAAAATCCTCCCGGCCCTGGAGAAAGGGCAGTGGGTCATCTGTGATCGTTTTACCGATGCCACCTATGCCTATCAGGGCGGTGGCCGGGGAATTGATACACAACGCATTGCACAGCTGGAGACGTGGGTACAGGGCAGCCTGCGACCTGATCTGACCCTGTTGCTGGACGTGCCGGTCGAACTGGGGCTGGAGCGGGCCGGTAATCGGAGTGAACCGGATCGTTTTGAGCGGGAAAAGATCGACTTTTTCCAACGCGTCAGAGCATGTTATCTGGAGCGGGCCGCACAGGAACCGCAGCGCTTTCGTGTAGTGGATGCCGCACGGGACCTGATTGAAGTTCAGGCACGCATCAAACAGGTGCTGGATGAGGTAATCGGCGCATGAACAGCATCTACCCGTGGCAAGAGGAACAATGGCGACAGCTGCAGGAGCGGGACAATCAGGCGCGTCTGCCCCATGCCCTGTTGTTCGCCGGTATGCGTGGCATCGGTAAATTCGATTTCGCGGTTGCCCTGAGCAAAGCCCTGTTGTGTGCCCAACCCATAGTAACTGGTGAGGCCTGTGGTGCGTGCAAAAGTTGCCTGTTATTTACAACCGATAACCATCCTGACTACAAGCCCATCGTCCCCGAAGACACGGGCGGTGTGATCAAGATTGATCAAATCCGCGAATTAATATCCTGGCTCGGGTTGCACAGCCATTTCGGCGGCAAACGAATTGTGTTGCTGGCGCCTGCTGACGCCATGAACGCGGCGGCCGCCAATGCACTGCTGAAAACCCTGGAAGAGCCTCAACCCAACACCCTGTTGCTGCTGCTCACTGATCGGCCACACCGGTTACCGGCTACGATACGCAGCCGTTGTCAGACCCTGCGGTTTGCGTTGCCTCGCAAAGAGTCCGCACTGGATTGGTTGCGCGACGGGCTGGTTCACCCTGCCCAGGCAGAAAATCTGCTGGGGCTGGCCGGCGGCGCCCCCTTGACGGCCAAACACTATGGCGAGGACGGTACTCCGGTACAGCAACAACAGCGCCTGACAGAGCTGGAGAGACTGGCTGACGGTCGTTTGGACCCGGTGGCTGTTGCCGCAGATTGGGCCAAAGACGAGTCCGGGCAGCCGTTACTCTGGCTCTACCAGTGGGTGAGTGACATGATACGCAGCCGGACCGGAACGGCCGATTTTGCCCACAACATGGAGCTTGCCTCGACTTTGCAATCGCTGGCCAACCGGATAGACTTACAACGTCTGTATTCATATTTTGACAAGGTTGCCGAGGGCCTGCGTTTGCAGCAGACCAGCGTCAACAAACGTTTAATGCTGGAAGGCTTGCTGATCAGCTGGACAAGTATCCGGCGCGATCCTGCCTGAAGGGCAATGACGATAAAAGGTTCAAACGAATGGCTGAAATACCCACAGGACTTGCCGGCGGTCGACAGGGCATCCTCTCCCTGACAATCAAGGATAAAAGCGCCCTGTACGCTGCGTATATGCCTTTTGTCAAACATGGCGGCCTGTTTATCCCCACCAACAAGCCCTACAAACTGGGTGACGAAGTCTTCATGCTGTTGACCCTGATGGAAGAAAAGGAAAAACTGCCGGTCGCCGGCAAGATCATCTGGGTTACCCCCAAAGGCGCCCAGGGCAATCGTGCCGCCGGCATCGGTGTTCAGTTCAGTGAACAGGACGGCGGTGGCGCCAGAACCAAAATTGAAACCTATCTGGCCGGCGCGCTCAAATCCGATCGTCCGACCCATACCATGTAAATCAAAACTGTTCCCAATCTTAACTCAAGCAAGCTATTCACATGTCTTTATTTCTCGTTGACTCGCATTGTCATCTCGATCGTCTGGATCTCAAACCCTTTGGCGGCAAGCTGGAAGGGGCCCTGCAAAATGCAGCCGATCACGGTGTCGGTCATTTTCTCTGTGTCTGTATAGACCTTGATCATTTTAATGATGTATTGAAGCCGGCGAAGCAACACGCCAACATCTCGGCGTCGGTCGGAGTTCACCCCAATGAAAAAACGGATAAAGAACCGAATATTGAAGAATTGGTGAAATTGGCCGCTGATGAGGATGTTGTCGCTATTGGTGAAACCGGCCTGGATTACTATCGCAGTGAAGGTGATCTGGAATGGCAACGGGATCGGTTCCGCACCCACATTGCCGCCGCACGACAAACACAAAAACCGTTGATTATCCACATGCGGGATGCCGCCGAGGATACTCTGCGTATTCTCAAGGAAGAGGGTGCCGATGAGGTTGGTGGTGTGATGCACTGTTTCACCGAAGACCGGGCCATTGCCAAACGCGCACTGGATTTGAATTTCATGATCTCCTTTTCAGGTATCGTGACCTTCAACAGTGCCGTTGAGTTGAAAGAAGTGGCCAAAGTGGTGCCTGCTGATCGCATGCTGGTTGAAACCGATTCGCCATATTTGGCACCGGTTCCCTTCCGCGGCAAGTCCAACCAACCGGCTTATGTGCGACATGTGGCGGCGCATCTTGCGGAATTAAGAAAGACCGGGTTGGAAGACATTGCAGAACAGACAACAAAAAATTATTTCGCCTTGTTCGGGGGAAACAAATCACCCGGCTGACAAGTTTGACACGATCGGATTGCCATGCAGGAAAAACAACGAATAAAAAGTATTTTAATCGGCCTGGCAATCGCCGGATTTTTCCTCTGGTTCCAGACGACCAAATACGATCAAATTGTCAACGTCAGACAGCGTCTGGAATTGTTGGCCTATGACGTCCGTCTCAAGGCCACCTTGCCCGATGTTAAACCCTGCGACCAAAAGACAGGTTGCGAACAAATCATCAACAGTGACAAATCCATTGTACGTGACAAGCGAGTTGTCATTGTTGACATTGATGAAAAGAGTCTCCGTCGCGAAGGCCGCTGGCCCTGGTCTCGAGCCAAGATGGCCGTATTACTGGATCAACTTTTTGCCAACGGCGCTATTGTGGTTGGTTTTGACATCATGTTTTCCGAACCGGAGCGCAACAGTGCGGAAGAGGTGCTCAACAAACTCAGTAAAGAACTGCCGGCTTCCAGTCCCGTCATTCGCACCCTGAAAAACAAACTCAGTGATTTTGACAATGATTTGCGTTTTTCGGAAATACTGCGCAACAAGGACGTAGTCCTGGGATATATTTTTCATCGCGAACAACATCCGCCCATCGGGAAGTTGCCATTGCCGGCGAATATTGAGAACCGTCCCGCCGTCATGCAATCCACGGTCACCCATATGAACAGCTATACCGCCAGTCTGCCCAAGTTACAATCGGCCGCCAGATTCGGCGGCTTTTTTTCCCTGGATGCTGATCCTGACGGTATCTTGCGCCGGGTGCCCTTGCTGGTGAAATACAAAGACAAAATCTACCCGTCACTGGCGCTTGAGACAGCCCGCATTTACCAACTCATCGACAAGTTTACGGTACACACAGAGGATATCAGCAATGTCACCAATGTCACCGGGATTGAATTAACGCGTGGCAAGGTGATTCCTACCGATGGTGAAGGGCGGGTCATTATTCCGTTCATCGGGCAATCCAAGAGTTATCTTTATCTTTCCGCGACGGATGTGATCTCGGGGAAATTCCCCAAAGAGCATTTGAAAAACACCATCGTGTTTATCGGTACCACGGCGGAAGGACTGTTTGATCTTCGTGCCGCCCCCATGCAAGGCGTGTATCCCGGCGTGGAGATCCACGCCAACTTGATCTCGGGTATCCTGGATAATAAATTTCCGGTCGAACCGCCCTGGGCCAGCGGCGCGAATTTCACCTTGTTGGTGGTTTCGGGTGTGTTACTGGTGTTTGTTCTGCCGTTCCTGAATCCCTATTACAAAATTGCCTTTACCCTGCTGGCTGTTGCCACCATCGCTGGATCGAATATCTGGTTGTGGACAGAAAAAGGTCTGGTGTTGGCTATGGCCTTGCCGCTGTTATTGGTGATTACGCTGTCTGCCGTCAATCTGGCCTATGGTTTTCTCACCGAGGCGGAGAGCAAGTCACAGCTGCAGGATATGTTCGGCCAGTACATTCCCCGCGAACTGGTGGCTGAGATGACGGAAAACCCGCGGCACTACGGCTTTGAAGGGGTAAGTCGGGAAATGACGGTGTTGTTTGCCGATATCTGTCAATTCACCACCATCTCTGAACAGTTAACCGCGAGTAAATTAAAAGAATTGTTGAACCGTTTTTTCACGCCCATGACGCGGATCATTTTTGACAACCGGGGGACCATTGATAAATACGTCGGTGATATGCTGATGGCCTTCTGGGGCGCACCGGTCATCAATGAACAGCACGCCGTGCATTCACTGGATGCGGCTTTCGGGATGCTCGAGGAAGTACAGAAGCTTAAACGTGACTTTGAAGCGGAAGGTTTGCCGCCATTCGAAATCGGCATTGGTATCAATTCCGGTGTGATGAATGTGGGTGACATGGGATCAGAATACCGACGCGCCTATACCGTTATCGGTGATACCGTCAATATTGCCTCGCGTCTGGAGGGGCTGACACGCTTTTATGACGTACCGTTGGTGATTGGTGAAAAGACCTATGAGTTGGTTGCTGACAGTTACGCCTGTCTGGAACTGGATTTGGTACAGGTAAAAGGCGCCAGCCGGCCGATCAAGGTTTATCAACCGCTGTGTCGCCTGGAGCACATGACCGCATCGCTCAAACAAGAACTGGAATTATTGCACCAGGCCTATCGTCTCTATCGTATCCAGGAATGGAAAAAGGCCAATGCGTTATTTGAACAGTTGATGGTACACCATGAGCGGCCGTTGTATTCCATCTATCTGGAGCGAATTGACTGGTTCAGACGCGATCCGCCGGGACCGTCCTGGAATGGTGTTTTCGAGAGACGCACCAAATAATCGTCAACACAAAAAAACGCCGTGTCCGGAGACACGGCGTCAGTTGGTCTTGCATTTTTTTAATGATTATTTGGTTGCGGTAAATGTACCGCTTGCTGTATTGGTTAAACCGGCATCGTGCAGATCAAAACTGCCCTGCATGGCATCCGCATTGGCGCCGATAAAGTTACCGGTAATGGTTCCATCAATGGGTGTTGAACCATTGATCGTGGATGTTGATGTGTTCACCACCAGATTGAAGTTGGAACCGGTATTCCCGGTACTGGCGAAATCCACTGACCAGTAAGGCCCGCTGGATGTGCCGGTGCGGAAATTCATGTTGCCATCGATGGTTGTTGCCGCGAAATCAACATTTGCCGTAAAGTTAAAGTTCTGGATGTTTCCGGATGAACTGGTGCCGGAAAACGCAGTGACATTGTTGAATACGGCTGTACCGGTAGTTGGCATGGTCTCTGTCGGCATCGTCGCAATATCAATGGCTGTTATGGTTGTATCCACTTCAGAACCACCGTTACCGGTACCCCCACCGTTACCGGTACCCCGTACCGGAGGTGCGGCTTCAGATGTACTGTTACTGCTGAGATCAGGTTCAATTGTCGGTTGCTGTTCATTGCTGATCACCGCCGGTGCATCCAGCAGACCGGTAGGTTCGGTAGTATTACTTTGGATGTGGGCGAAGTTGTAATTCGCGCCCAGCCCCAGATCGACCGAGCCGGCTTCATTGGTTACCGTGACACCGCCATCCCACAGCGCCACATACATCTGGTTATCCTGGATCACAGCTTCATAGTGAGTACCGCGAATACCGATAGTGGCCAGTGAAGAATTGACCTTGTACTTTTCCTTGCCTACTGCACCGGTGATAGTGCGAAAGCCACCCTTGATCAGGGTCATGACACTGTTTTCGTCAGCCTTGCTTTTGCCATAGCGATAATCATCAATGCGCAGTTTGGTGTCAGGACGCAAAGAGACGATGGCGCCGTCTATAAAACGCACCTGGCCACGACCGTCTTTACCTGTCACCAGTGTATCGCCGACAAAAATTTCTGAGCGGCGTGTCAGTTTACGCTCTTTCCGGGTTTTGCTGACAGCATAAAAGTCCCCGGCGGAGACGATGACAATCGCTGCCCGGTTCTCCGCCCATGCCGTCGATGCACTCAAACAATTCGAGATAAACACGAATATGAACGAGATGATGAGTTTCTGTAACATTTTCATTTGCCGATACCTCCTGGCAACTCCCGCCGCCATGGTTCCAGTCGCTATAGTGCTTCTGGTTCATTATTGTTCAATTTCTTACACCCACTATCGTCCATGGTTTTCGGCCTTGCGAATTTCTCATACCAAAGTGTGACATATACCCATAAAATATATTAATTAGACCCATAATAAATAATTATAATCTGTAAGTGAATCCGGTGTAGATCTGATTGCGCCTGTAGTCGAACAAGCCGGAGGTTGAATCTGAATTGGTATGGTCAACACTGGTGTCAATACTCAACGCATTGGTCAACCACCAGTTCCAGGCAAGGGCAACGGAAATACGTTTGTCGACACGACGCTGATTAAGGAACAGGTGTTTTGCATGGTATGAGTCCAGTTGATACGACAAGTGGACTTGCATAATATGTCGACTGTGCAATTTCAAAAATACTTTACCCTGAAAACCTGAAAACTGCTTCCCGGCAGCGTCGTTAATTTCTTCAAATACCGCCTCATCGCCAACATAGACACTGATTAATTTCCTCAAGGTCCTGGATTTATTGGTGGAGACATAGCCCAATCCAACGGCGAACATATCCATATCCAGATACGGCTGATCCGGATATCGCAGCAGACCATATTGCAGGCTGCCGGTATAAAATCCATCGGTGCCATTACCGATTAAGTTGGCTGACAACGATGTCAGTTCCCGTAAACGCACCGCATCGAGATCAATGATTTGATAACTGAGGGGGACAGACAGGCGGCCGTAACGTGTGTTGATACTGCCACCCAGTTGCAGATTTGCCTGCTCGGTATCAAAATGATTTTCATGATTGGAGCGCTTGATCAGATTGATGCTGGAAAAGAGCTCATGATTGTTGGTAACTGTGTAAGTGTAATTAAACTTGCCGCTTACTTCATTAAAGACGCCGGACGTTTCGCGGCTGGCATCGGCCAGCGTCAGGGTTGTGCCGAATAATTCGACAGTGGAATTGTAGGTGGCACTGTTGATGTTGCTGTCCCAACCGGCCAACACTTTCACTTCACCGGTAAGCTTGTGACGTAATGAGGCCTGTCGTGCGCGCAGTTTGTCGAGATACTGGTGAATGGTCTTGCGGATATTGTCTGCCGGGCGCAGGGATAAAATTTTTTCAAACAATTCGATGGCGCGTTCATTCTCGTTGGTATTGAAATGTGCGATGGCCAGTCCCAGTCTGGCAGTCAGGTTATTGGGTTCAATCATCAGGGCACGTTCATAGGCAAAGATCGCCTCATGATAATGTGCAGAATTCAGTGCTGCGCGACCCAACAGGAGTTCGTACTGCAATTCACCGAGATGGTGATCTTCCTCGTTGAGCAAAATCGTATAGGCTTTATCGGCCTGATCATTGTCGAGCATGCTGTTGATATGTGTGAAATCGCTGGCCAGCAGCTGTCGGGAAGACAGACCGGCGACTAACAAAATCAGCCAAAATGAAATAACAGCACGCAGCATTGTTATGCTCAAAATCCCGAAGTGATGGCACAGAGTGAAGGCAGGTCTCAACCTTTGAATATGTATCGGCAGCCGGGACTAAGGCATTAATTTTGCTGTGTCTGTTACTCCTTGTTTTTAGAGGGAATTTTGGCAAGGCCGCCTTCCAGAAGCAGGGCATTAAAGCCCTTTTGGCTCATCAGGTACGCTGCCGCCGCACTGCGTCTGCCCGTATCACAGTACACAATATACTGAAGGTCTTTGTTAAGTACTTCGCGCTTGACTCGCAACAGTGAGAGGGGGATGTGCAGGCTGTCAGGCAGGCTGTGATTGCTGTGTTCGTCTTCCAGGCGCACATCCAGCCACATGGCGCCATCCAGCACCAGTTCACAGGCTTCTGCATACGTCACCGCCTTAATCGCCGGTTCTTTTAACAATGTATCAAAGTCCTGCCGCGAGAGTCGCATGACTTCGCCGGCTTCCAGCATGATTACGGTGGCATTGCGTTTGGTATCGGTGAGCAGGGCCTCTTCACCAAAGCCGTCACCGGGGCCGATTTCCGCCAGTAATTCGTTTTGTTTATCATCACCGGTACGATAGACACCACATCGACCGCTTTTGATCACGAAGTAATCATCCGCTGTTTCGTTTTGTTGGATAATGGTATCACCTTGTTGGTATTGCTCCGGTCTGAAGCGCAAGAACATGGCCTGAATATTGGCTGCCGGGATCCGTTGAAACAGATGTGAGCGTAATATGTTAAACATCCAGTCATTATCCTGGTCCTGCCCGCTGGTATCATCAATCTCGGTAACGACATAACCGGTGGTCTGATTCCAGGCCAGCAAGACATCCAGAATATTTTTATTGATCTTGATGTATTTGATCGGCGTGTCGGCAATCGCGGTAAATTTGCGCGGGTTGTGTTGATCCAGCGGGTAGCGACACTCCGGCTGACCGGCCGTCACGGTGATCGTAATACCAGTGGAGTTGCGCATGGTGAGTTGTCCGGTCAGGAGGTAATAACTGTATTCATCCGGTTCATCCTGTTCAAACAGAGTCTGCCCGGCTGGTGAACTGCCAATGACAGTATGTCGAACCAACTCAATGAAATTATCATCCTTGATTTCACACAGTGGTACGAGATTTTTCAGGTGTTCGACTACCGGATGTGTCATCTGCCTTATCGGTTTTAGGATCAGTACATTGATCTAAGACGATTTTTTCAGAAAATCAATGATTTAATCCGGGCAGTCCGCATTGACGGGACGGGGTTTGAGATTTTTATCGATAGCGACATAGGTGAGTACAGCCTCCGCCACCTTAACCGCGTTATATTCATCGGCGCGTGTTTCGGTTTCATCCAGAAAGCTGTGACGGCGTTCAGCAAAGGCGTCCACGGCCACCTGTATAGATGTGTTGCCGATCTTGATAACCTCGGAATAGATGCTGACCAGATCACCGACAAACACCGGTTTAATAAATTGAAAGGAGTTAACCGCTACCGTGACAACCCGGCCATGGGCACACCGGTAGGCGGCAATGCTGCCGGCGATATCCACTTGAGACATCAACCAGCCGCCGAAAATATCACCAATGGCGTTGGTGTCGGCCGGCATCGGAGAAACACGTATGGCAGGCTGCTTATCCGCAGGAAAGGTATGATCAGCCATTAGTGGCCTGCATAAAGTTCCTCAACCTGCGCAGCATATTTCTCCAGGATTTTGTTGCGCTTGAGGCTCATTTTCGGCGTAATCAAGCCTTCTTCAATCGTCCAGGGCGACAACATGCAATAGACTCGTGGAATCTTGGCATAGCCGGGAAAGTTACTGAGTTGGGCGGCAATGCGACTGACAACGGCAGAGGTCACTTTTTCGCTGTTCAATACAGCGGTGTCATTTGCATTCACCGCCAATTCGGCGGCCAGTTCATTCCAGTGTTCACGGTTAAGAACGAGCAGGGCGGACAAATAGGGTTTGCCTTCACCGATCACCATAGCCTGCTCAAACAATGAATCATTGCCAATAGCCATCTCGATATCTGAGGGCGGGACCTTTTCGCCGTTGGCCAGCACGATGATCTCCTTGATACGCCCGGTGATATAGATATGTTCGCCGTCAATCCGCGCCACATCACCGGTATGCAGCCACCCGTCAGCATCAATGGTTTCTTTGGTTGCCTCTTCATTCTGCCAGTAACCCAGCATCACGTTATCGCCTTTTACCAACAGTTCATTGCGTTCGCCCAGCTTCACCTGTACACCGGGCAGGACCTGACCGACACTGGCGGGTTCATTATCAGCCAGTCGATTGGTACACACCACCGGGCTTGACTCTGTCATCCCGTAACCCTGACTGATGTTCAGTCCCAGACCGATAAACATCTGTGCAATCTCAAAGGTGAGAGGAGCGCCGCCACTGACTGCCAGTCGCATGCGGCCGCCGAGTTTACCCATGATCTTTTTTGCCACCAATACATTCAGTAAAGGCCAGAGTAAAACCCGGGGATGCCAGGACGCCTTTTTTTGTTTGATCTGATACCGCAACCAACCGGTTTCCACTGCCATGTTAAATAATTTGCGCGCAATTGGTGATTTGTGTTCCAGCTGATCCTTGATCTTGTTACGCACACGTTCAAAGATACGTGGCACGGTTACTAGTACGGTGGGATGAATGGTTTGCAGATCTTCCGCCAGTTTATCCACCGCACGGGCATAATTGACCGTCGCACCGACCAACATGGGCATATAGTATCCGGCAGTCCGCTCAAACATGTGAGACAAAGGTAAAAAGGATAAAAACTGATCCGATGTATAAAATGCTTCACACTGTGAACAGGCATAGGCATTGGACAGGATATTATTATGACTCAGCATAACACCTTTCGGTCTGCCGGTCGTACCGGAGGTATAGACGATACTGGCCAGCGCCTGTTTATCGATCGTGGGTTGCTCCAGCGGCGGTGCGCTCTCCGGCAACCATTCTGATCTTGGTTTTAAGCGTGGTTCAGACGGATCCTTTATATAGTGGATGCTGACGAAACGCTTGACGTTGCCAAACTGATCGAGGGATTCTTTCAGGGCCAGCCATTGTTCTTCGGTATCAAACAGGATCACCTTGAGGTCGGCATGTTGGGCAATATATGCAATATTATCCGCCCGATCATTGGTATAGAGGGGAACAATAACCAGGCCGAGCGCCAGCGCCGCCTGTTCATACATCACCCAGTGCTGGCAATTGCGCAGCATGAGTCCGACACGATCACCATAGGCCAGATTTTCCCGTTTTAAGGCCTCTTTCCAGCGCGCCACCTCGGCGGCCATTTCACCCCAGGTCAGATCGAGCCACTTTTCTTTATCGGCGTCAAAGTAACGATACGCCACGGCATCTTTTGAACGTTGTACGCGTTTATAGAACAGACCGGGCAGACTCACCGCATCAGTTGGTGTAATGGTATCAATTCTCTTGTCCATATCAGATACATCCCCTTATTTGCTGTAACACAAACTTTATTATAATTATAAATCCTTCCAGCCCTTGTCAGCGGCAAATCGCGGTCCATACCGATGCTCCAGTTGTTCCAGCAACTTGACCACCTGATCCTTGCCGCGACTTTCGATATAGTGAAAGGGACCGCCGCGAAACGGAGCAAAGCCGGTGCCGAAAATAATGCCGGCATCCGCCAACTCCGCATCATCGACAACACCGTCGCGTAAACAGGCGACCGCCTCATTGATCATGCGCAGGATCAACCTGTCCTGAACATCGGTCGGCGCCGTGTAATTTTTGGGAATGGGAGGTTTGACCGGCTTACCGTTTTTGAAAACATAAAACCCTTTGCCCGATTTTTTACCGAGCTGCCCTTTTTCCACCATCTTCTTGAGGCGCTCGGGTACCGCGATATCCATGTGCTCTGAAAGTATCTCGGCGACTTTCAGGCAAATATCCAGTCCGACGGTATCAGCCAGTTCAATCGGACCCATGGGCATACCATAGGCCAGCGCCTCTTTATCAATCAGCGCCATGGGAACATTTTCTTCCACTAGATTGACCGCTTCCATGAGATAGGGCATCAAAACGCGGTTAACCAAAAAGCCAGGCGTGCTGGTAACCGGCAAGGGCAGTTTATTAATGCGCCGGGTAAAGGCGGCGGCCATCTGCGAGACTTTATCCGATGTTTTTTCACTGTGTACGATCTCCACCAGCGGCATCATGGCAACCGGATTAAAGAAGTGCAAACCGACCAGACGCTCGGGTTTCTTTAATACGGTATTCAACTCATCCAGCGGGATACTGGATGTATTGGTGGCAATGATGGTGTCTTTCTTCAATTTGGGTTCGATGCCGGCAAACAGATTACGCTTTACTTCCGCGTCTTCAAAAATGGCTTCGATAACAATATCGGCCCAGGGGATGCCATCACCCTTGATATCCGGCACCAGACGATCCAGCGCAGCGCGAATCGCCCGACGATCCTTCAGTTTCTTTTGATAAAGTTTAAAGGCGCGCTGAACCACTTTGGCCAGGGTTTCCATTTTTTGATCCTGCAGTGTTACCTTGAAACCCTGCAGAGCACACCAGATGGCGATATCGCCGCCCATCACACCACCACCAATGACATGTACATGTTTGGGGTCATAATCTTCGCTGCGCCCCAGCGACTTGAGTCGCTCATTAAGCATAAAGACCCGAATCAGATTCTGCGCCGTCTTGCCGACAATCAACTCGGCGATGGAGTTGATCTCTTCATTGAGCATGTAACCGGGGTCATCAAAACATCTGACCCAAAGATCGATAATGGCGTAGGGGGCAGGGTAGTGAGAGCGAGCGGCCTTTTTGGCCACCTGTTTGGCCATGTATTTGCCCAGCAGCGGTCGCACCTGACGATGATTCAGGATGGCGGTCCACCAGGGTAATTTATGCGGTTTTGGCGGTTCCTTGATCAGGCTTCTTGCCGCACTGAGATGATGGCGTTTTGGTACGGCATAATTCACCAGACCAATCTTTTTCGCCGCCCGGGCAGACAGATTGCGTCCGGTCAACATGGCATCCAGTCCGTTAAGCGGACCGACCAGTTTAATCATGCGCACCGTACCGCCAAAGCCGGGATGTATGCCCAGTTTCACTTCCGGCAAGCCCAGTTTGCAACCGGGATCATCATCCGCCACACGGTAACGACAGGCCAGTGCCAGTTCCAGACCACCGCCCAGACAAAATCCGTGGATCAAGGCAACAGTGGGACAGGGCAGGGCTTCCAGTGCATTAAATACACTGTGACCGCGACGTACCGCCTGCAGGGCCTGATCTTCGGATTCAATTTTGGTGAATTCCTTGACGTCGGCGCCGGCGATAAAACCGCTGTCCTTGTCTGAAAGTATGACCACACCTTTGGGTGAGGTCTGCGTTAACCCGCCAATGATATCTTCCAGTTCTTCCAGTACTTCTCTGGACAGCACATTGGTGCCTGCATCGGCCTTGTCAATATGCAGCCAGGCGATCCCCTCATTGTCATGTTCAACACGCCAGTGTTTATAATTCTTGTTTGTCATTGCTGTTGATTACCCTCTCTCCACTAGCATGGCGCCGCCCTGACCACCGCCGATACAAAGACTGGCGATACCGCGTTTGGCCTTGTTCTTTTCCAGCACATGCAATAAATGCAGGACAATCCGCGCACCACTGGCGCCCACCGGGTGACCGATACTGACACCGCCACCGTCAACATTCAGTTTTGATTGATCCAGTTTTCCCATGACTTCGGATAAGCCCAGTTCACGACTGCAATAGCCGATATCCTCCCAGGCTGCCAGACAGGCAAGCACTTGTGCCGCGAAGGCTTCATTGATCTCCCAATAATCGATATCTTTCAGCCCCATGTTATTGCGCTGCAGAATAGGGGTAATGGCATGTACCGGCCCCAGGCCCATTTGCGCCGGTTCCAGTCCGGCCCAATGACTGTCCACGATACGCCCCAATACCGGCAGCTTGTATTTTTTCACCGCATCCGCACTGGCCAGAATCAACATGGCGGCGCCATCGGTGATTTGCGCACTGTTACCGGCGGTGACAGCCCCGAAGGGACGATCAAAAACCGGTTTGAGTTTGGCCAGACGTTCTACTGACGAGTCACGTCGCAACCCGTCATCCTCTGCGTAGTGATTGCCGCGTGTGTCATAAATAGGTTCGATTTCAGCCAGGCGACCATCATCCTGGGCTGCAGCCAGGCGCTGGTGACTGCGTACGGCAAACTCGTCCATCTGTGTCCGGTTGATGGCAAAGCGATGGGCGATATTTTCAGCGGTTTGTCCCATGGAAAGTCCAACGACAGGATCAGTTAAACCACGTAACAATCCGATAATGGGTTTGAAAAATTTGGGACGCAACTGGATGAGTGCTTTCAAGCGTTGCTGGAAGTTGCGTGCACCGGCCCAGGCGCCCAGCCAGCCGACCATGTCATTATTCAGAAGGACGGGGGCATGGCTCATGGACTCAACACCACCGGCCAGCACCAGATCGGCACGTCCCAGAGCAATCTCCACCGCAGCACTGTCCAGCGCCTGCATACCGGAGGCGCAGTTGCGCTGCACCGTCCAGGCCGGGACATGTTTGCCGCAGCCCAGTCGCAAGGCGATCACGCGGGCAATATTGGCTTCATCTGCGCTGGGCATAACACAACCGACGATGACTTCATCAATGTCGGCAGGCTGGAAAGGTTGGCGCGCCAACAGTGGCAGGGCGCAACCCACGGCCAGATCCGCCGCCGGAAAGGGACCCGGTTTGCCCTTGGCCTTGAGAAACGGGGTCCGGCTGCCATCAACGATAAAGACTTCTCGTCCGCCATTCAGTGAAGTGGCGGATGTGTGTTTTACGACAGTTTCATTGTCCATGTTTGTGGTGTCTTCGGCTTGTTTTGTTGTTGTTTTTTTACTGGCTGCCACGATCAGGCCTCCTTCCCAAGGTCTAGGGGGAAATCATCCACCTGGATGACATCACTGCGAGCGGCTTCCGCAGCGCGAACTGCATCCGCCTCTTGCCGGGTGATCACTTTATCGGCCACCGCCTTTTCTATCAGACCGTCCATCCCGGCGAAACCGGGATCGAACTCGCGTAACGCATTGCGCATACGTTTTTCAATCTCTTCCACCTGGATGACTTTTTGTAATGCATCCTCCAGCTTGACAACCTGTTCGTCTGCAGCGTCGGGCATGTACATGCCTTTGGTCAGTCGATCACGTGCTTCTGATGGATTTAATAACAGATTCGCTACCTCATGTCCAAGCCTGTCGCTGGGCGGAGAGAAGGGACGTCCCCAGGGAAAGACAACGCGTATCATAAATAAGCTTATTGGTTTCATGGGCATATTTTTTAACAAGCCATATAGCGCCATTTGCATGCGGTAGAGAGTTTGGTCCAGACTCCAGCGTAACAAGGGAACATCTTCTTTCGGACGACCCTGGTCTTCAAAGCGTTTCAGGATTGCGGAAGCCAGATATAGCTCACTCAAAACATCACCCAAACGACCGGACAGCTTCTCTTTGCGCTTGAGACTGCCGCCCAGCATCATCAGGGCCATGTCTGCAACCAGCGCAAAGGCCGCACTCATCCGGGTCAGTTTCTGGTAATAACGACGTGTGACGCCCTTGCCGGGGTTTCGGATCAGGAACCCGGCGGTCAATCCGTGGATCAGGGTGCGCCAGAAATTGCGGAACACAAAATAGATGTGAGCCATTAAAGCGCGATCAAATTTGATGAGTGATTCCGCTTCATTCTCGTCAATCATGGCTTCCATTTCCTGGAAGATATAGGGATGGCTGCGTATCGCCCCCTGGCCAAAGATGATCATGCTGCGGGTCAGGATATTTGCACCTTCCACTGTGATACTGATGGGCAGAGCCTGATAACCCCGACCGATCAGATTTCGTGGTCCAAGACAAATGCCGGCGCCGCCCTGGATGTCCATCGCGTCATTCACCACTTTGCGCATACTTTCGGTTAGATGATATTTAACGATGGCGGAAATGACCGAGGGTTTCTCCCCTAAATCCAGTGCACTCAGGGTCAGGGTGCGTGCGGCATCCATCATATAGGTGTTACCGCCGATGCGGGCCAGCGCCTCTTCCACACCTTCAAATCGGCCAATGGGCATTTTAAACTGACGACGCACCCGGGAATAGGCACCCACCACACGACTGCAAAGCTTGCCGGCGCCGACACTCAATGCCGGCAGGGAGATACCGCGGCCATCTGAAAGACATTCCATCAGCATACGCCAACCCTGACCGGCCCGTTCCGGTCCGCCGATAATGCTGTCCAGCGGAACAAAGACATCCTTGCCGTAGTTCGGTCCATTCATAAAGGTCATGTTCAGTGGCATATGACGACGGCCAATGTCGACACCGGGTATGTCTGTGGGGATCAGGGCCAGGGTGATGCCCAGATTTTCCTCATCACCCAGCAAATGGTCCGGGTCGTAGAGTTTAAAGGCCAGACCGAGCAATGTGGCCACCGGCCCCAGGGTGATATAGCGTTTGTTCCAGTTCAACCGCATACCCAGCACATCTTTTTTACCCTGATAGTCCTGTTTGCAGACGATGCCATAGTCAGGAATGGAACCGGCATCGCTGCCGGCATCCGGTGCAGTTAGGGCAAAGCAGGGGATTTCCTGTCCCTTGGCCAGCCTCGGCAGGTAGTAATCCTTCTGTTCCTTGGTGCCGTATTCGAGGATCAGTTTGCCCGGCCCCAACGAATTGGGCACCATCACCGTGACGGCGGCTGAGATACTGCGTGTCGCCACCTTCATCACCACCTCAGAATGGGCCAGATTGGAATAATCCAGACCGCCATACTCTTTGGGAATGATCATGCTCAGAAAACCATTATCCTTGATAAACTGCCACACTTCCTGCGGCAGGTCACCACGGTGGTTGGTCAGGTCCCAGTCGTCGATCATTTTGCATAATTCATTTACCGGACCGTCGATAAAGGCCTGTTCTTCTGCAGACAATGCGGGGGCGGGAAAGGCAAGCAGCTTTTTCCATTTCGGTTTGCCGCTGAATAATTCACCATCCCACCAAACAGAGCCGGCGTCCAGAGCCTCTCGCTCTGTTTGCGACATGGAAGGTGTCACCTTCTTAAACAACTTTAACAGTGGTTGACTGATCCACTTCATACGCCAGGTATCCGGCTTGGTTTGAGAAGCGCGTTTGTCCATGATCGTTCCTTACTTTTACTAGAGGTTTTTCTTGCTTTTGGCGCCGGCAGATTTTTGTTCTGCCGAATTTGTAGTTTCAGTGTTACCTGTCAATTTGACAACGTCTTGTCTGGGAAATTCGTTAACATCAATTTTCATATGTTCAACGTCTGTCGTTTTAACGTAACAGTCATTCAGATCATTACAGTATACGTCCTTATTGGTCCACGGCAACTTGCGATAGATACTCACATCATCAATGCCGAAGAATGGATATTTGATAATATCGAAATAGGGTGAATAATCGAAATCCTTGGGGGTATACAACCGTGGGTTGCGTTGATAGAGATGAATACGCCCGTCCTGGGTTTTTTCCGCAAAGGGAAGAATGGGAAAATTCACCGAGTGAAAGGCCTCAGCCAACATGGTCGAACAAACCGTACGGTCGCTCTGTTTGCCGAATTTGTGTTGAAAAAGGCTGGAGCGCCAGCGGCGTGGTAAAAACGAATAGGGAAACATAAACCTGAGCAGATCAAGGATTTGCCTGACATCATACTCCATCCCCAATTGGCCCACCGCATAAGCAATAACCTTTTGTGCATCGGCCGGCGACAAACTTTTCGGACGACAAATACGCAAATGCTCTTCACGATATTTCGACAGGGGAGTGACAATGGTGCCTTCACCCACCATGGCTTCAATGATCAACTGTTCGTTGGAATTACCGCTGAAATGTTCTTTGATTTTTTCCTTGATGGCAGGATTGACCACATCGTACAGGCGGCCGATGTAGAGCATGGAATGGGTCCAGGGGCTTTGCGTGGCCAGTTTTATCACTTCTGCAACATGACTGCGTCCTTCCGTTAACAGCACATCACCGGGGCGCAGTTCATAGCTCAAGCGTTCAAAGTCGTAGAGTGGGGCGTGATTAGGCTCGCGCGGCGGTTCTTTTGTGAGGACTTTTCCCACCCAGTGGATAAATTTTTGACCGAGAGACTGTCCCATGTTTATTGCGCCAATAATAATCCGGTTATTCCCTGTCAACTATCTGATCTGCTTATACTATAAGTATAACGGCTTTACAGGTTACTTCTTAATCACTCTGCATTGTATTTGAATAAAATTTTTGTTTTGCAGCTATGACGCAGGGCAGGAAACAACCAAATTTATCGCTTTTTCAAGTAATGCGGTAGCCGTGTAAAAATGAGGTGAAAAACGGATCCCGCCCCCACGGGGGGCGCACATAACACCGTGTTCCATCAACCATGTATACAGCTGATCGGATGCAACATGGCGGTGACGAAAAGTGACGATACCGGCGTAGCGTCCGCCGGTCATGTCTGACAGGATTTCCAGTTGTTCGTGTTGTTGCAACAAGGCAAACAAGGCGTCGGAGTTATCCAGAATACGGGCTTCTACGGTTGCCATGCCGACTTCCAACAACAGGGAAATACTGGCGTGCAGGGCATGGGCATGCAGCATATTGGGACTGCCGCATTCAAATCGCTGCCCGTTCGCGGCAGGCAACCATTCTGTGCGGGTAAAATCATGGGGATGGTCAACCATGTGCCAGCCGTACTGATGCAAGGTCAGTTGCTCACGCAAATCGGCCCGACAGTAAAACAGGGCCAGCCCCTCCGGCGCCAGCATCCATTTGTGGCCATCCGCCATCATAAAGTCGGCCTGACAGGCCTGCACATCCACCTGGTGTGCCCCGATGCTTTGGATGGCATCAACACAAAACAGGATGTGATGGCGGCGGCAATGGTCGCCCAGTACTCGCAGATCCATTTTCAAGCCGGATGCAAATTGCACAGAACTGACGGCGAGGACACGGGTTTTTGCATCGCATGCCGCTATTAAAGCCAGTTCCGGTGTCGCCGCACTGCTCAAATCAACCTGGCGGACCGTAACGCCATATCGCTGCAGTGACTCCCAGACAATCCGGTTGGAGGGAAACTCCTGATCGCTGATCACGACATTATCTCCCGGCTGCCAATCCAGACCGTGGGCCACCACCGACAGACCTTCAGAGGTGTTCTTCAACAAGGCAATGTCGTCACCGGAGGGGGCGTTTATCAATGTTGCCAGCATGCTGCGCAGTTCTGTCTCGTGCCGAACCCATTGCAGATAGTGTTTTGAACCCTGGACGGCACTTTCTGTCGCGAATCGTTCGACAGCCAGTTTGGTGCGTGTTGGCCAGGGTGCGATAGCGGCATGGTTCAGATAAATCAGTTCATGGTCCAACTGAAATTCCCGCTTGATAAGTTGCTCGAGTGACATGTTTTCTCCATGCTTTCTTACTGTTATGGATTGAACCACAATAGTGCACAGGTGTGAATGGTAACAGCTATTTTTGTGCATTTCTTTGGCAGGGCGTCGTTAAAACAGGCGCTATTACGTGTTTTTGCACACATCTGAAAAGCCGGCACTTTTCTTGCTCTGATTTGTTTATTGATAAACAAGGCGATAATTGCAAAAAATGAAAAACAACATAAAAGTATTGCTGGTCGACGAAGACAGCGGTCGTTCAGCCGTTGTGGAGCGGGCATTATTGGATAATGGCTATGACGTAGTGGGACGTATCACAACAGAAGAAGATATCCCGCAGGTTCTGGCTAAAATTGACACTGACGTTGTTATTTACTCGATGGAATCACCGGATGAGGATATTCTGGAAAGTATTCAAAGTATCAGTCTGCACATACCAAAACCGGTCGTCATGTTTGCTGACAAGAGTGATAGTGAAACACTGCAGCGGGCAGTCAAGGCCGGGGTAAGCGCCTGTATTGTTGATGGTTTGAGCGAAAGCCGCATCAAGCCAATCATGGATGTGGCGATTGCCCGTTTTCGGGAATTTCAGGCCCTGAAAGAAGAGCTATCCCGCACCAAAACCGATCTGGCTGATCGCAAGGTGATAGACAAGGCCAAGGGAATCATCATGCAACAGCGTGATTGCACAGAAGATGAGGCCTACAAGGCATTACGCAAGCTGGCCATGGACAGAAATGAAAAACTGGTAAATGTCGCCAGGAACGTCATTGAGGTGGCCACGTTGTTTGGCTAGCATCCGGTCCGGGCTGCATACCGGGCGCACACGGCATCCATTTTTTTCTTTTTCAAATACAGTTGCACCAATCTGAATTTTCTTGCACTGACTTACACCATACCCGTTTGTCTCTGTTCAAACCTTTGCACATGGATTGTGCGTAACATCTTCTGTTTGTTACATCACAGGGCAGTCCGAAATGGAGAAAGACAGAAAAATTGACGTATTGTACTGAGTTTGCGTTTTTTTCTGAAAACAAAAAAAATGGTATGAGTTATGCAATATAGATTCACAGAGACCAATGTTGGTCACTGAACAATAAATTCTTTAATTCGGCACCGGCGACGGCAGCGGATTAAAGAAGCGGTACGATGTCGTACCAACAGGTAGTGTGTTGCATACCTGATTAACCGGACAAAGGCGTCTGCTCGTCATATCAGATTAGTGATGTGACAGCATGGCGCTTTTTTTTGCCCAAATATTATTGAGGAACCGAAATGAAAAGTAAATTGATGACCCTGCTTGCTAATTGTTGGGTACGAAAGCCGGCCCTGGTCAGCCTGACATGTTTGTTAGTGACCTTTACAGGTATGCAACAGGCAAGCGCCGCCGTCGGCGCGCCGGAAAAAGAGGAACTGAAATTTGGTTTTATTAAATTGACCGACATGGCGCCATTGGCCATTGCCTACGAAAAAGGTTTTTTCGAAGATGAAGGGCTGTATGTCACCCTTGAGGCACAGGCCAACTGGAAGGTGTTGCTGGATCGCGTCATTGATGGGCAGCTGGATGGCGCCCACATGCTGGCAGGCCAGCCACTCGGTGCAACCATCGGTTTTGGCACCAAAGCGGAGATTATCACTGCTTTCAGCATGGACCTGAACGGTAATGGTATCACCGTTTCCAATGCCGTCTGGCAGGAAATGAAAAAACATGTGCCTCATGAGAACGGCAAACCGGTGCATCCTATCAAGGCGGATTATCTGAAGCCGGTGGTCGATAATTACAAAAAACAGGGCAAGCCATTCAAGATGGGGATGGTTTTCCCGGTATCGACGCATAATTATGAACTGCGTTATTGGCTGGCAGCCGGTGGTATTCATCCCGGCCTCTATGCACCACACAAGGGTGATACCAGCGGTAATCTGAAAGCGGACGCATTGCTGTCCGTTACACCACCGCCACAAATGCCATCCACCATGGAGGCCGGCACCATCTTCGGTTATTGCGTTGGCGAACCCTGGAACCAGCAGGCGGTATTCAAGGGAATAGGCGTACCGGTTATTACTGATTATGAAATCTGGAAAAACAACCCGGAAAAGGTTTTTGGTGTCAGTAAAAAATGGGCGGACAAATATCCCAATACACACATCCGGGTTGTGAAGGCATTGATCCGCGCAGCCAAGTGGCTGGATGACGGTAATAACAAGAACCGGCCCGAAGCGGTGAAGATTTTATCCAAAAGCAATTACGTCGGCGCAGACTATAACGTCATCGCCAACAGTATGACCGGAACCTTTGAGTATGAAAAAGGTGACAAACGAGCTGTACCGGATTTCAACGTGTTCTTCCGCTATAACGCCACTTATCCCTATTACAGCGACGCTGTCTGGTATCTGACCCAAATGCGCCGTTGGGGCCAGATTGCCGACTATAAACCGGATAACTGGTATATGAAGATCGCCAAACAGGTGTATCGTCCGGACATCTACGCCCAGGCCGCCAAGGAGTTGATCGCTGAAGGCAAAATGAAGGCGGAGGACTTTCCTGATTTCGATAAAGAAAGCGGGTTCCGCAAACCGCAAAGTCACTTTATCGATAACATCACCTACGATGGTCGCAAACCCAATGATTATCTGAAGAAATTTAAAATCGGCCTGAAAGGCAATGACAAGATTTAACTGGAAGGGCGGGCATGGTTCAAGCATGCCCGCCCATTAACAACGATACGGTATTGAGGAGTTTCTTATGACGACTGATACACTAAAGATGCTCGGCTCAGCACCGATGCGGTATTTCAACAAGCGATTTGAAGGATTCAGGGAAGATTTCAGCAATATCAATCTTCAGGAACTGGCCAAATCCATCGTGATTCCATGCGTCGCCTTTAGCATTTTTCTGCTGATTTGGGCGGCAGCCGCATCACAGGTCAACACCTCGCTGGGCAAATTACCGGGTCCGGCCAGGGTCTGGGAACAGGCCATGGTGTTGGTCGATGAACATAATGAAGAGCGCGGCAAGGAACAGCGGTTTTATGAAAGGCAGGAGAAACGCAATGCCCTGAAACTGGCAGAAGATCCCAATGCCGAGGTCAAAATACGAACCTACACCGGCAAGCCAACCTTTTTTGATCAGATATGGACCAGTCTGGTTACCGTGGCGACAGGATTTTTCATTGCATCGTTATTCGCGATTCCAATCGGTATTGTTTGCGGGTTAAGCCCGGTACTGTATCAAGCCTTCAATCCATTGATTCAGATTTTTAAGCCGGTCTCGCCGCTGGCCTGGTTGCCTATTGTCACGATGATCGTCAGTGCGGTTTATGTCGCCAATGACCCGATGTTTGAAAAGTCTTATCTCAATTCAGCCATCACGGTCACCCTGTGTTGTATTTGGCCGACCATCATCAATACCACCGTCGGCGTCTCCAACATCAGTAAAGACCTGCTGAATGTCAGTCAGGTGTTAAGACTGGGCTGGTGGACCCGGGTAACCAAAATTGTGTTGCCATCATCAATACCGATGATGTTCGCCGGGTTGCGCGTCTCGCTGGGTATCGGCTGGATGGTGCTGATCGCTGCGGAAATGCTCGCGCAAAACCCGGGACTGGGTAAATTCGTCTGGGATGAATTCCAGAACGGCAGCTCCAATTCGCTGGCGCGAATCATGGTGGCGGTATTTGCAATCGGACTGGTTGGTTTCATGCTGGACCGACTGATGTTACAGCTGCAAAAGAAAGTCAGTTGGGACAAAAACGCAGTGCTGCGCTAGCAGTTGCAGCAAATGATTACAGATAACAGGAGTATAATATGGCTAATGAACATCTCATTCTGTCACAGGTGGGGATAGCGTTTCCAACACCCAACGGACCGTTCACTGCACTGGAGAACGTTAATCTAAAAATAGAGAAGGGCGAGTTTGTCTCCCTGATTGGACATTCCGGCTGTGGCAAGTCCACCGTATTAAACATTGTTGCCGGTTTATATCAGGCAACCACCGGCGGTGTGATCCTGGATGGGAAGGAGGTAGATGAACCAGGCCCGGATCGCGCTGTAGTTTTCCAGAATCATTCGCTTTTACCCTGGTTGACGGCCCGGGAGAATGTGGAACTGGCTGTTAAACAGGTGTTTAAAAAAAGCAAGAGCAAAGCCGAGATGGCCGAATGGGTGGAACATAACCTCAGTTTGGTGCACATGGAGCATGCCATGCACAAGCGACCGGATGAAATTTCCGGCGGTATGAAACAGCGTGTCGGTATCGCACGGGCGCTGGCCATGGAACCCAAGGTGTTGTTGATGGATGAACCTTTCGGTGCACTGGATGCATTGACGCGTGCGCATATGCAGGACTCCCTCATTGAGATCCAGGCCCGTTTGAATAACACTGTGATCATGATTACTCACGATGTCGATGAAGCGGTTTTGTTATCTGATCGCATTGTCATGATGACCAATGGACCGGCTGCAACGATTGGCGAGATTCTCAAGGTGGAACTGCCCAGACCGCGTAACCGGGTTGAGTTGGCCAACGATCCACAATACAACCATTATCGCGCTGAAGTATTGAAATTCCTTTATGAAAGGCAACGGCATACAGAACAGAAGGAGCCTGTCGAATCAAAAAAGCAGGATGAGACCAATGTGACGCCGATTGGGAAGGAAACAGTTCGTGCGGCCTGAGATATCACAGGTAACAGGGATCGAGAGTAGATTTGTCAATAATAACCTCCCCGACCAAACAAAGTCGGGGAGGATTTCTTGTATGGCTTACAGGGTTTTCATATATTCGATGATAGCCCAGGCACCCTCTTTATCATCAGTCCAGTCGAGCTTGTAGGTCTGACCGTCCTCGCGCACATCAGCATCATGCCCGATACGATTCAGTGCCGGGAACAGGGCGGTATTGAATTCGTAACCTTCATCTTTACCGGTGGTTGGTTTGACTTTCGCATCCCAGGAGAAACCCATCAACTTCTTGTCATAGTCCAGACGGCTCTTCATGAAGGTCTTCGGCCGTTCACCGGGGACCAACAGGTGATACATGGTCGGTACCGAGCCGTTATGCAAATAGGGCGCCTGAGCCCAGATACCGCTTAGGGGGCGGGCATTGTACCCCTGATAGAGCCGGTAGTCGGCCATTAACAGATCTTTTTTACCTTCCAGTGAGACACCTTCATATTCGGCGCAGGGTTTTACATCCTTGCCATTCATCTTGACGACGGTGGTGGTATTACAGTTCGCATACAGTTCAGCGCGACCGCCATAGTTCAGGATCGCGTTGACCACATAGGCTCGTCCCATACTGGTGCCAAGACTTTTATAGACCTTGCCGTTACGGGGCTGGTGACAGGCGGCACAATTTTTGGCAAACAGGTCTTCGCCTTTTTTGGCCAGTTTAATATCCACATCAAACGGGTAGGGGACAGCCGGCAAACCATCCAGCAGTTCATCGCCAAATACCGCCACACGCACATCGGTTTCATTCAGGCCCAGCGTCAATTGCGCAATCAGGTTTCGGTAGCGCGGCATGGGGACATTGCCGTTCCACTGACCGCCACCGTTGATCAGCTGATCATGGGTTTTATTCCATTCCGCCTTGCGCTTGCCCTGTTCCCAGACGCTCATGAAATCAGTAATACCGGGTGAATCGGGCAAGGAGAGTGTGGCCAGCCAGCGAGTGTAAAACTTCTGCTCCAGTCCCATATAGCCATTGATCGAGCTGATACCGGTGGCATCGGCCATACCCGGGAAGCCGGCGGTCATTTCCTTGTCGAAACCGGTGTAGTTCTTCTTAACCAGGGCAAGATAGCCGTTTACTTCAGCTTCTTTGCGTTGTGCAAAAGCGGTGGCATATTCGAGTGCCCCAGCCTTGAACAGCGCGATCTGTTTGGCCTCGTACTCTGTATCAAAGACCCGCACAACCTTGTCGTTGACTTTGACTTTATAGTTTTTATAAAAGTAGTTCGGATCGGACTTGTGCACACGATCCAGTGAAGCCAGCAGGGCATCGGTGAATTTTTTATATTTCTTCTTGCTGTCGGTCTCACCGGCGTAGATCTTTGTCAGTGTTTGCAGGATTTTGACCCGGAACAGGACAATATTAAATTCGGCGTTGATACCGCCATCCAGATAGGTGTACTTGCCGTTATCCAGGCGAACGCGACCGATATGACAGGCGCCACAGGTGAAGGAACTGTAATCGATTTTACCAAACGGTTCCGGCCGGGAGAAACCACTGACGCCAACGCCGCGGGCGATCAGGTAGTCCGGCTGCCTTTCATCCATAAACAGGCCGACTGCATCAAGGAAATTCTCCTTGCTGCCCCATAATTCCGGCGCCAGCACCGGTAACATTTTTAAGATAACATAAGGGATGCCGTCTGATTCGCTGAAGGCAAAGTTACCAAACCAGTCATAGGCCGTCCAATGGGCATCTTTGTAGTTCTTGATTTGATCTGTTTTGGCTTTTTGTGCAACAGGCCAGTTATCCGGTGTCTTGTTGACATAGGGAGGAGGTGGTGGTGCTTCCAGAGGTTTACCCGGGCAGCCGCGTAACAGCAAACCGGCGACGATTATTAACACAACTACGATTAAGACTATCCTGATGATCTTTTTCATGGCCCGCCCTCTTTGGGTTTTTTCTTGGTTATTGTTTTGGGAAGCAACGATACTCTTGACTGTCCCTGTTGAGACCATCTAGTTATAGCATCAAGCTGTGCGGCGTCAACCAATCCGGAAGGATGGGTAAATTTACCGTAGAAACCCGTCGGTATCAGGTAACAATATCTTACAATGCGTAATGAATAAGAACATCTTGCCTGTTTATTGTGCAAGCAGGTAGATCAACACAAGGTTAATCAGGAAAAGCAACAAACTAGTGCCTTGCCAGACCTTAATCGGGTTACGCTTTATGAGCGGCACATAGTCCTGATTGATCAATGTGGAATCCGGTTTGGACAGCGCATAGGTAAACTCAGACAACCTGGCGAAGCGCGCCTCCGGTTTCAGACAAACGGATTTTTCCACCGCCTTATCCACCCAAACCGGGATCGCCGGGTTGTAGTATTTTATTGATCGGTAGTGTACTTTTTGTAAATTTCGGGCTGTTAATTCCTTGTCATAGGGCAGTTCACCGGTCAGCAACTCATACACGATCACACCCAGTGAGAAGATATCGGCTCGATTACTGCCCGGATCACCCAGGTGGTATTCCGGTGCTGTGTAATTCAGTGTCCCCAACAGATGCTGCGTGTTGAGGGGGGTTTTGATCTCGGTAATACCGGCAATCTTGGTGGAACCAAAGTCGATGATTTTGATAGTGCCGTTTTCATCCAGCAGTATATTCTCCGGTTTCAGATCTTGATGGATCATCTCCATGCGGTGAAAGGCGCGCAGTCCTTTGGCGATCTGTTCACATAAACTTCGCACAATGGTCAGGGAGGGACGCGGGTTATCCGTCATCCATTGGCGCAGTGACTGTCCTTCTATATATTCAGTCACATAATAGAGGGCCTGGCGCTTGCGGTTTACTTCCAGCACCTTCAGTACATGGGGACTGTTGATACGCCGACCCGCCCATTCCTCGTGCAGAAACTGATTAATATAATCGGGATCGTCCACATAGTTTATCGATGGGGCCTTCAACACCACTTTGCTGCCGGATTCCGTATCCTGTGCCAGATAGACCTCGGTGCGTTTATTGGCAAATAACTGGCGGATGATTTTGTAACCGTCCAGCACCATGCCGGGTTCCAGCGGGGGAGGGAACGGCAACTCAGTCAGTTTGCGATAAAACTCCTGTTCATTTTCCGTTGGCAATTGTTCTATCCGAACAACAACACAGGTTAAATTGTCATTACTGCCGTTGGCCAGGGCATGTTGCACCATGGCTTCCGCTATTGCCTGTGGTTCTGTGACCGCATCCTGTAAATGTTCGGCAATCAGGCTGTCAGCCAAAAACTCATACACCCCATCCGTCATAAACAGATAAACATCACCCTTTTCCAGATTGACAGTTCGTGTATCAATCTCCAGACGCAGATCAATTCCCATCGCCCGGTTCAGGTAGGATTTGTCCTTGCCCAGAGTGATGCGGTGGTCACGGGTCAGTTGCGTCAGCTGATTATCGCGCAGCCGATAGATACGACTGTCGCCCACATGAAACAAATAGGCTGTATTGGATTTAAACACCGCACTGCTTAAAGTGCAGATCATGCCCTGTTCATGCCCATACTCGCGTTGTCCCTGTGCATGCAGCCAGCGATTCAGGGCGGAGAGTACCTTTTGGGCAGAGGTCTTCACTGACCAGCTTTCCGGTGTACTGTAGTAATCGGACAAGAATCCTTTCACACAGGCATCGCTGGCCTGTTTGCCTCCCTCACTGGTGCTGACCCCATCGGCGACCAGTACGACCGCACCTTTGGTGGTGAGCAGTTGGGTGTCCGGCACAAAGAAACCACAGGCATCTTCATTATGGTCTTTCACACCGGCCAGACTGCAGTAACCGGTATTGATGAGCAGTGATGATGTCATGGTGTCGGTTGTACTCATGGTGTATTCGTAATGCAAGCCGACAGAAAACAGACTCACTGTTTATTCTGTCGGCTGCAGTATGCCAATAGTTTGTAACGTATTAAGCAACTTCAATCATTTGTACGGTGCCGTCCGGCATCACTTCGGCCATGTGTCCTGCCGGTTCCTCAAGGAAAAGTGCAACCGCCGCCAGCGTAATCAACGCCGCAGCGGCGATGACCAGGAAAAAGGCCTGTGGCGAAACAAAGGATAACACTGTCAGGAAGGTCACTGCACCGACATTCCCGTAAGCACCGGCCATACCAGCCACCTGCCCGGTCAACCGGCGCTTTACCAGCGGCACAATGGCAAACACTGCACCTTCACCGGACTGAACAAAGAAAGAACAGGCCATGGAAGCAACCACTGCAAGCCAGATCGGCCAGGCATCCGTGATATGGCTCATGACGAAATATCCCACGGCCAAACCGGCGATAAGGATCATCAGGGTTTTTCGGCGCCCGAATTTGTCACTCAACAAACCACCGCCCGGTCTGGCCACCAGATTCATAAAAGCAAAACCGGAGGCCAATAAACCGGCTGTAACAGGCGACAACTTAAAGGTATCCATGAAGAACAGGGGTAACATGGAGACCACGGCCAGTTCCGAACCAAAAGTAACAAAGTAGGCCATGTTCAGCACGGCCACCTGCTTGAACTTGTAGTGATCAATTTCCGGTACCTCTTCGGTAAAGACATGTTTGTTGACCTGATAAATGCGCAGCGTCTGAAAGATAAAAATCCCGACCAGTGTAGCGTAGATCACTGTTGTCACACCGGCGCTAAGCAGCTTCAGGTTTGTCGGCCCGAGTTTCCAGGTCAGCACCGCCAGTGCTGCATACATGGGGATATTCATAATCACATAGATGAAAAAGTCTTTCGGACTTGTGACTTCCATCGCACCGGATTTCTTTGGCTTGAAATAAGTGGAGCCTTTGGGTGTATCTGATACTGAAAAGAAATAAATTGCAGAATAGACCAGGGCCAGTACGCCGGTTGTGCCAATGGCATAACGCCAGCCTTCAGGGCCGCCATAGAGCAATGCCAGGGTCGGTAGTATCATGGCCGCACCTGCCGAACCAAAATTTCCCCAGCCGCCATAGATGCCTTCAGCAACACCGACTTGTTTGGCCGGAAACCATTCACTGACCATACGAATGCCAATCACAAAACCGGCACCAACAAAGCCCAACAGGAATCGCATCAGGGCCAGTTGCTCATAACTATCCGCCACGGCGAAACCAAAACAGATAAAACTGCCGATAAACAATAACAGGGAATACATACGGCGTGGTCCAAAATGATCCACCAGCATTCCAACGATGATGCGCGACGGGATGGTGAGCGCCACATTAATGATCATCAACGCCTTGATTTGTTGACTGGTGAGGTTAAATGTCTCACGAATCACACCCAGTAATGGGGCGTGGTTGAACCAGACAAAAAAGCTCAAAAAAAACGCGAACCATGTCAGGTGGAGTATGCGGATTTTTCCGCTGAACGAGAGTAAATTTAATCTTTGGTCACTGGTTGTCATAGTTGTATACCTTGCTGTGTTAACCGGTACAGGCAAAAAAAAAGCATCCGGGTTTTAAATGCCGTTGCATTTGAAAACCGGACGCCTTTGTCCTTTACGCCATACGATAGCGCTGTTTTGTATCAGACCGCCGTTGGCCGGATAACAGTTGAGTCAGCATAGTGCAAGCCATGTGCCAAAAAAGTGGAGGACCAGTTTTATGAAACTGGTTTTATGACAAGTTATTAATCTACTTGATAAATTTATAATGCTGCGAAATTTCATCAACACCTGATAGTGCGTAAGCAGGCGGAGTTGGTGCCGGTGACAGGATTCGTTGCACTGCTATCGAGCATTAGTAAATCCTGATATAGCAGGCCGCCTCAATTTGGTGCAATGAAGTACACGATGTTGTCATATAAAATCAGTCAGAAGTCTATAATATCAATAAAAACAAAGAGTAATGTTGCCTTGTTCATTCTGGCACACTACCTGCTATATCCACATCAAGTGCCTCTTTGGGGCCGACTGACAGCCTGATTGCATTATCAACCAACGGCGGTTGTTAACGCATACGATCAGGTTGGACAGCATAGAATTGGACAACGGCGTCCTGTTATCCGGTAAGTATTGCGGGTAACCGGCGTCGTTTTTTTTTGTCCGGTGGTAAAACAGGTTTGATCCGGTGCAATGCAGCACACGGTATTAATGCAAAAGAGGAGAGTGGCATGGCCGAAAAACTCGTCGTAATTGGTAATGGCATGGCGGGTATCCGTACCATTGAAGAATTACTCAAGATTGATCCACAGGCATTTGATATCACCGTTTTCGGTGCAGAGCCGTATGGCAATTACAACAGGATCATGTTGTCACCGGTATTAACCGGCGAGAAATCCTTTACCGATATCGTCACTCATGATGAGCAATGGTATGTGGATAATGCCGTAACCCTCTACAAGGGTATCTCTGTCACAGAAATTGATCGTGTCAAGCGCCGCGTTATTGCCGCCGATGGTACGACGGCAGACTATGATCGATTGCTCATTGCCACCGGTTCCAATCCGTTTGTTATCCCGATGCCGGGCCATAACTTGCCCGGTGTAGTTACATTCCGTGACATGCATGATGTAGACAGCATGATCGATGCTGCCAACAAGTATAAAAATGCCGTGGTCATCGGTGGTGGCCTGTTGGGTCTGGAAGCCGCCAACGGTTTGATGCAACAGGGTATGAACGTCACAGTTGTACATATCATGGATACTCTGATGGAACGCCAATTGGATAAAGTGGCGGCCAATATGTTGCGCAGCTCCCTGGAAGAACGCGGCCTGAACTTTATGATGGGCGCACAGACCGATGCCATCCTTGGCAAAGAAAGGGTTGAGAACGTACGTTTTGCTGACGGCACGGAAATTGCCGCCGATCTGGTGGTGATGGCCGTGGGTATTCGACCCAACATGGAACTGGCCCTGAAATCAGGCATTCATTGCGAACGGGGTATTGTTGTCAGCGATACCATGCAGACCTTCGACCCACGTATCTATGCGGTGGGTGAATGTGTGCAACATCGTGGCATCACTTATGGTTTGGTCGCACCGCTGTTTGAAATGGCCAAAGTCTGCGCCAACCACCTGGCTCGCTATGGTATCGGTCGTTATGTCGGCTCGGTGACCTCAACCAAACTCAAGGTCACCGGTATCGATCTCTTCTCGGCAGGTGACTTTACCGGTAATGATCAAACCGAAGAGTTGATATTCCAGGATGCCTCCAGCGGAGTCTATCGCAAACTGGTGGTGCAGGATAACAAGATCCAGGGCGCGGTAATGTATGGCGATACCATTGATGGTTCCTGGTATTTTGACTTGTTGCGTGACGGCACTGACATCAGTGATATGCGCAAGAACATCCTGTTCGGTCAGGCCCATCTGGGTGATTCCGGGCATGGTGAAAACAACCGCGTGGCCGCCATGGCGGACAGCGCCGAGATCTGCGGCTGTAATGGTGTCTGTAAGGGCGATATCGTCAAGGCTGTCGTCGATAAAAAACTCTTTACGCTGGAAGATGTCCGCGCCCATACCAAGGCGTCCAGCTCCTGTGGTTCCTGTACCGGTCTGGTTGAGGCCTTGCTGGCCCACACGGTCGGCGGTGACTTCTCCACCGCACCACATTTAAAACCTCTCTGCGGTTGTACTGAACATACGCATGATGAAGTGCGTGCTGCCATCGTCAAGCAGGAACTGAAATCAGTGCGTGACGTCATGACTTTCCTGGAATGGAAAACACCGGATGGTTGTTCAAAGTGTCGTCCGGCACTCAATTACTATGTGGTTTGCGCCTGGCCGAAAGAGGGCATGGATGACTACCAATCCCGTTTCATTAACGAACGTGTCCATGCCAACATCCAGAAAGACGGTACCTATTCGGTTATCCCGCGTATGTGGGGCGGCGGTACGACACCGCAGGAACTGCGTGCTATCGCTGACGTGGCGGAAGAGTACAACGTCAAAACCGTACATGTCACCGGCGGTCAGCGTATCGGCCTGTATGGTCTGAAGAAAGAACAGCTGCCGGCAATTTGGAAAAAACTCAATGCCGCCGGCATGGTCTCCGGGCACGCCTATGGCAAGGCTTTGCGCACCGTGAAAACCTGTGTCGGCAAAGAGTGGTGTCGGTTTGGTACACAGGACTCCACCCAACTTGGTGTTGAGATGGAAAAATTGTCCTGGGGTTCATGGACACCGCATAAATTCAAAATGGCCGCCTCCGGTTGCCCGCGTAACTGTGCCGAAGCCACCATCAAGGATTTGGGCGTGGTCTGTGTCGATTCCGGTTATGAATTGCATGTGGGTGGCAATGGCGGGGTTAAGGTTCGTGCCACCGACTACCTGTGTAATGTTAAAACTGAAGAAGAAGTCCTCGAGTACGTCGCCGCCTTTATGCAGTTGTACCGCAAAGAAGCCCATTACCTGGAACGTACCGCACCCTGGCTGGAACGGGTTGGTCTCACTTATGTGAAAGAGCAGATTGTTGAAAACGAGACTAACCGCAAACAACTGGCTGCCGAGTTCCGTGAATCACAACAATACATGCAGGATGACCCCTGGGCTGAACGGGCGCAAGGCACAGACAAACATGAATTTGAGCCGATTGCCATGGTTATGGTTGGCAACCAGGCTGTACCGGCTTGAGGAGAAGACAATGCAAACAGAAACTGTAATGAATGAAAAAAACTGGGTTGAGATCGGCAAGATCGATGATATCCCGCGTCTGGGCGCACGTGTAGTCCGTACCGAAGAGGGTGATATCGCTGTCTTTCGTACCGCCGATGACGAGATTTTTGCCGTGCGTGACAAGTGTCCCCACAAGGGTGGGCCACTGTCACAGGGAATAGTACACGGCAAGAAGGTCGCTTGCCCCTTGCACAACTGGAATATTCATCTTGATTCCGGTGAAGCCGTTGCACCTGATGAAGGTTGCGCTGCCACCTATCCGGTGCGTGTAACAGGCACAACAATTTACTTATCCACCATACCGGACACCGGATGCCCGAACCAATAAGGTGAACTATGTTATTTGGTCGTTCCAGAAAAAATCCCGTCAAACTCGCCGACAAGCCGGTCGTCGAATGGAAATATACCACCTGTGGTTACTGTTCCACCGGTTGTTCCATTGAAGTCGGTCTGGATCAAAACGGTGAAGCCATCACCTCTCGGGGGGTGGGCGGCGCCGATGTGAATCGCGGCAAACTGTGTCTGAAAGGGATCTTCGAGCATGAACTGTTCCGCTCCGCCGGCAGGGGACGTGCCCCCCTGATGCGGAATCACTATTTTGAATCGTTCAAAGAAGCTGACTGGGATACAGCACTGGATAAAACCGCTGACGAGATTAAACGCATTCAATCCACATACGGCAGGGATGCGTTTGCCATCGTCTCCACCGGCCAGATCATGACCGAAGAGTTTTATACTCTGGGCAAACTGGCGCGTGGTGTACTGGGTACCAATAACTATGACGGCAACACCACACTGTGCATGGCCTCGGCTGTCTCCGGTTATAAACGCTCGTTCGGTTCCGATGGTCCGCCCGGTTGTTATGACGATTTTGAACATACTGAATGTCTGTTGGCGATTGGTTCCAATTTGCCGGAACAGCATCCGATCATCTTCTGGCGTTTGAAACAGGCCCTGGAAAAACGTCGCTTTCCGGTCATCGTGGTGGACCCGCGTGTCACCATGTTTGCACAAATGGCGGATATCCATTTGCCGATCACACCGGGTACCGATGTGGTGTTATTGAACAGCCTGATGTACGTGATCCTGAATGAAGGACTGGCGGATCGCGCCTATATCGAAGCACATACCAGCGGCTATGATGAGTTTGTCAAAGTAGTGCAGGAGTATGATCCGGTTACTGCATCGCGTATTTGCGGTATTGATGAAGACACCATTCGCAATGTGGCGCGCACCTACGCCAAAGCCGGTGCCGCCATGACCATCTGGACAATGGGTATTAATCAAAGTACGCACGGTTCCGATGGCGTGGTCGGTATCAATAATTTGAATTTGATCACCGGTAATATCGGTAAACCGGGCGGCACGTCGCTGTCCATCACCGGCCAATGCAATGCCATGGGTACCCGGGAATGGTCTTCCTGTTCCGGCCTGCCCGGGTATCGCTATCTGGAAAAGGAACAGGATCGGGCAGAGATCGCTAAATTCTGGGGCATAGATCCGGAATTCTTCCCCAAACAACGCGGCCTGTTTCAGACAGATATTTTCCCTGCCATCGAAACCGGTCAGATCAAGGGGCTGTGGATTGTCGCCACCAATCCCCTGACCTCCATGCCCAACACACCACGCATTCGCAAGACACTGGAAAAACTGGAGTTCCTGGTGGTGCAGGATGCCTACGCCGATACCGAAACCAATGAATACAGCCATGTCTATCTGCCGGCGGCTATTTGGGCCGAGAAGGAAGGTTGTTTCACCAACACCGAACGGCGCGTCAACCTGATCCGCAATGTGATCAAACCCTATGCAGAGAGCAAACCCGATCTGTGGATATTCAACCAGATCGCCAAACGCTTCGAACAGGGGCAGCTGATCAACTTCCCGGCTACAACCGAAGCCGTGTTTGATGAATTGCGCATTTTGTCCAAGGGGCGCATGCTGGATTATTCAGGGATGAGTTATGCGAAGATCGAAGCACAGCGTGGTATCCAGTGGCCATGTACGGAAGGGGCAGAGCAGGGATCACTGCGTCTCTATACCGATGGTGTTTTTCAACATGCTGACGGCAAGGCCAAACTGATCCCCTTGCCGTTTATCGACAATAACGAACGCCCTGATGACGAGTATCCCTTCTGGTTGAATACCGGACGGGTGGTGGAGCATTTTCACACTCGCACCCGAACCGGCAAGGTGGGTAACCTGAACAAGTTCAGTCCCACACCCTACATGGAAATGAATCCGGATGCCGCTGCGGAACTGGGGATCAAGCACGGCAGTTATGCCCGCTTGACCTCACGTCGTGGTGATGCGGTGGTGATGGTACAACTGACCCAGCGTATTGCGCCTAACAGCGTATTTATCCCGTTTCATTTTCACGAATGTGTGAACCGGGTTTCACTGGGGTTGCTTGATCCCTGGTCCAGACAACCCGCTTTTAAACAATCGGCCGTGAAGATCAGTCCGGTTTCGGATCAGACTGCCGCCGCTGTCAGAAACAAGGCAGCCAGGACATTTTAACAACCCCCTCTCCCTCAGGGAGAGGGCAGGGGTGAGGGGAATTGATGCCCCTTCATCTTCATGTGCTTGGCAGCAAGTACAAGGTACAAAAAGAAGGTGCGACATGCTCGATAAAGTAAAACCCAAACATTATTTCGAACGTAATGATGAACCGGCCTATGCACGGTTACCGTTGTATGATGCACCGCAGAAAAATCGCTATGGACAGTCGATCGATCTTGCCGTCGAACATCCTGAACTGACCGGCAAGAGTCTGAACATCAATGGTGATGTCTCCATCAGTGAACATCCGAATCGTTACAAGCAACACGGCTTTTATTTCAATGCGGATAACTGTATCTCCTGTCACGCCTGCGAATCCGCCTGTAGTGAAAAAAATAACCTGCCGCCGTATCTGGCCTATCGCGCCGTGGGCTATGTGGAAGGGGGCAGTTGGCCCAACTACACACGCCTGAATATCTCCATGGCCTGTAACCATTGTGACAACCCGGTCTGTTTGAAAGGCTGTCCAACCCGCGCCTATACCAAGTTTGCTGAATATGGTGCGGTCTTGCAGGACCCGGATATCTGTTTCGGTTGTGGTTATTGCACCTGGGTGTGTCCATATAACGCACCACAACTGGATATGAAGAAAGGGCATGTACACAAATGTAATATGTGCGTGGATCGTCTGGAAGCCGGTTTAAAACCGGCTTGTGCATCAGCCTGTCTGGCCGGTGCGCTGGACTTTGGCGTAATTGAAACCATGCCGGAAAATCGCATGCAGTTACAGACACAGATCCCGGGCTTCCCAACACCGGCGATTACCCATCCGAATATCCGTTTTCAACAGACCAAAAGCCTGCCCCGGGAAATGACCCGACCGGATGCCATTCCGCTCCGTTATGAAAGAGATGATCAATCCGGTACCGGCTATCGCACCAAACTGCGTGACATGCAACGTGACAAACAGTGGAATCTGAAAAAACTCCTCTCCAGTCACGAGAATGCCCACATTGCCTTCACCCTCAGCAGTCAAATGGTGATGGGCGCCTTTGTGATGCTGTTCATCAGTCAACTGTTCGGTCTGACTACATTAAGCACTATCATGAACGGTAACAGCAAAATACCGTTATTGGCCGGCATGTTGGCTGTCCTTGGTTTTGGTTTGATTAAATTAAACCTGCATCTGGGGAAACCCCTGCGGTTTTATCGCGGTTTTAACAATCTGCGTTATTCACCGGTGAGTCGTGAGATCGCCGGTGTCTCACTGTTCTTTACCGGACTGGCTGTTTACAGCTTGTTTAATCTGATCGAGCTGCCGTTTGCCTCGCAGTTGGCAATGGCTGGTGGTTATGTTGCCCTGGCCGGCGCCGTGATCGGCAGTTGGTATATGTATAAGCTCTATCGCATCCCGGCCCGCCCGTTTTGGAATCACTGGCAAACCGCCACCGCCTTCTGGGGCGGCTCGTTGACCCTGGGGGCAGGCTTGCTCACCTTCATTTCCTGCGTGGTAACGGGACCGGACGCCAACCACCATCTGATACAAGCTATGGCGCTTGTGGCATTGATCGGTTCCGGTATGGAAGCCGCCGGTCACCTGTTCCATGGACGGGACATGGTGCGCCAGGGAGGAGAGGGCGCGGCATCCTGGTATGACCAGACCACAACCTATGGTTACAGTTATTACCTGCGCAATGGATTGTTGACTATTAATTTGTTTGCGCTGGGCGCACTGGCATTGGCTGTACCGGCAACAACGCCAAACGTTGTTACCGGTTCACTCTTACTGACATCGATTCTGGCAACGGCCATTATCAGTCGCGCCCTGTTTTATGTACTGGTGATCCCAACCACCATGCCCGGCGCATTCTTCTGGCGCAACCGCGGTTTTCAGGAGCATGCGCGGGAGACCGGTCTGGCCGATATGCCACAGACCGGTGTTTTACCGAATCATTGAGCAACCAACCGGATAGAACAGGAATAGAACATGTATCCAAACATGCAAACGCGCGAACTTGATGTGAATGGTGATATTGTCCTGACCGACTCGGAGGGCTATATCGTGCACCTTGACCAGTGGTCAGAAGATTTTGTGCATGCCCAGGCGGCAAACGAGGGACTGACACTGACCGATGAGCACTGGGAAGTGGTGTATTTCCTGCGTAACTACTTTCAGGAACACGGTGTGCAATGCGAAGTCCGCAAAATGGTTAAACATTTCAAAACGGTCTGGGGTCCGGAACGGGGTAACAGTACCTATCTGCACCGCATCTTTCCCCGCGGTGGTCCGCAAAAACAGGGCAACCGTCTGGCCGGTTTGTTGCGAACCAAGGGCGAGCATTAATCATCGTCCGGGACAGATCAGCGTAATGTGGCTGTTATTGCATCGGACATGCCGATGTTATCGCGCCAGGCTATCGTATAGCTGTCACCTCGGTTTCCCCCGTCCACCTCAAGGGAGAAATAGGGATTTTTCGACACAGCGGGAGAAATTTTCAGTGCCGCCACTGTTTCGCCATTGATGATAAACACCAGATCGGTAATATAGAGCGGCGAGAGGATCTCGTTTGTTCTTCTGTCCCGACGTGTTCCGGTTTCCATCGGGTGTGAAATCAGGGTCTTGATGGTGGTTGTTCCATTCGCGTATTTGCCTCGCGCACGAATCGAAGACCTTCTGCGCATCGCCTGGTCCACGCTCCCCTCGGTGGGGTAAAACCCACTTTCGTCATAACCGCGAAAACGTTGACACGGTTCGTCACCGATCTTGATATCAAGTTGCTTGCCATCACCCAGCGGGGAGCCGTTCAGTTTGACGGTGAGTTTGCCCTGACCCGAGACCATTTTTACTCTTGAGGAAAAGGACCGGATGGTGCGTTGTCCGGTGTTGGTGACTTTAACGGCAGGACAGAGATTGGCAAGGAGCTCTATCTGTTCATTCTTGCCTAGATTAATACCATTAATCGAAACGGGCACGACAGCACCGTTTTCGGCCCGATCCGGCGACCTTAATGTAATGCCGTTACCCAGCACTGTTCCCAGAGGGCGGCGTGGGACAGGCCTGTAGCCGGAGTTGTTCGGTGTCACCGGCTGGACTGGCTGTTCCGGCTGGTGTGCCGGTACTGCCGGCAGACCCGCGGTGATGTAGGGGACCGGTTCATGGATACTGTTGACATCGTTTGGTGCAGTGCCCGGGCCGGTCGAGGCACAACCGGACAAGTAAACCATCATCACTATGGCCAGGAAAATATTGCGATTAGGCATTGCTCTTGTCCCCTGTTGCTTTTTTTATCTTGTTCTTTTTTGGTAAATAATCGGCAGGGTTGAGTATAAATATTTTTTTCCAGCCCTGTCGACTGCTGTCCCAACGCCACAGGCGGGGCAGCAGGGAAATTATGGTGTAATGCAGATGTGGCGGTCGTTTCGCGGCATTGCCGCTTTTACCCACGGTACCCAGCAGTTCACCGGTCTCCACCAGACGAAATCGGCGCGTATCAATCGTGTGCAGGTGAGAATAATAGTGGACACGCCAGCCGGGACCCAATACCGCAACGGCATTTCCACCGATCTCCAGCGTGCCGGTGTAGATAACCAAGCCATAGGAAGAAGAGATAACCGGTGTACCGATCGGCGCAAAAACATCAATGCCTTTGTGTACCACCGACTTGCCCCAGGGATAATGCCAGAAGCTGTCCCGATTCCAGTCATTTTTCGTGGCGCCTTGTACCGGGATCATCGGCTGTTCAGGCAATATGAGACCCATCACTAAAACACCTAAAGTGATCAACAGCAGAATTTTTATACGACGCAGCGAAGATACGGAAAGATTCATGCAGATTTATGCCGGCGCAGACGAGTAAAGGATGTTAAAGCCGGGTTTTTCATAGCGGTAATTGTGAGTAATCTTTATACAGACGATATTTATTTTCCCCATTTTCTATTCTATACCATAAGGTATATTCTGTCGTCGAAAATATACGTCCTTTGTAAGGGTTATAGATGAACCGATTATTCACCAATATATGCAGTACTGATATCAATAAGTCAAAAAAATTCTACATGGACTTGTTCGATTTCAGACTGAATTTCGACAGTGACTGGTATGTCCATCTGGTCTGTCCACAAAATGGGGCATTGGAACTGGGTATCATTGATCGGAACTATGATTTGGTTCCCAAACACTATGATGGACCGGCCAACGGACTTTATTTAACCTTTATTGTGGATGATGTAGAAACAGTCCTGCTGCGGGCCAATGAACTGGGTTTTCCCATCTTGCAGGAACCCCGGCCCACCTTTTACGGCCAACACCGAATGCTGTTGTCCGATCCGGACGGAACTCTGATCGATGTTTCTTCCTTGTTGCCTGACAACGACCAATAATCTACTGTTCCAGGGAGCGTGAGCTCTTAAAATCCGTCGCAAGGAAAACAAAGCGTTGATCAATCGCACCGATCAACAAGACAAAAAGTTCAAACGCATTATCTGTGTGCAGCTCATTACCCATATCATTGACCATGGGTTCACGCAGCGGTATCCAGAGTGTTTCACCATTCAGGGCAACTTTGAATTCACGCTGGTATTGAGCCAGAAAATCCTCGCGGACGCGCAGTGTTTCGCCCCAGTCTTGTAACACTTTCCGGTTTGCCGGTGAGAGCTTGCGAATGTCACGACTGAATTTTACCGTCAGCCGATATTTGTGGGTGGTTGCGGCCAGATTGTGTCCGGTACCGGCGGTGCTTTTTTTGAGTAATGCGCCATGAATGTGCCGAATCTGCGTATAGTCGATTTTTTGATAGTCATCTTCATCGACGGCGGCGTACAGCAGCAGGGGACACAACAGGCAGAACAGAAACAGGCTGATTTTCATTATGAATGAGCTTGATTTAACACTCATTGAATTTTAGTTCGGAAAGATTTTTCGTCAACATGATGCCGGGAAAATTGTGAAACGCCGGGGAAATGAATATAGAGGGCGGAACGCCCTCTATACGGAATAGTTTTATTTAAAGGCGCAACCCGCTTCTTTACCAAACAACTTCAGAATGTTTGCCATGGGGCAAAAACCGGTAAAGGCGGCCTGAAACATGTTGGCGCCGACAAAAGCGGTAAACCACAGCCAGTTGGGAGAGTGGTATTGAGAAAGGGCCAGACTGGCCAGGATAAACAGACCCGCGATAGCAAAAACAAGACGATCAATATTCATTTGGATTAACCTCAATTCAACAGGAAACGATGAAGGATAGTTGCTGAATTATACCGGAGCATCCCCCCGCTGAGGAGAGCCGGGGCAGGTATTTCCCGAAAATTATCACCGGTGATTTGCCCTGTTTTTGTGCCTTTTGATACATAAACAGGGGATTTCAGCGCCAGACACCGGGAGCGGGAGTGTAACTGTCCAGCACATTTATATAATTGGCGCGCTCATAAAAACTCGCATTGATCGCGTTTTTGTAACTGACACTGCCCTTAAGTTGTCGGATGGATTCATATTCATGTTCCTCCAGCCAGTGCGCGATATCATCCCTTATCTCTCCAATCCGATGTGCACCGCGTGTTAATATTTCACTGCATAAATGGGTGACATCGGCGCCCGCCAGCAAGGCCTTGAGCGCATCCTTGTGGCTGTGTATCCCGCCGGTAACGGCCAATGACAGATCCACCTGACCATAGAGAATGGCGACCCAGCGAACCCGTAAAAGTGACTCCATGGGTGAAGAGTATTTGATCTTCGGTTCCACATGCAGGGTTTCGATGTTGATATCCGGCTGATAAAACCGGTTGAACAGGGCAACCCCATTGGCGCCGGCTTGCTCCAGTTGCTTGACAAAGTGCGGAATAGAACTGAACTGTGATGACAGCTTCATGGTGACAGGAATGGAGACATGCCGGCGCAGCTCGGTGAGCAGATCGATGTAGCGCTGCTCCACGTCCTGTCCCGTTTCATGGATATTGGCGGGAATATAATAGACATTCAATTCCAGTGCGTCAGCTCCTGCCTGTTGCAGTTCCTTGCCGTGATTAACCCAGCCATCCATGGAGACACCATTCAGGCCGGCAATCACAGGAATGGATAAGGACTCTTTCAGTTTACGCACCTGTTCCAGGTAGTTATCCATTTCATTGACATAATTGGCCGGGGTGGGCAAAAAGGTATCTGCTTCGGCATAACCGATATCCTGCTCAATCAGAAAGCGACTGAACAACTGTTCGTCGCTTTGCGTCTCCTCTTCAAACAAGGAGTGCATTACCAGAGCGGAAGCCCCGGCATCTTCCAGTTGTTTGGCATCATCCAGATTGCGACTCAGTGGTGAGGCGGAAGGCACCAGGGGATGGGCCAGTTTCAGTCCCAGATATTCACAGCTTAAATCCACCATATTTAGTTTCCTCCGCCACCGGCAATTTTTCCGGCGGCCTTGATGGAAGACGGGCTGGTGTGTTCGTCCCAGTCAATCTCCGCGAGTTGTTTGTAATATTGATAACGGTGGTTCACTTCATGCTGAGCCTGTTCCAACAAGCGTTCCGCTTCATCCGGATGTGATCGCCATAACATGCTAAAGCGCGTTTCACTGTTGATAAACTCACGATAGGGCACAGACGGTTCTGCGGAATCCAGATGCAGGGGATTCTTGCCTTCCTTGATCCGCTTGGGATCAAACCGGAACAGGGGCCAATGACCGCTCTTCACCGCCAGTTCCTGTTGTCGATGATTGTTCACCATGTCCACGCCATGCGCAATACAGGGTGAATAGGCGATGATCAATGAGGGGCCCGCATGGGCCTCCGCTTCGAGGAAGGCCCGCAGGGTCTGCACATCCTTTGCGCCGTAGGCAATGTGCGCCACATAGACATTTTCATATTCCATGGCGAGCAGGGCGAGATCTTTTTTACCACTGGACTTGCCGCCGGCAGAGAATTTGGCCACCGCTCCGCGGGGTGTGGCTTTGGAAGTCTGACCGCCGGTATTGGAATAGACTTCCGTATCCAGCACCAGTATGTTGACGTTATAGCCACTGGCAAGCACATGATCCACACCGCCGTAGCCGATATCATAGGCCCAACCATCACCGCCCATGATCCAGACACTCTTGCGTGACAACATATCGGCCAGTTGCAGCAACGCTTTTGCCACCGGTGCAGCCAATCCGGCCAGTAGTGATTTGAGTGTGTCGATACGAGCCCGTTGTTCCTGTATACCGGCTTCAGTGGACTCATCGGCGGCGAGGATTGCTTCCACCAGAGTGTTATCCAAATCGCTGCGTAACTGTTGTAACAATTCCCGGGCATATTCCTGTTGTTTGTCGACCGCAAGCCGGATACCCAGTCCGAACTCTGCGTTATCTTCAAACAGGGAATTATTCCAGGCCGGGCCGCGTCCATCCGGATTTTTGCACCAGGGCGTGGTGGGCAGATTGCCGCCATAGATGGATGAACAGCCGGTTGCATTGGCGACCAGCATGCGATCACCGAACAATTGACTGGCCAGTTTCACATAGGGTGTTTCACCACAACCGACACAGGCGCCGGAAAATTCAAACAGGGGTTGCATCAACATTGCGCCCTTAATGGTGCTGTTTTTCAAGTGACTGCGATCATATTCCGGCACGCTTAAAAAGAAATTCCAGTTATCCCGTTCCGCCGCCCGTAATGGCGGTTGTGGCGCCATGTTCAACGCCTTGCGACTGGCGTTGGATTTATCCCGTATCGGGCAGATCTCCACACACAGTCCGCAACCGGTACAATCCTCCGGTGCGACCTGATACGTGATATGGGTACCGGTCGGAAATTCCTTGCCGCGGGTGGCGCGGTGTTTAAAACTTGCCGGTGCATGTTGTGTCAGTGCTTCATCAAAGATCTTGCTGCGTATCGCGGCATGGGGACAGACCAATGGACACTTGCCGCAATCGGTACACAGTTCCATCTCCCAGACCGGTATCTCCAGCGCCAGATTACGCTTTTCCACCATGGCGGTGCCGGTGGGATAGGTGCCGTCATTGGGCATTTGACTCACCGGAATGGTGTCCCCCAGGCCGGCGATAATGCGTCCTGTGACATTGCGAATAAAATCAGGGGCATCGGCGGGAACCGGTGGTGGGATTTCCAGTTTGCTGTCCGCATTGCCCGGCAGCGGTATTTCATGCAAGGCGGCCAGTGCAGCATCAATGGCGCGGAAGTTAAAGTCGACGATCCGTTGACCCTTGCGGCCATAGGTTTTGGTCACCGCATCCTTGATCGCGGTGATGGCCTCATCACGGGGCAGAATACCCGAGATAGCGAAGAAGCAGGTCTGCATAATGGTATTGATGCGCTTGCCCATACCGGTTGCCGCCGCCACGGCATAGGCGTCGATACAATAAAACCGGATCTGCTTGTCCAGCATTTGTTGCTGCATGGATTTTGGCAATGTTTTCCAGACCGTGTCCGGTGTTGCTGTGGTGTTCAATAAAAAGACCGCTTTGTCCGCCGCCTTGTCCAGCATGGCGTAGCGTTCCAGAAACACCGGTTGGTGACAGGCGATAAAATCAGCATCGTTGTCCCCAATCAAATAGGTGGAGTGGATCGGGTTCGGCCCGAATCGCAGATGCGAGACAGTCACGGCGCCCGATTTTTTGGAATCGTAAACAAAGTAGCCCTGCGCATAGCGATCGGTGGACTCGCCGATGATCTTGATACTGTTTTTATTGGCGCTGACCGTGCCGTCACTGCCCAGACCATAAAACATGGCCTGAAAATGTTCATGATTGGCGTCTGTGCGAAAAGCCGGGTCCCACTCCAGACTGCTGTGGGTCAGGTCATCATGAATGCCGATGGTGAAATGATTTTTCGGTTTGTCTTTTTTCAATTCATCAAACACCGCCTTGACCATACCCGGAGTAAATTCCCTGGATGACAAACCATAACGGCCACCGATGACCACGGGCAGGGGTTTACCTGTCGCACAACACGCCTGGGCAACGGCGGTGACGATATCTTTATATAATGGTTCTCCATCGCTGCCCGGTTCCTTGGTCCGATCCAGCACGGCAATACGTTTCACACCGGCAGGCAGGGCGGCGAGCAGGGCGTCAGCGTCGAAGGGGCGATATAAACGCACCTTCAATACACCGTATTTTTCACCCTGTGCCTGCAGATATTCCACGGTTTCCTGGGCTGTTTCCGCACCGGAACCGGCCAGAATAATGACCTGCTCTGCATCGGGTGCTCCAATATAATCAAACAGTTTGTACTGCCGGCCGGTCAATGTTGCAAAGCGATCCATACAGGCCTGAACAATTCCCGGCATGGCATCATAAAAGGGATTGACGGTTTCCCTTCCCTGAAAATAGACATCCGGGTTTTGTGTGGTGCCGCGCAAAACGGGATGATCCGGTGACATGGCCCGTTGTCGAAAGCGGTGTATGGCTTCCTGATCGAGCATGGCCTGTACTGTGGCGTGATCCACCAGCCGGATCTTCTGGATCTCGTGTGAGGTTCTGAAACCATCAAAAAAATGCAAAATGGGAATGCGGCCTTCCAGTGTGGCGGCCTGGGCTATCACCGCCATATCCTGCACTTCCTGCGGCGAGTTGGCGGCCAGCATGGCAAAGCCGGTCATTCGCGCTGACATGACATCACTGTGATCACCGAAAATGGACAGGGCCTGACAGGCCAGTGAGCGGGCGGCAATATGAAACACCGCCGGCGTCAATTCACCGGCGATCTTGTACATATTCGGCAACATCAACAACAGCCCTTGCGACGCAGTGAAGGTCGTGGTTAAGGCGCCGGCCTGTAATGCACCGTGAATCGCCCCGGCTGCGCCGGCCTCACTTTGCATCTCAATGATTTTCGGGACACTGCCCCACAGATTGGTTTGGCCGTTGGCGGACCATTCATCGGCCCATTCGCCCATGGGGGAGGCGGGGGTGATGGGATAGATGGCGATGACCTCGTTGGTCAGATGGGCAATGGCAGCGGCGGCCTGATTACCGTCGATCGTTGTACTCAATCCTGGTTTCATCCGCACTCCGGAATAGATATCGGTTGTGTACCAATACTAAGTATAGATAGAGCGGGGAGTAATTGATCGGGATCAGAATCCCGGACAAGTATTCAGGGTTGTTTCGACTGATAATAATTCTCAAACCGGGCGACGGAAAAACCACTCATCTTGTGATGACCGTCTTTTTTACCAATTAATATCAAGGGGACACCACCGCCGCCCAAAGCATGGTATTCGGATTTGGCTTGAGATGATTTCTCAATATCATATTCAGTGTACTGAATGCCTTTTTTCTTGAACCAGGCCTTGGCTTTCTTACAAAAACCACACCAGGTCGTGGAATACATAATCACCTGTCCCGGTTTCAGGTGGGGAATGGCCGTGTTTTTGCGGTGACTTGTCGATACGTGGTTTCGTGGTGAAGGGGCGCTCTCCGGCAGCGGCGACGGGGAATAACCATTGATGGTTGATTTGAGATCGACCGTCTTGGCCTGTTCGTTGCGGGGTTTGTCTGAATAGTGGATCGTGCCGTCCTTGTCTTTCCAGGTATAGATTGCAGACCATGCGCTGCCCGTACCCAATAACAGCGCCGCCAACCCCATGCTGATAATGAAACGTCTCATGAATCCAGTCTAACCGAATTTTTCCCCCTAAACTAATCGGCTTCACGTTCCGGTGTACAGCATTGGCGGGAAGGCTCCCCATTCGACGCCAGGATGGAACCGGTGACCGGATTGGGACGAAAGGTGGTACATCCCTTCAAACCGGCGTGATAAGCCAGTTGATAAATATCTTTAAAGGACTCATATGGGTAATCCGCCGGGATATTAATGGTTTTGGAAATGGCATTATCCACCCAGGGCTGGACAGCCGCCTGCATGGCCAGGTGATCGGCGGGTTGCAACATGCTGCTGTCAACAAAATAATCCGGCCGTGGCGCCTCTCCCTGCGTTTTACGCCACAGCCATGCCGCATAATCTTCCAGTTTATAGGCCGCAAATTCGCCGTTTTCTTGCAGAATACGACGTTGGTAATCCCACTGAAAAACCGGCTCGATACCGCTGGAGATATTATTTGCCAACAAACTGATGGTGCCGGTGGGGGCTACAGCCAACAGATGGCTGTTACGAATACCCTGTTGCGCGATGCCGGCGTGTATATCCTCCGGTAGACGGCGAATAAATGGGGCGGCCAGATAATGGGATTTATTCAGTAAAGGAAAGCTGCCTTTTTCTTTCGCCAGGGCAATGGAGCTGCGATATGCAGTCAGGCAAATCGTCTGCATGACTTGTGCCGCCTGTTGGCGCGCCGCTTCACCCTGATAGGACAGCCCCAGCATCAACAGCATGTCAGCCAGACCGGTGATTCCCAGGCCGACCCGTCGGGTGCCCTGTGCCTGGTGATGTTGTTGCGGCAAGGGAAACTGCGAGACATCAATGACATTATCCATAAAGCGAACCGCTGTCCCGGTGGTATCGATGATCCCGTCCAGATCCAGTCGTGCCGTTTCGGTGAAAGGGTCCAAAACAAATTGTGTCAGATTGATAGAACCCAGATCACAGGCACCGTAAGGCGGTAAAGGGATCTCGCCACAGGGATTGGTGGCACTGATGTACTCGCGATAGGCCAGATTATTTTCCTGATTAATGCGATCGATAAACAGGACACCGGGTTCGGCATACTCATAATTGGCGCGGGTAATCATATCCCACAGGTCTCTGGCCCTGATGGTACGGACAACCCGGCAAGGAATTGGTAAATTACTGCACCAATTTCGCTCAATTATCGCATCGTTTGACTCATCCAGATGTTGTGCCGGAAAAATCAACGGCCACTCGGCATCGGTTTCCACCGCTTCCATCAAGGCATCCGTGACCAAAACGGACAGATTGAAATGACGCAATTCACGTTGATCCTGTTTGGCGCGAATAAAACGTTCGATATCCGGGTGATCACAACGCAAGGTCGCCATCATGGCCCCACGCCTGACACCGGTGGAGAGCAGGGTGGCACACATACTGTCCCAGATGCGCATAAAACTCACCGGCCCGGAGGCAATACCGCCCACCCGTTTTGCCCGGGTGCCCTGGGGACGCAGGTTGGAGAAATCATAACCAACCCCGCCACCTTGCTGCATGGTCAAGGCCCCTTCCTTGAGTGCGTCAAAAATACCATCAATGGAATCTTCGATCGCGCCCATCACGAAACAATTAAACAGGGTGACCTGATGCGGGATGCCTGCCCCGGCGAGGATGCGTCCACCGGGTAAAAAGCGAAAGCCTTCCAACATTTGGTAGAAGGCATGTTCCCAGGCGTTTGCATCCCGCTCGGCAACAGAAAGTGCTTTTGCCACCCGTCGCCAACTGTCCTGGATGGATTGATCAACGATTTGGCCTGCTTCGCAATAACGATATTTGCTTTGCCAAATTTGACGTGACAGGACGTTACTGAATAAGTCAGTTGAATGATTCATACTTATCAGTATGACAGTAGAATTCCGGTCTTTCACTCGCGAGAGATAAACAAATGATAACGACAAGCACAACTGATTCACCGCCGAACGGTCCGGTTATCCCGGTAAAGCCCTATGCGCTGGCAGGTGATGTTGTGCTTGATCAGTTACGCAGTTCCCGACTGGGGTTATCGACGCAAGAGGCCGAACAGCGCCAGGCTGTTTTTGGTCCGAATCGTCTGCCGGAAGCCGCCAAAGCCGGCATGGCCCGGATCTTTTTCCGTCAGTTTCTCAATCCCTTGATCTACATTTTGGTTGTGGCAGGAATTGCCTCTCTGCTGGTCGGAAAATTCACCGATGCCGGATTTATCATTATCGTGTTGCTGCTGAATGCCATTATCGGCACCATCCAGGAATTTTCCGCCCAACAAAGCGCAGCGGCATTGCAAAAGATTGTCACGCGTCTGGCCCGGGTGATTCGCAGCGGTGAAGCCTACGAATTAAATGCTGACATGCTGGTGCCCGGTGATCTGGTCCTGCTGGAATCCGGCGACAAGGTCCCTGCAGATATCCGTTTACTGGAGACGCATGGTCTGGAGATTGATGAATCACTGCTTAGCGGTGAATCGCTGCCGGTCTTGAAAGACGCGCATCAGGTGGTAAATATTGATGCCACCATGCCGGAGCAATTCAATATGGTCTATGGCGGTTCAATAGTCACACGCGGTCGAGCCCGTGGTATTGTCACCGCCACCGGTATGCAGACGGAACTGGGGCGGATTGCGGAAGAAGTGCTGGGCCAAAGCGGTGTCAAACCGCCACTGTTGCTGCGCATGGAGTTATTCACCTTTCGGATTGCCTGGATGATGGGAATCATGGTGATTCTGCTGGGCTTGATCAGCTTTCTGCGTGGCACAGCACTAACCGAAGTAATGCTGGTCGGCGCGGCGCTGGCCGTCGCCGCTATCCCGGAAGGCCTGCCCGTGGCCATGACGGTGGCCTTGTCGATCTCCATGCGCCGCATGGCGAAACGCAATGTCATTGTCAGACGCCTGGTGGCGGTGGAGTCATTGGGCTCGTGTACCTACATCGCTTCCGACAAAACCGGCACCCTGACAGTGAATGAACTCACGGTCAGGGAGTTTGTTCTCCCGTCGGGACAGGTTGTTGAACTCACCGGCATCGGCATGAGTCCGGAAGGCGACCAGGATCAATCAGGTAACAGCACTGAGATGACCCCGGATATCCACCGGCTGGCCATCGCTGCGGTTCTGGCCAATGAAGGCTTTCTGGGGCATCGCAATGATACATGGGTACATCATGGCGATGCGGTGGATGTGGCACTGCTGGTCATGGCACATAAACTTAACCTCACACAACATGAACTGATCGAGCAGTATTCGGAGCTGGCACGCATACCCTATGAGCCTGCCAATCAATATGCGGCGTCATTACATCAAATCGATCAACGCCCGGTACTATTCGTCAAAGGCGCGCAGGAGAAAATCCTCTCCCTGTGCAACAGGATGATGACAGCTGAAGGTGAAACCCAACTCGATCTCGCCGCGCAACAGGCTTATGCCCAGCGACTTGCTGAACAGGGCTATCGGGTAATCTCGCTGGCAATGGGCTATCCGGAAGAAGTCGGGACTGTCGACAGCATCAAACCGGATTATCTGGGAAACCTGATCTTTCTTGGTTCGGTCGGGATCATTGATCCACTGCGTGAAGAAGCCGCTGCCGCGATCACCGCCTGTCATGCTGCCGGCATTGATGTAGCCATGATCACCGGTGATCATCCCGTTACCGCCAAAGTCATCGCCGATGGCCTGGGACTGACAAATCGGGAAGAACAGGTGGTAACGGGCCGCATGCTGCACCAGTATCAGGATGACAGCGAACTGGATCAGGTCACCCGTTATTCTCATCTCTATGCCCGGGTTGAACCGCACCAAAAACTAACCATCGTTCAATCTCTGCAACGCAATGGTCATTTTGTCGCAGTGACCGGTGACGGTGTCAATGATGCACCGGCCTTGCGAGCCGCCCATGTGGGAGTGGCTATGGGCAAATCCGGCACCGATATCGCACGGGAGACGGCCGACATTATTATCACCGATGATAATTTTAATTCGATTGTGGCCGGCATAGAAGAGGGGAGGATCGCCTACGCCAATGTGCGCAAGGTCATTTTTTTATTACTCTCTACCGGAGCCGGTGAGATTGTGCTGTTCCTGCTCTCCATCTTGTCCGGCTTGCCGATACCGCTTACCGCCGTGCAATTACTCTGGTTAAATCTGGTCACCAATGGTATCCAGGATGTCGCGCTGGCTTTTGAACCGGGCGAAGGGGATGAGTTGCAACACCCGCCACGTTCACCGCAGGAACCGATTTTCAACCGCGCCATGATTGAGCGGGTCTGTCTCTCAGCCGTTGTGATGGGAGTGGTTGCCTGGCTGGCCTTCTCCTGGTTATTATCACTGGGTTACAGCACAGAGCAGGCGCGTAACAGCGTGTTGTTATTAATGGTCCTGTTTGAAAATATTCATGTCTTTAACAGTCGCTCTGAAACCAGATCGGTATTCAGACTCAACCCCCTGCGTAATCCGATCCTGTTAATCGGCACAATACTTGCCCAACTATTACACATCGGCGCCATGTATATGCCCGGGTTGAATGCCATTCTGGAAGTACAACCGGTAAGTTTGTCACACTGGACTATTCTGTTTGCCCTGGCCATCAGCCTGTTGGTGGTTATAGAAATATACAAAATACTAAAACAATCAAAACGTCGCGCTAAGACTGCTGTAACTCCGCGAGGACCTCGGTGACTGCAGTTTTGATGTTGTCGATAAAGAAATTATCTTTGATGATGGTCTTGTCCGGATCAGCAAAACGTTCCAGCCTGGATGTCATTTTGGAAGTGAGTAAAATTGTTTTAAGCGATTTGTTGTGTGAATTGGACATACGAAATGCATTAACCAGAGCAAGACCATTCAGGGTGGGAATTTCCATATCGGTAACCAGAAAGTCAAATTTTTCGTTGATAAGCCGACCCAGGGCTTCCAGACCATCACGGCTGTAGGCAAACACCACCGGAGTTTGGGCGAAGACTTCGGAGAGGATGTTCTCATACAAACGACTGGTGGTGACGATTAACCCATGACAAATTATTGTTGTGTTGTCAGAGCGAAACTCGGTCAACCTGACCAGTTCAGATTCAATATCTGCAAAATTTGTCACTTCTGTTTCCAGCGCACACAAAGTGGTACGAAGCAGATCGACATATTTCAGCCAGTATGTATTCCCCTTTTGTTGATACTGGGCATAATCACCCTGTACGGTAGACAGACTATCCTCAAAATTGTGGCATATCGTTGTAATGATGTGATAGCCGTAGGTACCGGCCGTGCCTTTTAAACTATGTACCATTCGATACAGATTGGCATACTGTTCCGGAAATTGTCCGGCGGACGCCGACGCAAGGATCACTGACTCGATTTCATCAAGACGATGCGGTAGTTCCGCCAGATAGGATCGGGCAAGATTTGTTAGAAGCGCCTGGACGTCTACGGAATCATCAGACATTCGGTGATTTTCTGAATATTGGACCAATAAGAAAGTCTAGCCCGAATTCGGGATGAATCTAGAAAAACCCGACCAGCCTAGTCAAATTCGTTGATAGGACCGGACCAATTTTCCGGAGTACGGATATTTTCGGTATCTCCCATATCATCCTGTACCAGATCATCAAAGGGTCCTGACCAGTCTTCCGGTTCCGATGTCGCTTCCAATGGCATCTCTTCCCAACTGTCCATATCAAACTCTTCTATCTCGCTTTCAAAATGCTGCACCTCAATTGTGCCATCATCTTCATCATAGGCGACAACCTCAAAAAGACTGCCATCTTCAAGGTTTTTATACCATGCACCGATCGTGGGTCTTACGGCCATAACAATACCTCCTGCAAGGATTGAGTGGTTGAACCCGGCCTGTTTCAGGCCGGTTCAGGGGAGAGAAGACCCGACAGATTCTCCCGAATGACAGTTACATCAAGTTGGGTCAGATTTTTATCCAGTTCAGAGGCGACCAGTCGTGCCAGCGGGGTGCTCATCAGATTACGCAATATTCCCAGGAAAGAGGGTGCCGCAATGATGACCAATTGGAAAAACCGGTTCTGGTTTCTGGCATCTTCCAAAAAGGTGGTGATTTCCCGGGCAAAATTCTCCGCTTCATATTGTTTCGGATCAGTTGTCCCAACCGCATGGCGGCCCATGCCACTGCGATCACTGTCACGACCGGGAAGATCGGAAGTTAAATCAACAGCATGCATTCGACCTTCGGGATGTTCAAGACTTTTGATTTCGACTAATGGTGCTGTACGATTTTCAGCGGAAAGGATTCTGGCTCGGGCGCTGTCGGCAACAACGACCCATAATTTATCTGTCATAGCACGCCTCCGGAAAGGGTTGCACGATAGTGAGGTCATATCAACATCGACCCTGTATTATCAGACTAAACAACTCTCTCCTTAAAGTAAATACATTGACAAGCGCACCAACATTGATCCCTGTCAATTAAGCACATAATAAATGATATATAATCATTGTAAAAACTTAGTCTTTACATAAGTTTTATGGCGGAATCTCACATGAATATTCAGTTCTTTGGTGCAGCAGGTGAAGTAACCGGTTCCTGTTATTTGATCACTGTCGGCAAAACACGACTACTGGTTGATTGCGGGCTGTTTCAGGGCGGTCGCGCTACGGAAGAAAAAAATCTGCACGGTTTCCCTTTTGATCCGGCTCAGATCAATCTGGTCATCCTGACGCATGCTCACATCGATCATTCCGGTCGATTACCGTTACTGGTCAAAGCCGGGTTCAAGGGGCACATCTACTGCCACAACGCCACGCGTGATCTGTGTGAGATTATGTTGAAAGATTCTGCATTCCTGATGGAGAAAGATGCCGAGATCGAAAATCGTAAACGGCAAAGAAAACGCTTGCTGATGATTGCGCCTTTATATTCGATCAACGATGCACGCAAGACAATTAAAAAGATAAAAGGCATTCGTTACCATGAGATACAACAACCGCATGCGACAATTAAATTTCAATTGTCTGATGCAGGCCATATACTTGGCTCATCAATTCTTGAGTTATGGCTGCAGGAAGAAAACAAATCCCGCAAACTGGTCTTCAGTGGTGATCTGGGAAATTATGGCAAACCAATATTGCGTGATCCGGAAACCATCACTGCGGCTGACTGGCTGTTTCTGGAGAGCACCTACGGCAACAGGCTGCACCGCCCGTTAGCGGAGACCATTGCGGAAATAGGGCAGGTTATTCAGCAGGCGCATAAAGAGGGTGGTAATATTCTTATCCCGGCATTCGCCGTCGGTCGTACCCAGGAACTCCTCTATTTCCTGACCAAACATTTCCATGACTGGTCAATTCAGGACTGGAATATTTTTGTCGACAGTCCAATGGCCATTGATGCGACTGCCGTATATCAAAAGCATGCCTCTTTATATGATCAGGAAGCGACTGAATTGTTGCAGAATGATAATGTGGAAGCCATACGACCCTTGTTGCATTTCACCAAGGCGCCACGTCAATCATCGCAGATCAACAGTATACGCTCTGGTGCGATTATTATTGCCGGCAGCGGTATGTGTACCGGTGGAAGAATCAAGCATCACCTGAAACATAATTTATGGAGGAGGGAGTGTCACATCATGATTGTCGGCTTTCAGGCCAGGGGAACACTGGGACGGGCACTGGTCGATGGCGCAAAACATGTTCGGCTGTGGGGAGAAACCATTAAGGTCGCCGCACAGGTGAACACCGTTGGCGGTCTTTCCGCGCACGCAGATCAACACGATCTGTTGAGATGGTTAAAAGGATTTGACCAGCGGCTGCGGATTGTACTGGTGCATGGAGAAAATGAGGCGCTGGAAGGCCTGGCCTCAGCGATTGAGGCCGGCGGTGAGCACTTGAAACCGGTGATAGCTCGTTATAAGGAAATAATGGAGCTGGATTAATAACGATTGAAAACTTTGGGCACATCGTAATAGATATGCAGGCCGATACTAAGGGTCGTCGTATTAAAATCTGACTCGTCTTTATCTGCGGTTTTGTACCAACGTACTGACAATGCGGTGTCCTTGGTGCCAAACAAATCAATACCGCCACCATAGACATAACCGGATGTTTCCAGCGCAGTAGTCGAAGACAAGGTGCCGAAGTTGATTGTTGCGCCGATTTCAGCCAGATAATAACCACCGAAGAGATAAAGTGTCAGATGGTTATAGCGCAGATTAAAACGTAACAGCCCCATGCCTGCATAATTCAGTTTGATGTTGCCGCTGCCGCCTGGATCTGAAAGTGTGTCGGAATTCATGTAGACACCCTCGAGACCGAAAATATTATCCAAATCGATGCCGACATAGCCGGTATAGCCATTCAGACTGACATCGCCGGTTCCGTCGATGGCATAGTCAGTTACACCGATGCCGAAATAAAGAGGTGATTCCGCTGCCTGAACCTGACCGGCCATGGTGACTGCAAGTAACGCAAAAAGGATTTTTCTTATTGTTGACATGAATTTTCATCCTCCAGATCGGGATAATACAGCACCTGATACGCGCTGCTGTAAGATTTATCCGAGAATATGCCAAGCAAATCGATTTGTAAAGGCAAAAATCCCCGATTAAACAACTGCATAACCGATATTCTTAAAGTTAAACGTAAAGCCTGAACGATAGCCCCTGTACCGCCGGTTATTTACCTATAACATGCGCATAATACATATTATGTTAAATTATATTTATACGAGAAAAGAACACTCAGTTCTTCTCTTCGGCCTCATATAACAGACCGGCGCCAAGGAAATAATTCTGCATAAAGCGTCTGGCCAGGTCCTGGTCCATATTGGTTCTAGAAAATGACATTTTGACGGCCTGTCCGTAGAGATAAGCCGCCGCATCTATATTCGGTAATATCGCCGCTGAGGGACCGTCGTGTTGTTCTTCACCCAGACAAACCGCCGGCAGCCTGGCTGCCGGTTGTCCCGGTTTAACGGACAGACACTCGCTCGGAAAAAAGGCATTCAGGGACTGCATCAGGTAGTTGCGACGCTCAGACTTTGAACCCGCCTGCCCTGCTTTACCGGCGGCCGTACGGAGAGGGTCTGGAATCGCTTTACATGAAGTACTCAACAAGTGGAGCGATTTAATATATCGTTTATTGGTGATCACAGATTGCTGCTTTTTAATGGCTTCACCAAGCCATTTATTGCAGGTTGAGTTCGGTGTATTTGCTGCAAGCAAACTGTTGGAAAAGATGAAACAGGTCAGGCATAGAAGGAATTTAGACATATTGGCCGCCGGCACAAGACGATGAATAATTGAAAAAGACATCAATAGCTCCGCATGACTGAATAAACGCATTTCCTTATTTTTGAGACCGCCTCTATTCAGAGTAGCACATCAGCAGGATATCCGTGACATAAAACTGTCATTATCAGTGATGGTGACAAGCTCGTCGGTAGGGTCTTTTGTACAACCTCCTGCTATCTGATTGGCTGACAAATTTTACTGATTATGGATATTTAGGTAATAAATAAGCCCACATGGCAATCCACCACTCTTGTTATATACTTGTGCAAAACTCGAACAAAACATTAACCCAACCCAGAAGGACCTGTTTATGCTCGGCCCCAAAATCCTCAGAGAACGTGAAAAAGGCAAACCGGTACTCGTCGCGCATCGCGGTATGGTGAAGCAACACCAGGAAAACACCCTGTCCGGTATCAAGGCTGCAATCGCCAGTGATAAAGTCGATGGTTTTGAATTTGATGTGGTGATGATCAAGGATGGCACCCTGGTTCTGTTTCACGATGACAACCTGAAGCGGATGACCGGTGTTGACAAGGATATTCGTGAAACCACCTGGCCTGAATTAAAGGAACTGATTATCCCCAAAGATTTGATCGTCGATGGCGTGCCGATGAGTTATCCAACCGAGGAACGTATACCCCGCCTGATCGATGTACTGGAGGAGGTGAAGGGGACAGATTGTTTTTTTGATCTGGATATGAAATCCAGTTTTCCCAAGTGGTCGACGCGTCATACCGGTACTGAAGTCGGTAAACTGGTCAATCAAGTCGGCGTTGCCGATCAAATGGTCAGCACCACCATCGACTTCTTCATGCTGTATATGTTGAAAAAGACCTGCCCTGCGGTGAGTGTCGGATTTGCCTATGACGATGATATTCCGGTATCCGCCAAGTTTCTCAATTGGGTAATGGAGCGTGACATTGTCGGCAGGTGGATCAATGCCTCAGTCACGGCACTGGAATATACCGTTATCGACGACAATTCCATTCAAAAATACCACAAACGCAACAAGCCGGTAGGGACCTATACCCTCTTCCCGCTGGGCAAGGAAACCGAACTGAAAGAAGCGCACACCAAAGAAGTGCAACGGCTGGTTTCTCTGGATGTGGACTGGATTGAGTCCGATAACCCACTGATGGTGCGTGAAGCCCTCGGCTGGAGCTGAGCCCCCATTCCGACCCGACTAAACAAAGACAGGGAGTATTTTATTCCCTGTCTTTTCAGTGAGTTACTGTGCTAAGATGATTGTTTCAACGTAACAACGCGTCCCGGTACATGCAAACACAACCTGAATTTCTCAAACTGCGGCAACACCTTGAACAGTATATTGTCGGTCAGACCAGACTGATTGATCGCCTGTTGATCGCGGTGCTTACCGGTGGACATATCCTGTTGGAAAGTGCGCCGGGTCTGGCCAAGACCACAGCCATCAAGGCACTGGCAGGCGGGGTCCATGCCGGTTTCCAGCGTATTCAGTTTACGCCGGATCTGATGCCGTCAGATATTACCGGGAGTGATGTGTTTGATCCGCGGACCGGTGATTTTCGATTTGTGCCGGGACCGTTGTTTCATGAAATCATTCTGGCCGATGAGATCAACCGGGCGCCACCCAAAGTCCAGTCCGCCCTGCTGGAAGCCATGGAAGAACACCAAATCACCATCAGCGGCCGTTCTCACCCCTTGCCGGATCTGTTTATTGTGATGGCAACCCAAAACCCGCTGGAACAGGCCGGCACTTATCCCTTGCCGGAAGCGCAACTGGATCGCTTTTTGTTGCATGTGACGATAGATTATCCCTCTGCAGAGGAGGAGTTACAGATTCTGGATCGGGATCGCAATCTGCACTTTGGTGGAGATCAAAACAGTATCGATACCCGCCTCAGTCCGGAAACAGTGCTGTTATCGCGCCGTGAAGTGGCGGAGATCCATATTCAGGACTCTTTAAAACAATATGTTGTGGCGATCGTGAATGCCACACGGTCGCCGGAAAAACTCAATCCTGACTGGCAAAACCTGATCGCTTATGGCGCCTCGCCACGCGCCACGCTGGCGCTGGTGCGCGCCGCCTCTGCACATGCGTATTTGCAGGGCAGAGAGTATGTGATACCCGATGATATTCTCGAGGTGGCGGCTGATGTATTACGACATCGGGTGATTTGCAGTTACGCCGCCAAAGCGCAACAAATCGGCGCCAACGAGATCATCAGCAATATACTGGCTGCTCTCCCGATCCCCTGATGAAACACCTGATCGAACGTTTTCGTCGTTATACAACCCGTTTGCGCACACTGCGCCATAACGCAGCCGATATAACCCGAAACGCCCTGCTTTCTGCGCACGAACTTGACGAAATTCGCTGTTACGCCCGTTCCCTGCCGCGCAGTCTGTTACAGTTCGATCATGTCACGGCACACCCGCAGAGTGGAGACATAGCATCAGTCTATCGCGGGCGGGGCTATGAATTTGACGAAAACCGGAAATATCAACCCGGTGACGAACAACGCCTCATCAACCAGCGACTCTACGCCCGCAGTGGTGAGTTATTCACCCGTTTGTTTATCGAAGAACACCGCCCGCATTTATTTATCCTGCTGGATCGACGCGCCGCCATGCGTTTTGGTACGCGTCATCAAATCAAGGTAAAAGCGGCGGCAACGATTGCAGCCTGTTATGCCTATCAGGCCCAGGCCATGAATATCCCGGTGGCCGGTGTGATGCTCAATGAGCAACCTGACTGGTTGGCCGGCAATGACAGCGGCCTGCACCGCTTACTGGAGGCCCTCACCGCCCCCTGCCCGCCGCCGGCTGATTCGCAGCCAAACCCCGATCTATTGTCAATCCTGCGCGAGTCGGCAGAGCGAATACCTGCAGGCAGTTTTGTGTTGTTGCTCAGTGATTTTCACGATCTGGCGCCGGATACCGCCGCATCGATACTCTCCCGGTTAAACAGTAAATCAACCGTACATGCGTATCAAATCATGGATCCATCAGAACTGCGTTTGCCGGCTGACGGTGATTACTATTTGGCGATGAATGATATGGCAGCCCCCTTCAGGGTCAGTGCGGGCGATTCATCCCTGCACAACCGCTATCACAACCGCATGACCACCATACAAAATGCCCTGTTGCAGTGTTTTCGCCTACAGGGCATTCCCTGCAAAACCTGCCTGACCACCGAGACACTGCAATCCTGTCTGGAATTTGACCATGGCCGACAGTCAACCGGTACTTGAATCCTGGGTGGAGATCATGCCGCCGCTGGAGCCTGCTGTCTCCATACTGCCGGTTGTCCTTGTGATCGCGGCGAGTCTGGTTGCGCTGTGTGTTATCGCGTATCTTTTCTACCGACAACCAGTGATTAAAGCGCGTCTGGTCCTTTATAAGCTGTCTGTTGGGTTATCGCTGGAAAATTCGGCCGCACGCAAAAATATCGCGGTGCAGTTGAATGCCTTGTTGCGTGGTGTCTTTGCACCACAACTGCAACAGGTTCGCTTCACCACCCCGTTGCAACAGGACTGGGAACATTTTCTGCGGCGTCTGAATTACTGTTGTTATGCCGATGCAGCCCCCGGGCGTGCAGAAATTGAAAACCTGCTGCAGGAAACCCGTCAGTGGCTTAAACGAGGCAAGGGTGTACAGTGATGTGGACTGAGATCATCAACACATTGTACACGGTTCGTTTCGAACAACCGGCCTGGCTTTGGTTGTGGCTGATTTCAGCGCTCTTGCTCGGTTTGCTGATCCGTTACGGCACTCTGGCCCTGCCCGGTTATTTGCCGGACCTCTTTCATATAAAACACTTTCGGCACACGCGCCTGGATTTGATTCAAGAACACCTGCAACAAGCCCCATCACGTAAACATGCCGTGAAACCTGTGCTGCACTGGTTACAGTATGTCCTGTTGTTTCTGTTACTGCATATTGCCCTCGCCCAACCGTACAAACAAGGCAAACAATTGCCCGAACCACCGGCCTATCGGGATACCATATTCATGGTTGATACCTCGATCAGCATGTTGCTCAAGGATTATCTGGTGGATGGGAAACGCGTTGATCGCATGACCATGATGAAAAGTGTCCTGCATCATTTTATCACTCGGCTGGAAGGTAACCGGATCGGTGTGATTGCTTTTTCGGAACAGGTCTATACCCTGGTGCCATTAACCGATGACTATGAATTATTAAAGGTCATGATACGCCGCCTGCAACCGGCGGTCCTCACCGGTCGCACCAGCCATCCCGGCAAGGCACTGTTGTATACCCTGCAACAACTACGTCAAACACAAATACATGACAACAAACCGGTACTGGTATTGGTGAGCGATGTAAATCGCCCGGATCGGGAGATCGATCCGGCCGCCGTGTCCGGATATCTGAAACAACAGGGTTATCGTGTACATACCATCGGTATTGGCGCCGGCAGTTATAAAGCCGGTGATACAGAATATCGCGGTTTGATCTTCCACCCGGCAAGCTTCAACATTCTGAAATCCATTGCAACTGAAGGCGATGGAAAATTTTACTGGGCGGATAATGCCGCAAGCCTGCGTGAGGCTTTGCTGGCCATTCAGTCCGGCGAACGACACAAAATCGAGGCGGCGCCCCGCTTTATTCAAATCCCGCTCTATCACTGGCCCTTACTGCTTGCCCTGTTTGGTATCTTTCTCCAGCAACTCGTCACGTGGAGACACCGCACATGATAACGGACTGGATACAACAGCTTGAGTGGCGGCACCCGTTATGGTTTTATCTTGCCTTGTATCCCTGGCTGGTCTGGATATTGCGCCGGGTGATCCTGCAACCACGCAACAGCAACTATGCCGAGGCCGCCTTGCTGCCCTGGGTAGTGGTGAACCGGCGCGCATTTCAACTAAAGCAACTTTGGCGACCTGCACTGCTGGTGTTCAGCTGGACACTACTCGCCGCCGGTTTGGCCGGTCCCCGTATCCCGGAGCAGATCCTGCACCAGGATAAATCACGCTATCTGCAACTGATGATCGTGCTGGATGTTTCCCGCTCCATGACCGCACGGGATGTCGCGCCAGGCAGACTGGCGCGGGCCAAACTGGAAATTGATGATCTGTTGCAGCGTACCGACAGGGTCAAAATCGGAATAATGCTCTATGCAGGCAAGGCCCTGTTGTTGGTCCCGCCCACCAGCGATAAAACCGTGTTGCGTCACTATCTTGCCCAAATCCGCTACGGCTTGATCCCACTGGCCGGTTCTGATCTGGATACCGCCTTGCGTGAAACGGCACAGGTCTTTACCAACACCGACGGGAATCGCGTCCTATTGTTGATCACTGATGGCGAAACCGGCAGCGGCTCGGCGCAGGAACAGGTTAATATCGAGGCGACGGCGAAACAACTCCACGATCGCGGCATACGTATCTATGCCCTGGGTGTCGGTACAACGGACGGTTCGGCCCTGTTTGATCATGATGGAAACTGGTTACAACACGAGAACCTTGCCGTCACCAGCACTCTGCAACGCTCCCTGCTGACTCGCCTGACCCAATTGGGAAATGGCCGCTATGCCGATCTTGCGGAAACAGACGCGGAGTGGCTCGAATTATATGACCGGGGTATCGCCCGTATCCCTGTCAGTGAAAAGATAACAACAGATAAACAGACGGTGATCTGGCGGGAGGTATATGGCTGGTTCCTGTTCCCGGCCATGCTGTTGTTATTGGCAGGCCAATGGCAACCGCGCTTAAACCGGTTTCGATCTGCCGGCGCAATACTGATCTGTTTATTGGGCCCGGGTATGTTCACGCCACAGGAAAGCATCGCAGCAGATACGGTGTCTGAACAAACCGCCTATCAGGCCTTTCAACGCGAAGACTATATCAAGGCCGGAAAAATATATGCCCAACTGGGCGGTTTTCATGGTCGCTTTGGCGAAGGCAGCAGTGCCTACAAGCTGGGGCAATATGCGGCTGCAATTCAACAATTCACCCAGGCATTTCTGGATGCAGACAATGATCAACAGCGCAGCCGGGCCCTGTTTAATCTGGCTAATTGCCACTATCAACTCAATGAGTTTGAAACCGCCGTTGCGCTTTATCAGGATGTCCTGCACTACACGCCGAATCATCGATCAGCCATTACCAATCTGGGTTATGCGCGTGAACTCCATCAAAAGAGTCTGCAACAACCCGAGGCGGTTTTCACACGTCCGGGACGCGGCCCGGCCCGGGGACGTCCCCCGGCAGGTACCGAGATCACGCAGGGTGGATTGTCACTGGATGATCCGTCGACAAACGATCAAACGATCAAACGTTCTGCCGCCGCCGGTCCTCAACCAGCGGACATGATCGAACGGGGTATCCGTGACGCCAGACCGGCAGATCGCTCCGTACAGGAGACAGCAGACACGCAATGGCATTACGACCCCACGTCGGTGGAATCCATGAGCGCTTATCTGGAAACCTTGTCGGTTGACGAGAGTGTGATCTGGCAACGGATCTTCGAAACCGAAAGCGGATTTCCGGCACCGCAGGCGCAACCGCAAGTCGTACCGGGAAGCAGGCCATGGTAAACAGGGCATTACTGTATCTGCTGTTGGTGCTGCTGTCTTTGCCCTGTTCCGCCCGGCAGGCAAACACTGACCTTGAGGTCAACCTGTCACACAAGGCACAGGAATATGGCAAACCGATCAAATTAGTACTCCAGACCCGGCTGCACGGCGTGGATATACGCAAAATTGATCTTGCCCCACTGGAACAGGATTTTGTGATTGAGCCTGAGCTTGATGCAACTGCGGGTACCGATCGATTGTCCGTGCGGTTATATGCCCGCCACACCGGTACGCTGTTTATTCCCTCGTTAAAGCTTGCGGGTCAAGGCAGTCAACCGGTTCCTCTCATTATCACACCGGCCATAGACAGGAAAACCGGCAGTGAAATTCAGGTACAGTTTACGATGATCAATACACCGCTCTGGGTACGTGAGGCCGGAGCGGTTAATGTCAGGATCAGCACCGACAGTGATATTCTGGCCCTGGAGAGTGAAACATTTCAACATTCTGCACTGACCGTCAGCGCATATCAGGAAGATCGGATTATCGCCGGTACAGGCAGGGTTGAACACCAATATCACTGGCGCATCCAGCCCCAAAGCAGCGGCACATACAGGGTGCAATTACCGGCAGCCAAATATATCCGTGACGGGGTTACCACCCATCGTTTCCACCCGCCACAACTGTCACTCACGGTTCGTCCGTTACCCAAATATATCCCGCCCACCATGCCGGTGGGCAAATTCATCACCCGTCTTGAAATTGACAAAGCCCCTTTACTGGTGACAAATAGCATCGCGTATTTGACGATCCGAACCGAATCCGGCACTGCCTACACAAAACAAAACACAGCAGCATTACGCAATCAGCTACAAAGCAATGCAAGTATCCATTTTTATGCACAAGGCTCGAGCGAAACCGGTCGCTATCCATTTACCGTCAAATCCAGCGGGATCCACCGCTTGCCCGACCTGAAAGTCCGGTTCTTTGATCCGGCACAGGGCAAGATCGTCAGTTATTATCCGGACAGCCCACTGTTAATCGCGCTGCCGCAATGGGGCTATAACGCTATCTACCTTCTGTGTGTTTTGATCAGCGGCTGGTTAGCGCAGGGATTATTGCAATGGATATTCAGATATTATTATCGGTATACAGGATATGCAAAAGCGGTGCGTCAACTGGCCGGGGCTGACAAACCTGAAGAGTGTAAAATGGCTCTGCTCACGATTGCGCAGGCCGAGTCCTGGCCAATCAATCTTACCCTGCAACAATGGCTGCAATGCTGGCAACAACACCATCAGACGGATTCCGGATTAACCCTGCACATTGGATATTTGCAGAGCTGCCTCTACCACCGAGCAATCAATGATATGACATCATTACGGCGAGGCTTGCTGGAGGGTATCTGCCGACAAATTACCGTGCTGCGTTTACTGAGACGACGCATCACATAAGATCGAGTGGCGGTCACTATTTCATGGATGCCATATTCACGCCGGCGGTTGCCAAATAGTCACGTAAATGGCGCAAATCGTTTTTGTCACAAACGCCGCTGTGGTGCGGCACATGCAACGTACCTTCCACGCCATTCAGGCTGATTCTCATACGGGCGCCGTGTCCGGGTTCAATGCGGGCGCCCAGATGGCGCAGCAGGGATTCGATTTCCCGCCAGTGAATATTGCCGCTGACAGGACCACTCAGCAAGGCATCCAGGACACGATGATGTTTGCGGCTCATGGTAAGGTTTCCTTTTTGAGTTCCTGTATCCAGTTTAGCCGGTTTTCATTACCTGATGCGATCTGTTCAGAACGATCTGTCATAACGTTTTTGGATTAATGTATCGCTTGCCTGATCTACCGCCTTGACATCAGGCCAAACCACCTTGCTTACCCCGAGGCCAGATGATGCGCCTGACGTGTGGTTTCAGGTAATCTGTAGCGGGTGACACAGCGCATGACATAATCAATAGAAGTGGTCAGTGAAACCTTGTGGCCGGGTGAAATAAAGAGGGGTTTGACGCCATGGCGGGTGCGCAGAACGGCACCGATGCATTCATCCTTGTCCTGCAAGGCCACCCACTGCCCTTTTGTTTTCGGTACAGGATCATGCGTACCGATCAGGCGTGATTTGGCCACCCCGATGGTTGGCAGGTCCGTCAGAACGCCCAGATGACAGGCGATACCAAAACGTCGCGGATGGGCGATACCCTGACCGTCACACAACAACAAATCGGGTAATTGTTTTAATGCTTCCAGCGCTTTTAACACCGCGGGTATCTCACGAAAGGATAAGTAACCCGGCACGTAGGGAAAGCAGGTTGGCAGGCGGGCAATGGAGTGTTCCAGCAACGCCAGCCCGGGAAAAGACAGAACTGCAATCGCGGCACGGGTGATGGTGTTGTTATCTTCAAAGCCGACATCCACTCCGGCAACAGTATTCACTGCGCCGATCTGATCAGAGAGAATCAGGTGTCCGTGCAGCGTTAACTGGATTTGTTTGGCCTGTTGCGGTGTGACATCCCAGGCATGTTGGTGCCTGAGGCTCAGCACGACAACAGTGTTTCAAGCGCAGCGGCATTTCGTTCCACACACTGTACACCACGTTCGATGGCCAGATCGCCACGATCAAAATCCATCAAACTGATATCGCTGACATCCGGTGATAACAACAACTCGGGGGGATCGCCGGCCATGCGGCTGCGGGTCAGGCGGTCCTGCATGATGGTGACCGAGTTACTGATCACCTCAAACAAACCCGGTATTTCAACACCATTTTGTTCTTTCGATACACTGCTGAATTTTTCCAGCAATCCACGGATGCGGTTTTTGGAGCCACTGCCACTGCTCCCGGCCGGTGATTGATCGTCAGCCGGTAATGCCTTACGCATGGAACGACCGACCATATTGGCATTCAGGGAAACAGCAACCACAACATCTGCGCCCATGGCTCGACACAGGGATACCGGTACCGGATTGACCAGCCCGCCGTCCACCAGCCACTGTTCGTTATGGTAGATAGGGGTAAACAGACCGGGCAAGGCAATCGATGCCCGCACTGCCTTTTCCAGACTGCCGGATTGCAACCAGATCTCGTTACCGGTTTCCAGGGCTGTTGCTACCGCGCCGTATGGAGTGGTGAGTTTTTCAATATCGGGATCGGCTCCCAGTTGATCAAGAAAGAACTTCATGATCCGTTCCCCCTCAATCATCCCGCCACCGAAGGTGAAATCAAGAAAGCCGGCAATATCCCGACGCCGCAGGGTAAGAATCCACTCTTCAAGCGCCTCCATTTTATTGGTGGCATAAGCGGCGCCGACCAGTGCGCCAATGGACGTACCGCAAATCAGATCCGGAACAATACCGTATTGTTGCAGGGTTTTGATAATACCGATATGTGCCCAACCCCGTGCCGCACCGCCGCCGAGTGCGAAACCAATTTTTCTTTTTGTCATATATTTGTCTGTCGTGATATGGAATGGTTATTTGTTGTATTGTGTGGTGTTAATTCAGTTTTTCCTTGTCCAGAGGGATCGGTACCGGTATCGCCGTAATGCCCTCTTCCCGTAATTCGGTAACCTCATCGGCGGTGGCTGTTCCGTAGATATTTCGGTCTTCCACTTCACCGTAGTGAATCCGCTTCGCTTCCTCGGCAAATTTATGGCCGACATTTTCAAATTGTTCAGTGATGACCTGTCGAAGATGATCCAGCATCTGCCGTTGTGTCGGAACGGTGTCAGGCGTAACAGCCTGCCGGACTGTGGCGGGTGCCGGCGCACCGGTATTCACATAACTGGCGGTGGGAACCTTGCGCACATGTTGACTGTTACACATCGGACATAACAGAAGACCGCTGCTCATCTGCTGTTCAAAGTCCGCGATATTTTTGAACCACCCCTCAAAGCGGTGTTCTGCGTCACACACAAGGTCGTAGATAATCATGATACTTCCAAAATACTCACTATAAAGAAAGTATACCCTATTCAGGAGGATGAAACACAAACGGCAACTATTTGATTTATATGTGTTTACTGCTTGACAGTTGCCGTATGCACAACCTGATATCGGCTCAAATCCTCAGGACGATCCAGATCCCACAACATCGCCAGTTGCCTGACGGACAAGCCTGCCCGGTCAGCCGCGTTCAGGGTTTGAGCCAGTACCCGTGCTGTCCCCCACTCCACATCCCTGAACAGCGTTGGTTCAATGTGTCGTAATCCCAGCAGAACATAACCACCGTCTTCCGCCGGGCCGATCACCATCTCGCTCCCCTCTGCCAGCATCTGCAATGCAGTCTTGATATAGGGCCGATCAAGCAAAGGACAATCCGTGCCAATGATGATGGTGTATTCCGCCGGTGTTGCCGACATGGCGTGATACATTCTTTCCCCCAGATCAGCCCCGGCTTGTTGATGCAATGTGAGGGGATATTCAGCAGCCAGTGATTGAAACAGCGGATGCCGGCAATCCGGTGCACACCATAACTCTATCGGGCAAAGTGGCGCCGTACAGGCCATGGCTGCTTTTTCCGTCAGTAACTGCGCCTGCAGATCGGCTGCCGCCGCGTCACCGATAGTCGCCGCGATACGGGTTTTACAGTGTCCCGGTTGTGGGGCGCGACTGAAGATGATGAGTCGGGCATTCGGATAGGGAACACGGTCAGCCATGCTGATAATAGATCTGTTCCAGCTTGTCTGGCGAACTGCCGCAGAAATAACGCGCCCGCAGGTACCACATCAACAAAATGGTCCGGCAGATCCCTTTCTCTTCCCAACGTCGGCTGGAGGTGATGACCTGTGGTCGGAGGCAGTATGGTCGACTGATCCGTTTCAGGCGTTTGCTGATCTCGATATCTTCCATCAAGGCCTGCAACGGAAAACCGTTGATCTGATCAAACACATCCCGTTTAACAAAAATACACTGATCACCGGTCGCAATGCCGGTCAGCCGGGAGCGAACATTCATGATCGCAGCAATGAGGCGAAAAATGGTTTTTGTCCCGGACAGTTTGACATCAAAACGTCCCCAGACAGCGGCCGCTTGTGTCAGGCTCTGTGTGATCAACAAATCCGCATGCGCCGGTAACACGGTATCCGCATGCAAAAAAACCAATACATCACCGCTTGCTTCTGCGGCACCGGCATTCATCTGCCTGGCCCGGCCTCTGGCCGAGGTGATAACCCGGTCTGCCTGATGTTGCGCCTGCTTCACCGTCTCATCCCGGCTGCCGCCATCCACGATGATCACCTCATGCCCCCGCTTTTGATACGGCAACAAAGCGAACAGAAACGATTGTATACGTTCCGCCTCATTGAGGACCGGGATGATGAAAGAGAGCTTCATCGTCTTAACAGCAACAGGAACCGCCACTGGACGTGGATATCTGCTGCGCAGACTTGGTCTCACTGACCGGACGGCGTGTACCGGCGGGTGCGCACATGGGTACCGGTTCCCCCAATGTTGCCGGAATGATGCCGATGAAATCATCTTTAAAGACGCCGCTGGTTAACAGCTTGAAAGATCGTTCACACACCGCCATCCGTTCACCACGATAAAAGAGATGGCCTTCGTCATCCGTGATTGAGGCATAAGGACCGCGATAGATCACGGCGTGGCCTCGGTCCAGACAGGCTTCTGGTTGCCCCTTCACCGCTGTGAGCGTGACAGAACGAAACTCGATCCCCTCCACCACCTGCCAGGGTGTGTTATCCCATTTATCATAGGCAACAGCGAGGAAGCCGGCATCAATGAAGGTCTGTAAAAACTCATGTTCCTGAAAGGCGCCCGAGATACAACCACTCCAGAGTGAGGGATCTTTTTTCAGATGTTCGGGCACCCATTCATCAGCAACAATATCCGACACCGCCACGCGGCCACCCGGTTTGAGCACACGGTGGATTTCACTGATCAACTGACGCTTTTCACTGTCACTGACCAGATTCAGGACACAATTGGAGACCACCAGATCGATTGAATTGTCGGCAATCAACGGTGCTTCACTCTTTTGCCGTGCCTGCCACTCCTGAAATGCCTTCATGCCTGCGGCACTGTTCACCGGATTCTCCGCCAGCCAGGCTTCCATGGCTGCGACATCCAGTGCCAGATCCTGAATATAACCTTTGACAAACTCGACGGGCTGACCACCCAGCTTGTCCTGCATGGGCTGGCGATACTTGCGCGCCAGCTCCAGCATATCGTCATTGATATCCACACCGATGACTCGACCTTCAGAACCAGTCAATTGTGCCGCCATGTAACAGATCTTGCCGCCACCGCTGCCCAGATCGAGTACGGTGTCCCCTTTGCGCACATACCGTGAAGGATCACCACAGCCATAATCTTTTTCCAAAATTTCTGTCGGCAGGGCCTTTAACAGATTGGTATCGTAATCAACCGGACAGCACAGCTGTTCCTGTCTGGCTTTGGCGCCTTCTGAATATCGTTCTTTGACAATCGCTTCTACATCCATCATTTTCTCCACTAGCTTAACGCACCGCCACAACTGCTGCCCTGCCCCGCGGTACAACCGTAACAGTGATCGGCGACGATCACGGGCAAGCCGTTTAATTGCGCGGCATTGATTTCATTCAGTCTTGTGTATGGTCTGCCGGCTTGCTGCAGCGGCAGGTCGAGCATTTGGTTAAAGTCACAATCATATAAATAACCCCGCCAGTCCACACTCAGCAGTGATTTGCACATCACCGTTGTCAGATTGGCATCGCTATAGGATGACTTCAACAGATTCAGATATTCGGTGAATGTCCCTTGTGAGACCAATTGACTGCCAAAACGCTTGATCGGCATATTGGCAAGGGTAAACAACCGGTTGAAATGAATCCCGAACCGATTGGCCAATTCACGTTTATAGTCACTTTCCAGTGCCTGTTGTGCCGGCGGCAAAGCGGCACCAACCGGATTATAAACCAGATTCAATGTGTGTCGGCTGTCAGCCATGCCATAACCCAATCGATTGAGCAGGCGAATAGCCTGGATACTTTTCTCAAACACCCCTTTGCCACGCTGACCATCAACATTCTCTTCCAGATAACAGGGCAACGAGGCGACCACCTCCACCTGATGTTGTGCCAGAAAATCCGCCAGATCTTCCTGTCCCGGTTCCAGCAAGATCGTCAGATTGCATCTATCCATCACATGCACACCCAATTTGACCGCCTCTGTCACCAGATAACGAAAATGCGGATTCAATTCGGGTGCGCCACCGGTCAGATCGAGTGTCTTGATTGAATTATTCGACAGGAACCGAATGACATCCTCAATAACCTCGGCAGTCATCATCTCCTTGCGTTTGGGATTGGCGTTGACATGACAATGCAGGCATTGCTGGTTACAGCGATAACCGAGATTGACCTGCAGTGTGTCAAGTCGATCACGGTAAAGAGAGGGGAAATCAGAAATTTCTAACAACGGTAATGTGGCGTGCATAACATACCTTTTTTATCTAGGGCATGGAAAATCGATTGGGCCAGTTATCCTTGCTGAAACCCGGTCTTTCTGTGTTGAGGCGCTGGATCACCCTTGCCTCGTTTAGTAGCGTTGGCAAGTCCTGTGCCGGTCGGGCTGCCTCTGACAACGACAGACAACGCAAGTCATTGTGGCGGTTATAGACCACAAAATAATCTTCCGGCTTGAGCAGGCCATCCGCCAGATCCAGCCCCTTGTCCAGATACGACATGGCACCGGACAACCGGCGGCTGATCAACAACTGCCCCGCCACCAGATTGGCCAGCGCCTGATGTCGCCGAGTGCGGGCATCAATAAACAGCCTGTCGAGATCAGACCGTGTCGCGCAGTTGCGCCACCAGTCCAGGACCAGATCACCGCACAGCAACACAAATTGACGCTGTTGACTCAACGGACGCAGTCTGCGATGTTGCTCCAGACTGTTTGCCCGATCCGCCACCTCAACGTCGGAATGGGGGGTGGCAAACCAGGCCGGTAAAATCGATTGATAGTGTTGCATCATAAACTGAATATAAATACAAATAGCAGTTCGGTAAATAGCCAGGTGAACCTTGCATGGCTGGTTCCGCCAAATCTATCTCCAAAAGTCTATCAACAAAATATCAATTTTTTGTCACAATGCGTATAGTAATAACCATTGCATTAAAAAGGATAATTATGAAGTTCATTGATCAACTGCCTTTGCCAATAATTCTGCTCTTGTCCTTGACATTGGGCCTGGCCCCTTTTAATCCTGAACCTCATATTTGGGAAAAGCTGAAAATGCTGGCATCCGGTGAGTTAAGACAATTCATCGATATTTTTGACCTGTTCATGCACAGTACACCATGGATAGTGCTTGTACTGAAACTTATCCGCCTGCAAACGGTCTCTGTAAAAGATTCATCAACCGGCAGTTAAAAATAATGAAACCCAAACTGGTCTTTGTCTACAATGCCGACAGCGGGATGTTTAACACCATTACCGATATCGCACACAAGATCCTTTCTCCGGACACCTACGACTGCAAACTGTGCATGCTCACCCATTCCTATTTCAAAATAAAACAGGATTGGGTGGATTTTCTCAAGGATATCGATGCAGATTGCGAGTTTTTGCATCGGGATGAACTGTCGGAAAAATATGGACTGAAGAATATTGAACTGCCTGTTATCCTGCTTCATCAAGGGCAGGAACTTTCATCCTGGATAACTCGTGATGAGATTCTCCAGTGTGAAAGCATCGAGGCATTAAAGACCAGGATCAATACCGGATTGGCCGATTTGCATTAATGTAACTTGAAGAAATTGATAACCTTGTAGAGATCTTCTGCATCTGAAGAGGATGACTCGGCTGTCGCAGATAACTCCTCGGCTGCCGAGGCGGCATTTTGCGCAACTTGATCCATTTTGTTTATCGCGATATTGACTTGAGAAACATTGGTGCGTTGTTCATCGGATGCCGCCGATATTTCACTGATCAGCGTCGAAGTCTTTTGAATCGCAGGAACAATCTTGTCCAGAAATTCACCGGCCTTATTGGCCACACTCACACTGTTTGCCGCCAACTCACTGATTTCCTGAGCTGATGTTTGGCTTCGCTCCGCCAGCTTGCGAACCTCATCTGCCACAACGGCAAACCCTTTACCATGTTCTCCCGCCCTGGCCGCCTCAATCGCGGCATTCAGCGCCAACAAGTTGGTTTTATACGCGATATCTTCAATCAGAATGACCTTCTCGGCAATATTTCGCATCGCAGTGACAGTTTCAGTTACCGCTTCACCGCCAAGCACCGCTTCATCAGAGGCCTTTTTGGCGAGTTCATTGGTCACCTTGGCATTCTCGGCATTTTGTGAAATTGATGCATTCATTTCTTCCAGCGATGAACCGGTTTCCTCGATACCGGCTGCTTGTTGACTGGCATCAACACTCATTTTATCCGCAGTCAATTTAACCTGACTGGAAGAAGAGCGAATTTCCTTGACACTGCTTTCCACCTCAAGCAGCACCGTCTGGATTTTGGCAATAAAACCATTTAATGCGTGGGCCGTATATCCCAGTTCATTTTTTCCAAAATCAGGCAAGCGATAGGTTAGATCGCCCTCTCCTTTATGCAGATCAACTGCGGCAGTCTGCATAAGACGCATGGGCATAACAATGCTTCTCGACGTAAAGAAAATAAGCGCCAGGATAATTCCTGATAGAACCAGAACTGTAATAGTTACCAGGGACTTTGCAGCCGTTTCCGCCATTTCCGTTGCAGCGGTAATTTCCGTCGCCAGATCCTTTAACAAGGTTTCTGACTGGTGAATAATATTACGCATTTCACCATGCAATCCCTCTTTACTGCTTAGCCCCTTTTCAATGGAAGCCTTTGTCAGGGATACAAAGTCATCATTATATTTCTGCATGGCCTTTTTGATCGTTGCTTTCTGTGCAACAGGCAGCTTCGCCGCGTCAAGCCACTCAAGCATAATTTGGTAGTTTTTAGTGTACTTGCCGATATATTTTGTGTCGTCGCGCAACATAAAATCTTTTTCATTACGACGCAACATCAGCATTTGCGATAAAAGTTTATAATCTTTGACACTCTTGATGTGCTTTTCAGCATCATGCACCGCATTGCGCAAATCACCGTATAACCCGTCTTTTGGGTTTAATCCGATTTTTTGCTGAATGGTCACAATCGACATAAAGCTCCGCTGATAATCTGCCAACACTTTCTGCAAGGCGTTCACTTTACCCGATTCAAAATTGTTGTTTTCCATCTGCATCTTTAAATGACCGACTCTTTCAGTCATCTTCTTATAGTCTTTATTAAATTTGTCCCTGTATTTCAGGTCCCACCGAGCCATAAAATCCTTTTCCCGACGACGCAACAGGAGCATGTCGGCATTAATTTTGTTGATACTCAAGGAGGTATCTTTAAGACCGCTGAGTTTGCTATTGGAATACAAAATCAACGCAGCCATACAGAGTAATGAAATGACGACACTCACACCGATAGCAAGTAGTTTGTTTTTTATTGATATGTCGGAAATATTCATCAAAATCTCATTGTAAATTTTGTATAACAGTTACCACTAATTCGGACAAAACTGTCTTAACTTGAGCTATCGATACATAGATGAGAAGTGTATGTTTTATGCACCATTTTGAGTCGTTGTGATACGATATAAGAAGAGCCGGAAAACAATATAACTACATGATTTTATATTGTTTTATAATTTTAACTAATAGTCGCGATTATTATGTGGTTTACTGGCTTGTAACAAAGATGACAATTGTCATAATTGGCTGTCAGCCTCTGATTAACATGTGCCTTTTCAATTCAGCAGTTATAACCGGTATGATACTTGATTTTTCTGTTTTAGCATTGCAGCGTTGTCACCACTTGTCCTGCCGCCGCCGTTACTATTTGAACCACCATTACCATTAGAGCCACCGTTACTGCCACCACTGTTGGTGTTATCGGCCTTCGGATCACCGCCCAGGTTTTTGTTCTTGACGGTGTTTTGTGACACTGCATTGGCGCGGTCGCTGCGGTGCAGCAGGCCCTGACCGGGGTTGGTTTCCGGTTTGTTGCTGTTGGTGTTTGCAACAGACGCAGTTGTCCTGGCTTGCTTGTTGTTGCCTTTGCCATCCTTGCCATTGCCGGTCTGTGTAGCGACATCAGCC
>Ga0224511_10000011_pt1 | contig 168076 bp, 237 predicted proteins | sample SF_May12_sed_USG_2_FD_169988 | JGI IMG/M metagenome (GOLD analysis project Ga0224511, IMG submission 169988) | Sediment microbial communities from San Francisco Bay, California, United States - SF_May12_sed_USGS_8_1 | ecosystem: Environmental > Aquatic > Marine > Sediment | place: USA...
TCCAACCATCACAAAAGAAAACCCATCTGTTTTTCCCTGCGCCTGGTCCTGAACCGTCTCAAGATTTCGTCCTAGTGCTTCGCTCAACATCCCCATGTTGTTATCCCCTTTCTTCATCATATTAAGAGTATAACAAGAAAGCGGCAGATTGTCAAGTCCGAATAATCCCTAGAAATATCAATAACTTATGATCCACGGTCTACTTATCTGTTACTTCTACCCAACCCAAACGCCGGAGTTTCAGCTTTCGTATGGTTTTATTCGCCGCTTCGTTTCCATGTTCCTTTGCTATCGCCGAAAGAGCCAGGGAAATGATATTATGTGAAAACGGCTTTATATCAACAAAGGGAACTTCTTTTTTGATTGACTCTTCCCACTCGTTGAGCGTCTTAGGTATGCTGGCCATTGATAAACACCCTTCTCGTCTTTCCGTTTGCCGTTCTATGAGCGATTTCCTCATGGGCGCCCCGCACTGCCCCCGAAAGACATAGAAGAGTCAACGCATTCCGCAATCGGCGCCGCTTTTGGATGTATTCTTTTACAACAGCCAATGGACTTCTCATATTATCCCCTATACTTCTTCGACAATTCTGAGAGATACGCCGGCGCATTAGATAAACTCACGGCTTTACTCTTTGACGCCTTACCTTTTGTCTTCAACTGGTCCACCGTGAACGGCTCCATAATGATCGCGTCTTCCTCAGACTCCTCAACCTTCTCAGGATCAAAGTTATCCAGGTACCCAGCATACCGCACTGTACCCCGATATCCAATCACAGTGAGTACTAAACGATGATTGTCCGGGTGCATATCAATCACATACGTATAATCCTGCCCTGCATCGGTCACTGACGGAGGATACAAGTAAAATCCCCCAATACTTTCTTTGAAATGAGCGACCAATTGAGCCGCGAAACATCCCATACCATTTGCCGCTTTTTCTGGGCAATCAGACCCAATACCATTGACAATGGTGAACCCCTCGGCGAAGTCTTTCAGTTCTTTGCCGTGACCCGTAGGATATCCATCCATCTGACGATATAGCACGGTAATCGGTTCCCCATCTTCCTGAATGACGGTAATTGATCGCGTACCCATTATGTATTTTCCTTTCTACTAAGATTGGACCACTGTTTATTCAATTGATCGAACCTGGATATCGGCCACACTCTCGTTACCTGGTCCTCGTCATACACCGAATCCACCCAAGCATCTACCGTTGTCGGATTACGTACTTCTCCATCCTCAAGCATATTCTTTGCTTCAAGAGGGGCATCTGCTTCGATCTCATACACAACAATCGAATGTACGTGATACTTAGGCATTAGATCGCCCTCAACAGTTCTTTGCGGAACCACACCTTGACGTTCTTTCCCGTCAACGCCACTTGGATATCGTAATCAATCCATGTCTTGGTTATTGGTCCAAATAAAATTTCGGTTATACGACCAGTGGCACCCTTATGATGCCCGGCCGTTACTTCCACAGGCGTATTGAGTGCAAGAGGATATCCCACCACATCTTTCATAGGCCGCATCCGCATTTTCGACAATGCAAACTTTGTTTTCTGGTATCGATTTCCTCGTGGTCGGAAGGTCATGATATCCTCAATCGTTATACACTATCAATTCTCGGTCAATCGAGGGTGAAGTCCGGTATATTGCTGAACGAACATCCCCCTCACCATCAACATTATGCCGAACAAACTGAAATGTAACAGACTGAAATTCTACCGTTGTGGGCCAGTATCCTGGACGCCAACCCAGGTCCGATGCAAAAGTGGTTTGCTTTTTCATCTTATTTCACCAATCCCATGAAACGCGAAGGCACCTTGATCTTCGCCTTTTTCTGAGCCCCATACGCTTTACGGGGAGCCGCAACGGTCACTTTTCCGCCACGCTTCAAGAACTCCGCAACAGTTTCAAACTTAGCTTGCTTGTTCATGAGAACCTCCCTTGTGTTAGACTTACATCGTTCATTCACTATGATATAAGTCTAACATAGGGAGGTATTCTTGTCAAGTGCTAATTTTCTATAAGAAAATCAACAACTTATGTTATTCTACTCCTTTTCCATGCCGCAAATCAAGTGCCAAATCCCTCGCCGCTTTCGCGCCCATGATTTCCATGAAGTTCACGGCTCCATTTGTGCCCTGACCACTACCACTTTGAATTGTCGGAACCACGGCACCCTGGTACTTAGAAAATGCTTCCGCCCACGATTGTTGAGCCGTTACCCAAGCTTCCAACTTCTGTTGGAGGGCTCCATCCGCTTGCATCACCAATCGACGCTTTGCCGCATCACCTTCACCAATCAAAATTTGCTGTTTCTTATACTGTTCGGCCGCTTGTGCTTCCAATTGGGCTACTTCAAGTCTCTGTCTCGCTTCCGTCACTGCTTGGATCTTCTGGACTTCCTTCTCATATTGCGCTTTCGCAACATCTGCCTTACCAGTCGCTTCCGCGGTCAACTTTCGCTGTTCCGCTTCACGAGTTTGCGCCATTGCAGTTTGCACCTGCATGGTGATATCCTGCTGACGCTTAAACTGTTCAGTGACTACGGCATCATAATCAATGTCACTGGGAGCAAAGTTCACAATCCGAATCCCGAATTCACTCAACGCAGATTGCTCTTGACGTTCAGGCTTCCCATCCTTACCAGTAACAATTTCAGCAACAACAACTGAACGGGTTTCCTTAGAAATAGGATCAACCACCGTTTCAACTTTCTGTGTCGTTCGATACACACCGTTCTCGATTTGATCAGTGATATAACGAATCAACTCGGTCTTTTTCGATGCCACAGACTCTTCTGACGACATGGTTGGACCGGTCATATAAATGACCTTATCAATGGTCGGCTTCACCAAGCTTCGTTCGATGGCTTCTTGGCTTCCATACTTTGTATGCAATGCCGTCAACAACTCAGGCTGCAACGGAAGTTCCAATTGGAACTGTCCCTTCATCACACCCGTTCCCTTATCGTTGAACTGGATCTTGCTGTTCAGATCAGTGTTTGACATTTTCCGGTAAATCGTCACAGTCCCACCACCTTGCCACTTGATACCTGGCTCGGTGTACCAACTCAATTCTCCACTTGTGGGATGCTGTACGACCATAATTTCATCGGCATTTACATTTTCAAACGCCTTACCCGACAATGCCATGAACATAAACAACAGGATCACTGCACCAATACCGGCGACTTTCAAGTGTATCGAAGACATCTTATTTCTTCCCTTTCTTGGAAAATGGACGCTCGCCCATGAGTAACGGTGTGATAATCTGCCACACCACATACGCCACAACAAATAAACCGACCGCATACTCCATCACCCTCAATATGAGCATAACACTCGCACCTCCTTATTGCAGTTCCTCTCGCACCCTCCGACGAATCTCACTCAACTTATGAGTCACATGGACCCTCCCATCTACAAACACTGTGCGAAGCAACCCTCCTTCAGCTTGAGTATAATCCAATCCATCCGAAAGAACCAATCCATTCTCACCACGATCAACACTCAAGAAACCACGAGCCGATTTCTTCAATCCTGGATCAGTCTTCGGGTTCTTTGATACATGCACCTCATTACCATCAATGACGCCCGCGGTCGCCTTGATTGCAAATCCAAACGTATCACGAGTCACATACTGATACGTGTAGCTTCCAATACCGAATACGATGTTGGTAGAGGCAAATCCCTTCTCTTGCAATCCCTCACAAATCTGTTTAGCTCGCTCAAGGGTAATGGAGTCGCCATAGATCATTCCGATCTTCTCGGACAACTGCTTATACCCTTTGTTGTTTACCGTTCCCCCAAATGTCTCCCACAACAGAACCGCAGTTCCTTTGTATGCAGGAGAATCCACCGGAGCATCAGGATCACCACAAATGATCTTCACAGGGTCACCGGAGTCAGGTCGCACCACCACCTTCCCATCACGAGCCTCGATTACAGACTTCAATGAAGGAAGAATATCGGTCAACACTGCCCAATAATCCCATGTATCCGACACAATGGATACGATTCCCTTTGGGTAAACTTCGGTAATCATCCGAAGAAATGTTTCCCGCTCACCCTGCTCACCACCGAAACACATCACCGAATGCTCAGTAGCAGGAACAGAACCCCCAATGAAATCATCCCCTGCCTTATAAAACTCCTCAAGAAAATCGATAGCAGGAATAGTGTCTGTTCCGGTAAAACTCAATAGATGGGCTCCACCCGAAACGGTAGCACTCTCAATACTAGCATGTCCTCTCATCGAGAAATCATGCCCCTGCCAATCGACAAACTCAGGGATATCCGACGTTTCCATTGCATACTTTTGTAGCAACTTCCGATACTCAAATGCAATAGTGGCGGATGTAATCGGATGCCAGAGAACCGTAGACATCAACGTTTCAAGGAAATTCGTCAGCCAGAAAAACTCCGGCATTGTGTTCTCAATCGTCAAGAATGGAACACGCATCGGAACCCGGGTACCCTCTTGCAAGGCCCGAATACGAATCGGAAGATATCCCAAATCATACAACTTCTCAACATGATCCATTGGAACCGCATCCGGTCCTAGTGAAGTATCCAGCCGGCGCTTGTACTTTGCTATCACTTCCTCTTTCGGCTTCTTGAAGAAGTTCGCATTGAAATCATCACACAGGTACCGCTGAACAAAATACTGAAGTCCAAAGAATACCACATGATCAACCCCAGGCATTCTCGATCCCCGCGCCGTCATATTGGAGTAGACCACCTCGGTCCCTTTCGGATACTGACGGCGATGATCAGTTTTATACATATCTGATAAATGAATAGCACTATACATTATTAGTTGACCTTTCTAAATAGTCGGCAGCCATTCGTAATCTAATTGGGCACTCCCCCAAAAGACCAATTCCCCTATTACACCTTCATTCCTATACAGCCCTCCGATTCATGGTGTCTTGCAACAACGGAGTCACGCAATACCTTCCCTTATAGGTGAAAATCTCGTCTATCAGTCCATCAAACACCTTCAACCCTTTCGAGAAAATCCCATGCGTTACCATCAATACAATTTTTTTCGGTTTATGATTCTTCCGAATTTCCTTTGCAATTTCAATAAACGTTCTACCTCCATCACAAATATCATCAACAATCACGCAAACATGTCCATCCAATGAGAATGCGGCATGTACCGTTGTTCCTGTGATTTCACCTGTCCCTGGGTCTCTTCGTTTACTACACTCAACCACCCCACGATGAAATGTGCTTGGAATATGCTTTGCCAAATCAAACGTTTTTTTAGACGCCCCGGCATCCGGCGAAATCAACACCGCATGATCTTCATCTTCCAACACATTCATCAACATTGAACGAAAAATCTGTGTTTGTGTGACAGGAGAACAATTCTTGAGAAGTGCCGTCAGAACCGGAGAATGTGGATCATAGACCACCACTTTCTCGGCATTCAATCCATTGACCAAATCACACATCACACGCAACGAAAAACACTCGCCAGGGACGGCGACCCGATCTTGGCGGGAGAATGGAAAGTAAGGAATAACCAACTCACGCAATCGAATACCTGCTTCTTTGAGGGCATTGCAATATAAAAGCAACTCTACTATGTCCTCGTTTTTCTGGAATTCCCACGTCACCTTGATACCATGGCTCAAGGCATTCCGAAATTCTTGATCAGTATTCAAACGAATATGCATTTCACCGGCGGGAAAATTGAACGTTGAGTGGTCTACAAAAGACTGAATCATACACCCCTCCATAACAACGACTATGATATAATCCTATCATAGATAGGCAGAATAGTCAAGCACAAAAAACACTATACAAATCAATCATTTGGGGGATTAAGATGATCGCAGAAGTCGCACCCTCTACGGCTCACCTCATGACAACAATGCATACAATGTGAGCACCAACGCACTCCCATGGTGCCCACAGTTCTATGACCTCGGAAATGGCAGACGATGGGGTTCCACACTCGTATAATCCATTGCTGCCAAATGTCAGGCACCCACAAAGAAAGGCCACGATTATACCCCCAGGCAAGCCACCACCCCTCTTCACTCACCACCACTCTGAGGCGTCGGTCATTCATTCCCCACCATACCTTTCGGCTGTTCATCATGCTCCAAGGTCTTCTTGAAATACTGCTGGGCAGCAACGTGATAAATCACGATACCCTCAGGCTTCATGAAACCTGGAGATGCCACACTCCCATACTCTCGCAAATCCTCAACACACTTCTCCGCCACACCTGTTTCAAAAAGCCCTGTGTACAATACCGGGACCACATGGCAGCAAGCGGGGCGAACCGCAGCATCGCTCCATATTGAAGTGTTGAACAAAGAGAATCGCTTCTCTTTCAATCCATACTTCCGCTGAATACCGGCACCCCACCATTCTCCATAATGACGACCGATCCCAAGACCCTTGATCAACTCTTCTTTGTGTTCAAGTGCCCAACGACCGAACCCAAAGTTATCACTCGACAAAGATTCATCGTCAGGAGTCACGAGCCAACGGCTCCGGCTCCCCACATAAAACTTCAAATCCTCAGTGACCACAATCTGTCCATTAGTGCCATCGATTTTCTCAGTAATCACACACTGTCTCGACAACCGCGGAATTTTTCTAAATGTTTCAAATTCAAGACTCATGATACGGTACCCATCCTTCCTGTGTTTGCATTTCCACTTTCAAATTCTCAGGCGCCATTGCGTCTTCAACTCGCTCCTCGACTGTCTTCACTCCACGCAACTTTGCCGCTTTCGCTTTCGCCCACTTCTGAAACTCTGGTGTTGCACCCATACGCCGAAACGCGGCTCGCTTGTTCTCCAATTGCGAACGATATTCCCGCGATTCTCCCCGCGCACCTGACGGAGGATGAATAATCCTCACCCCTGATTCTGTTTTGTTTTGATTCTGTCCACCCTTCCCACCAGACCGAAAGGTCTGAATAAGACAATCACTAATAGTGACTGAGAAGAGAGGTGTTCGTTGAGGTGTCATACTGAGGTAAACCCCTATTCGCTCGCATATTATCTTGCTGATTCTTCCAGCGTTCTACATTAAAAGGAATAGTGAGTGTTTTTGGTAACCGTGTCCCTCTAAGGGTCACTTCAATGTAGGGAACTATCGCAGGATCATGTAACCGTGAAGATGTATCTGTTTTCATAATAAGTGTGAGGTGGAGGGGATTCCAACCCCCTCAACGTTCGTCCGGCGTCCGATTATTCTGCCACAGGGCTCAATCTGCTTGCAATCAGATCTCAACGCCACCGGGAGGATTGACTACCTCCATGCTTCCGTCTACTGGTCGTGTAATAGCTACCAGAAGCATCGAGCTTGATCACCAGGGGTTCCTAATGATCTCCTTCGGCATTATCTCCGCCTTTCTACTTGTTCTTTCCCCGGTCCCACGGGTACTCAGCTTTCTCCCTGTAGAATGAGAGAAATTCAGCCACACCTCACTTTTCCTATTCTAAGTCTCCTAAACCTGGGTTCACAAAATGCACCAATTCTCTCGGCACTGGGTATTCCCAAAACCCATTGACATCCAATTCCCCATACCCATACTCAATCGTGTCTGCTATTGAAGTAGTCACGCCAACTTTCTCACCGCGGAGAAATTTATGGATGCCGATTCGTTCGGCTCTCAGCATGGCATTCTCGGCTCGCAAATCTTTCAGTTCTTGCTGCTCTTGTTCTGTCATGATGTAAGATTATACTCCTTTCTACGCCCAATGTCAAGAACTATTTTATCAACTCAGCCTTTGGAATGATGCCAGGTCCGTATGGATCATGAATATCAATGGTAAACCCATTCATGGACGGAATACCTATTCCAGGCAACACCGTATCCCAAGCCTCGCGGCGAGCTTCCCACTCTTCCTCTGTCACATCCTCAAGAGGATCGGTATTGTCCCAATACCCATACTCAGACACACCAGGCATCTTCAAAAACTTTTCAAACCATTCCCCCCGTTCAGTATACACGATACCCAGAAACTTGTCCTCATACGGGAACACAACAAGCTGGAAATCCGTATCAACGACAGTGTTCCGCAGACCTGTCTTTTTAATTTCACGACGGAGTTCCCACCACAACGATTCCGCACGAGAGAGTTTATTTATCCCCTCTTCATCCTTCTCTTCGGGGTTCTTACATTCCGACAGAACTATCTGCATAAACTTTTTCTTCACCTCATAGGCATCCTTCAGCCAATGTTCATCATGATACTGACGAACAAGGCGCAGCACTTCCTTGAGGTCGGAGGTTGCGATACTCACTCCATAATAAATCTTCGTGCTCATGCAATACCCCCGAATCGATCATTGTTTCGTCGCTTTGCCTCCAACAAGAATAACAACACATCCGATACCTCATACTCCTCAATCTGCTCAATCCTGACCCCTCGTGAAGCACCTTTTCGAGGATGCAAGAACCACAACGTCACTCCAAGCTTAGGGGTATCACTAATGAACACGGACCCATCAGCATTGCAGGTTGGACACGTCTTTGGAAGTCCCATCCGTTTCAAACGGGCTTCAGTCAAAATCCAACGATTGATTGCATCATGTCCCAAACCACGGCGATGCCGCTCAGAAGCGTTCACTTCCTCCGCGGTTGGCACATATCCCTCAGGCTTCCCACGAGTGAAGTCACCCAATCTACCTGCTGCAACCAGCGCCTCCACTTCATCCTGAGTAATCTTATCGTTCCAATGAATGCCCTCAGAATTCATGTGAGGATAAAATGAATTTACCACCTCTTGTGCATCGGGGTGATAACCGTTTCCACCACAAGAAGGGCATTCTTCTGAATCTCTATTGATATGGAAATAGAAATTCACGCACTCATTCAATTCATCCAACGCCCACGGTCCAAACGCTTTCCACGTTTCATGGATTACAGAACTTCTCCAACCATTCTCTTTGTTACCAGAATCCATATAGTCCTCACCTGGACCCCAATAGACATACTCCGGGTTATACTTAAGAGCTTCCAGTTGCCAGGGGTACGCACCCAATTTACTGGCTTCTTCACGATCACGAGCATCATTTTCATCATATGTTCTCATTTTTCTACCCCCGTTCAAATTCACTCAATGCCAAAGGCAGTCCCTTCAACAACCTTGCAGACTTCACACCAGGTTCTACAGCAAATGCCGTCATTTCAAAATCCACATCCGGCTCAAAAAATGGCACGACATGAAGATGTTTACCCAGCGCAACTCGTGCGAACGTCCGTAAAGCTTTTTCATCTTGTACAGACAACCAACACAAGTAATTTGATTGTCGGTGCCATTGTCTAAAGATTACAGGATATGCACAGGCAAATTCCGCCAAGGCATGTTGACTCTGAACCCCCTGGTACCCAGGTGTCATGTCCCGACGAGTAACCACATATAAATGCTTACACTTTTTCATGATACTTTCAACCACTCCACAATTTCCCCCACCCAATTATACAACCTCTGGTGGTCTACGACCTCTGTTGAAAGTGAGTCATTCGATTCACGTTTCATTACAAGGACCATTTCTTCCTCTTCAAACACAACAATGAGCGCATAGGCATCCTCCATTGGCTTGAAGAAGTACAGCGAGACTCCGTTGCCATCACTTTCACGAAGAATGCGCGATGGCATGAGATTTTGGTTCCCAAGTGTAAACAATACTTTCGCTAGGAGCGAACTATCCCCTCTCCACAATGCAATAGTTCGTTTCCACAACACCTGCCAATTCAACAATTTCTCCATCATGGTCGTGTAATCCTCAATGTGAGAGATGAATTCGTTCCCCACTCTTTCGAGACTTCCGCCGCCTCAAGAGCTTCCTGCTTCGTCATAGGACGGCAAGCACCCGTGTTGTCGCATACCTTATAAGGTGCTACTGGCACACATGCAGCCGTGACCAGAATCAATAGACACACGATCATACTCTTATACATGATCATTCTCCTTTGTCCAATTCACAGTTTTCAACAACCCTTCGACCAATGACACCTTCGGACTCCACTTTACATTATCATGTATCTTTTGCGATGATAACAGACTTCGCATTTGCTCACCTGGTTTGGCCTGAGTATACACAGGTTCACACTCCACTCCAATAGTCTGCGCCAAAAGAGCATGTAGACTCTTGATTGTCGTTCCCTTCCCTGTTCCAACATTGTAAGGACCTGGGACCGGGCATCGTTCAACCACTGCGGCAATCGCATCTACTACATCACTCACATACACAAAATCGCGCACCTGCTCACCAGTGCCATAGATTGTTGTTTGAATGCCGTTGAGTAGTTGATTGATAAAAATGGCAATGACCCCGGCCTCACCATGTGGATCTTGTCTAGGTCCGTAGACATTCGCAAACCGCAATGACACAACAGGCATACCACACCGCGAATAATACGTACCGTATTGTTCCATGCAATATTTGCTGACCCCATAAGGGGAGGCAGGAAGGATAGGATGGAACTCTTCCATTCCAGTTTTTGATAACGGTTCGGAATAAATGGCTCCACCGGAGGATGCCAACACCACTTGTTTACAGCCAAACAAATGTGCCAACCGCAAGACATTAACTGTCCCAAGAATATTCGTATAGGCATCATGATGTGGATCTTTTACCGACTCCCTCACACTCACTTGGGCCGCCAAATGAATCACCACATCAGGGCGCCGACAGAGAAATACCTGGTGCAACCGGGTTTCATCACAGATATCCACATAGTCCACATACACACCTGTGGGGATGTTTTTAAAATTCCCACTGGTCATATTGTCCACCACAGTGACCTCGTGTCCCTCGCGCACAAAATACTCGGCCACATGACTCCCAATAAAACCTGCTCCACCTGTTACGAGTACTTTCATCGTTCATCATCCTTTGTTGGAAGATCCCCCACTTGTAACAATTGCGACCCCTCTTGTGGGTAGGGTAAGAGAGAACAGCTATCCGTTTCATACCCCCGTCTATCTAGGAACTCACGCACACTGGCGCAGTCTTGCCACGAGTCATAGGGACCAACCATCACTGGCCACTCTTGTCCAGACACCAGCACACCAAAATAGAATGCTATGATTGGTAGAGAAATCATCCTGTTCCCTCTTACCAGGTCCCTTTCCAGGATTCATTGACAAGAAATTTACGTACCGCATTTGGTGTGAGAACCTCAGCACAGGTATCGGGGTTATTTACCTCGATGGTATCCTGACCGAATGCTCGACCTACGAGCCGAGCCAGGCGCATTCGTTCCTCTTCATTCTTTTCAATAGTGCGATAGGAACTCTTTTCCCACACATTCACCACGAATTCATCATACACTTGTAGCGCCTGGCGGGTTCGGTCAAATTTCTTACTCATAACTCGTCCGTTCATATGATTCGGCAGTTTTTGCGTATATGGTACAACCGATTCACTTGATCCTCACCGCGGAATTCATCACGTCCGCGGCATACACGTCTCCTAATTCCCCGTTCGGGCAAATGGGGGTGACAACATCACAGAACCACCGAGCATACGGCTTGCGGTCGTCCGCCTGGTACTTCTTCAGGACATACCAGGTCCACGTTCCCGCCTGCCACACCTCATACGCATTTTCCCGCTTGACCGTTTTACCACAAGGATTCTTCATAGCCATGATCAACTCCTTTTCTGTTCTTGTCACGCGGTTATTTCACCACCTGATAGGGGCTATCCCACTTGCCGATATTCACACTCAGATACCACCCCACGTCAAAATAATCACTCCGAATATCAGAATTATCGTGGTTCCCCTTGTTCATTACTGTGATGATCGTCTTTAGGACTTCCAGGGCTTTACCACTGAAATGCTCATGAAACCAGTAATCATTCACTTGAATATGGGTGGGTGGATTCTTTCGCAATTCCGCGGCACGTTCAAGTGACCGAACATCATGCGCCTGGCTCATGGTCTCGATCATGTTTTGAATAAAATCGATGGGTCCCTGCTTGATATTGATACACAGGGTTGAATGATGATGCACACCGAGGGAATACTTCAAACCGGAACCTTTCAGAACCGTTTTCAATTCCGCCGCAATTTCCTTCTTCTTATCTTGACTCATGTAGGCCATGTGAATCTCCCTTGTTGATCGTTCATTCACTATGATATAAGTCTATCATAATAGGGTAGGGATGTCAACTCCTTCTAAGTGCTTGATTTTCAAGCACTTATCGCCATCCAAATTCATCGGTCACCTGGTAAAACTGATCCTGGATCTCCGAAAAGTAATCATCCCAGGTCTCACCATGTTCTTCCGTACCCGGAACGGACGGCTTATCAGGCATCTGATGCCCAAGAGTTTCTAACACAATCTGTTCTACTTCTTTTCCATCATGTGACTGAAGAAACGCTTTTCCGCCACTATCAATATCCGTGTCACGATACATTTCCATGATCGCCACCAAGGAGTCCCGATTCAGGGTCTTCTGATCATAGCGTTCAATCACTTGTTGCTCAAACAAGGTAAAACCTTGATTCCATCCCATGGTCAACTCCTTCTAAGTGCTTGATTTTCAAGCAACTATGGCATCCCGCAAATCAGCAATATACGGCGCCAAGCTACCAGGTCTACGGATAAACTCAACGCCAATGGTCCTATCCTGCACCCACTGCACCTTTGCAAGATCCACCAGCAACGTCTCACGAGACGTTACTATCGCCAGGCGAATATACGTACCTACAACGGCAGGCAAATCCAACACCACCTTCGCCCCACTCTCATGAATATCCAGCAACGTACCCTCACCCATTTCATTGGTGCTGGTCCGATACAATACCGGGGCCATTTTCAACACTCGTTCTCTGACTCGATTTTTCATGCTATTGCCCTCCCTCACTATGATATAAGTCTATCATAGGGGTCGGAATGTGTCAAGTCCCATAAGTGCTTGATTTATTTGAGTTTACCAGGATACCCGTATCACATAATGACCAGGCGGAACCGATAGGGTTGAGGTACACAGTGATTCAAGTAAACTATACAACCCCACGGCATGAGGCTGCTTACCGTTCACCCATTGAATCCATACATCCCATTTGAATTGGTCAAACTTATCCATCTTACTTCTCGGTATTGAAGGTAGCCGTTGCACATCCAGCACCACATGGTCGGTATCATTCGACCATCCAAACTGACTCACACAATCAAACTTCCCGTACCACTCAGGCCATGTAAAATTCACAATCTCATTCAATTCCCGAAACGTCAGAACATTGAATGGCATTTGCTTGATTTCCATGTCTAGTTCCTCTCACTATGCTGAAACCACCACACCATCGTAAACACAATTTCTTCCCATGCTAACCAGAACAACTCCCGAAATACATCAGCCCGTTCTAAGGTGTCTTTTCCCTTTGCCCATGTTTTCCTCGCATAGGCCTGTAACCACGCGGCCTCTTCGATCATCCGCAGACCATCAGGCACTTGAGGAAACTCACGCTGCAACCGGGCCCCTTCTTCTTTCATCTGAATGGATCTGTGATACCATCGAGCAGCATCACGCTTCAGCTTTTTCCCCTCATACTGCAACACCTGGACACGATACGCTCTCCGAATCAATTTCCGAATCATAATTCCTCCACCATCCAATCTTCAAGCTTTACCGGCAGTAGAACATTATACCCAGGTTCCATGTGAGTATAGTACCGATCCACCATCCTGGCCCACGTTGTCAAGTTCGGTTTCTTGAGATAGACTTTCCCTTTCTTTGATAAGTTTGACTTTGTGTATCCTGCGTACCCACTATCATTCTTGAATGCCGACTGGATAGACCGAGCCGGTATGAAGTACAGCCCCGTAGGAATATGCTTAATTCGATACACAGTCATGGTTACCTCGTTGCTGAGTGAAGGACAATCCAGCCATGTGAATATTCAGAAGGTTCACCATCCTGAATCCATTCAATCCTGCACCGCATAGCAGGAGCCGAGAACTTTCTCCAATTCACAGTGCGACCTGTGATTTTTATAGAAACCGGCAACGTCGGAATAAGTTCCAAGCCGGTGGTCAAACGAAAGGGTGCGCCTTGATAGGATTCATCCACATACGCATCGCCGGGTTGTAGCACTCCACCAATCCTACTCACCCATCCATCGGGGAGTACGTAGTCACCTAATGTCGGCGTGAAATGTTGTTCCCTATTAGTCATTATGACCTCCGATTCTCGGCCTGTGCCATTGCCGTCTTTGCCGCAGCATACGCCGCGGTCATTTTCTCAGCAAATACAGTCGGCCCGACCCCGTTACCATCAAATGCATCCAAGAACAACCGTACCGCCTCTTTGAGGGCGGGAGCCGCTTCCAACAGGTATGCCGTTGCAACATCGGCGTCCCGTTCTTCTACCGTCGCATATGTCATAGAAGCAATGAGGCTCCGTTCATCTGAATCCAGTCTCCAGGCCGGAATACCTTGAACCGTGGTATCTTTTGTCACTGTGAATTGTTCCATGATCAACCCCCTTAGAATCCAAACATTGTTCACCGGCGCAGTGAATAGGACAAGACCTCTTCCTCAAGTTTCCGCCCACTTTCAATATCCTGGATTTCATCGGACGTATAACCGCACATGGAACATTTCAACAGACCTGTGTTAGGGATCGATCCCGTCCACGAGAAATGCATATGCCGACAAACTTCTTCTCGGACTTCAGGATACAGAGCCAACCGCTTTTTTATGGGTGTTTTTTCGTCCATCTTGTTTCTCCCTTTCTCCACTATGATATAAGTCTATCATAGTGGGGTAGGTGTGTCAAGTGGATATAAAGGTAGGAAAATCAATCACTTAGGAAGTCCGGCTTCCCGGCGCATCCAGTCCGGCCACGTCTCAATGTCCTTTCGCGCCAACTCAGCTTGCCGCTTGAGCCAGCCCCGTTTCAATTTGAGATGGCGAGACCAGAATTCTATAATAGAACGACGCCTAGACTCTTCCATCTGGTCAATAATGGTCTGGTAGTACTGTTTCAATTCCCAACCGATCACTCGATCACGAAGGGATTTGAAATACGAAATGTCTCTCTCTTGCGCGGTCATCACGTACTCCATCGTCACACCTCCATTGATCAATTGCCACTCCACCAAACACTCCACCAAATAGCTTGGTAGGAATGCGTCTTCATCCACTCCGTCAATGCCTTCTCTACATCCGAATAGGTATAGGCCGGGTCACCATAGGCATGATGCTGTTCAATACGCTCGATGAACGACACCGCCCGATCTGGGCTTGAGAACCATGTATCATAGAACCCCGCCTTATTGTGGTGGGCAATATGACCATACATGTTCGACAAACGATGATAGAACCACTTTGGAAACACCGAATACTTGAACCCACCCGTCACGAACCGAACAAAATGGTTCGCAAACTTCGCCTTGTCTTCCGCACTGTTCCACTCGGTGGGCGTGAATTGTGATGCATGAAATACTGGTTTCATGATCTTACAGGCTCCTTTCATACTTACGAATGGACCGACTCATACCATCAATCGCCGCTTTGAATTGATAGAACCACCCTGTATCCTGGTCAGTGATATCCTGCTCGACCAGGCGCGAATACTCCATCAAATTCCGGGCGTTTTTCAATAGATTGTCTGTCAATTCCACTTGTGACATGATCATTCCTTTACTTGGTTCGGAAGTACAACACATAGACCCGGGTATCCGTTTCAAAACTGACACCCCAAACATACCGTTTCACGTCAGCACCACTCGCAATCGCCTTGTTGATCTTATTGACCATCAGCTTGACCGTCCGGTCGTTGACTTCATCCGCCGTCACCGTATAACCACGGTCCTTGCTGGCCCATGCACGATGGCGCGAAGCATATGCGTATTTTCCTCGGCACCCACAGGCGCACCCAGGTTTTCCACTGTATACGCTGGAAACGTTGTCAATCTCGATCATGTGATTGCTCCCTTCGTTCATCATATTAAGAGTATAACAGAAGGGCAGGAACGTGTCAAGTCCTCTAAGTGCTTGATTTATAAAGGGTTATTATTTAGTTATCGAACCAGAACACCACTCGTGCCTTATATTCTCCACTTCGCGTCAAGGCGAACAGTGCCGCATGAATCGCCTGGTATGGCGCAGGGGCCGGCACCTTTGTTAGTTCTTGATATCTCTTCAACACCTCTAGCAGTTCATCCGCGGTCAACCAGGAAAACGTATGCCAATCAGGATTGGTAATCATGGTACGAACCTGATCAAGGTAGCGACTATACCCCTTCTGTACCCACTTTTCAGCATCCTCTCGTGAGCAACGGCGGTCGTGCCCCCGCGCGGCACCTTCATCATCAATCACAAAGGATACCGCGTCAGTCGTTTGCCAGGACACGGTTTCAGGCAATCCTCGCCGAGGAAACAATCCCTGAGCATGATACGCACGAACCCCTGCCAGCAACGCAAACATCAAATAGTTTCGCCCAGGATTGAATCCAGACCCACTAAACGACGACCACCACCGATCCGTATAATGATACGTATACTCAATCACACAATGAATATCACACCCCATGATCTACTCCTCCCTGATTTCTTTCGCGTTATCGAAAATTTGCAGGAACTTGTTCCCATCACAATGGGTATCCACTAGGATCATCGTATACTCCGGTCCCCGATAGACCCACTTCGGAAGAAACCGTTGCCGATAGATTTCGTTGGCATAACACTCACCTTCTTCTGTAATCACATTGCCTTGTGATTTAGCAAACATCACAGAACGTTCCTCGGCGTCCACTTTCCAATAATACTGGGTGGCATCATCAAATGGGAACACACACCAGTCTTCCAGGTATCCAAAGTACCGAAAAATGTCCTGGCGAATCGCCTGTTCCTGTTTCAACAATTCCATCTTACTTCCTCCACCACAAGGCACCCATGTTTAACAGCGCAAACAACACCAGAAACACATACAGCACGGCAACTTCTTGTGTCATGATCCTCCCCACTGATCAAACTCGGTAAACTCAATCCCTTCATACTCATACTCTGCCCGTTGCAACAACAGGTCCAGTGCGCCCCACCCATTCCGCGTTTCGACAAGGCGCTTGATCTTCGCCATCTGTGCCAGGGATACATCACAGTCATACCACTCTTCCTCTAGTCGCCTGGCCACGACCGCTAACGCGATACCCTGCACATCTTCAAGATCCCGGCAGAGATAATGATACGTCTCATGCTTCTCCTTCACAAGACAGAGCAACGGAAACCGGTCGGGAGTATACTTCCGGGTAAACCATTTCTCATACATAGACGCCATCATCGATATCCTTTCTTTTCATAGAGGTCATAGACCTTTTTGATCCACTCTTCCGACAACGGGCGATCCATCCGCGCAAACACCTCACACAACTTTTCCCACTCTTCATAGGCCAGCGTCGGGCCCGGACCATACGAGGAACCATACGAGGGGCCATAATACGGTCGATAGGGTGGGGTGTCCTGTAGAGGTTTCGGTTTTGGAGGTTCAGGTTTCGGGGGGGCTTGCGCCTGTGAGAGCCTGGCTTGCAAGGCCTTGATCTTCTCAAGGGCCAGGCGAGCTTCATCAGGGGTCGCACCGCGGGACACCGTGACCGCAGACAGCTTGGTAATCAGAATACGGATTTTTGCCGGTGTCATCCTAGACCTTCTTTCTGATCGTCAGATCCATGACCGGCGCCAAGCCATTCTCCTCATAGATCTTCTGCCACATATCCCTCGCCGCAATGGCCTGTTTCTCAGTCTTATAGGACGAGACTTTCCGAAATGTATACTCACCAGAGAGATTGGTTCTGATTAGCTGATACGGTAGCTTGCGTGACATCGTCGATTTCCCCTTTCCTGCCATCCATAGGACCAGTTCACCCCGCTTGAATCCAGAGGGAATACGTCTCATACCGTTCCACTCCTCAATGCATTACACGTTTCATCAAGCCGTTCAATTTCTTCCAGGAGCGCCTTAATTCGCTTATCCTTCAGGACAAGCTTTCCTGCCATCTGTTCAATGACCATCTGCCGCGTCTTCACGGTCGCCGTCAAATACCTATACTCCTGAAGAGGGATGGTAATCTGTTCCATGGTTATGTGCCCCATTGATCCAGGATATACTTAGCTCGATTCAAGGTCCGGCGAATCGTCTCTTTATCCAAGCCAAGTTCGGTCATGGCCTGGACATCACTTAACAGACTCATGACCGGCATGACCGGTGATTCATGCCGTTGTTTCAATGACCGCATCAAGGTATCCAATTCCGTCAAGGTACAATCAAAACACGCCACTTGTTGTTCAACCGTCATCATGATCTATGCTCCTGGGTTATTCGTCCGTCTGATCCTGGTCTTCAGGCCATGGCATCGAAGGTAGGTGCGGCAATTCGGTCAGATATTGATAGCCGTTTTTCTCACAAAACACATGGGCCAGATGTTCATTCAATTGCATACGGATGCCCGTATGAAAGAGTCCGGTGTGACCCTGGTACAAGAGTTCATAGGTATAGAAATGGTTCATCTCATATTCACGAGGGGCACTGCCGTGATTCGGCACCGAATAGAGGTAGGTGGTTCTCAGCACTGCGACGATTTCTTGACCGTATTCTGTAACCATATGTTCCCCTTTCCTGACTATGATATAAGTCTATCATAGTGGGGTAGGGATGTCAAGTGGATATAAAAGTAGGAAAATCAATCACTTACAAGATCTAGTGCTGGAAATCGACCGCGCCAGCTATCGGAATGGCGTGAATACCAGGGTCCTGGATACCGGCATCCTGTAACGCATAGAGAATACGGTCCATGGTCCCTCGATGCCCGTCAGGACTTCCACCGACCCGGCACAGCAGGCGCACCAGGATTTCCGCATCCCTGGTGGTCATCGTGATAGTACAGGTATCCTTTTGTATGTGTGCATGAGGTGCCATGTGTTATACATCCTTTCCAAATAATTGCCGAAGTGCCCAAAGACCTCCCATGGCGACGGCTAACCAGAACAGGGTTTGTGCAATATGAAAGCCAACCGCAGCCCCCAACAGACCAGCCGCGGCACCAAGTACCCCATACGCCATAAGATCTTTGATCATGTTATCCTCCGCCATATAGATAAAAGCCTTCAGGGTCTTTCACCACCCGCGGCTTCCGCATCACGTCCCGATAGAAATCGGAATGCTTGTAATCCACCATGGTACGCCCACCCCATTTCTCAATGAGGATGTTACGAGCCGTCCGCACATCAGGCGCCAGGGCAAACATAATACCTGAGGTCCAGTCTTCCAGGACATTTTCCCACACATAGAGTTTTAACGGTGTCATGCCTTTCCCCTCACATACCAGCGTTCCAAGGATTCAATCAAATCCTTCTGGGCTGCCACAAGGGCTTCCAGTGACTTGATCCTCCGTTCAGCCGCTTTCAGCTTCTTAGCACTCTCGACCTGCTTGCGTATCATCGTTTGCCACTTTCCAATTCTGCCACCTTTGCCCCGATCTTATTGAGGGCATCCAGTGCCGCTTGCTTGTATTCATCCCGTAACCGTTCGTCGGTCAGATCCCTTCCACAGAGATACGATTGCAGGGCATTCATGGTACCCCACCACTCATTGTCGGTCAACGTGACGGTAATTGATCCAAAGTCTTTCATGATCATCCCTTACACATACGACCTTCCGGCGGACCGGTCCTTGACTCGTGCATCGATCATCTCAACCAAACGTGCCAGGTCGGTATGGTTCATCGTGACCCCATAGCGTTCGGCCACATGGACCTGCCGGGTCTGATCAAACCGAACTCGCCAACCACAGTAGAAAGAATTGTGTTTCATCGGAGACCTCCTTTATGCACCATCCAATCCATCTAGATCTGCCAGGCCGGCCAGGACCGGATCACACTCAGCCTCAACCAGAAAAACAGACTCCTCATACCCCTCATACGGATCACGGTCATCCCATTCATCTAACCCGTCTCGTATGTCGTCCCGTTCACTCATGTGCTCCCCTTTCCTCACTATGCTATAAGTCTATCATAATGGCAGGAGTCTGTCAAGTCCTTCTAAGTGCTTGATATGCTTCGTCTTACCAGGCTAACAGGGTCAGCGTATGGATAGGACCCTGGTACTCATAGCAATGCACGACACCACTATGCTTCTCTGCAACGGTCTTGACATAGGTAAAGGTCTCACCTTCATGCGTCAAGGTCTTCATGGGCCAGTCGCCATTCGCATAGACCAGGGGCATATTGGACACAAATGCCGACTTCCGCTTTTTTGGCATCGAGGCAATGTTGGTGTCTAACATCCAGTTCACGCGACCACCTCCGGCAACAAGGGCGCCAGGTGCCCATACAATGTGATACCGATATCCTTCCCACAGAAAATGGAATGCTCGACCAGGACGATATGCGCCGGCAATCCAGCAAGCCGCGAGGGTTGATTCGGTTCAAACCACGGGTGATTAGAATGCACCGGCAGGACTTCCTTGGTATCCAGGTTATAGAAACAAAAATAATCCCGGCTCCCTTCATCCCAATAGGACCGCAGTTCCTTCGGTGCCCGAGCCGCAGGCTCCAGGCGCACCTTGCGACCTTTGTAAGCCGGATAGCAAGCTTGAATGATGGACTTGACGGCTTTCTGTCCTTTGGCATCGAGTTTCATGATCTTACCGCTTTCCTATCTGAATTTCATAGCCACTTCGCTTCTCAACCAGACCAATGACCTTCAGGCGCTTCATGGTTCTATAGGTCTCTTGAAGGGCCAGGTTCAATGAGGTACGGTCCCCGATGCCGCGCTCAATGGCCTGAGACGTGGTATAGATGGAAACGGTCCGGTCAATAATCACACGCAGTTTCATCTTATTTCTTCCCTTTCTTAGTAGAGCCAATAGTGATAGGTGGGCACGTCATGCCCGATCATGGCAATTCGGTTCCACTCGTTGAGTATGCTCAACATCTCTGCGCGGCTGATTTCCCACTCTGAGGTCAACGTGGTCGTGCCCAGTTTACGGTCTGCCACTCGCACCCAGTGATAGGTCCAACTTTTACTTTTTTGATTCATCTCATTCCCTCACTCTATTATAAGTCTATCATAGAGTGGCAGGTATGTCAAGTCCCAGGCGACCTGGGTCACTGTATGCGAAGTGATTGATATTGTAGGGAAAAGGAGTGAGGTGTATCAAAAAGGATACACTATGGTTGACGTGTGGCGAGCAGCCACCTGGCTAATTGTGCGGCCTTTTCATCTGATAAACAAATTTCATCCGCCCATGGTTCCCCGGTTCTCAGAATGCGCCAGATATGTCGAAGGCGTTGAGACCAGGACGTACCGCGCCAGGACCGCGGTTTCCACAGGCTCACATAGTAGGTCTGATCGTCCGCCCAGTAGGTGACGCGAAGACCCTCCGCGAAACATTCACAGGGTAAAAAGAAATCGTTCGGTTCTTCAGGTCTCATGATTCGTCTTTCACCATCACGCCCATACCCAGGTGCGCCAGGCACCCGAGGGCGAGGTACATGAACAGCACCGGCGCGGCGACCCAGTGCCAATGGAGATCCACCACCTCCGCGAGCTTCGCCGCGGCCAGGAGCAACGAGACCACCCACAGGCCGTTGGTGAATTTCAAGAGGACCAACACACCATTGCCGATATCTGAAGACGCCATTATGACCGTCCTTTCAATTTCGAGACTTCTGACCAGGCGATTCCAAACACAATGACCAGGCTGATCACGATCACGGCGAGCGATGGTGTGAACACCCACCACCAGGAAATATGAATCAATTCCATCAACTTGAGAACAATCAACACACATGTTAAACTATGCCATATCATAGGAACCTCCGTGACCTCCAGGTATGCTGAATCCCATAGACCGTTGCGACGACTGACGAACCGAGACAACTGACGATGGCCATCCAGGAACTCCCATCCCACAACACCCACACCACACTCGCCAGGTACCAGACGAACCAAACAATTACCCAGTAGGCCATAATTCCTCCAATAGCTGCCAGGACCTGAGATCTTGCATCGTCCACCAGGTCCCTTCACCCTCAGGGTTGACCACCCACGCCATCAACCCCTGAGGCCCCCGGGCGAACCCACGAACCTGATACCCCCCGGTCAAGTCATAGGGGAGTCTGTCAATGACCACACCTCGTGTCAATTCTAATTCATGATGCATCATACCCCCTATTCTATCACAACACCGCCCATATGTCAAGTGCGCCTGGTTTTCGGCTATTCCTGACAGGTGCAGTGACCCACCTTCACTGAGCATTCATCGATCTTTTGGCGAATATCAAACGGCAGCTTGGCATCAATCCGCAACGCATAACACCGTATGAAGGTCTCAGGTGTGACAGGTACCCAGCGGCGATCAAAGCACCTGTCACACGAGGGCCTGGGCTTACCGTCCATCAACATCCAATACATGAGCCATTCTGATTGTGTTCTCATAACGTCCGTATTAATCCCATCGTATCGATCACCAAAAACATACCATAGAGCACCATCAACCCAACGGACCCTCGATGCCAGGCGCATAAGAGCAATAACGTACTCGCCAGGTTCCATCCAAGATACGCGAGGAGCATCGGTGGGTACGGGGTCGTCAACGCTAATAACAGCGCCACACCCACAGATATAACCATCCCTAGACACTCAGCGACCATGCGAACCTTGTGTGCCTGGTAATCGGCACGTATGTACTCAAAGGTCATCATTAATCATCACCGTCTGTAAGAGCACCGCCGTTTGATCGGGGGTCTTCCCCATATCCTCATAGTATGCCAGGGCTTCATCGAATGCGTCAAACCATTCAATCCATGACTCAAAGACTGTATGGGTGACATAGACGGCAAACATCAGGACCACCAGGCTCGCAATAGGGCGGCAAGACTCCCGGTCACCAGGAGCCCTATCCAGGACCAAAGGATCAATGACGGATTGAGAAGGTCATGGGCCAGAGAGAGAAGGACCAGGCTCAACAGAAACCCGGCATTCAGAATATTCCGTATCATCAATTTCATGATGGTAACCCATGCGCCTGGCGCACTGGTGTTTTGATTTGTCTCAGGACCTGTTCAATACGCTCTAAGCGAACCTGCGCCTCGATGCACCCCTCTAGAATCGCCAGGTTCTCGTCGGTCTGCTCTTGATAGGATAACAAGCGCCTGGCATCCTGAAGTTCAAAGAGTGCCTGGCGCACATGGTCCCGTATCATCGTCGTTCGTGCAAGGTCTAAGTCAGTCATAATACATCTCCTGGTACCTGGGGCATGAATTCTGGGCTCTTGACTCGTAATACAATCGCATCGTCGGGGTCCAATCCAATCTGCACCCCACCCACGGTTTTCTTAATGTCATCAATTTCCTGGGCCGTAAAGACCTGCTGGCCTCCGAGTCGAAATAACAGGCACCCCATCAAGAGGCGAACAAGGTCCCCCTCTGTTTTCGGTGATAATACAGGCATCTAAATACTCCTCTCCTTTTTGGTGTTGTGACAGTATCCTGGCAGCTATCTATCCTGGTGCACTACAGATCTAACTCGGTACTGTTACCCCATAGGTTAGATCGGTATTCATGCCCTTCTTCTCATATTCCTTGCTGGCAAGGTGAATAAGACACGTCAACGTGTCAGTGGAAATGGTATAACCCTGGTTCGTATACTTCAAGACTCGCAGATACGTGCCTATGGCAGAATGCAGGTCAGGACTGACAAGGTTCATGCGTTGTGCAAGGAGATCATGATAGGCATGTGGGGTCATCCACAGGTGCTCACCATCCCATATGGTTTGACACAGGGTAAAATCAAATGCATCAATATGAGCAAAGGCGGACGGACGGTATCGGGTACTGACCAATTGGACGGTGTACTCTTGATAGGCAAAGGTCATATGATTCGTGGTTGACGTGAGAAGGGTCGTCTCACGGGTCAGCATATCGGCGACGGTGAGTGCATACTGTTGCTGGCTGGCAAAGAAATAATCCACATCATGGTGTGGTTCATCCAGGAGAAAATGTCTCACCGCGCCGCCGGCAATCCACGGTCCAGTGGGAGAACAGACCGGTAACGGGGCCACAAAGTCGTGCCAGCGTTGTTGATCCTGTGGTGACACATGGGGCAGAAGATCCATGTACGGATGCCGATCAGGTTCACTCAGACAGACAGGAAACATCATCGCCTCCTCAACGGGTAATCATAATACGAGAGGTGTACGGGTCGGTGGAATCTCGTAAGGTCGTCGCCATCAGTCGATACACGGTCCCGCACATTTTTTCCGCGGTATAGCGGTCCCCTGGGGTGCGGGTGGGATTGACATGATGGTCCCAATTGAGCCGAGGGTCCGAGAGGACGGGCTTTCTCGGCAGGATCACCTCAAGCGTCTTGGGCAATTCGGTACACATCGGATACCCACGTAGGATACGTGACGTGGTGGGTAAGAGAATCGTCAGGTCCATGTTCACCAGGGTGGTCGGTGTGTCCTGCCCTTGGAGGCGCGACATCAATTCCTGTTCAATCATCGCTCGTACCTCATCTGCATACCGAGCATCAAGGAGTTCACGTTCTGAGACGGCGACAGTGGCATACGTCCGAGTCAGCGTATCCTTGGCATGAACCACGCGAGTGCCATCAACCGCAGGTTCCCACCACACCCGTATGGTATCCTTATTGACCACGACACTCCATCGGAATAAATCCGCCTCCGAACAATTGAATCATGGGCGCCATCAAGGGGTCATAATACAACCCACCACGAGTCTTCAAACTCAGATCCATCCATTTTCCATAAAGGTCACAGACCTGGGCAGCGACATTGTGACCGACTCCTGGGTGCATCGCAAACCCACCGCGGATATCGGTGTCTAACGGATACTCATGCACCTCGTCCACCTGCGGCGAGGCGGGCAATGGGTCCGCGACGGTCATGGTCGCTGGATACGACGGCACTTCACTGACTTGCGGTAATCGTATTCGGGTACATGTCGCGCCCTTGGGGGGATGGTTGGTATAGATCTTTGATCCATCCTGAAGGGTGCATTCATACACCACATCCGCATGAGCCAACGAAGGGCTGAGCATGAATCCAATACCGGCTAATAAGAGGAACAACAACAGCAAATAGAAATAGACATACTTCAACATGACATCACGCTTTCTTGGTGTGTTCAGCTTGGACCTCTGCCGCAAATTCTGCTCGACGCATCCGGGCTCGCTGCCTGGCAGATTTCCCTGGTCGGGTATCCAGGATGGACCGACGTTGATCATGGGTCAACGTATTCCAATAGGCCTGACGTTCAACTGCCTCCTTTTGCTTCCGTTCCTTATTTCTTGGAAAGTTTTTCGAGTTCATGTTTCCAGTCCTTTCGTGTGATAGGGTAATAGTAACGGCGCCAAATCATTCGTTGCAGCCATTCTCCACCACGAGTGATATACGAGAGGAGAATAAACAACACAATGATAGGTGCCGTTACTGAAAAAATAATCAATCCAAGGGCAAATAGGTTCATGTTACACAACCGCGATAAGAATTCCCATCAATCCCGCAACACCTAACAACGTGAGAATGGCGAGCGTCAATGAATCAACGCCCGCTGGAGTAAAATCCACGTCGGTCACCGTGCTGTAATTGAAGGAGCGCCAGCCCTCGGCTTCAAGGTCATACACTCGCATAGTGTCAGGATTGGAATGCTTGACGACCCCTTCAGTATTGCCTTTGGGGTGCTTCTCGGCAGGAATCAGATCAACCTTCTGGGTGCAACGCATCACCCGAACCGTTTGATCCTTTTTTGTGAAGGTGACGGTGACTTCACCCTCTTGCAGCAATGCTTTCAACGTATCTTGCGTGACCATGATATAACCCTCCATAATGAAAACATCCAACAACACGTTCAATGATTTAACTATAGCACACTCAATTCGGTTTGTCAAGTATCCCGGCAAGTGCGTATTTATTCAGGATATTTTGGCAGGTTTGGACGATAACATTGGAATTTTCGTGGTTGTCCTTGATCAAAAATCCCATATACCCTACATCCAACATATGCTTGGCATACGCAACTGGATCACCGAAATTCGATGTAAACGGCGCATCAAGCTGAATTTTCCCATGCTTCTCCGTACAGAGTAACACATGGCACCTGGTTCGATCATGAAGGAATGGGGGCACGGTAGAAGCAGAGGGTGAAGGATATCGAAAGTTCAACGCTTCAAGAAACGCACCCGGTCCCTCTAGATAAAACATCAATACATTCCAGCTATCATCATCAATCATTTGCTGAAATTGTTCAGACATTGGATTTCCTTGTGAACAGTGAGGTGATCCACATAACCAAAGACACTGGTACCGCGAAGATAAGAGCAAAAACAAGAATCGTTGCCCATATCGCGTAGACGGCGGCTACCACAACCACCAACACGATCACGAGCACCGCCATCAAAAGCAGTGCACCTATAGTTTCAAGAACATTCATCATGACGCACCTCCTAATAAATATAGTCTAACATAATCTCAGGTATTTGTCAAGAGGATATATGCCAAATTGCTGGATGTATAATAACACAGAATTCATTGATTCAACGGGGTTTTATGGCATGATCTACATGATCACCCATATTCCTACCGGAAAAAAGTATATTGGGAGAAAATTCTTCACGAAAGCGGCTACCCGTCAAAAGAATAAGAAGAAGAAAAAGATTCGCGTGACCAGTGATTGGGAAACATACTATGGTTCAAATGCTGAATTGTTGGAAGACGTTGAACGTCTAGGAAAAGATCAATTCAAACGCGAAGTGTTACGGTTGTGTAAAACGCGAGGTGAGACCAATTACTATGAAGCCTATGAAATCATCGTTCGTGAAGCATTGCTCCGTGGTGACTACTATAATAAGTGGGTCTCACTGAAACTCCATCGCTCAACACTCGCCCACCTTCAATCATCCCATTCAACATCAGGTGTCAATGCATTAGGCATTTCATAATCTCCATCGACCCCGTCAATCTCTTCCCCGCAAAATGGGCAATACTCCGGTGTGCTATTTGCTTCATCATACTCCAACTTGATTAGAGTTTCGCAGGATTCACATTCGCGTTTGATTTTCATAGTAGTCCTTTTAGAACTTTGCCATCTTAGCTAGTTCAATAAGCGCACAAACAGCATCGTGAATCTGTTTCGTGAATTCAATGGTATGGGTGTTCTCAATCGTCTTTCTGAGTGCTTCCACATCAATCATCAATGAATCAAATTCATCATACGTCAATCGTCCATCCTCTAATTCATCTTTGATTGAAGCAATCAATTCCCCAAGTCTCTTACTATGCACATCATTAGAATGGATCAATTGTGCAACAGTCGCAAGAATGATATCGCCCATGGTTACTTACCTCCTGCTCCCTGCTGAATCACTTCAACGGTTTCCCGCATGACTTGTAATTTCAATTTACAAAACGTCTCGGACACTGAGGACCGACCTGCAAGATCCTTCACCTGACCCCTGAATAATGTAGCAGACTCCCACGTCTGCTCATTGTTCGGTAGGTGTCGGGAATAATGATCCAGGAATGCCGACAAGGTCACCAGCTTATCGATTGTTTCCTTGTCGCATGTCCCAAGATCGAGGACCGTAGCAATCTCTGCGATGGTCCGATACTCCGTCTCATAGTACTTAGGAGGCGAAATCACTGCACAACCAACAAGCATTGTGACCATCAACACACCGCAGAGAAAGGTTTTCATATCTGACATACTCCCGAAGGACATTCCATCGCGCCTTCTGTTCCGGTAATGTGGGTTTCTCGGAAACGTTTCTTCGCTTCTGCTAATGGAATAGGGGTCAACGGTGGAGCTTCCACTTCACCTTTCGCATTCACATATCCACGGGTTGACTCACGATAGAATGTTGTACCCTTGAGGTATGGAAGATACTCCAACCATGCCTTTTCCATCTCCTCGATTGGATAATCGGCAGGGATATTTATCGTCTTTGAAACGGCGTTATCGACGTGTTTTTGGATAATCCGTTGCACTTCTAAGTGGTCACGCACACTGAGTTCTTGTGACCCCACAAAATGCTCCACGCTCTTATGTTTGGTCATAAACTGTTCAAAGAGAGGATGGAACACCAATTCCATCTTCCGTTGATCCCCTTCCCAATATCGACGCTCATACGCGGGCGCAAACATCGGCTCGACGCCTGAGCTACAGTTATCACTGAGGATGCTCACCGTTCCGGTAGGGGCTTGAGTGAGAATCATGCAGTTTCGGATGCCATGTTCCATCACCAAGGACTTGATCTTAGCAGGCATACGCTTCATGAATCCAGACTCGACATGCTTGAGTGAATGACACAATGGGAATGGTCCCTTCTCAATCGCCAACAACACCGACGCTTCGTAAGCGGTTTTTGAAATAAAACGGTACAGCTTATCAACAAACTTATTCCCTTCTTCGGACCCATAACGATATCCCAAGAGGGCGAGGGTATCAGCAAGCGCCGTGGTGCCCAATCCAATTCGTCGTAAGTTGTCTGCTTTTGTTTTCATCTGAGGGAGTGGGTAGTTATTGATCGATAGAACATTATCAAGGAACCTGACGCCCAATCGAATAGTATCACCCAACATGGCATAGTCAATCGCTCCATCTTTTACAAAACGAGAAAGAACAATATGACCTAAGCAGCAATTCCCGAACGGCTCAAGAGGAATTTCTCCACAGGGATTGGTGGTGACCAGTTCCTCGATATAGGAAATGTTACTCTCACTCTCCACCAGTTCCCAATTCAAGAAGCCAGGTTCAGCAGAGTTGTAGGCATTCTTCACGATGGTATCCCACAAGGTTCTTGCTTTGACGGTCTTTTTGTATTGTCCTTTCCAATGCAATTCAATCTCAGCATCATCTTTGATTGCCTTAATGAAGGCTTTGGTATGGCGTGAACGAACGCTCACATTGGCATGGGAAAGTTCACCCTTCACCAACTTTGCATTGAGAAATTCTTCAATGTCAGGATGTGAGAGGTCAAGACTAAACATCAACGCTACACGCCGCTGCCCACCGGCGCGGATCGGTCCTGCACAGTTATCGATCAAACGCATCAATTCAACTGCACCAGGAGCCGCGCCGCGTTGGCCATTGATTGTTGCACCACGAGGGCGGACATCGGAGAAGTCGTCCCCACAACCACCACCCATCATCGAGGTAACAATCATATTGTATGCCGATTCTCCCCACCCCTCTTTACTATCTTTTACATTGTTCAGAACGAAACAATTGAGTAACTGTGGGTTCGGTCGACCTGAGTTATACCAAATACGACCACCAGGAACAAATAGATTACTAGAAAGAATCCCATAAAACTTATCCAAGTAGGCTTTCTGTTTTCCTGGGACTTCAGCAGATGCCACCTGGTGTGCCACACGCTCACAGGCTTCTGCCCATGTCTCTTCCGGTGTAAATGCGTAGCGATCTTTGAAAATCTTGAGTGAAAACCCAGTCGGGTTATACGTAGGTTCCTGCATGGCATATATCCTTTTTATTTTTTGGGACTCTAAGAGCCTGTTTATGTTGTTCTGATTTTGGTTTACCCCTAAGAGACAAAGAAATCTTCTCACGAGTCTCTTCTGTTCGTTTCATGCCTCTGGTATGAGCATGGAGTCTTTCAAGTTGAATTTTCTGAGCATCAGTTAGACCGTTTTGTTTTACACGCTTCATACCCTCACTTATTGCTTTTCTTTCTTCTTCCGTTCTATTCCTCCCTTTTAGTTTCTTCCCTCTTTCTTGATACTCTTCAGGTGTCCACACATGACTTCTCAATGCTGCAATTGCTTTTATTTTATGTTCAGGGGAAAGAGGCTTTCCCTTATTACTATTTCCCTCTCCCCCCTCTGTCATGTTGTATCCCTTATCGCGCATATTACTCTGATACTCGGCAATGAACTTTTTCTCTAGTTCTCTTGCTTCCGCTACCGTATCACATGTTTTTAGGGAAAAACTTTTCCAGCACTCAATTCCATATTTTCTTATTGCTTTATGAAATAAGAAATCAGAATTTCTTTTGGAGTATGCGATGTGATTGTGAAAACGCCTATCTATTGTCCATCTAGTGTATCCAATATAACTTTTTCCGTTAATTACATTGAGATGCCGGTATATCGTAAACATCACAACCCATGTTCTTTATATGCCTTCACTGCTACGGGCACAACAGGTTCAATCAATTCTAGTAATGCTTCAGCGTAGACCCGTATTTCCATCTGGGCATGTGAATGTCTACGTAATGTTAGAAATCTAAAAAGGTTCAATAAATCTACACTCGCAAACATATGTGAATAGGTATTCAACCCCAATAAGCATCGAGCCAATTCACGAGGAACACCGGCCTCCAAGTGCTTTCGATACAACGCAAATCCTTCTTGTGAATGACGCTGAAGATCCTCGATAAAAAAGAGATCCAATTGAGTGATTCCTGCGTTTTCAGCAAGGATTCTCATTTGTTTATTGCTACTGGATTGTACACCAACATGTTCCGGTTTGGGGATGTAGAATTCTTCGGGGAGTTCTGAGTAGCGAGCGGAGACTTCATTATACGACCAGGTGCGGTGACGATGCCATTGACGAAATACGAATATGGGAGCCTTCACTTCAAATGTGAAGTTCACACATTCTAATGGAGAGGTATGTCGATTCTTGATCAGGTAATTGATCAACTTAGCATCTTTGCCTGCATCTTCCCCCGTTCTCCATTCAGCATCGTAACTCACGCGAGCCGAACGCACGATAGACAAATCGTTGCCCATATGATCAACTAAACGCACCAGTCCATGATCTAAAACACGTCTTGTGATAGGTTCCGCCATGGATGCCATATTCATTTCATTAACAATACTCATAACAATTCCTCCAGTTAAACTTTCTTCCAAAATGTCCAGTGAGTGCGAGCGACAATATCTTGATACGTGTGTTTATGTATAATGTCCTGTATAGCGTCTGTGGTATACCCTGCTTTGATCATGTCATTGATATCTTTTTCTTTTATCCATTCCGGCCACACACATACTCGAAAATGCTTACGAATCGCGCGGTCCATCTGCTTTACAATCTCTTTGTTCCGCGGTTCGTTATCATAGACCAGTGTGATAGTTGCTGCCGACAATCGTTCTGCTACCTGAATAAGGTTAGAATCCCCCGATGCTACGGCATTCCTGAGAAACAGTGAATCAAGCGGACCCTCGACCACGAGTACAGGTTTCGATTGATCCACACGATCTAACCCATAGACAAGTTTGTTTGTGTCTGTGTTTGTGCGTATCGTTATGTAGCGAAGTGTATCATGACGACCAACTAAATCTCTCCCTGTCACGGCGACCACCGCCCCGTAAGCATCATAATAGGGAATAACTAAACGGCAATCATCTTGTAAGTCTTTGCCATGATTAGGATAGATTTCATCGAGGAAGGTTTTGTAGGACGGGGTGAAATACAACTTGTGCCAGTATTCTTTTGGAACACGTCTTGCCTTCACATACTCAACACACAAATGCGTGTCTGGTAGATCAATAACACGTTCCGCATGTGTGTAGGAAACCGGTTCCAGCTTATCAAATCGTATTTCCCCAGGTTGATCGAAGAATCCAGGCTTTGTAAGCAATTCCTTGATCCTGAACAACCCAGGTTTCTTTTCCTTCAAGACCTCCAACGTCCATTCTTTATGAAGATTAGGGTCCATGTGTTTCAACAAGGAGCCGAATCCCATACTAGCGTTACAATTATGGCACTTATATGCCAGGTTCTGTTTTACGCGGTAGATATACCCGCGCATCTTCGTTTTCTTGACCTCAGAATCCCCACAAATCGGGCATCTCACATTGAAGAGATAATCCGACTTGCGAGTGAATCGCTCAAATTTGTTTGAGAGTAGATTGGTATATTTCAAATCAAGGTGTAAAATTTTCAACTCCCATAAATATGTAGAGCAATTATTATACAGGATTGGAGTTGTTATGTCAAGTGATAGTCTCCACAAACACCACATCATTCCCCTTCACGAATGGAAAATTAGAATCAATCCCACTGCTACTAGGCGTGATAAGGACTTCAATTCTCCTGATAATGTGGTTTATTTAACTCTAGACCAACATATCGAATGCCATAAATGGTTATGGGAGAACAACGCATCGGAAAAAGACAGACTGGCATATCTAGTTCTTTCTGGTTCTATTGGGATAGAACAATTTAGAAGCGAAATTGTGCGGCTTAGTTGGAAAACACGCCCAAGAAAATATCCCCAGGAAATTCGCGCCAAAATGGGAGCAAAATTGGGAAACCAAAATGCAAAGGGAAAAAGGTTCACTTTGGAACAACGAGAACGAGTTTCAGCTTCTAGAATGGGAAAGAAGCGTGGGCCATATAAGCAAGAAATAAAACCTAGAAAACCAAGAATTCTTACTGAGCAACATAAGGACCGTATACGTGAATCTCTATTAGGAAAGAAACGAGGGCCCTATAAACGATCATCAAATTAATGGGCGCCGAATAGGTTCGCCAGAGCACCCCAATTAATATGATCAATCACCCACAAGAACAAAAAGAATATCACAGTAAGGGCAAACTTCCATTTCTCTAGCTCACGGAGTTTATTCTTTACATCGGTATCTTCTTTAGACAAGTCCGACGGTAAACGGGTAAGTATACCATCTAGTCGTCTGTTAAGTTCATTCCCCAATTCGGTAATACTGGATTGTGTTTCACGAGTAGTTGTGGTAATGCGCGAATGGAGTTCTTTGATCTCCTTTTCAATATCATCCTCGGCTTGCTTGATATCTTTATCCAAATCCTCTTGCGCTTGCTCATGGTTCTCATGTCGTTCTTCATGAACAGCGAGCATCTTGATCACAGAATTATTCATTTCCTGGATCTTGGTGATACCTTCAGACAGTTTATCGATAAGTTTTTCGTGGTTACCGATATCCCTCTGAGCAGCTACTAATTCTTTTTGTACTTCGATAAGTGATTCAGCCATTATTTTGATTCTTTTTTAGCTAAGATTTCGTTTTTCTGAGCCGACCCAACACTTGATCCAAAATAATACCCTAAGATCATACCCACTGCGGCATCTAAGGTTCCAAGTGAACGAAGCACAAATGCTTCCATTGAATGATCAACGATGCCAGACAGTAAGAACCATTGCACATAACAATAGAGTCCAATAATAATACCAGCAATAACTCGTGGTGTCCAAGAATCCCCTGTCTTCACTTCACGATCTCTCGCAGATGCACGATCAGCCGCCTGGATTTTTATCACATCAATATCCAAGCGTTTCATGTCAGCAATGAATTCTTGTTCAGCTTTCTTGATCGCTAACAATTGATCTGGTGTTGCCGCAACGATTGCCGCTTCTAATTCTGTTTTCGTTGTATCGGGAGATAAACCCAACGCCCCGATTACCTTTTGTGCTGCAACTCCTGCTAATGGTCCCCCGAACGCCGATGCTGCCATAGGCGCAACTGTTGCAAGGGTAGACATTGCTCCACTTCCAAGTTTTTCAAAGAAATCTCCGAACCCCATAGTTCACCTCAGGTTGTCTTACGAAATTGTGAAAATGTTTTTCGCTTGAACATTGGTGTCCTCTTCTTGCGAGGAAGCACCCCAGGCTCACCTTGTGGTCCAACACCAATTCCAGCAACGGCACCACTTCCCGCTGCATTCACAGGTGCATCTTCTATGATCATATTTGATTCGGCAAGTTCCACTGGATATGGAGGGCGCATCGGTTGAGCATCGCTCAATCCTTCATAGGATGGTGTCTGAAATGCATCGCCGGTGATGCCTGCATTTTCCAGTGAACCTTGCGCGGCGCCCACCCCTAACATATCATCCAATTCCTCTGGATCAGGTTCTACCTCAGCATCATACAATTCAGGATGTAGTTTATTGTAATCACGCATCAACATACCCGCAACCGCATTGGCTTCATACTCTAGACGATCAACATGTTCTTCATGATCACCATTGCTATGCTGGAGTTCATGAACAAGTTCATGTGCAAGAGTGCGAAGAATGTCAGCCGTGTGGCGTCCTTCGATAGCAATATTGATTACTCGACTTCCTGGATGGTAGTTTCCAAACGAGGCCGTTCCAGTTTTTGAAATGAGATTGATAGGGATGTCGTGATCGATACCAAGAGCATCGCACACAAAATGCACGAAATCTTTGTAGTAGTCGTAGATGATTGGAGTGTTATTTTCAAGTAAAAATTTACGCATGATCAGAAGTCTTTATCTTTCTTAGTGCGTCTATGACCGTGGGGTCTGGAAACAATGTATTTGAATGAATCGTCTGTCCGTTGATCCCATACACATGTTCAGGCATCTTATCGAGGAATAAGAGAAACGTTTTGAGTATCGCGTAGTCCTCAGGCCTGATATGATAAAACAACAATCGTGTCGCCGCAGGAACCCCAAAAATATTATAGACGATGATCAAATGATTCAAGATCAATCGCTCTCGTAGTTCCCCATACTGTTGATAGCGCCGAAACAACCGTCTCAGATAACTGAAATGCTTTAGATCTTCTGCCAATTCACTCTTGACATATGTGGGCTTTTCATACATCTTAATGGCATATATCATCACTGTGTCAGGAGTCAAATTCAAATTGTGCATGTTATATTCTGATTACCACCCATGTTTGGGTCCATGAGCCGCATCCATCGCACCTCGTGCTTTTACATAACTATGGAACCGAGAATGATCTGAAAGATGTTTTGAAAGATCATTGGTCTTATGATTGACCTTGTGCTCGAAAGAACCTGTTTTTACGTGAAGATGAATTTCATGTCCGGTGTGTTCGGGGTGTGTATACACATGGGTGTCATGTGTTTTGTTAGTTTTCTTCCATCCATGTTGTCGTAACTGTGCATGGGGTGTGGTCCTCACCTTATCAGTTTTTTCACTCAAAAATTGCTTGAGAGTTTGCATCTTCCGTTATCCTTTCTAATTATTCAGACAGTAGATCGTCTAATTCACCTTCGCTGACAATTTCGGCGAGTGCTTCATAAGGTCCATCGGACCCAGAGTATGCGAAGTACAAAAATACTGGCGCATCGTCTTCATCAGGGAGAAGTCCGACGACCAATTCTTTATCCTCTTCAGTGAATCGATCAAATGCAGGCAGTTCATAACCCGCTTGCAACAATGCATCACCCACTCGATCAAATGTCACTGTAGGATCTGACACTGAAGATTCCACGAGGTCCGAAAGGGTATCATTGAACTCTTCGCGGACCTCAGGATCACCAAGATTGATTGCTCCTGGGGTAGCGAGCACGAGGGGGATTTGAATCTCCCCCTCGGTTGTTGTATGAACAACTTCGCTACTCATTATGCACCCATGATAGCATCGTCAGCACCAGCGTCGGCAGCGATGTTACCACTTGCCACGATTGTTTCATAGCTGATACGACCTGCTCGTCCACCCATGACCACAGTAAATGAAGCAGCGACCGAGTATGCCGTTGCTGCATTTGCAGTCACCGCAGTGGTGTTATAGGTGTTACCAACATAGTTGATCACCACATTGTCCACATTCCCGGTAGCATTGACATAATAGGTTGCGTTTGCACCCACTCCACTGCCCTGGTTTCCGAATGTGATGAACCCAACTTCCGAAGGAGTGTATCCTGCTCCCCCATCAGTAACCTGAACTTCCTTTACGAAGCCAGTTCCCTGAGTGCGAAGGACCCATCCAGCATGGGTGGTGTTCGCGCCTTCCTTGACAGTGTTCGATGCTTCTGCGGCTGATACACCGAAAACTCCCAAGGCAATACCCGTCTTGAATGCACCAACTGTAACATTATCGAATAGGACATTCCCGTTAGCGGAAACGCCCAATCCGCCGGCCACAGCGAATTTTGGTGCGCCTACATTACTATCAACGGTTGACCATAGACTCATGATTTCTCTCCTTTTTGGGATTGTTACTTTTGTTTACAATTATCAAAATGCCATCGTCTCATTGTGTTGCTTCCACCAGTTTTATTACAATGCGTACAAGTTATTTTTGTACGAGGACCACGAAGTTTTCTTAAATGTTCTTCACTAAACTTTCCTAATTTTCTCCCCCTTTTTATCAAACTAAGTTTTATTTTCGTTTCTTTTGAAACAAATTGCCCCATATGACTTATGCTAAGTTTTCTCTTTACTTCATCGGGGGTATTCATTCCTTTGTTCCAAGGAATTCTGCCGGTATTTGTAACACTCACCACTCGTGATACTGCTTCCTCTTTCCCAATTTGTCCCGAAATGGTTTCGTGGGCAATTTTATCGTATTCTGAGCCATTCATCTCCCAGAGAAAAAAATGTACTTGAGCATGTTGCTCCGTAGTCAAATTCACCAAATTATCTGGAGCATTTACTCCTTCAAGATTCCCAAACCGTTTCTTCCATTCGTGTTTAGGAATTATATGATGCCAAGCCATCAATAGTATCCCAGTTCTTTCAATTTCAAAATAGTCACCTTGGCGCTGACATGTAGTATGCCAATTCCGCCTGCGGCCTCAAACTCGTCAACATTCTTTTTGTGATCATCGATCAAGATATTCCGAACGTCACCATTCTTTGCGAACTTTTGCTTATCGCGTCTATACACTACATGAATCCGTGATACCGGAAGACTAGGAATATGGCGTCTATACCATTCCTTCTTTCCTCGTTCCACTTCATCGAAATTATGGTCCCATTGTGGAACCGCGGTCAAGATATGTGGATGATACTTCTCAATATGGGACCAATAGAGCTTCCAATCCGGCATCGGTGGGAGTGTTTCCCAAAATGCTTCATGGGCTTCTATGATTGCCCCCTGGTCCCGCGCCCCAGGCTCAGGGTCTTGCTTCCATTTATGCCCCAATAGACGTTCGGCTCCGGTGTAGAAGTCCGCAATAACCCCATCTGAATCACTGTAGATGATGGCTTTAGGGTGTCTTAGCATATTTATGCCTTTGCCTGTTTACGTCTAGGTTTATAAGGTCCTCTCTTTTTACCAGTTTGCTTCAAAGAGTGGGCTAATCTTTGTTCATCAGTCCATTTGTATTGAACTCGACCTTTCATAGTGTTAGATATTTTTTGCCTAACCTCAACAGGTCTTTGTTTTCCTATTTGGGATTCTCTTTGTTTTCTTTTCCACTCCTCCGTTCTTGGAGGCCTTTTCATCCCTTTATGCTTCACACTATTATTCACTTTCCATTGTTCCGAGTGTTTTCTTCCTCTGTTCACTTTTCCACACAATTCTTTTACAACTTCCTCATGCCCAATTATTCCAGCAAGACCTTTATATGCCAATTCATCCTGCCATCTACCATATTGTTCCCATAAAATTCTATGCGCCTCAGCATGAGCTTCGATTGTCAGCAACTTAATATTGCCAGAATCATTCGTCCCACCAGCATGACGTGGAACTATATGATGTTTATGTAACATTATGGAGTCCTTGTAAAGGTGGTCGTTAATGGGGTGACAATTGGTGAATCTTGGAACTTATCGTTCGCCCCAGGTCCCTTCACTTCTATCTTTTCAGGTTTCTTTATGTCCATAGACTTCTTCTTTTTCTCAAGAGCCGATTTGAATGCTTCTGCCACAATGGGATTATTGACAACTGTAGATTCATCTACTTTTGGTTTCTTGGGTGTAGACATTCTCTTGAGTAATTCTTTTCTTGCTTCTTCACTCTCTTTGGATCGTTCCTTCTCTAATCCCTCTTTCCAATTATCAGTAGCTTCTTTCACTGTCTTATTATCAGAAACAACTTTTCCATCCTTTTTCACAACTGCTCCAGGCTGTTGAGCCGCTTTGCGTAAGAATGCGGTGATAAAATGATGAGTGATAGAGTCGGGATCAACTTTAGATCGTTCCTTTTCTTCACTTACATGCTTATCTAGATCCTTTGGATCTGCGGTTGCAGCACCAAGACGATAGCGATTGTATTTTGGATGAACATTCTTCGGCTTGATATTGACTTTTCCATCCCCATGCACATGAATGACTTCATGTGGGCGTCCTTTATGAGGACCGATCTTCGGGACTACCGTATCTCCGACCTTGTATTCTTCATGTAATGAGGGGGATGTCCAATGCATATGGGAAGGTATTTGTTTACGATGTTTTGAGGACAACTTTTCCCAAGCAGCCGATGCTTTTTCACGATGATGTTCTTTATCTTGTTTATATTGAATCTTACCAGATCCAACCTCATGTTCGTACTTTCTGAATAGGTTGTGATGTTGAAGGTACTGACTAACAGGACTATCATCGTCGATAGACTCCTCTAACTTTGCAGCATTCAACTTTGTATAATAGTCAGGCTTCTCATTCAAATGATCTAATGCAATTTCACGAGCATCACTTTCGCGTGTTGTATGTTCCTGCTCAACCTCGATACCCTTCTTCAACTGGTCTTCGATCTTCTCAACAGAGACTCCATGCTTTTTGGCAATAGCCTCCACCGAAGGAGTGGGAACGTCAAGAGACTCTTTCATATCCTTCTTAGAAGGTTCTCCATCTTCCACATGTCTAAAGAGCTTGGCGCGGTTCTTCTTCCATTTGGCAGGATCATGCTTCTGTTTATTGGCATAGAATTCTCGCTTTGACTGTGCCTCTTCGATAGTGCCTGCCGCTTCTTCCAGCTTTCTTGCTTGTGTGGACATCAAGAGTGACCGTGCCATACCATGGCGCTTGGCTTCATCGGGATCTAGAGAAAATGAGGTATGATAATCCCGATCATCCTTACCAACCGAATGCCACTTCTTCGATGCTGTCCCATACGTGACTTTATGCCCATGCTTCTTAGCATGAGTAATGGCATCATTGAAAGACATACCTGGATCATGTGACTCTTGAATGTAGGATTTAAATGACTTAATCATGTTCCACTCCTGCCGCAGCATAGAAACGCTTCTTATCGAATCGCGGATTTGCTTTAGAGAAAATCTCTGAGTGATGGCTTGCCAATTCCTTACGCTTCTGAAGATCAGGGTGCTGCTTGATAATATCCGCCACCTGGCGAAAGTGTTTACGAGTCATAGCTTCATTCAAGACATCTTTGACGATGGAGAATGTTTTTGAGGTCTCTTCAAGATTTTCTGACCCAGGTCCCACACGCTTGACGTTATGTTCTTTACCACCAGGACCAATATCAGCAATTTTATAACCAATCTCTTTCTTTGTGGATACTTTAACAGGGGTTCCAGTCTTTTTATCACTATATCCAAGATAATTCTTGAAAGACTCTTCCTGCACCTTCTTTGCCTGTTTCGTGGCGGTGGCATACATGACTTCCTTCGCACGGCTGCCATAACGCTCCTTAAATCCCGCTTTCTTTTTCTTCATGCTCTTGACAATCTCTTCCTTCTTAGCGGTTTCTGCGGCAGTCAACGTGCGTTCATTCAACTGGGTAGACTCTTTCAGGGGAGTAAAATATTTTCTAATATGTTTGACCGCCTGATATCCACTTTCACCTCGAATGTGTTTTCTCACGGCAGCTTCATGTTGTTTAGAAATTTTGACATGTTGTAAGGATGCCTTTAATTTCTCTCCCCGTTTTTCACTTTCCATTCCCCTTGAATAATCTTTAATGTTTTTGTGTGCATCATTGAGTGAAGTATGTTTTTCTTTTCCTATTCCCCACACATGAATCCCATCATGGTGTATATGAACTCCTTCTTCCAATTGCTCAGTTTCTTCCTGCACCTTCTTCTTCTGCGCCGCTTTCCATGCGGCCCATCGTGTTCGGCGATTTTCCCATGTCTTTCTCTTCTGTTCTTCGCGCTTGGCGTCTGCTGGATTCAATGGCTTATTCGGTGCACCAGGTGAGGTGACTTCATTCAACTGTGCAATATGTTCCTTTGCTGCTTTCTCTGAAGAAAAAGATCCATAACTATGGCCGCTGTCTGCTCCAAATACATGGTGATCACCATGGACAACTTCATGATAGTATCCTGATTCTTTTTTTCTTGGATGTGGTGGATATTTCTTTTCTCGACCTTCTTCTAGTTCCACCTCTTCATGCACCTTCACCTTTGACCATTTTGACATAGGAACACCACCCGGAACATGGGGGGAATTTACATCTACCACTCTCTTCTTTGCCTCATGCTCATTACTTGCGAGCACCTCGTGCGTTTTTCCAGTGTGATCAGTAACACGATAGGTTTTCTTCTGTTCCATAAGTTCCTCCGAGAATTGTTCATCTAATTTCGTTGCCCTCATCTTGTACCAGTGATTACGGTGAATCAGTTTTGCCGTCGCCACTTGTCCCTTTGCATGTGAAGAACTGGTGGCATGAACCTGATGGGTTCTCCCCAAATGGTCAGTCACCTGATACTTTCCAGTGGTAGCGTCTTTTGCTTTCTGTACCAGATCCTCTGCCATGATTACCTCTTCCTGAATGCTTGGAATGTTTTCTTCTTGACTGGTCCTGTTGTAGCCTTTCCGCCCTGCAACACGTCCGTCTTCTCTCCTGCCCCCGTTTGCATCCCAAGAATCGGTCCACCCTCTTCACCAGTATCACGAGTGGCTTCTGTTTCCGTTACCAACGTCTTGCGAAACGTTTCAAATAGACGTTGAGGAGTCGAAGACGATCCCAACACCGGATGAAATTCACTAACACCCACGCCTTGAAACACAGGTACTTCCACGCTAGTCTGGAATCGTATAGATCCATGATCATCATCCTCCATGAATGCAGTAAATGCTTCATCTAACTTCTTTTTCGTCTCTTCCTTCGGAGCTTTGAGGGCTTTTTCCTTCTCCACCAATTTATCATGTAAGGAGAAGTGTGTGATGGACCCCTTCTTTCCAAAGCGACCGTGACCATAATACTTCAGACCCATGGCTTGGGCTTCTTGTGCAGCTTCAGACTTGCCATGCGGTGCAGTGACACTGGCCTGCTGCTTCTTGTTGCCAACAGGTTTCTTCGCCAATTGACTCACATTCGTGTAAATCCACTTCTGAGCTTCTGGATGCTTCGGGGGTTCCTGTGTAAACTTCTTGACGGTCTTGAACAAATCGAGGAGTTCTTTTCCCTTTTGCTGGTGCACTTCAGGATCTTGATTTGTTCGCAAATCTTCGTCATTGTTGAATTCGTGATAATGGTCCGTTCCAAACTCCTTAGCAAGTGCTACACGAGCATCCTGGGCGTCTCTCCACTTCTTGAGTCGTTCACCTTCAGGGACAACCCGACCCCCACGCTGACCACGTTCAATGTTTCGTTGTCGTGAGATATCATCCTTGGTGTCCACAAAGACCATCTTAGAATCATATCCCATATCACCGAGTTGCTTCTTGATCTTCAAAATCTTCTTGGTATCCAATCCTGCGGAGTTGATCACCAGGCCATTGCGTCCCTGAATGGCAAACTTATGACGCAAATCATCTGTTGACTTTGGTCGTGAATCCCCCAAATGACGAGCCACACTATCTACACCAATTTCCACCAATCCATGACCATCAAGGGCTTTCTTGAGCACAAAGTCTTTTCCAGAACCAGGACCACCTGCCAAGAACACGGCTTTGAAAATTCCGGCATCATGCACGGCTTCAATAAGCAGAACTTCTTCGTTGATCTTTCTGGTACATGAACATTGTACCGCACCATGAGTGCCATATGAGTGTCTAATTCTCTCCCATCCAGTTCCCTCACATTCAGGACACTTCGGATCAGGTTTTTTGATGGTAGAAACAGGATATTTTCCTTTCAATTCTCGTTCTTCATTGGTCGTATGCCCCATCGATTTTCTCACATCATGATACAATTCTTTTGCATGATGATCCTTCACATGTCCAGGGATACCCTTTTTGAATTCGCGGTAGTTCCCTTTGGATGCATGTTCACGCATCTTACTAGCTGACATACCCGTAGTTCCTTCAGCATCCGGGTCCCGCTCTCCAGCAGAATGTACCGTGATGGACTTGAACTTATAGCCGTGTCCTTTTTCATCAAACTTTCCATTGTGCTTATGGAGTGCATCATGGAATTCTTTTGCTCGATCACTTCCCATGACCACATGCAAGTGCGTCACCCCTTCTTTATGGGCTTTTGCAGCATGATGGAAAATTGTTGGAGACTCCTTATCGGAGCCTGTCACATTCGTGCCTGGGAAAAAACGCTTGGCGTGTTTGATCTTTGCTTCTTGAGAAAGTGGGTTCTTCTTTGCATCTTGTGAGTGTGAAAGAACGACCTCATGTGATGCCCCATGTGTCTTCGCCACTTCATGCACCTTATCAACTAACTTTGCATGACCAGTGGTTGGGGGATTCATTCTACCAAATGCGAGAACCTTATGTTTCTCTTTTCCTTCTGTGACGGTCATGAATGACTCCACAACAGTTTTAGTGAATGACTTTGGATAGGCTTTCATAGCAGCCAGTAAATCTTGAATAGCACAGTCTACTACAACCGCGGGGATTGTGTCGTCAACATCACTATTCAATAAGGCAAGCCAACGATGGTGCCCATCAGCTACAAAATGATCGTTTGAGGTCACAATTGGTTTCCTCAATTGATCACGTTCAGACCCCATGAGGGCGCGAATTTTTGTTTCGTTGAAATTTCCTTGAGAGGGATGAAGTGCTGCAACGGGGAGTTCGGTAACCTGATAATCGATCTCTCGTGTGGCAAATAACCACTCAAGAAAGTCAGGGAGATCGGCCGATCTGATTTGAGGCAAATTGGCACGATCAATGTTGAGTCCGTTTTGTGGGATATGCAGTTGTTCCATTCTTCCCTCTACAGGATGAGATTATTTATAACGAAGGGTCTTTACATAATCTGAACAGACTCCGAGTACCTGATTTTCGTCAAAAAATGACAAAACCATATCAAGAGGCATAACTGACTCAGGCATGACAATGACCGAATGCTTCCCCGCTGGATATTTCCCAGGATAGCACCAAATATCTTGCCAACTGGTAAGAGTGTAATCATCTGTCTGGTGCCAGAAATATCGCAATTCAGGTGCATAAGTGTTCAATAAGGACATTGCTTGAGTATTCTTACAATGAATCCAAAGGTGACGCATTCGCTCAGAGAGAAATGTAAACGACACAGTATATTTCCCGGCATCATGCCCTAACCACAGATCCATGCCTTGCCCGCCCCATACATCCACCTCAACATCAAACCCCTCTTCTATTGCTTGATCGATGTATGCCGGGGAGTTTTCTTTGTCCGGGTTAGGTCCTGCCAGGTTCCCACGGTGAGCAATATAGATCATAATTCTCCTTATTTTTCAACAACTTAGAGTGCATAAAACACACTCAAAACATTCAATAAAATCAATCACTTATGAAGTCTCTAAAACGGCTTTAGGGCGGTGTTAAGATGATAGGGTGATTATTTCCCTATCCTTGTCTCAAACACCACCCTAAAGCCGATTCTGACCGCTTATCCGCTTATTCTAGGGGCTTCTGACACTGCACCCAGATCCATGCGGGGTGCTCGTCCTTACAGGTTCGCGTCAAGACATGTCCAAGCCAGGTGAAGCCGCAGTCTTCCAAATCTTTCTTGAGAGCGTCCACATCTTCAACCCGCACGTCCTTATCAACAAATTCTGCTTCGGTTGAGAAGGAATCGGCAAAATAGTCCACTGACCGCGGATGGCCAGGACCAAACCCAGTCTGGAAACAGAGATACCCACCCGGCTTCAAGACCCGCAAGAATTCCTTATAGAGGTTCAACCGCACCGAACGGCTCGTGATATGCTGGTGACTGATCACCATGAATATAATATCATACCCCACAAAATCTCCAGATTGTAGGTTCTTAGGGTCCTTGGCTGCGGAAGGAATCATATCCAATGAGCGGCCGTCATTTGCCCAAAGGTTAGGCTCAGGAAGTCTTTCTGCGGCAAGATGAACTTTCGCCTTCTCGATGCATTCAGGAGCAATATCCACTCCATCAATCCGACGAAATTTCTTATTCCATCGGATAATGTTGCGAGCAGGTCCGCACCCATACTCCAAGACCACTTCATTTCCGGTGAGAGGGAGATCACGGAACAATACCGTATCATATTCCTCAAACGCTTCATGCTCATAGTACCATCCGACTACCGGATTCTTGTTTTGAAGACTCCAGGTCTTGGCGATGTTATTCCAAAAATCCGACTGTCTCTGCAAAAACTGTTCATTACTTACGCTCATATGATCCCTCCCTCTAAGTATTCATCCACCGTTCATGTTCTTCCAAATCTCGTTCCATTCTTGGCCAATCCCGTTCATGTTCTTCCTCACTTGGGAATGGATACTCCATACGTACTTCCAAGGTTTCTTTCCCATACCTCATCTGACGATAATTCATAAGAAACGCATCAAGGTGAGATTTGAGTATCAATGCATCCTCATGTGAATTCACATCAATAACCAATCGAGTCATGATGCCACCAAATACTTTTTTGTGAACCAGGGATACCAATCGATCTCCTGAATCAGTGAGCCAAACGGAATGTCTACTCTACTTATAGGACCTGTCCCATTGAGCATATGACCCCACTTCGCGCAATAGTGCGCCTGGGAGTGTTCCAAGATAGGATTACAAGACCCCATCTTTTGTTCAATCTCCTGGTGCTGATTGACATAATTCGCGTCACAGGCTTTCGATTGAATGTGGGTAGGAATATGTCGTTCTACTCCGATGGGATTATGAACGAATCCCCAATCATGACTTTCACTGATCGAAAGCCTGTTGGCATCCCACTGCTGCCAAATTCGCTTGAGCCAATCTGCATCCCCACAATAGCAACCCAAATATCGTTCATCAAACCATCCCACGCGAGCAATGACCTTCTTCTTCACGTAGAAGAATTGATCCCCCGCTGGACCCCAAATCACATCATATCGATTCTTATTATCGAGGATCAAATCTCGAAATGCTGCGGGGGCGTGTATCATCGTGTCATCTTGAACACAAATGATTTCATCATGATGTTTGAGTGCCTTGAGAAAAATGTTATTCCAGCTTCTTGCACAGTAAGAATTGGCTTCTTCATCGGAGAGGCTGTTGTAGAGAATGTTCAGCTTTCCTTGTTTCCATAGTTCATGGTTCTCTTGTGTCAATTGAACTTCTGGGTGATTGGAAAACACATTTACATCTGTCCAATGCTTGAAGGAATCAATCTGCCGATTGAGTGCCGCGGGTCTATTAAACGTCAAAATCCAACACGGTAGTCCCATAATTTAATTCTCCTCTTCCCTCCAAAATTCCACATCCACCTCTGATTCATCTTGGTGAACATAGACGATTTTATGTTTGAAATGGTTGGCATCTAAAAACTTCACTACCGATGGATAAGAGTTATCAACCCCCTCGTAGATCGGTACTTTGTATGTGCATTCCAATCTCCCCGCACGAAGGATATGAATCAACTCCCCCATACTCTTGAGAGCAATCAAATCATTTCCTTGTGCATCGATCCACATAAAATCGATGTGGGGAATTTCATGTTTCCGTATAAGAGTATCTAGACGAAGTGTTTGCACAGTAAGAGAATGAGTCATCCCCTTCTGATACTGCCAATGCTTCTGAAGCGGGGTATTCAACAACTCTGGGTGTAATGGATACAGACTATTGATCCCCCGTTCGTGCTCCATGATATGTAGAGTCTTTTCACCCTCTTCAAGATCGATGGCATATGGCCATATGGTGACTCGTGGATCATGACCAAATCGTGAGACCAACTGATTCACCAATGCTGGATCTGGTTCACATGCATACATCTTATCGGCGCCTAACAGGAGCCGAGACGTATCATCACCGTTATTTGCGCCAATCTCAACAACTATTCTCATTAGTTCCTCCAAAAACGAATGTCAGGATGTTCAACATCACTTGATAGAGTATCCTGTTGAGTGGAAAACCCATGATCATACAACCAGGTGATCAATTCATTGTATTGATCGATATCATATGAACGAATTCTTCCACGTTCAACAATCGATGCTTTATCCCCCAAACTCTCCAGGCACATCAATTCATTCCATGGTGCATCAATACGAAGATACTCTATATTTTGGATGCCATACAAAGTGAAGAATGTATCCAACCGAATCGTCCATACCATATTATATTTGACTGGAGCATACGCACTATAATACTGGGCATTGTTCAATGAACTTTTTCCATTCTCACCCTGAAACAATGGCTCTTGACTATCACCTGCATCAACGGCAAACGGAAGCAGGGTCAGCCGAGGAAATTGTCTTGAGAGAAGATACAAGGAACTAAATTTATCCTTATCAGGTTCAAATGCATACACTTGAGCATCAATATCCTGAAGAAACTTGATCGTCTCTTCTCCTGTATGGGCCCCAACTTCCACAATCGTTTTCATTTGTGATGCTCCAAGTACGTCTTCAAATCTTCAGGAGTTCCAATCCCCCACATACGCTCAATATTCTTCACTCGTACCAATTTTCCATCAGCGATAGCCTGATTGAACACTGGGCACACATAAAACTCATTGTTCGTCCGAATGTTCTTCTGGATCATTTGCTCGGCGTACTTCACATAATCAGCACCACGTTTCCAATAATAAATCCCCACGGTCGCCAAATCAGAGATCACCTTCTTTTCTGCCACTTCTGCCACAAATCCCCTCTCATCAATGCGAGCATAGGACCACTTTGGGTGAACGGACTTGAAGGTCAGAATTCCTGCATCAATTTGGTCCAACGAAAACGCATACAGACATTCGTTGGAATTCCATTCTACATACTGATCAGAATTGGCAATGACTAACGGAGCATCGTTATTGATCAACTCTTTCGCAAGAAGTGTGGTACACGCCGCACCTTCTGTGACACCATCCACTTGCACGATATCGCACCCAGGAGCAATCATGTTGAGCATATACTTCAACTGATATGTCTCATAGTGCTCTTTCTGAACGATGAAGATATAATGTGCTTCGATGTTCAAATTCTCCACCACCACCTGAATCATAGGCTTCCCATTGACTTCAATGAGAGGCTTCGGGAATGTATATCCGGCTTGTGCAAATCGGGAACCGTGTCCTGCCATTGGAATCAAGACATTCATTTTCTTATCCCTCCACGGCACCTTCGGTCCAACAATTCCATCAAGACAGGCAATCGCATCCTGGATGGTCAGAAGCGTCAGATCTTCTGGTCCTCCAATCGGAATCAAATGTGCTTTCGACGCAAGGGCAGCTTGTCTCCCCACATGCGAATCTTCGATGATCACCGTATTATCAGGTGTAGAATTCAACGCCTCCATACACTTCCAATACATATCAGGAAACGGCTTCGGACGCTTCACATCTTCATTTGAAACCATATAATCAACATACTCTATGAGCCCCATTTTCAACAAGGCAATTTTCATGGTCTCACGGATGCTATTTGACGCCACAGCAATTTTGATCCCATGTATCCTCAATTGTTCACAGAGTTCTTGGTGATGTTCGCTAACATGAAGACCGTTATAGAGATCTTTCGTATAATGCTGTTTTGCTCTCCAGATTGTGTCATATGCAGATGGGTGAAGTCCCTTTTCATCAGTGAGGAGTTTCAATTTCTTTGTGGTAGGAAGACCGTCATACGTTGAGAGGTGTTCCTCCCAAGAAATAACAAGCGTAGGATTGTAGTCAAGTAAGGCTCGATTCAATGCTTCATAATGAATCTTACGACTGTCTACCAACACACCATCTAAATCGAATATCACAAGTTTATTCATAGTTCCTCACTTCTCAAATTTCACACCAACCTCAGCCGTCTTCTGATCCAAATCTACGATCAATAGATATGTAGTATTTGCTTCCAAATATTCTGGTGAATTCAACGACACAAGAATTTTGTTTTCTGGGTGCGGAATTAAAGGCCTCGCGCCAATTGCAATCTTATTCCCCATGTATACAGACTCCTGAAAAGAAAGGAAATGACTTATTCCCTACGTCACGATGGCGCTTGTTGTGAATTACTTTTGCATTGGGATTACACACAATCTTCGCATTGGTGCGAATACGAAGGGACCATTCAACATCTTCTGGACTTCCTGGAAGCATATACTCATTCATCGGATATTTTTGTAACAATTCCCGGCGCACCAGATAATAACCACCTGAGATATACTGATATCTAGTGTGACTCCAATCGTCGTAAGGAAGTGAATAGTACCGTCCTAGTGTTGGATGATCCCAAGTGATCCAATCTGTTGCATGTCGGGAACCAGTAATCAAATATTGTGGGTTGGAGCATACATCCCATTCTTCCGTAAAATTCTTATACGCATCATACCACCCTAAATCAAAAGTGTAGTAATCGTGCGCCATGACGAGTGTATCATACGTGGCAAACTTCGCAATCAGATTCTTCTTCTTTGGAAGCCAACCATCCGTTAACACATGACGAACATTCGGGAACGTTGGAATCTCCTCCGTCCCATATGATCCTGCAATGAGAATTTCATACTCAGGAATATTCAGTGCCGAAATAGACCCCACCATCTCAGCTAACTGTGGAATGTTACTGTAGGTGCTACAGATCCCAAACGTCAATTTCATGACAAGACCCTTAGAATATCACTGACAGTGTTACCAATCAAACGGTTCCCAATAACATACTTTTGAGACATTAGTAACTCAGACTGCGGCACTCCCTTGAATGTTTTCAAAAAGGAAGCCAATTCTTCTTGTGAGGTATACGTGTGTCCGTAATCCTTCAACACTTCCGCGCCAGCAATATGTCGAGCAACCCATGGTGTCTCATTGAGCATCGCTTCTAACAACACTAACCCAAATCCCTCAGATATGGAATTGAGAATATACAAATCAGCATCCCGCAATGCGGACAACATATAGTCTCGATGCAAGAAAAGAAACGGCTTCACAAATTCGGTTTCTTGTGGCATCAACTGGTGACGATTATCGTACCCCGTCAATACAAGTGTCACATCAGTTCGTCCAAGACTATTGAAGGTCTCCACCAGTTCCCCCATTCCCTTATTCGGCCAGTATCCACCTGAAGAAAGAAACATGTATGGGGTACGGATATTAAAGATCTCCTTGAAACCATGAATGCCGATTGAATTGATCCCATTGATCCCATGACGAACGGTAACCGCTTTCCCTTCAGCATGATAGTCACGCACATGCCTCCAGTCCGCGAGAGTTGAACAGCCAACCCAGCGAGCCTTATGTAGGGCACTCACACATGTTTTAGAATGAGATGGAAGGATAATCAAATACAACACCGGTCCACCCCATTGATCGGCACGGTCGAGCACAAAATTCTGCAATGGAACATCCCCACCATGCACTACAATCAAATCCCACGGCTTGAACAGGATCTTTGGATCATTGGTGACTTGAACTCCATTCAAATCCCCCTGGTGTTCTCCCGCGAACACCGTGACCTCATGTCCACGGGCCAGTGTTTCTTCCGCCATATCACGGACATAATTTTCAGATCCACCAGGATACGGAGCATAACGATGAACTACATACAGAATTTTTCTTCGCTGGTTAGATACTACAAAAGGTTTTTGTTGGGGCTGGCCAGTGGGTTGTTTTGACTCAGGAAATTCTGCGATACTCATACTCGATACTTCCTTTCTACCATAGCTCTCACTTCAGGCACACGGTCCCATTGGTGAACAATCGCATACGGCTCATTTCGAGGATTCATCACCAAATCATGCTTCGTACTATATGCAGGCCTGCATAATCCAATGTGTGGTTGATACATTGCACGTTTTGTGGGGTCCATTGTCGTACCCAACTGTGCGGCCCAGGTAGACGAATGATTTGCGAAAAACGTACACTCCTGGTAAACGGGTGTATCTAATAGAATGTTGTATGCAGCTTGATCAGGTCCTCCACCGCCGGGAACAAATTGCGGGGCCCCGCCACACATCAATGCTATCGTCTTACACATTCCTAGATATGTCTTTGCTTCACCAGCAGTAACTCCAGCATTATAGATCATGTTTCTGAGGTGAGTTTTGTGAATGTGCGGACCAAATGATTGGAGAAGATTGTTGTTCCCCCATGGCTCTTGTTCATATGTCAGTTCTTCGCACGATGCTAAAATATGTTTACCGGACTGCTCCAAGTAATATTCAAGGTGAGCACTAGGGTTATGTTGAAAAATGACATCCTTCACGTCTGTGGCGAGGATATATCTCACATCATTCATATGAGATAACAACATGTAATAGTGCATGAAACGTTCAACAACGATGGAGAAGGGATTCTTTTTGTAGACGAGATTGCCGACTGGATCTTGCTCAAATGCAAGAACGGTGTATTTACGGGAAACCAACTCCCGCACTGTTGCAACATCCATGTTGTATGCGAGGACTACTTTATACCCAGAGAATCCTGAACGGTCGAGGGAATTGACCCAAGGAGCAATCTGATCAAAATTGTATCCTGTGACGGCTCCTACGATGAGGTCCCTCTGTGTTGATCTTTCCATAATTTCCACTTTTTCTTAGCAGCAAGACTAATCTTCTGCTTAGTTTCTAATGATAATGTTCTTCCTACTCCACTTATAGCAATTTTCTTTTTAGTTTCTTCGGTATGTTTTCTCCCAAGATTATATTTATTTCCAAATGCATGTGCGGTACACTTCTGTATATGCTCTTTGGTTAGTTTGCGCCCCTTCGTATGTTGATTACCCTTCAACATAATGCTTCTAGCTAACTTTGCTTCATGTGACCAAGGTTTACGAGGATGAATTTTCCAGTATAATACCGATTTCTTTTGATTTTCGCGTGAAATTTCTCTCAACACTTCTTCTTTTCCAATTCGCCCCGATAAAAATTGATAGGCTAACTTGTCACCTAATTTTGGAACCCCATCTACAGGATCATCATAATATCGTTTATGAACCTCAATATGCTGTTCAAGGGTCAACCAAACATAGTTATCCTTGTCATTGAATCCTCTCAAATTCCCAAAACGCACCTTCCATTCATGACGAGGAATAATATGATGTTTATGGGTGATCACTTACTCCAATCCTTTGCTACGGTAAAGTTCGCATGACTGAACTCCATTCGATCAACCAACTTCACAGCATTGCCAATGTGATCAATGGCCACAAATCCTTCCGGTCGGGTAACTCGGTATCCATCACTTGTCTTCAGAAAGGTATGTGTGGATTGCACTTGGGAGAGCTTATGTAAGACAAATAGTTTAGCAGAAACCAATGCATTTTGCAAGTCAAAAATTCGCTTGAGGTCCGAATTATGCGCCCGGAAGAATCCTACCACAAGAGTCTTTTCCTGTAATCTCTTTCGCTGAGTTTCAGGCTTCTTTGCTTCGCGTACTGCGGTAGACATCTTATCATCTAACCAACGAATAAACGCATTGGTATGAGCCGATGTATCCTTAATACCCTCTCCAGACCTTACCGCTCGATTGTTGAAGGTCTTCACATACAACCGATATGTATCATTCAACGCAATCTGGTTGAGTGCTTTGGAATTCACCCCACCCAATATATGCCCCACTGTAGTCATTATGGCATTGAATTGTGCCGTTTCTTCTGCGGTGAATGACGCGGTACCTGATTCATCCACAAAACTAGCATCGCGGAACCACACATCTTTTACATGATGCAGGTATCCCAAATCAACATTGAATGAGGCTTTCATCTGAGAAAGACTTTTGCCGGTGTATTCTGTATGGAACACAATCCCCAACTGTGCTTTCAGCAGTCTATCAGCAAGAGGAGTATCACGAGGAATGGCATAGGTGATCGTATTTGGAGTGAAGGTGACATACTTCGCACCCTCAATCTCTTTCACTTCCACTGAGGATTTTGTAAACAACATGTCACCTTGCAGTACCCCTTTGATCCCAAGCTTCGGGAGATAACGCAAGCAGAGAATCAACTTCTCTTGGAGTCCAGGAGATTCATGGTTCGATAAGATATCTTTCTCAGTATAATTCATTTTCGCATTCTTTGCGAATACACTCTTCGTGCCCACAAAGAATTTCCCATTCTCAGGATTGATCCCACAGATTACCGCAGGAGCCCCATCCCATTTTGTGGTGATGTTAACTGGGTACTTTGAGTGTCCAGAGAACATATCACGTAGCGATAACAAGAAATGGATAGCATCACGGGCACCAGAAACTCCCTGATTCAACACCAAATCCTCAATGTGTTCTAGGTGGACATTTTTGTCTGTTGTGGATTCTGTGAGAAAACTTGTGAATGATAGCATGGTTACACAAAGCAACTTATGTTTAATTTTTTCTTGTTGATAACAGGTGTCTTCCCAACAATCGGAGCAATGTTATAGGGAGATGGATGAATCATACGAAATTGTAATTCAAAAGTGAACTGGTATTTTCCACTTCCCTTATATTGAACACGAGCCCTTGCGGTTGCTCTCGCTGAAGAACCAAATGAGGGGACAGGCTGCCTTCCAGCAACTCGTTTCAATCCACTATTCAAACTGAAAGGATCTTTGGGTCCAAAAGTGTAAAATCCATGTGTACCAATGTTCACATAGAATGTGTCTTTTGTGTTGTAATATTTCTCGATCTTCGTTGCAGGAACTTCTGTGATAACATCAGGGAATGTCTTCAAATCCCGCTCATATCTCTGCTTGTCCGTTAATTTTCCTGCGGTAGCTTCCCACAATTGATCCGGCTCTCGTTTATATGGAAGTTCACTCCACTTCTTCGCAAGAGTTTCAAACAACCCGATTTCCTTAGCTATACCCACCAAGAATAATTTCTCACGCTCATCTGGCTTGATCGTCCCGAATCCCCAAGGGGTTTTCTTGTTTTTAGTGTCGTATTTCAACACAAGAGAACCTGCGGAAGCAGCCATCAATTTCAACTCACAACCACTCTTTTTCCCCTTATATTGGAGAACAAGGTCAGGCTGATCGTGTCCAGCACCAGCAGGAACAAAGTTCTTGGGTACAAGATTCATGGGCTTCAAAATTGAAGCTGCATTCTTTTCGTATTCAAATCCCTGTTGTGCTGCCATACTACACCCTCCTGAAAGACTATTTAGTGTTAGAGATAGTGTAGGTATGTAGAAAGAATGTACTTCGGTCCCCCGATTACCTTTTCTCCCCAATGGGGATACATCCATAACGGAGGAAATACTAACACACTTCCAGGTTTAGGGGTCACAGTGTAAAATGGGGCATCATTGGGGGCATAGGCAAACACCGTCTTTCCTCCCTCTGGGACTGAATTCAAATAGAAGAGGAATGAAAGAAATCTCCGAGCCGATGCATGACTTCCCACATCGGTATGAAATGCAAATTCATCCCTTCCATTTGGGAGGTAGCGTTTCAGGCGAAATTGTTCATACCCAAATGTCCGCGGCCACTGGGAATCAAGTAAGATACCGTGGGTATCCATATACACTCGTACCAAGTTCTGTACCACATTTGTGAGCACTTCTTGCTCTTGGGCCCAATGTGTGTGCTTTGAGACATTCACTTCCTTAAAATGTCTATTCTGCCAATCAGTGTGTTCCTGCTCATGCGCTTCGTTCTTTTCAAATTTTGTGATCAACTGGTCACAGATTGAAACAGGTAACACACCATCGAATACCGAAATATAATCCTTCATAGCGCACCTCTAAAATTTAAACTTCTGAACTTGTTTCGTCGTCAATTTTCTCTCAAATGGCTTTTTCGCGGGTTCCGGTTGGGTTGCATCTGGCACTTGTCCTGAGTCTTGGAGCGTCTGTGCATTCTGAGAGACATTATACAGACGCATCTTTGTCATGTCAACCCCTACCACAAATCGCTTATTGACTGTTTTCCCCATGTATCGATTCTTCAACTGCTTGAACATATACTGGTTCAACTTCTCCAATTCTTCTGTCATAACAACCGCAACAAAGAAGTCCGCGGTTGCAGGTAACCCAAATGACTCCGATGTATCAGTCAATTCCAAATCACTATTATCAAAACCCCCTCTAGTTGTCTGTGTGGCTGAAACAAGAGGAACTTCATACTCCACGGCAAGTCCACGCAACTCTTCTGCCACAGATTTCACATAAGTGTAACTATTCACACTGTTTCCCATCTTAATACGAGAAGACAAACAGAGATTCAAGTAATCCACGAAAATAATGTCTGGCTTGAAAGACTTTTTCAGAGCAAGTTCAGTGAGGAGGGATCGAAAGTGCATCACCGATGCTCCAGCCGTCGGATATTCCTTGATAATCAACTTCCCATGTGTCTTTGAACGAAGATACGCAAATTTCTTATCAAACTCCTGTTTCCCAAGCTTCTGAAGATCATCAAACGGCACATTCAATAAGTTCACATCGATACGTTCAGCAATACGTTCCTCTGCCATTTCAAGTGTAATATAGAGGACATGCTTCCCCTGTGACAACGCATTTGCTGCCAAGTGACACATCACAAGAGATTTTCCAACGTTTGTACCAGCGAGGATGATATTCAGCGTCTTTGTTGAGAATCCCCCATTCGTGATCTTATTCAAAAAATCAATATCAAACGAAATCTTCTTTTCCTTCTGGTGGTAGTAGTCATATCGTCTCTCTGCATCAGAGAGATAATCATGACCGACATGTGGATCAAAGGAAACGGCGAGGGCTTGTGTGAGGAGATCAGGAATGGCTTCTTTAGGTTTTTTACGATCTTTATTCGTATCATCCATCAACTGCACAGCTTCAAGGACTGCGTTATACAACGCTGAATCTTTACAGAACTTTTCTGTTTGATTGGTAAGCCACGCAATATCGGACGGCTCCTTACGATCAGCATGAATGGTCTTCAACAAGTCCACAGCATCGCGCACTTGCTCCTCTTTCAACGAAGGAGCTTCTGTCAGATCAATAACCAGAGCTTCATAGGTGGGGGTATTCTTATACTTCTCTATAAAAGAAGCAATCTGTGTGAATAGTGTTCGTTCAGCAGACTCCTTGAAGTATTCAACCTTGAGGAAGGGAATCACTTTCCTCATGTATGGTTCGCTGTAAATTAGATTCTTCAGAATCGAGGTCTCTAGCCGTTGCATACTCACCTTTATCAGATAATAAGATTGCCGTTAAGATATCCCCAATATACTGCTTGAACTCATTGGCCTTCAAGTGCAATTCCACATCAACATGAAGTGGGCAATCAAAAATCGCATAATCGAATGAAAGGATATTGCGATCCTTCTCAGGATATATTTTCACTTGTCCATAATAGTATATCACATCTTCATATGGGCCGTCAAGGATCTTGACCCCCGCAAGATCGGGGGCCAGATCGACCAATTGATAATGGATACCCTCTTGTGGAAGAGGTTTAGTTGTTGTCTTTGAGAATATCCCCATAAGCCAATTGATAACGCTTCTTAATAAATTCATTGAATTCTCCATCTGCCAAAATGTCCTTCCAGAATCCTGCCGTCTTTGTATCCGATTCTCTCACTCGTGTGGTGGCACCCTTCTTCAGATACCAACCTGGCGCAGGCTTCGTCACATGCCCACTCTCCAATGCAATCTCCAACAATCCAGAATACTTCTCAATTCCACCATCAAACATGACAGTCAACGCAAGCTTTGATTTCTCTTTGACATACCGTGACTTCTCAATATTCAAAACGAAGTTGAATCCTGCCACTTCACCGTCAACCTTTTCTTGTTGCCTTCCGATGATCCAAATATCATCTGCGGCAAAGTAGCTTCCCGTTCCACCACCCACAATATCCTTCGGGTACATACCAATTTCCTTGTAGGTGTGATTCACCACCACCAACGGAATATCCTTCAACTTCAAATGAGGAGTCACCATACGGAACAAAGACTTGAAGGCCTTCGCTCGTGTCATATCTGCCACTTGCTTCCCTTCAATGGCATCCTCAATTTCCTTCGCAGATGCCAACTGTCCAAGCGAGTCTACAAATATCAACACATGATCCGTCCGCTTGAATTCCCTCAATTGAGTCATGATATCATGCTTCAATTGTTCCACATCAACGAGCGGACAATGGAGCACCCGGCTCATGTCGATATTGAATGCTTTGAAGTAATGCTTCGGGGAACCGAATTCCGAATCATAGAACAACACCACTCCATCCTCATACTTCTTCAAGAATGATCTGACCATGAACAATGCAATCATAGACTTGAAGTGCTTCGATGGTCCAGCGATCATTGTCACACCAGAAGTCAATCCACCATTCAAATCAGCAGATAACGCAATGTTGAGAATTGGCACTTCAGTGGGAATCACTTGCCCGTCACTGAATACAGTGGATTCATCCAAAATATCCGCGGTCTCAATCGTTGAATTCTTCTTCATTCGCTCAAGTAACGACATAATGTTCTCCCTTAGAATTGGCTGAGTGTTGCAACAACTGCACTGAAAATCAAATCCTTGGCTCGCTGTTCTGGTGGAAGTTCATTGTATGGGCGAAAGCAAGGGTGCGTCTTCTCTGTCTCACTCTTCACTTCTCCATACTTCCATCCCTGTTCGGCTTTCTTTTTGAGCCAGTTCTCATGGGAGGCTTTTGGAGATGCATCAGGATTCTTGAGATGGAATTCTACCCCATGCACAATCAAATCACGATGCTCTTGGCTCATTAAGCGCCAGGGCAACTGGCTATAATCACCAAGCGAATGACAATACGCTCGATTCGCTTCATGTGCGGCTTCGGCAATCTGCTCGTTCGTTAACTTCATCACATTATCCTTTCGTTACAATAGCTGGATGTAAAGACGTTCCTAATTTTCCTTGACATCCCTTTGTAGGACATAACCATTTAGTCCCATCCCATTCCTTCACAAATACCATTTCCCCCGATGGATACTGTTCACCACAACGGGTACAAAATACATTCTCAATCACACTCAATTCTCGATTAGCCCACAATTCTTCTTTAGTCATTGAGCACCCCCTGTTTTCGAGAATACTCCAAATACTTTTCAACCTTCTGACGTTTCAGGCTCATCAACCTCACACATTCACCTTCATTGTCAAGAATATCTGATGGAATGATCCCCTCTTCCTTACACATATCCACCAAACACGCTAAATCAATCAATTCCGTAACAACCCGGTTTCCCGCCGTTTCATCATCTTGTGTAGGGTACTTATTGTTGGGTCCAAAACGCAACTGCTTCGCAATTGCTTGACTCACCTCACAAGCTTCTTCACCCAACTGAATCAATAACAAATCTTGTCGTGTCATGCGAAAAAATCCTCCAAGGTTGACTGCTTTTCTGTGTGCCATCCGATACTATCTAGGACGATCTTGAGAGGATCAAGAAACGCCTTATCAAATTGCACACGATAATCAACAATCGTATCCAATTTCAATTCCTTCGGAATACGGGTCATGAATGCGATTACCGGAATACCTAACACATTCGGTTGCTTCAATGCGATGAATTTGATCTTGTCACCACTACGAATCAATTCATACTCAGCATCCAATTTGTTCTTCTTGAGGAAATGGTTATACATCAACGCAGCCTTCACATGCATGGGTGCACCCTTTATGTAGACACTTTCATGGTGAGCCCAACCACCTCGACTCTCCGACTCCAATCCATTCACCGTCCGCGGTGACGCAATTTCACTTAACGGAAGGGTAGAGAATTCCTTTCGGAACGTCTCAATAAATGTAATCACATCATCCTCTGTTCCACTCACAATCAACTTAAGGGCTTCCTTAATCTTCTTCCGACATGATGATGGAGTAGAGGACTTGATAGCTTCAAGTCCCTGGATCTTCAACTCAGGCTCTTTATATCGAACCCCTTCTTGATCCCACACATTCAAGATGTAGCGTTTCTTGGCAGTCCAAATTGCGGTATCCACCAAACTCTCACGCTTCATCTTCATCTTCTGGGCATATGCATGGACATAGGTCGCCAACTCTTTGTAGGATGCATCGATGAATTCTTGAAGCTTATTACACGCCTTATCCATCCATTCAATGATATCCTTTGATTGCTGACTCTTACAGCACCGGTTGACCAACGGACCCAAACTCAAATAGATGGAATCGGTATCCGATGCAAGCACATAATCTGAACCTTTCGTTCCCAACATCTTGTTCATGTGCCCATTCAATCGATCCTCAATCCACCGAATACTCAATTGACCTGCCAATGTAACAGCTTCCGCAATACGCACATCAAAGAATCGGAAGTGTTCATTCCCCATAGCGCCATACGCTGAATTCAATCCAACTTTGATTGCCATCTGAAGATTCTTATATCGAGAAATCAAATTCTCCAACTCCTTCTTGCGGGTTGGATCGGTACAGATTTCCTTTTCCTTCTGCGCTTCGATTTGTTTTGTCTTATAGATCACACGACGATCATACATTTTCTGCATGATTTCTGCCAGGAATCCTTGACGGGTCGTGCGAAACAACTGTCCATTCGGAGTAATTGTATATCCATCAAGTGAATCGAGGTTAATTTGTTGATTCAGCAATGTTGAAACCGTAATCGGCTGTCTCAACAATTCCTTCATTTCATCTGTATACTCTTGAGGTTCAATGATCATCTCAGGAGACAGATTATATTGCATGATCAAGTGAGGATACAGACTGTTCAAGTCAAATGATGCGACCCACTGGTGTCGACCAAGTTGAGGGTCTTTGACATACGCCCCTTCATACGCTTGTAATTTCTTATGTTCCCGCTTCGGTGGAAGCACAATATTCTTCTGCAAGAGTGCATTGTAACAAATCGTATCCCACATGCGAACCTGTGAGAACACATCTTCATAGTTCGTCTTGTTATCGTAAGCCAATGTGAGCGCCATGTCAATCAAACGACCTTTGGCATTCAATCGCTCAACCAATTCAACGTCTTTGACGTTATACTCAATAAACTTCTGGTGATCTTGTTCATAGAGGTGATGGAGACTGTCATACTCAGAATAATCTAACTTCCGTTCCTTCAATTCCACATGAGCAATGTAGTCCAGCTTATAGGATTCTTGAGCATAGTTCGGAGCATATTTACGGAAGAGTTGCATATAATCGAGGGTGGAGACACCAAGCAACTGAAACACTCGTTGTGGTTTGTTATAGAAGGTTTCTTCTCTCAATGAGATACGACCCCACGGCGACAACCACTTCGCTTTTTCTTCACCAAAGTATGAGAGATTACAGAGACGACCCACAAGGTAGGGAATGTCGAATGTCTTGACGTTCCAACCCGTCACCACATCAGGGTATTCCTCCATCCACATATGGAGGAATTTTTCGAGAAGGTCCACTTCATCACTACACAAATGATAACGGATATCTCCGCGGTGTGGAGTGTATGCGCCACATCCAAACACATGGTAGTATGGACTGTTGGAAAATTTGATCGTGATTGCGGTCACAGGATTTTGACACTGTTCAACACTGGGCATTCCACTTTCAGAACCGACTTCGATATCCAAGTAGGCGACCACAACATCATCCATCGACCACTCAATATGTTCTTCTGAGTGTTGATCAGCAATGAAGGAATACTCGAAACGAGAATTTCCATAGATCGTGAATCCCTCGACCTTATCGTATCGCTTCAAATATTCTTTCGCCTCATTGATTGAAACAAATTGCACTTCATCAACGAGGTTACCATGTAAGTCACGCCATTTTGAGGGGGAGTTTTCTTGATTGGAAGGGACGAACAGGGTCGGCGAGTACTCTTGTTTGAGGCGTACCCGCCGACCATTATCAACACCACGATAATAAATGTAATTACCCTGACATGCGACATGTGTATAAAACTTCATACATTCCACCTCATAATAAAGTAAGAAGATTATATCACAGTCGCATAGGAAATGCAAGCACTATTGTAGAGGATTTCCAGGAAGCACTATCCCACTACCGAAATTGGTATTGTAGTTGTTCAACACTTCTGTGGTAGGTGTCAAGACCGTCAATACATCCGTCACAGAAAATGTGATGCCCGTCTTCCACTCTTCCGCATACTGCATAAATGGCGCGAATGCCATTCCGACCTTTCCTTGTGCCTGGTCAGCTTCACTCCGTGGCACGAATATCAACGAGACAGGCTTTTCTACCACAACCTTCCCATTTGCCTTATCAGTATCAATCAAATCACCAACAATCTGCAATCCATTATTGAACACAATCAACTTCACGCTCATAGGGCAACCTCCATTATGATTTAGGTTTAGGAACATATTTAGAAAAATCCGCAGGCTTCCAATCAGCCGGCTTCAAAATTTTTCCATCGGGACGGCGAAGCAACTTTCCAGTTGAAGGATCTTTTTGTAGCTTTGCGCGATTTGCTCGTGTTAACGCATTCCAGGCACCCTCAATATCATAACCTTTTGAGATCATGTACCCAAGAGTCACCCAAATCAAATCCACTGCTTCATTGACAATGTGGGTGTCATTACCTGACGTAATGGCTTCAGACAACTCCTTGTATTCCTCTGTGATAAATTTTGCGTATAGGGCGGGAACATCAGCACTAGTAGGTTCTACTGCGATTTTAGAAGACACTGAAGGATATTCCACATATGCCATATGCTCAGACATCATCATAAAATCAGCGACAACATATTCATCAATCATCACACCCCTCCATTATGTAGTTATTGATTCAATCCAGGACTATACACTAACTTCCCATTCACACGGCTCGCAGTCAAACACTGCTTCTTCACATTATCTTTCACAAAGGACACATGGACCCAACCAGAATTCGGTTGACCTGGAACATAGAATTCAAGAATGATCTGGTGATACTCTGGTAGATTATCTCGACACCAAGCAGCCACTTCATAATTTGATACACCATCAATCTCAAAGTCTGCGGCTTGACCCAAACAATGCTTACTAAGTCTATCTATTGTTGTGGTCATGGGATTGATTGCCATGTTCAATGCCATAGATCGATAGCCAGAATTGATACGCACAGGCTTACCGAAATGAACACGTACAGGTTCCAGAACCTTCTCACAAAGGAGTTTCATGTTCCGTAGATGTGTGTCATCAGGAGTGTTATCAATACCCAACCGAGTCGCAACGTCTGAACGTGTAAATTCGGCAAGTGTGAAGTGTTCTGAAAGTTTCATAGTTAGGTCCATAGGTGATTGCGGTATTTTATGAGAAGTTGTAGCATCTCGGTGTCTTCTTGGAAATATTTATCCTCTAACTCATGAGCAAAATTATAGCACGATTTTGTGAATGGGTCAAGTTCTGGTAGTGTGCCATTATGATCCTTGGCATACTTTATCATGGCACTAAAGTCTACATCAGGCACCATGTCCCAAGGATCAATTCGGCATGGACGATCATGTTTCCAGAATTTGTAGAGATCAAAAATTACCTGGGCTGAAGCTGATTGTGAAGGATGTTCATCTCCTAAGCCTATTTCCCATCGAAGACGATGGAGTCCTTGAAGTGCATTACGGTAGGATGGAAGGAACCAGTGTAAAATAGGAATGTTGTGAAGTGTATCAAGAACCTTTTGGACTGGAGTATTGAAATGATCACCGTTCAATGCTGCACATTCAATTTCAACATAGTCTACCAGGAGTTGAAAATTGGCATACAACATACGATGATCGATATCATGGTACGAACCTATGCCAAATTCAGGATCAGTGATGATTACTTTGTGGGAAGGATGAACCCAACGATTATGAATATACATCAAGGCATCTTTAAAAATAGACATTATTCACCATTGTAGCGGGGATTAGGGTATGCTAGGAAGCATCTGCCCTCCGCTTCACTTCGTTCCGCTTCGGGCAGGTATTATTTGGAGTTCTAAGGTAAGTATCAAGAAATCTAAGGTAACTCAAGAGGTTACTTGGGTTTCAGAAGGTCTCTTAAGATATTTAGCCTACATTTTCCTCAATTCAGCTTCATTAGAAAAATTTCATCAAAAATTAATGTAATTTTAATGTATACCGGGGCATTTATTGAGGTTTCTTGCCAATGGTATACTTTGCTACCAGTTTCCAGTCCGGTTTTTCCTTATATGTCAAGATTTTGACATAGTGAAGGGGCGCTGTGGTAGTAATAATCTCAGGATTGACAATCTTCAGCAATCCCCATTCCTCTAATAATTTAGCAATCGTGTTTCGCCGGGCTACATCGGAGTCCGTAAACGATGAAGGCTTCCCATCCAGTTCAAAGAGTTCCTTGAAATGACAGAGATAGTACTTCCCCCGTTTGTGGAGAATGTGACAGGATTGGTAGAGGATCTTGTCATTTTGTGACGCAATCCCAATGCGGCTCAGGGTTTCGCGGATTTTATGGAAATCGTCGGGTTGTTGTAGAGCAATCTCGACAAAGGAGTGTAAATCAATCATAGTAGACCTCATAAGTGAAACATTATGTTCACTTATTTAGTCTTTTTAGATTTTACACGACCTCCGATATCGGTTCGTTCCTTGATTAGATCAAGTTGTTCTGGAGTGATGGTGTTGAGGATTTCTATTGCCCGCTTATCTGAACACTCAAAGAGGGTCTTGATTGCTTTCAATTCCTCATTGGTTTCAGGTTTCCCCCACTTATGGAACGGGCGCTTGCGACTACGGACGGTATGTAGGAGGTAGTGGAATTGGAGTTTCTTGTCCAAGTGGTAGCGTTGATTCATTTCATTGGCAGGCATGATGCAGTCCAATTCATAGGACAAAGCTTTGTTCACAATGAACGGAAGATACTCTTTCTCCGACTGTGGATCAGTCATGAGATCTTGCTTGCCTGATTGGATCTGTTTGACAAAATCAAAGGGGTTCATATAAAATAATCTAGAATAGATAATGTTGGTTGCTGTTTTTTGGGACTATAATTATTCACACTTTGCCTTAAACTCTCATGGTAGGGGAGGGTAAGCAATGTTCCATGATGCTTTATGTATTTGAATGGTATGTTTGGATCATTCAGTTGGCTACCCACTCCTAGTAGATATTTCACTTTCTTCATCATAACAACATCAACAGAATTTTTCATCAGTATCTCTATTACCCTATCTCCTATTCTTTTTGATTCATTTAATTTATCTTCTATTGAATCAATCCACTCTTTCATGTTTTCAGGTGAAAGATGATAAAACTCAGTCAGTTCAAATCTATCATGATAATTAACTCCAAATGCTACAACCCAATGTTGAGTTCTCCATCTAATAATATGGTTATGATTTACTGCTCTAGCTGTTGATATGTTTTTCCCTCTCTTGAATGAGGTTTTTAATTCATATTTGTTATCGTTTTCATCTACCGCATCAGAGTGTCCACTTCTCCCAAGACCACTTTCTCGTAATCTTAAGATTTCACGCATTTTTATTTCGCGTAAATCATCTTGAGGCATCTTCGATGATGGCGTCATTACACAAACTCACATTGCAACATCAGTTCAGTCAAACATGCCATCACATTGATTTCAGCATCCGCCACAAACGCTTGCTTATACTGATAGTCTGCCAGCAAGAGAACCATCTGTGGAATGGATTCTTTCTTGAGGATCGTATACATGTTGTCATAGAGCTTACGATAGAGGGCAGCCGGCTCAATATCACGTCCTGCAACCCACTTCCGCAACGCACCAAAATCCTTCTCTTTCAGAAGCTTGACGACCTCGTTGATTTCCATGTCACCGATATGGGTAAGGATACCAACATCAATCTTTCCGAACTGAGCATACCGCTGCAATTCATTGATCACACGGCGGAAATCAGGGAAGAACTTTTTGATCAATTCAGCGACGACCTTTTGATCAAACTCAACCTTTTCTTGAGTCAGGATGTTCTTGATCCTATTGAAGAAGAGTTCTGCCATCTTCTGCTTCTCATTCGCTTTCAATGTGAAGTCTACGACGGCACAACGAGAGTGTAGGGGATCGATGATCCGGCTCTTGAAGTTACAGGTAAAGATGAATCCACAGTTCCCTGCAAATTCCTCCATTGCGTTACGCAACGCTGGCTGAGTGGAATTGGGATTCAAATAGTCTGCTTCATCAATAATGATGATCTTTCGACCCCCCGTAAGGGACATGGATGAGGCGTAGTTTTTGATTTTTGTGCGAAAAGTATCAATTCCTGATTCATCCGACCCGTTGATCACCAGGTAGTCACATCCGATTTCATTGCACATAGCTTTGGCAATGGTCGTTTTACCGACACCGGCACCACCAGTCAACAAGAGATTTGGAATAGTTTTCAAACGAACGTACTCAGCGAATGGATGCTTGAGACGTTCAGGGAGGATACAGTCCTCAACTGTTTTCGGTCGATACTTTTCTGTCCACAAAATATGCTGCGTACTCATAACACCTCACCCATGTCAAAAAGGTTACGCTTTCTTAGCTTCCAGCGCCACCCAATATTGAAGCTTTCTTTCTGCATGTTCAAAGAGAGAAATTCCCTTCGCGGAAATTGTCACTTTGTATGGACCCGGCAACATCTTCCAGTTTTCGGTCTTGTAGACAAAGGATACTGGATCACCGGAATAGTTATCGATTTCGAGGTTGTTGGTGTGAGCGGAATCGTCAGCACTATCGGATGCTCCGATGAACAACTTTCCATCTTTTCCAGTGACCGCGATATTTGGGCTTGCCAAAACGGAAGCCGCTTTAAGCACCCAATTGAAATCATCTTCGGAGAGAAGGAAGGACACAAGAGAGTTATCGTTCTTTGGAAGAGAGAGTTCTTTCCCTTCCGGTGGGGTCTTGATCATTTCTTCGTTGCAGCATCGATAGGTAATTTTGCTGCGGTTGTTGTATCCCTGAATGATCAGATTGTTGCCATCCAAGTAGAGTTCCGGTGGAGTCTTATGGATAGAGAGAATGGAAAGAAGTTGGTTCAATTCGTAAATCCCAAACGTAGCGGGGATTTCTTCATCAATCGTTGCCTCGGCAACAACTTGCTTTCCTGGGTTGATTGTGCGAAGAATATTTCCCTTCCTGAACATAATACCTGTGTTCAATGAAGAGAAGTTCTTGAGAATTTCGAGTGTGTGTTCCGAAAGCTGCATGAGTCACCTCACAAGTTAATAATAATGAATAGTATACACTACTTCGCTGCAATTGTCAAGTCATGCATCATGGTATGTACCATTGTCTTCAAATCGGTAAGTGTACCTCCATTGGTAATGATATAGTCCATCTCTTGACCAATCCAGTCCCATTCAGACAAGTGAATGCCTGATTCTTTCATAGCTAATTCGGCACAGGGGTCACCTTGATTTGCATCTAATGCACATTGATACCAATCTGGTTCCGGTCCTCGTTTCACCCGAACAATGATACCTCCGTTCTTACGAACAAGTTCAACTTCATTCTTGAAGCGAACATCGGTAATCACAACATCTTTTCCTTGGGCCCGTTTGAGTAAGGAGACAACCCAAATATCTTTATGGAACACGTCTCTTCCCGCTTCTGTTCCCATCAATTGAAGCGCAAGACGAGGTGTAAAGGGATACCCAAATTTCTCTGACCAGAAAGGATCAGGGATTTCCCTCCATTCGCGGGATTCTTTTGTTGCCCCTTCTAACATCTGCCGGTCCCACCCAAAGATTGCCGCGACAGCATCTTTGAGTGGGTTAGCAAATGCATCTCGCACGAATCTATAATTATCACGAAGTATGTCACCGACGGTACCTTTCCCACTGCCGATGAACCCACATATTCCGATTAACATTAGAGCCTCCCTGTCAACTCTGCAATCTTCGGCATGTTTCCTGTGAAAGCGTAGGTGCCAACATGTTGGGTTTGAATCCACGGACACAACCACACTTTTCCACCAATCGCCCTCCACCACTGACAGAACATGTAGTCTTCTGAGAGGTATCGTTCACTCTGAGGATCGATCACGGTGTCGAAGTAGGCATGGATGTACCGAGTACCATCAAAGTTTTTCTGTCCAACATGATCAGGCTTGTATTTCTTCTGTGGATACGCGGCCGCCCACTTCTCAAACACTTCACGTTTGATCATCATGTATCCGGTACCGATTTCCATAACTTCCAATGGCTCAGAGACTTGGAAAGTTTGGGTGCCCTTCACGACATTGAACACATAATCCCCGACCAAGTTTTCAAGTTCTTTAGGATCAAGATTCGGATGGTTGCGAGCCGCTGTTGCGATATTATGCCAATTGATAGCTTTCTTAGGATAAGGGGCCCCAATAACATCCTTATCCAAAGCAAGCATGGCAATGATGTCTTGTGGATTGTAGTGAATGTCGGAGTCTAGAAACAGGAGATGGGTGAAATCTGATCGAAGGAATTCATCAACGAGGTAGTTACGGGCTCTAGTAATGAGTGATTCGTTGAAGATAAAAGAGAAACGGGATTGAATACCATAGTGTTGAAAAGCCGTCTGAAGATCAAGACTGCTTTTCATATACATACCATGGCACTGCCCTCCATACATCGGAGTGGCAATGAACACTTTGTATTGTCGTAGCACATTCAAGTCAATTTGTATTTCCATAGAAACCCTCCATAAAATGTATTACCTACTCTTATGTATCTGATTTGATAGTTCGCATTCTTACGCGAGCCTCACATAACATCGATCTACTTATCTCTGCCATAGCTTGCCAACGAGGGGATGTTGGGGCTTGCCAACATACAACTTCTTTGATCCCTGCTTGGATCACAGCTTTGCAACATTCTGGGCATACAGCAGGAATCATGAGAGTGGGCCATACGTAGATGGTGCACCCCTGAAGAGGTTTATCAGCATTGAGGATAGCGTTTAGTTCTGCATGAACGATAAATTTATATTTGGTTTCCCTGTCCTCATATCGTTCAGGAAGATCATCTACTCCTCTAGCAAACCCGTTATATCCCATACCGCGGACAATTCTGTGTTTGTCAACAATGACTGCACCGACTTTGGTGGAAGGGTCTTTCGATCCTGAGGCAACATACTCAGCGAGTCCCAAGAACCAGGAGTCCCAAAATCCTATTGGCCGATTGAAATTTTTTTGATCTGAATGGAATGCTTGAGACATGTGTACCTCACAAACGAGAAAACGGAGGCCTCCCATTGCAAGAGGCCTCCGCCGTAAGACTGAAACGAACTAGGATGTTCGTGTCTTAATTATGCCTGCACTTCGATGCCACGGGCATCACAACGTTCAATAAAAGACATTGAAGGAGTACCGAGACGGTACACATTCACGGTGCTTCCGTCACTGCGCCGCTTGGTGTTCAAGTAAATAGCATATCCTTCATTGCGAAGGGCAGTCACGATGGGAGCGACATTTTTGACACCGAAATAGTTCTTTGCCTGAGCGGCACTGAACGTATTGCGACCACTGGTCTTTTGAAGGAATGAGAGAACCCGAGACTTAGCTGACGTTTTAGCCATAACACACCTCATAATACATCGGTCCAGGAAAAGGAGCGGACCTAACCTCCAACATTAGAAGCACTACACAATCAAAATGAATTGACCGTTACATAAAGCACCTCCTGACACTTTTCCCTGTTTTACAACAGAAGCAACTATACTATAACACACTTAGCAATCAATGTCAAGAACTTTTTTGTGACTCCATCCTATTATCCAATACCACACTGCTATCAAGCTTGCTATACAAATCCAAGAATGACTTTTTGGTATCATTGTCGAATCGATTGAGACAATAGGTGATTGCCTTGATTTTACTCTCAAAAATCGGGAAGGCAGTAATGATCTGTACCAATCTACGAGTAGATACCACTTCGTCACCCACTCCATCCTCAAATGCTTTTCGGATGGTATTTGCCCAGGTGACAAGATTAGAGACGAAATCATCGTCAATCTTTCCGGCAGACTCCAATTCTTTCTTGAGAATCCTCTTCTCAATATTAGCAGGAGGCCATTCTTGTTCAAACATGATCGGAAACCGTTCAAGGAATGCTTCGTTGAGAATGTTGGTATACATGTACCGACCACTCTCCGAACCTTTCCCCTTTGTGTTTGCCGTCACAATGACATTGAACCCATGTGCCGGATGTACCACTTCACCTTTCTTCTTAAGAAGAAAAGGTTTTCCTTCCAAAACTCGTTGAAGTGTTGCAAGGTTCTGGGCACCGAAGTCGATTTCATCAATGCAGAGAATCGCGCCACGCCGAGCCGCAATGGTGACTGGTCCATCACGCCAGACCATATCATTGTTAATTAGGACATACCCGCCCAACAGATCGGTCTCGTCGGTTTCGGGGGTCATACTGTAGTGGATGTATTCTCTCCTGAGTTGAGCACACGCTTGTTCAGGAGCCATGGATTTTCCGTTACCAGACAATCCGGTGATGAACACTGGACAGAACATCTTTGATTCAATGATGGTCTTCAAATCCTCAAAGTTTCCGAAGGGAACATAATTCTTGTAATGTTCAGGAATAATGGACTGTTCCTCAAGTGTCGTCACCAATGAACGAATGACTGATCGAGGAGTCAATTCTGCTGTAGTGTTTACAGGAGCCGTAGCCTTAGGGGCGACTTGTTTATGAGTCTCGGTAGTGATGGTGGCGCCTGGTACTTTGAACACACCACGGCTCATGCGGTTCGTTTCGTCCTTTGTGAACCATTGGGGAATTTTGATACCATGCTTATTGCAAAGGTTTCTCAATTCCGGTTTTGTAATGGTAGCCTTTCCTGTTTTCTGCAACAGTTTCAGGAAATGTTCTCTGGCTGCCTTGTAATCCATGTCAGATGCCTCCTTATTGTTATTCATAAGTATAACAGTATCCGGTATATTTGTCAAGTGTTAGTTTCCTCAATATAATCAATGAGTTTCGAGTTGTGAAATCATCTGAATGAAACGGCTTACGAGAATGCGACTCGTTGACTTCGTTTTCGATGCCTTTTTGTATGCATTCAACAACCGACCTGGCGTCCATGCCCTTTCCTCTTCCATCGTAAATGCTTGCGCCTGAAGTTCCTTTTCTCCTGGAATGAAATAGAACCTATTGTACCCAGGGGTATACGATTCAATGAACTTGTTGCTTTTCAATTCTTCCTGTAAGGTCTTTTCTAATAAAATGGCGTCTTGGTTGTATCTAGAAAAAACTACACGTTTCCCATTCTTATCATGGTAGTATTTTTCAAGGGCACCCCCTAAAGAGTGGTGTCCTCGACCTCCAACAATAAAGAATCCAAACACACCACTTTTAGCCGTCATCTGGAACCAACGCATAAGGGCTTCACGTAGATTATGGGAAACGTCACGATCATCAACTAGAATTGAGATTTTTTCTTTAGGATCAGTGATATACAATTTCCAGAATTTCAGACAGTCCCGGTGTCCTTTATCGTTATACATATATTCTATTCTGTTGGCATCCCCATCATGGACAAAGATGGTATTCACAATATCTAACCGATGCTTCTCTCTGAATTGCTGCACGATCTCACGGGCCGCAATGATCGTTTCACATAACGGGGTGGAACCTGTGTGTGAAAGAGTCGGGAACTCCGTTGATAAATGTTCTCGCGTTTCCATCATTTGAATCAGTAACAGATGGAGTGCGGCGGCTGATTTGAATTCCAAGGCAGACATTGAAGAGTTGAACATTTCTTGGAACCATATATCCTCAAGGACCAGGTCCTTTGCCTTTTTACTAAACTGTTTTTGTGTGTTGGTTTTTATAGGCAGATCCGTAAAGCTATACGCCGCAAAAGGGATGTTGACTTTCTTACAGAACATCGCAAGAATGAGAATTTGCTCCATTGCTCCCTTGAGGTGGGGATTCATTGATCCAGATCGATCTAGGATCAACACCAACCCGTGGGACTTCCCTTTAGTGGACTTGACAACCTGACGAAAAATATTATCATCCAATCGATATCGAGCAATCTTCTTGATATCGATATCCCCGGTGTCGGATACTTTAGTGCGCCCGTATGTCTTTGCGGCCTTCCGCATTTCAAATTCTTTCACAAGCAGCATGATATAATCGTCATTCTTCTTATTGAAGTCCACATATAACTTCAGGGCACGTTGCTTTTGATTGAGGTTCTTCAATAACGCTTGTGAAAGAATGGCGTTGGTTGTCTTTGCAGGAATAATAATTTCCTTAAGATTCGGGGTAGGGATCGTTGCATAAAACACATCCTTTTGCCCTGAAGAATCCACTAATCCTTCTTCCCTTGCGCGGAATTCTTCGTCAGTGAAAGAACGAGGGATAAACTCCTCATTCTCATGTGACCGAGGATCACTACCACACTGGTCACTATCCTCACCAGTTTCATCTTCCTCTTCTACATCATCATTGGAATCTTCTTCGCTTTCTTTTTGTTCCTTTGTAGAGTGAGAATCCTCTTCCCCCTCACCTTCTTCGTCGCCATCTTCCTCTTCGCCCTCTTCATCACTATCATTCTCCGTATCAGAAGTGGACGGTTCCCCGGCGTCTTCATCGTCGGATGAATCGGAACTATCGTCAGTATCTTCTGTTTTCTCGTTTTCTTCTGCTTTGGAGGTTTCCCCTTCCCCCTCAGTTGTTTCTTCCTCTCCTACATCATCAAACTCTTCGCCGCTTTCTTCTTGCTCCTCTTGTTGCTCTTGTTCCTCGTCTTCGGACTGCATTGTTTCTAGCATGTCCTGCTTTTTCTGCGTCTGTTGTTCTGTTTTGGAGTATTCAAACAGCCGGGTAGCAAGATCAACTACTTGTTCCCATGTTTCAGTCTGCATCAGTTCATCATAGAACGGCTGTTCCTGTGGCGTAAATGTGATATCAAACGTCCCGGTGCCACATTTTGCAACAAGATTCAACTTATCGATCAAATACATGTTTTTGATACGATTTTCCGTTATATGACCGAAAAACCGTCGTTTGACCAAATCTTGATAGCCCATGACCATGGGCTTACGAAGACCTGGGTATTTGCTCTTGATTAGACGTTCAATACGGGCATCTTCGACAACATTCAAAAATCCCTTGAATCGTTTCTTTTTCAGATCATGTGCATCAATCGCATCATGCCATCCCTCAGGTGGGGTGTGTAGGGCATGACTGATTTCATGACCGAGAAGAAGGTCATAGAGATTTCCATCCATGTCCTTCCATGTAGGACAGGTGAGGATACGAGTTTGAAGATTGAAGTAAGCCGTGCGAGCATACCGATGTTCGACCGTGATATTTTCGGTCGCCATGAGTTTTGCGAGCATTGATTTTGTTTCGAGTGTAAACATTATACCCCCTTTAGGACGAATTCAGCAAATGATGTTTTGCAAGCTTGTTGTGTGTTGGGGTTAGTGTAGAGAATATCGAAGTATTGAATTCCGTACTTCTTTCCAGCATCACCAATGACGATGCCCGTTTGGTGATACATCATGGAAGGGACGGTATGAGTGACACGAGAACCTATGGGGAATTTCGCTGTTTTCTTCATAGTATAAGCATAACATAACGAGGTTCCCGTGTCAAGTGGGGATAAGTGATTGATTATTTGGGTTTTTGGAAGATATAGATCGGCTCAAACTTGCGCCATGATCTCTCAACGCGGCAGGAATTCTTGAATTTTGGTTTTCCGGTCGTTTCATCGACCCGATTGCCGCCCGGAGTCTGGGCGAGCGTCATTTTGAGCGTTTCCACATGTTTCATACCGAGTTGTTCTAAGATATCACAAGAATCCTTTTCAAGAGGAAGATTCTCCCCTGAGAAAACAGCATCGGCAATGTTCCATGCAAGATATCCCCCCGGTCTAAGCCACAAAACCGCCGTTTGGAGGGTCTTTTTTAAAAATCCGTCTCTCCATGCATCATATTGAGAAAACCGCCTATATGACTGGTTAGGATCATTAGAGTATGCTTCCTTAGCGAAATATGGTGGACTAGTGAAGACGAGACTCAGCTTACCCTGGTATTTTTGAAATTCTGGATCAAACTGCATCTCTTCTGATCCTTTTTGCCAGAATTGGAAACCGATATGATCAATTGGGCATACAAGTGAGCCTGGTTTGACATGTTCGCGGAAGAAGTCTACGATTTCATGGTATTTCGTTCTTCCTGGGGTTGTATTGTGGTCTGTGTTTGGATCATTTCCCAGGTACACGAGGTGCCTGGTATCCATGGTCGATAACGCACCCAATAATCTCCCACCCCAACCAGAAGATGGGTCCCACACATAAATGTTCTCTTCGTTCTTCCATTCCTTTGTGTATGTCTCGTAGATGTATTTGGCAACGAGTGGAGGGAAGTTCACGGCATATTGACAGAACGATACTCGAAACGCTTTCAATCCAACCGGGAAGAGTTTTTGTCCCTTTGTGAAGACACGAATTTCATAGACCTCTGATCGGTCCCAATCTACATTGGTCTTACACTGTTCAGGGATAAGAGGGCCGAGTGTTTCGATCTGAGAGCGAGTGATTCTCAAATTTGATTTCGTGCGGAGTTCTTCATTGTAACCAGAATAACCAGTATCTTCGGACACCGGGCAGAGCCAATACTCCACTTTCTTGCGGGTTCGATACTTCTCCGATTCAAATTTCACAATCCAATCGTTTCCGGTAGCAGCATAGGGGATGTGATCAACGGAGTTATCGGATGCTCGTACCGGGGTCGAATAGCTGTAGAAACTATCACGCTTGAAATGTCGTGAGGCATAGGTGATGAATGTGTCGAGTAATTCATCTTGTGCAAAGTAATCATAGATGGATTTCCCCGCATTCACATCCTTAGTATAGTTGATCCGCGTCTTCATCATGGTGGGGAAGAATTGATTGACGGCATTCCCCACTACAAAGGTGTTGTGAAGCACATCATAGACCCCGGTATCCATGTCTCGCGCAAGAATTTTTCCAGGAATGACTCTCTGGAGGTCATTGAACTGCTCGGCAATTTCACTCTTTGAAAATCCGACACGAGGGGGCTGACCGTGTTCATCCCATAGGCGAGTGACTTCTTTGCGAAGATCGATCACCCACTGACGAAATTCCTCTTTTGACATCCAAAGGACTTCTTCAAATGTCTTGTTGACCGGAGAGCCTAGAAATTCAGTGTTCTTCTCATAGAACCATTGTGTCATGATTTTACCTCATAATCAAAATGATATTATCTCATATTTTAGGGATAAAGTCAAGCTGCCACACGTTCACAAATCCAACCTTTATGGTGGGGGAGTTTTCCTGAAGCTACCGCGGATAACTTTACTCTTAATAGATTGTTCTCTTTTGAAAACTTAGAAAGATTTTTAATTATGAGTGTTTCTCCTACGGGAGATGTTAGTTTATATGTCATTGCCCTGTTAGTTTGTTTTTTGGCAGCCGCAGATAGTTTTTCTTTCCATTCTTCAGTGAAGGTTCTTCCCTTTAGGGAATCCGATATCTTCTTTCTTTCAGAATCTAACTGCATCCTTCTTCTATTGTTCATAATTACCTGTTCTGAGGCCGGAACTGAATATCCAGATTTTCCATAATTCCAAGGTTTTCTTCCTTTTGATTTATGTGACAGTAACAATCGTATCAATTCCGCTTTCGGGGCATAACCAGCTAATCCCTGCCATGCCACATAATCTTCTATTTTATTGTACGTTTCCCATAATATCTTATGGGCTCGCGCATGTTCCTCGACCGTTAACGTCTGTATGTTAGAAGGATCATTATTTCCGCCCATATGTCTAGGAATAATGTGATGTTTGTGGATCACCATGGTCAGTCTATATTTCCCGCTACATTCCAAAAAAGAACCTTTTCTGGTTTTGGATGAGTTTTATACCATTGGACCATTGGATGCCACCCTTTCGCATCATATGTTATTGCTGAATTGAATGGAGGTAACTCTTCTTTTTTCACAGAACGATCAAACTTATAGGGAGAACGATGGAATATCGCGGTACCAATTTCCTGATGACTCATAGTATGCCCAACAGAAACTACATGCACTCTCGCGTTTGGCCATGCTTTCTGTAATCCTCTAGATAGGGTGCCACTTGATCCTACTGACCACACATCATCAGGGGCAAAGGGAATTTGTTCATGACACACTTTGACGATGCTATCTAATACAGTTGGATGCTCAAGTCCGATGGGTAGCACAAAACGATTTGTGGGGTCGGTTTCTGTATATTCTCGCGCTCTAGCCTTAGTGACATTTAACATTCCATTATCTATAAAATGGTAAATTGATCCGAGCTTCATGCCTTCTTTTTGAAACGGATGCAGCTTCGTCATGTCTCGTTTTGCCATAAACAAATGAACAGACTTTCCGTATCGCTTGGCAACGACCGGGAGACTGATTTGAGCGTAGCCTGTTGCGGGGCATGATCCGAAGACGATTTCTTTTTGAGGAATTGATTGGACCAGGAAGTCAACGAACCGCGCTTTGCTGCCGTATCCTAGCAGATCATCCCGAACGACCATGAATCCATCATGGTCTACAATCTGAATAGGGGGATTGGGGTCTTTCCATTCATTAAAGTTCATGATACAATCTTTTCGAGAAGTTTCGGGGTAACAATCACATCCACCACAAGATGGATACGCTCAATTGGAGCCCCATTGTAGACTTTATGAGGCATACGGGTATCAAGCATCCAACATTCCCCCACTTTCATATTCACATCTACACGCCGATCATTGGTGTTCCATGACGTGAAAATGACTTCAGGTGTCGTTGTAATAGGCCAGTGAAGACGAGCAATTTTCCCCAATCCATTTCCAGCATCAGGATCGACTTGATCGGTATGTCGCTCAAGTTCCCCACCCCCAGGTGTCAGCTTCATGAAACGGATTCGGTGGATATCCCCATCGAGCCAGGCAATCAGTTCGTCCACTTCAGGGAAGAGTTTACGAAGTGGGGTGTCCTGCATAACGAAGACATCATCCTTATGTTCCTCTTTCCACTTGTCGCTCATTTCTATCGGCTTCGCAATGAAATGAGGATCGGCAGAATATCCTCGGAGTGAGAAAGCGGACCAGGACTTTTTGACATTGTATTTGGAGTAGTGATTCTCAAATGTATCCCCGAAGTCTTCCAATTTTTCACGAATGGAGTCAATGAGCTTCGTATCTACATCTGCTAACTTCTTAATGTTCACCAGGTCTTCGGATGGAACACCTAGTATCGCTCGTTTGTCGAAGTTGTATTTGTTGTCACGAAACCAAATAGAAAACACTTCCCCAAACGAGGTGATCTTGGAACACACATAACGAAATCCTGCTTCTTGGGCAAGTTGATGTTGTTCCATATCTGCTGCCCAGGTGTGTAGCCAAACATTCTCATTGTGGTAAGAATTGAGGAAGGTGAGTAAGGCAACATAGTCGCCGCAAAGATGCTTGATGGTAAGATCCCCTGGTAACTTGATCGTCACCAGGGGTCCGTTGGAATACATGGATACCGGTGTGCGGACTTTGGACCGGGTTACTACCCCCATTGCTTCACCATGGAGGTAGGATACCGTTTTCAACTGTTGTTTGTGTAGCGCCTCCGCAATGTTATTCTTTTTGAACTGGGCAAAGGGAGACGCTGCACGGTTATTGTACGGCTTATATTTCGCTTCAATCGATTTCAAGAAACTAATGTCGTATCCATGCTGCCATGATTTCATCATATACCTCTATGTTGTCGGCTGCTCCTCTTTCTGTTGGACAGTTTCCTGAACATTCATACAACTGATTACCCCGGCGCGGTATGAAGTCAATGTATTAGTGACACAGGCATATGCATGAAGAGTGCCCTGCTTATCAGCCGTCCACTGAAGAGTATTAGTTGCGGCGAATCCATATAAACCGCCGGTCTGAAATGCATCAATGTTTGCCCCCAAGAACACAAACTGCCACTTGTATGTGGTTTCTTGAGTTTTCACTCGTGATTTCACATCTTCAAGAGTATATGTGCGGGAGGAGTTTTCAAATCCGTCAGTGACCACAACTACCACAACCTTATCAGGACGTTGAGACTCAGATAACCCAGCAAGCCAACGACCTTCTCCGTCAATTGCCTGGCAGATGGCATCATGGAGTGCAGTGCCCCCTCGTGGGGTGTAATTGATCTTGTTCAACGGTTCAAATGTTAGTCTATCATGAAATCCACCAACAAACGTAGAGAACTTATACACTGCTGTCGTAAAGTCTCCTGGTTGGAGTTTTTGTTGACGGACCAATTCGTTGACGCCTTCAATCGTTTGATCCCAAATCGAGCCCATAGAACCTGATTCATCGAGAATCAAGATGAAATGTGTGTAGTCTTTCTTCATGTGCGACCTCCCAATTTACGCTTGAATTCCATGATACGTTCAATCTTCTTAAACATCTTCTGGCGCTTCTTCTTTGCCATCTGAAGGGTGAGACTCCCCACTTTACTAGTGAACACTTTCCCTTCTAGATGATCATATTCATGCTGGAATACCCGCGCCGTGGCACCAGTGTAAACTTCTTCCTTTCTTTCTCCAGTGAGGGTATAATATTCGACCTTGATGGTTTTCGGTCTGGTGACAGGTAATACTAACCCAGGGTATGTCAAGCATCCCTCTTTGTCCCGTACCACTTCCTCTGAGGTTTCGAGGATCTTTGGATTGATTACCACAATACCTCCAACCATCACGAACATTCGACACAAGACCCCACATTGATTGGCGGCGAGTCCTGCGCCTCCATATTTGTTCATTGTTGCAATGAGACGTTCAGCCAATTCCTCTAAATCCTTCGGAGGAGCCGTGAAGTCCACGTCCTTTGTCGCTTTGTGCAAAAAGGGATTACTATCATTATACAACGGCAGCAATTCAGCCGTTTTCTTGATGATTTTCGGTGCGGCATCTGTGTTGTATGTGAAAACTGGCGGCGTGGTTTCCATGATCACCTCATTATATTACAATACGTGAAAAGTTTTGTTGTTTCGTAAACTTCACTACATGACCAAATTTATCCTGAAGAATATCCCCGCGGTGTGAGATTACAAATACATTCGTTCCATCCAAGTGGTGAAGGATTTTCATAAGTTCTTCCGCACCCGTGTTGTCGAGTGACGAGTCAAACACTTCATCCAAAATGAGCAGATTCGTATTTGCTGAGTTCTTCAGTTTTGCAACGGCTCTCCATGTCAACATAAGTGCCATGTCAATTCGTTGCTTTTCTCCTTCAGAGAATGATGCATAGGAGAAATCATCACGATACCGTGACTTGATCGTTTCTTTGAACGCTTCATCTAGATTGAAGTTCACGAAGAAATCCATTGAAGCGAGGTATTTATTCACCATCATATTGATGATTGGCAGGTATTGTCGGATGATCTTTGTCTTGATCCCCGTATCTTTCAGAAGTGCGCCTGCGGCGTCATAATATGCAATCTGCTCAATGATCTTACGTTTAGCTTCTTCAAGAGCGTCCAATTCTTTCTTATGTTCTTCAAGTCTTTCCTGCTCTCGCCCAGTAGAATCGTGCTTCGTTTCCAATGAAGCAATTTTCTCCTCTAGTTTCTGGATGAATTTTGCAATTTGCGCCATAGAGGTTGAAAACTCTGCCAGGCGAACGGAATGTGTGGCAATGGTCTGTTCAATCCCCCGAATCTCCGCAATCCTCTCCTGATACGACTTGAATTTTTCTTCCAATTGAGTTAGACCCCCTTCACACTCTCCAATTTTTGAAGACAAGGAAGTCAACTGATCTGTCTTGAACGCTTCATTGATTTCCTGAATACAGGTCGGACAGGTCGTTTCTGTCTCGTAGAACTTTTTGGTCTTCTTGTGCTTCCCAAGATTCTGTTCAATTTGGGCTTCCAATTGAGTCATTTTCTTGAGTGTCTTTTCAATCTTATCCTTGTCACTGATCTTTGCTTTAAGATCGCTGACTGTTCGTTTCATGATAGCGGTTTCAGCATTCAACCGAGAAATCTCTTCCTGGTGTGTGTTGATTTCTTGAGTATATTCCTTCTTCAGATTTTCAGCATCCTGTTGGGCTTCGTTCATGTATCGGGTTTGCATCGCAATTTTCTCTTGCGCCCCATTGATCAATACCGTGTTCTCACCCTTTTGCTGCTGAAGAAGAGAAATCTTCGTCTTGACCAACCCATTCATGAGTGAGAAAATCTGAATGTCGAGTAAGTCTTCGATGATTGCCCGTCTATCAGAAGATGATAGCTGCATAAACGGGGTAAAGGATGCAGAACCAAGAATGACAATCTGTGTAAAGGATTTGAAGTTCAACTTTAGAATAAACTTCTCTAGATGTTCCTGATAGTCTTTCGATTCAGCATTCTGGTTCAACAATGTTCCATCACGATAGATCTCAAAGATATTGGGCTTGATGCCACGAATAATCTTGAATGAGTGATTCTCAGTGCGGAATTCGACCTCAACCAAAGTTTCCTTCTGATTGATCGAATTGATCAATGAGGCTTTGTTGATGTTCCTGAATGGACGGTTGTACAAGGCAAAACATAATGCATCCAACATGGTCGATTTCCCTGACCCGTTTTCTCCGACAACCAATGTATTCTGGTTACGGTCCAGGGAGATTTCTAACCAATAGTTACCTGTTGAAAGAAAATTCTTCCAACGGAGGGTTGTGAAGTGTAGCATTATTGTGCCGCCATTTCATTCATCGCTTCAGTGTACAAATCCTGAAGCATTGATTTGAGTTTATCTGCATCCACGTTGCCTGGTAACTGCATCGCATCGACACACTTACGGATGATCGTCACGGTGTCTTCTGCTTGGTTGATTGTTGTAATCGAGTCTAGCTTATTTTCAGTGTAATCCTCAACAATCGTCACATCCAATGGTCCGATCTTGTATAATCGATCCATTACGGTATCAAAGAGATACGGATTCTGTTTTCTGATCACTACCACTTTGACATACGAATTCACATAGGGAACGAAATCCTGGTTCTTCCAGAATTCGTAGTTTTGGATACTATCATCATAGTCGAGCTTATAGAATAGTCTATACGGATTTTCGATAAAAGTCAACTGTTTTGTTTCGGTATCGAAAATATGAAATCCCCGTTGATCTTTATAATCTGCCCAAGTGATTTCGTACTGATTGCCAAGATAGTAGATTACTCCATCACTTGATTTGTGATGGAAGTGACCACTAAGGACCAGATCGAATCGATCAAAAATAGATCGTGGGTGACCATCCATACAAACATTACCCCGATCCATTTCAAATCCAGCAATTTCAAGGTGTCCGAACACTGTGAGGGCAGGAGTGTCCTTCAAAAACTGTATGGTGGAATCATAGTTGCCGCTGTTGATCCAGGGTACAAGTGCTACGTCTAACCCTCCATAGTTGACGGTTTCTGCTTCCTGGAAAATGCGAATATTTGGGTATCTGCCTAACAGTTCACTCAATGCGTTGACTTTATTTGTGTTGCGGTAATAAACATCGTGATTACCACACAACATGTCAACCGGCATACCCATCATATCCAATTTGTCGAAAAAGTCTGTTTGCCACTTATGCCAGATGGCAAAGTTGATGAATTTCCGACGATCAACAACATCCCCTAGGTGGACGATTTTGTCTACACGGTGCTTTTCAAGTGCAGGAAAGAAGATATTGTCCCAAAACCGAAAAAAGAAATCGTTGATTTGGGGATTGTCACCGCGGGCCCCGGCATGAGTATCAGAAATAAGAGCTAACCTCATAATCTGCTGCCTTTCTGTCTATTTTCTCTTTGAGTAATAATCTGTAAGTTATCTTGATGGTGTAATCCTCCATGAACTATGGGGATTTTGTGATCTACTTCATATGGGATTCCTGTCAGTTGAGTTAATTTTCTTGCCTCTTCATAAATCGATAGAATTATGATATTGTTGGCACCTGATGGTGTTTGATTTTTGATTTTGCTTCTTCTTCCGCTTTGGTATGCAGCTTGATATACTTCAACTCGTTTTCTCTGCATCGCTACCTTTTCTGGATTGTTTTTTCTCCAACGAGAAAGACGATTCTTTGATTTTTCTGGTGTATGATACTTATTGATGGTCCCATCATACAGATTGCGTTTACTTCTTTCAATGTGACACTTAACGCAACCAGAATAAGTTACTGATTTGATTGTTGACCCGCAATTCCTACATGGGACACCATTATAAGTCTTATCTCCCTGCATCTTAGCAATGAGTTTATCCTTATGTGAGGGAGAATATTGATTAGGCATTACTTGTCACCTACGAACCGAAGGATGCTGCTTGCTGAGAGTCTTGTCTTTCGTTTGGCGTTCCCGATCTTATTCTTTTGCTGTTTACTATTCTCAAATGTGCGGATGAATTCCTCGATGTTCTCGTAGACTTTGAATTGGTGTTCCTCTTGACCAATTTCCGCTGCACTTTGATTGACCTCTTGGAGGAGTCCTAGTTGCTCCGTTGCTTTATACTTAGCGTAGAGTTGTTTCTTTTCAGTTCCAATTCGTCGCAAGAATGCAAAGTAGATGATCTGTGTAAAATACGCAAATGGGTTTTTTGATTTTGCTGGGTTGAAGTTATCAACCGAACGGAGGCAGTTTTCTACTGCATCAGAAACCATGTCTTCTCGAAATGTGTAACTCGCAAAATTGGGCTTTCGTGCCAAGTTTTCGGCAATCTTCAAAAAACAACTTCCGATATAATCATCGACAATGGGAACGGGGGCACGTTTCTTTTTAGATTGACGCACGAGTTCTTTGTACCCTATGAGGGCATTGAGAAATTCCTCGTTGTTGACATAATGATCTTGTGCCATAGTCCTCCTTAATTAGTCACGGTAGGGTCGCCCCATTCATTATGAATGTCATCGAATAGTTCGACCAGTGCGTCTGTTAGCTGAGAGTCTAACGAACGCGGTGATTTCTGTTGGTGTTCTTTTGATGCTTGGATTCTTTTGTTGTATGATTTCTCAATCTCTTGCACTTGTTTATCGAAGATTTTTGAGAATGCCTCTTGTTTCTCAACTTCTCCCGCTGCCCAACTAGTATAGAACTTTTGCATGGCATCAGAAATCTGTATTTCTGCTAGGATATTCTTGGTATCCAACAGTACCGCAATACCATTCATAAGTTCAAATGGCACCCATGGTTCCAACATAAACCCCAAGGGTCCATGATTTGATCGTTGATGGAAAAGACGAGCGGGCAAGAGAACTACCAGGTGACTGTTATGAATGACGCCGTTTGTTCTGACAATCACAATATCATTTGTGGTCAACAAATATGTTCTAATTGTTTCCTTGTCGGACATACTGTACCTCCATATCTTGTATTATACACGAGCCACTACCCCAAGTCAATAAGATATTGTTTGAACAGTAATTTTTCTTCATTGTAGGTGGTGGCTCTAGCGGCAAAGTGTTGGAGAAGGAAGTTTTCACGCTTTCCAATTCTCAGGTCGTCTACGATATCGAATAGAGTGGCATGTGTTTTCCCTTCAGCTTTTCGGAGCCCTCTCCCGATGGATTGGAGGTTACGAATTCTGGATTTTGAGGGTCCAGCGAAAATGACATTATGAAGATTTCTAATGTTGATACCTGTGCTGAATGTTCCATAGGATGCAACAATGATGGCATTCGTGCTTTGCTCAACAATTTTACGAATTCGTTCACGCTCCTCGGTATCAATCTCACCATGGACAAAGAATACACGATCTGCCCCGGCATGTTCTTTGAGGTCTTCGTAAATGACTTTCCCATGTTTCTCTACTAACTGGAAGAGAATAAGAGTGTTTCCTGGTATCGACAGTGTAAGATTGCGAATAAACTTAGTCCGTGGAGGATACGCAATCACCGCTTGATACTCTTCTTGATACGTGGCTTTTCTCTTTTTCCCACTAGGATCGGTGATAGTGAGTGCCGTTTTGCAGAATTCTTGTGGATACTTGAGTACCAGACATTTGATTTTAAGATCGGAGATGATGCCGGCATCCATAAGTTTTCTGGTTGTCGTTGCCTGGAATACATTTCCAAACATCCCCTCAAGGGCTAACTTATGTACCTTCCACCCATCTAATGTCCCGGTCGTTCCTATGCGGACACTTGCATTGGTCATTCGATTCATGAGTTGAGTCAGTGAGGTGGCCTTGAATTGGTGTGCTTCGTCACCAATCATGAAATCAAACTGTGTCATGTATTCAGGAGTCTGCATCCACATGGATTGCCAGGTAGAAATGGTCAAGTAGTGGTTGGTGAATTTCGCTTTTCCTGCATAGATTCGATGAACAAACTTCTCCACATTCCAACCATAGTCTTTCAAGTCACTGTAGAGTTGTTCAACAAGGGATGTGGTGGGAACTATGATAAGACCCTTCTTGTGTGTTTGTTCTAGAAATCGTGAAATGAGATAGATCAGCAGGGATTTCCCCGATGACGTGGGTGACAGGACAAGCGCCCGGCGATTGCGGATTGCTTTAGCAAATGCTTCAATTTGATGATCATAAGGAGTGTGTGGTAACTGGAGACGTTGCGCGAATGCTTCAGCTTCAGTGATGGAAAAATTCGTTGTCAGTAGAATGTTATCGTCTATAGATAGCTGATACCCACGATCTGTGGCAAACTTTTGAAGATATGCAATCAGTCCATATGGCAACGTATAGAATCGACGGTCAAATAGACGGATTTTCCCATCCCATATTCCTGCCTTGAATTTCGGTTGATACTGATAGCCTGGAGTAAAGAAGGAGAAATAGTCTGAAAGTTCTTGTGCAACATCATCATCACAAGACACGTAGAGCATCGCTTCGTCTTTTTTCGTAGCAAGAATATGTGACATTGTTTAATGACTACCCGCAATAAATTTTTCCCATGACAACAGGTCACGGAGTTGATAGGTTCGTGCGCCTAATTCTTTAATGATGGATTGGCAGATCTCAACAATCTCTTCGTGAATATCGAGAATCCGCTTGGCGCTGAGAATGTCTGGATCACTCTCCAAGTATGTAGCGAAGTCTCCTTTGAGGGTGTAGGGGAAAGGGGTCCAGTTATATTTCTTGAGGGCTTCTTGGTCAAGCCTTCCTGAGTAGTATTCATATTTGATTCGCTTGAGTTTAGCGAATACTCGATTTGCCTCTTTGAATGCCCGACGATGAACAGAGAGAATTGTCATGTATTTGGAGTGAAGGGACCCCGTTACTGATAATGCTTTATCGAGGGCAACGGGGTCAAGCTTTGAATCCTTCTTCCACTCTTCTAAGAGGGCGTCAATCTGGGCTTGCGTCGGATTTTTTGTTTCGAGGATCATGAGGTCTCACATTATACAATAGGTTCAATGTCAAAGAAATCGTATCGAAACGTCACATCTGAAGTTAGGGTATCTTCCTGGTCATAGGTAGTGGAGAGCACAATATCACTGAGAGAAACTGGAAAACAGTTCACAAACTTGACTCTGAATTGGGGATTATTCTTAGTGTTGAGCACGGTCAATTGTAAGTCAGAGAATTGAGGCATTGGCTTCTTCCATGCACCATAACGTTGATCGAGGTCTCGGTATTGGTTGAAATCCTTCGGGAACGTCAGTGAAGTCATCCACTTGAAGATGCTGAGCCATCCCTTAAAGTTTTCATCTATAATGAACGTAACGGAGAATGGGTTCAAGATCGCTTTATCACCAGGTGAATAGAGATCGATGAATGGGGTATTTCTTGGTGCTTCCCCAATTGAGATACCTGGGATATTGACGGTCTGGCACCAATATTGAATGTCCGGCAAACATGACGCTTGTAGGACAAATTTATTCGATGGAAGAATATTTGGATTTGATGGGGTATCTGATATTGATGGAATGCTCATTGTTGTTCTTCCTTTAGCCAATTAAATACAACTTGGTGGGCAGTATTGTCGCCCGCAACATGGAGGCAAGTGTTTATGGTCCCTATGGCGGATAACATATGTTCAATACGTTTATCAATCCCTTTCGCTTCTTCTTCTGTTTGATTTCTGCCGTATTCACGATATGGTTTTACACGAGTAATGATCACTGAGCGATTGTCGTATCGTGTGAACAACTGAACCACAAGATCATGAAAGGATGCCGGCATTTTCGAGTCATATTGCATGGCATAGATCGAAGAGAGAAGGAGTGGGCTGTCAGTGATAACATAGTCTACTTTTTCTTTGAGCACGTGGAGCCGATGATGTTGCTTGGCAAGGATATAGAGTTGATCGTCTAATTCTCTATGTCTCCCTGCCCAAACCATATCCTTTGCATATTCAGTTACCAGTTCTACTTTCATGCCAGCATTCTTCATGAGAAAGAAGAGTCCCGCTGCGGTAGTAGATTTTCCTGCACCTGGCCCTCCAAACAAGTTAATCACGATCATATTAGGCGTCCCCCTCTGTCATTTCTTCATACCATAACCCATCATCATCCGAATCGAGTTCACGTAATGTGGTCATCAGTTTAGTTTTCTTGATGGTTCCATTAGGTGTCAAGATCATAAAGTGATACTCGATAACGATTTTGTTGTCCTGATAATAACCCACTTCTATTGTGAAGTATCGTGTTCCGTCTTTATCACCTTCTGCCCGAGTGATTTTATGGACAGTAGGAATATCTTTGTGGATTGTGTTGATCCATGTTTTGATCAATTCGGTATAATTGATCTGTCCTATGGTGGGGATTTCTTCGGCATGTGCAAGAAATCCAGGCACACATATGGTCATGAGTAACGCAAGTGTCAGAGAAATAATGGGTTTGGTCATATTTGCAACTCCAATACACATTATACTATATGTAGGGGTGTTTGTCAAGTGCTGGAATAGAAAAAGAAATGGGGACCCCTTGCGAGGTCCCCATCTTTGTGAGGCAGGTATCAACAATCTCTTATGAGATGTTGTTGATCTTGAATGCGCGGTAGTAGACGTTTGACTTTGCAGTCAAGTTACCTTCGCCCTGTGTCAAACCTTCTGCGAATGGGTTGGCAACGAGCCCGTAACGGGTCTTGAAACCAATCTTCGGCTGGAAGGTGTTGGTGTCGATGGCGCGGACCATCTGGAGAGGAACGTATGGGCAGTAGAAGAGTCCTGCGTCAAAAGCGTTCTGTCCCTTGTAACCAACCACTGCAAATTCAGATGACTGAACTGCCGGGAAGTAAGGATCAATATAGACCTTGTAGCGACCGAGCAAGGTACCTGCGTAGGTGTTGCCTGTGTCATCTACATTCAAGGAAACATTGTCCTTCAATGCGCCAGCGTAGTCGAGGAGTCCTGCGAGCGCAAAGGCGCTGGCGACATCTGACGAGCAGATGACGATGTTGCCCTTGCCACGACGAGTCTGCTTTGCGATAGCGTTTGCTTCGCGCTCGATCTGGTAGCCGAGACCCTTGATCTTTTCCACCATCCAACGACCGTTTGAGTCAGTGTCGAGGTCGAAGGTACCTGTTTTGGTGGTACCAACCTGACATCCGATCTTTGCAACAGTGTAGATGGTACGGATCACTTCACGGTTAATTTCAGACAACACTTCTGCGGAGAGAATGTTGCTCAATTCCGTTTCAGCATCCAAGCCATGAACTGCCTTCAAATCCTGAGCCAATTCCAAGGTGTATTCTGCCTTCAAAGCACGAGTCTTTGCAGTAACAGTTACCTTTTCAATGGAGAAGCCCATTTCGCTGAATGCCTGTCCACCGTTAGAACCCATACCTTCTGCTGTTGCTGTGGAAACACCTGCACCAGTAGTCATTGTGCTTGCAAAGACGTTCCCGTTACCAAGAGCCGTATCGGATGCCAATGAAATAGCGGTCTGTGCGCCCGTACCGGTCCAACCTGTGTTGGCTTCATCGAAGAACGCTTCACCCAAACGGTTGGTTGCGTTGGCATAGTTGGAACGCATTGCGAAGATCAATCCCGTAGGACCGGTCATTGGCTGAACTCCGCACACATCATACGCAATCAAGTTTGGAAGTGAACGACGAACCAAGCTGATAAGGATAGGATCGTAACCAGCCATAGGACCCGTTGCTGTTGCGGAACCAGTCAAACCACCACCAGTGGAGTTCACTGGAGCAGCTTCGTGCAACATCTTTGCTTCTTCATGCAATGCTTTTGCCTGGTTTTCCAAGACAATAGCAGTGACCGCGCGGCGGTGCTTATCTGTGATCTTAGGTAGGTTCTCAACATCGAGAACCGCAGCCCATTTCTTTTCGAGTTGTTCTGATAAAAACATGGTTGAACTCCTTAGTTTGGTTTAGTTAACTATTAGCGGAAATAACGCTTGATCGAATCTGCAACGGCAGCAACTTCCGGTTCAATGACTGGAGTTACTGTCTTCTTGTCTTCATCAAGAGGTTCCTGAGCTTCGGTCAAGACTTTCGACTCAACCTTCTTCGGGGAACTCACTGGGAAGTAGTTTTCGCGGATTGTCTGTACCTTCTGAGTATATTCACTCTCTGCGGTGAATTCTACACTCTCTGCGAGTGTCTTAACTTTCTCAGCTTGCGTCTGTGTCAATCCTTCACAGACGGACTTTAAAATATCGTCCTTCTTAGCTTCCATCAACTGCTTCTGCAAGTCAACATTCTTGCCGACCTGTTCGTTCAACTGACCAGTCAAGTCTTCGATCTTCGTGGCAAGTTCATCGACCAAATCCACCTTCTCAGAAGGGATGTCGATATAGTGTTCAGCGAACAAGTTGCGGAGGCCTTCGATAAATTCTTCGGTCAATTCGGAACGAATGCCCTTTTCAATGGCGAGTTCGTTTTCCTGCATCCACTGTTCAACCACATAGTTGAGGTAATCATTTACCGCAGTGGTCAATTCCGACTGAATACCCGTGACAGCTTCTTCTAGTGCCTGGTTATATTGTGCTTCAAGCCCCTCAACGATTGAGGCAACCTTATCGGAGACGCGAGCTTCATAAATCGTACCGACTTTTGATGCGAATTCCTTTGAGACGTTCGATTCGGAAGCGAGAATCTTTTCAACATCTTCCTTCAATGACTTCTTCCAGCTTTCGGACAAGTCACCAGCGGCAAGACCTGCTTCAATACGAGACTTGATTGTAGATGCTTCGCCTTCAACTTCGGCGCCCTGAGCGAGAGGATCAATTTCCGTTGCTCCCCCCTCAACCTTATGAAGAGGTTCCTTCTTATCGGAGCCAGGCTGCTTACCAGGAGGGGTAGCTTCCTTAGCATGTGGATCTAATGGGCCGGAAACGTTTGACTGAGGTGTAGTTCCTCCCAAATCCTGCACTTCGCCTGGTGCTTTGTGCATCTCTTCCTTGGGTGCGCTACCCTGGCTCTGCTTCAAAATTTCTGCGGCTGCTTCCAAGAGTGTCTTTTTCATGTAGAATCTCCTTAACTGAACGTGAAAGTTATTTATAAAAATTGAGATTTTGACCTGCCGACATTACAGTTTTCTCATGAACTGTTCAAACAACTGCACCGCAACTGCTTCAATTTCCCTGCTGCTTGCTTTTGTGATCGCTTTCTTTGCTGCTGCAACATCCTGTTCAACATACCTACCGTCAATGAACATCCATTCACGTCCTTCCATGATACCCTGGACAAATGCATCAGGCGCAGAAGGATCGGCAACAATGTCTGCCGCAGTAGCAAGCTGGAAATCATCTTCCACGAGGCTGACTCCATTAGGACCAGAGGAAACAGAACCCAACCCACGAGTGGATACGCCAATCTGAGCGCCTTCGTCTAGAAGGTTCTGAACGATTTTTCCATAGGGGGTGTCGAGAATCTTCGCTTTTCCGTAGAAGTTTGTTCCTTCAGGACGAAGGATCTTGATCATGTGGGAGACACGTTCCAAGTTGATCGTGGGAGAATTTGGGTGACCCAATTCGCCGAATGCACGATTTTCCTTAATGTACTCCTTATTGTAGCGTTCTGATTCACGCAACAAGGTATCAAACTTATACTGGCGACGATTCTTGTTCGGAATGTCAGCCTGCATAAAGATACCCTCGATGAAGTATCTCTTCTTTCCTGTTGAGTCAGATTCCGTAAGGAATTTGACTTCTGTAACCATTTCTTTTATAAGTTTCATGGTATCCTTATAGTGTTTCAGTGTCTAGGGTATATGTGGCGATCTTCTTACAACTAATTAGTGCCGTTCCACCATTTGTAATAGTGACCAGCACATTGGCAGCAGCACTATTCGCAATGGCCAATTCATCATGGCTCCAAAAACCGCTTTGTGAAACGTTCAGCACTACCACACCATCTCGGCTGATTGTGAGTGAACCAATTGTCGGCTGAACACTCCACTTCACGGATGTGATAACAATACCGGTGACCGTTTCTCTGGAGGTGTTCGCAGAGAATGCTGTCAATGCGAGATTTGGTGTCGCGCCGTCAACAACGCGAAGTTCCGAAGGCTGTCTGAGTCTGTTGATTAGTTCGTATGCCATATGTTCCCCTTACTTGATCCCCATAGCCTTGCGCTTCCTCATGGAGAGTTTGCGCTTTCTGAGTGTTTGCTGCAAATGTGCTCGTCTTTTTCGTGCTGCCCTACGCTGCACGATTCGTGCGCGGATACGTTTCGCAACTGGAATTCTCTTGAGTTTCCCTCTGCGAAGAGTGAATCCCTTTACGGCGGACTTGCGAATGTTTCGTTGCACTTTCCCCTTGCGGATACGACGACGAATCAACATCGTGCGTCCCTGTCGCATGACATTCGCTTCAGCAAGTGGACCGTAAAGCTTTTGTGCAAGTTCTACCCGAAATGCCGTTATTCTATCTTCTACCAGCTTATTTAGAGCCTTGCGTACCAGGCTTTCAGCGAGCACAAAATCTTTATGAGCAATGCTGGAAACCAGTTCCATTACTTTACCTGCTTCCAAGCAAAGTCCACCATCTTGTGAAACTTCTCTTTGGAATGTTCTAGATGATCGGAAAATTTCTTCTTGTTCTCATCATTCAATGCGCCGTGAACCGTGAGCAATGCTTTTGCAGTCGTTGGATCTACCTTTGTCTGCTGTCCGTTCTTGTGACGCAATGGTTTAGTTGTTTGGAATTCCTTGACTGAATGAAGATGACTGATCGCATCTTCATGAAGCTGTTCAGGTTCTTCTTTTAGAGATGTGGGCGTGATGGTATCAGTGTGCCCGGCACCATAAGGGATACTGAAATATTGATCCAACTTATCGTTGTAATACAACGCCACATAGGTATGATTCGGAAACTGACGAATAGATTGTCGGCGCAATACAAGGATGTTCGGAGGCATACCCACCGAAACGTTCTCGTTGATGGGTGATTCCGTAGCTTCACTTAATGTTGCGCGGAGATCCTTAAACTCTTTCATTTCTATTACTTCTTCTTATCTTCTTCTTCGTCCTTCTCGTCCTCATCATCTTCTTCGTCCTTCTCGTCCTCGTCTTCTTCATCCTTCTTATCTTCTTTGTCCTTATCTTCCGTTTCTTCAGACAATTCAACCGAAGGGGAGAAGATGTTCTGGGCGATGAACTGCTTGTATTCATCTAGTGCGACTACAACACGCTGATTGAGAAGATCGTTGACAAGGTTCGTGGCATCAGCAAAATTCTGGTCCGCCACCATTGCAACAACACTATTGATATAGGGTTCTTGTTCTTCATGGACGCTAGCCAACTGACGCTTAGGAGCTATTGACATTGAGCGTTTGGTAACTTTCTTTGCCGCTGCGGCAGCACCTAATGCTTTCTTTGCGGCTTCTGAACGGGCTTTTACGGCTTCTGGTGAAAAGAATGACATGGTGTTTCCTCCGGTTATGTCTGATGAATCTATTTATCGTTTCGGCGTCTTTGTTGTTGTTTTTGCTACTTGTTTATCCAACCCAGGGGTCAAGGATTCGGTGCCTTCCTCTTGTGAATCTACGGTATTATCGAATGGTTGTGGAGCAGGTAATTGCTGTTGACCATCCTGCCCAGGAGGTAAGGGTTGACCGTCTGGTCCCATTGCAGGTAATGGTAATTCTCCGCTCTCCTTTTCTTCATCGATTTCCTTCTGCATCTGTTGGATTTCTTCTTCAGAAAGATGTAAGACATTGCGTTTGACCCAGGAATTTGAATAGTATAACCCAATGTAAGGTTGCACTTGAGTCAATAATGTGGTACGCTCGCGGAGCAATTCGGCATCCCGCATTTCGGAGAAATTGTTGTCATTCTTGTATGTGTAGGAAATATGTTCGCGGAACTTCTCCCAATCTTCTTTAGAACACACCCCTGTCAACACCAACTCTTGCCCGAGTGCATCACTGAACAAACGGCTAAATTTGGATCGGAGTCTATGAATGAACTTGAAAAATTTGACTTCATCACGAGTGATTTCTGCAACACGGCCGAGTCCAACAATACCCCCACCCTGCTGTTGACTGTCAAGACGACCAATCGGAACATTCAATGACTTATAGAGTTTCTTTTGGAAATACTCCACGTCTTCCAACTTACCGAGATTTTCTCCACCAGGCAATGTCGTAATTTCTGTTCCCTTGGACCCTTCACGGCGAGGGAGCCAGAAGTCCTCCAACATGGACAAGTGCTTACGTTCATCACGAAGTTCACCAGTATTTGCGTCATAGACCAATTTGTTACGATATTTGGACATGACATCTTTGAGATACTGTTCCGCTTTCGCTTTTGGAAGACTGCCCACGTCAATGTAGAATATGCGGCGTTCAGGCGCACGAGAGAGACGATAGATCACAATCGCGTCTTCGATCATGCGTAGCTGATTGAGGGGCTTAATAGCTTTGTGCAGCCATCCGATCACCATGGTGCATTTTGCATCCAGCAACCCAGATGGAACGAATGCAATAGAATCAGGGGAAATGCGAGTCCCTTGGTTGACGGATGCAGTATACGATTGTGCCGTCAATCCGCGGTCATTGTAGACATAGTATTCAGTTGTGGCCTTGATGAATTCCACGCCGCTCTTAGGTTCTCGATCCTTCAATACTTCACGAACTTTGCGAATTTTGCGAGGATCAATGTAGCGGAGTTCTTGAATTCCTTCTTTCGGCTTATTTTTATCGACAACGATTTGGAAATACAACCGTCCGTCAATGTACCAACGCTTGAAAATATCTTCCCCAAGGTCTCGAAAGGAGAGCATGGTTTTGATTTTATCAAACGCGATTTGGATCTTTTTCTTGATGGCGTCGGAGACTTGGAGTTGTGAAAGATTGATATCGACAATATTACCATCCTCATCCTGGGTGATTGCTTCGGTGACGATTTCTTCAATCGCTTCGGAGCATTCAGAGTGTAGGGACATTTCCCGATATCGAGTAATGAGTTCTAGTTCGTTACGGACGGAACCTTCAAGGTCAACATAGGTGCCGTAATACGAACCTTGGGTAATAGTTATCGCGCCATCTTCCACGTCCTTTTGCGGGAGAACAAGAACGGGTTGAGAAGGCTTTTCGACCTTGGTAACGTCAGGAGTTTTGCCGATGGAGTAACCGAATAGTGTCCAGGCCATGAATATCCTTTGTTTCACATGAGATGAGACGGTGCGGAGAATACTGAACGATTCTCCGCACTACTATCTCTACTTATCATTACAGAATCACGGTGTTGTCTTTTGCAACACTTGTCCACGTCTGGTAGGCCAGCGTGACATTGAATTCTTCAATGGTGTCGTTTGATCCCCAATCCACATCGATTGGGCTTACGTCAACGGGGAAACAACCGGAGAATGTATATTCCTTGAGTACCCCACCGGTCTTTGCGTATTGTCTTACGCGAGCGTCAGTGGTATATCCGAGCGAGTTTCCTGCCCAGAGATCACGAATGTTGCTGACGTGTCGGTTGATACCGTTCATCCACTTCTCGAAAGCATTGCGGACTGAGAAGTCTTCGTCATTGATGATAGAGAGGTTCCATTCGGGGAATGTTCTGTTTCCGGCAAGCTTCGTTTCACGACCAAAGTAGAACACCGGAACCTGTCCGATGGTCGACCCAGGCAATGACGCGGTCTTACACATGAACGTCAATTTACGTTGAGCGTTCCCTGGATTGATAGCGAATGGGAATACCATTGACACTTCAAACAGATTCGGACGGGCACCGTCACCTTGTAATTCTGATCTGAAAGCAAATACATTGAATGGCATAGTAGCTCCTTATAATTCGTACACTATCCCTTAGAATTTTCCGACAATTTCGTCAAACGAAACGCCAGTTCTGACTGCAACGAAATTCAACTGGATGAAGTTGATGCTTCGTGCAGGCTTGATGTAGATGTCTCCAACGAAACGGTTGCTATCAATGACTTCAGGAGTGTTGTTTGTGGTGTCACAGACAACACGGAAATCATAGATACCGCGACGACCCTGCACATCACGAAGGAACGGCTCAACTACGGCTACGAACTGGGCTCGCGTGAATTCATCGTTGAATTCAAAGAGACTGAACTTCGATGCACGAGCGATTGCTTTTTCGAGCACAATGAACAAACGACGAACGTTGATTCTATCGAATGCGCTCGGCTTGCTGTACAAGGTCTTATCCCCATAGAGGACTGTTCCATCGCCAGGGAAGCTGACCACTGGGTTGATTCCATTCTTGTAAAGTGTGTCACGGTCCGACTTGGTCGGGTTCCATGCCAACTTCACTACGTTCTTGATCTGTCCGCGCTCATATCCTGCAATCGAGAACCATGGATCGCGGGTTGTGTCGGTACGAACCGCGCATCCTGCCACATCACCGTTGAGTGGTAAGTAGCGGTACGTGTCGTTGTACTTGTCATACTGGTACTTCCAGTTTCCATCAAGGAATGCAAAGCTGGAAGATGGTAACAAGTTGCGGAATGTCACAATAGAATCAGTTTCGCTGCCGGCATTGTTGACGGCCGAAGCGCGAGACGGAGACAAGAACACAATACAATCCTTACGAACTTCTGCAATATTGGTGATCAAATAGATTCCAACTGTTGAGGAAACTTCTCCTGCGACGAGCAAGGATACGTCAACCACTTCAGCGTTGACATACAAGTCCCAGGCACGTTGCAAGTCGCCATCGGAAACTGCGGCATCCACTCCACCACCGAGTGACAAGCTACGTCTGAGCACAACGTTGGTGAACGTTGTACCTGTTGCGGTGTTCCCCCAGTTTGTTCCGAGGGCATCATGGTCACCCCAGTAGATGTAGCGTGACTTGTTGAATAGGACCGTTGGATAGTAGATGGATGATCCATCATTGCTCTTGGCGTCAGAGGCCTTAGAAACAAATGGGTATTTTTCCAAAACGGTTCCCGGTACACCGGAAATGAGTCCGTCTTCATCGATAACGATAACGTGCAATTCGTCACCAGAACCAAGCTTCGTGCTGACGTAGCTTGACGTACCAGGTGCTGAATCAAACTGATCGGCATACTCCCACTTGCGGAGGATCGCTGTGCCACCCGTAACGGCATAGGTCAATGCGGTGTTGACGACGATTGCTGTGGCGTTGACTGAAGATACCTGGAGATATGGGTTGCTTCCGACCTTTACATAATCTCCCTGCACCACATAGTTTTCTGCACTGCCTGTAGTGTTGATCGTCAAATCCCCAATGGATGCGGCGTTGGCTGTTGCTGCATTCTGGAAGGTGACGTTGCTTGCGAACACGTTTGCACTTCCACAGACGCCGACTTTCAAGCTGTTTCCGAGTGCGCCTGGGTAACGAGCAGCGAATTCTCCGAAGGTACCCTGACCAGCAGCATACGAGTTTTCATACACAACACTGTTCTTGATCTGAAGTGCTGCGAGAGAATTTGCTGTTGCGTTGAGTGTGCCAGTGTTTGCTGCACGAGTCACGCGAAGGTTATTACCATAGGACAAGAAGTTTGCTGCGGTAAAGAACGAGGTATAGGTGTTTGAGTCCGGCTTTCCGAATCGATCCACCAATTGCACTTCGTTATCAATCAGGACACGTTCTTCGACTGGCCCCCAAACAAATTGACCAACAGTGGCTCCGGCCGTTGTCGAAACGGTAGGAATAGCTGTTGTAAGATCGACTTCCGATACATTAACGCCAGGTGATAGCTGAAAGCTCATGTTTTGACTCCTTAAAATGGGTAGGCGAGGGCATTCAAGTATTTACTTGGTTATTTATAATTTTCAGGTGTTATACCCTCGACTAGAGTATTGTTCCAACATCCAGTCCAGTTCTTCTCGTGATGACCCTTTTGCCGGAACCCAAATGTCACCATCTTGAACAGAGAACTTTTCTTCTAATCCGGTATCTATGATCCCCACTGGCACTAAATCATCTTCCACCATCTGGTTTTGTTCTTTTTCGAGGATTTTCCTAAGGTTATTTTGATCCGGCTGACTGTCCCTAATATACTTTTGGGTCATGAGCCAGCCGAACATCACAAGACACATCACCAGATCGTCATGCTTCCCTTCTTCCGCTTTGTATGTTTGAAGCTGTTGGGTAAATGTAGAGAATTCTGAGATAGTGGTGAAATCGTTTATGATCAATTTGTCCTGTTCTATCAATAACTTGAGGTTCTGACACCCAATGCGTTTTACCGATTCAGTCATGCGAAGACCGAGACGCATTTGCTTTTTGAAGCCTCCGGTCACCTTTGCCCCCTGCTTGGTGGACGTTTCAATCTTGAACACATTTTCATACTCTAGATCATGGTGTAACATGTCTACGATCTGCTGTCCGTTATCGTTGATTTCCACTAACACAAACGCATGGTTGTAACGAACCGCCGCATTGTAAATGATATTAGGATAAATGATCGGGGCAACTGTATGACTATGATACACTGCCACTCCAGTATACGGAACAGTTGTTACGTCAATGACCCAAAACGCCGAAGCATCTCCTCCGATTCCTCGTGCAGGGTCCACACAAATCACATAGGCATGTTCATCTTTAGGATGCTCGTATACTTTCCATCCTTCTTCTTCAGCTATAGGTTTCTTCATGACTAATTTGCCGAGTTTTGCTCCGTCAATGAGAGTATTACTCGATCCAAGGAAGTCACAGAGCACTTCTTGTCGGAACTTGACTGAACCTAGGGCTCGTTCTTGTTCCTTCAGCCAGGCACCATCGCGTCCAGGCATACGGAACCATTCGTAGAAGAGTGGTATAAAGTCATTATTTTTATTGACGGCATCAGTCCAGAACTCATAGTAATGGTTCAACCCAAGAGGGGTCGATGCAATGAGAATCTTTGTTTCCTTTCCAGATGAAATCGTTGGATAGATGGATGTGAAGAAGTCTTCAGCAATGTTGTTTGGAACGTGAGCAAACTCGTCCAAAAACACAAGAGACAAGGAGAAACCACGGATGGCGCTAGAACTTGTTGCCGCCGCAAGAATACGGGAACCGTTCTCAAGAGTAATGGAGCGTTTGTTCCACTCAAGAATACCTTGCTGTATCCAGAGGGGTAGATTTTCATACATGAGTTTGATGCGCCCAAGAATTTCTTGAGCAATAGGCGCCTTATTCGCCATGATCGCACATACTTTATTATCATGGAACAGGACATACCAAAGGAAGAATCCTGCGGTCGTGGCAGTCTTTCCCATCTGACGAGGAAGGCGGACGATAACTTTTCGATGGGCTTGGTAAAAACGGATGATATCTTCTTGATAATCGAATAGTTCAAAGTCAATCATACCACGATCAACATGAATGATCTTACAGTAGTGCTTGATGAAATAGACCGGGTCTATCGAGCACCTGACCCACTCGTTGACTTGATCTTGTGTGAAGGAATATTGAACACCGACCGCTTTAAGACGAGGGTTCTTGAGGTAGAACTTCTCCCCCACCGGCTTGATCTTGAACGATTCGGTCTTCTTTTTCTTTGGTGTTGTTGGCATTCAGTTGTGCCTTCTGTTGTTTCATCATCTCCTGTAATTCTGTGGTTGATCCCACGAATACAGCTTTTTCAATATGGTTGTGAACCTCACCGCCCTCAGTCGGTTCCCCAGTCAATCCCCGTTCACTTTCATGAACTTTCATAAGGTCATGATTCAGTTCGGCGACGGTCTTCAGTAAATTTGCGAGCACTTCGTACGATCTTGGGGTTTGCACGGCGCTTGTTACAGTAATCAACTGTTCAACTGCCCTGGCTCCTTGTGCAATAAGAACCCGAATATTATTTCGGGCTTCTAATCCATCATCCGCCACAGTATTGTGTGTTTGTGCCGAAAGATTTGGTGCAGTGATCGCCGGCGGCAAAATGGCAGTATTTGCATTAGAGAAAGGAAGGTCATCTTTCAAGATTTGGAGGATGTTGTTCATAATTTAAGCCACAGTATCAGGGTATTCTGTTATGTATGTAGTGTAACCATAATCCGTATTCGCATTTGCGGTAATTGGATTCTGATAGATCCAGATTTCGGCATCTTTCTGAGGAACAAGTTCTGTTGATTGAACGGTCCAATGGGCTCCAGTTTCCAGACCCCATATGTTATTGTTCACCAGAAGCGTTCCGGTTGATTGTGTCAAGTATAAGGTATTGGTTGATGGCACCCACGCATACACCTTGCCTGTTATTCCGAGATTTGGTTCACGGATGATTTCAGATTCTTTGAAATCAATGGACCCACCGGTTACAACAATTTTCTGGATAAGTGGATTGGTACTATCAGTATACAAATTGACGTAGATTCCACCTGTAATGGCTGCATTGGGATCTTGTGTATTTGCGGAGACGCCCATGATGATTGTGGTATTTGACGTTGGTCCGAAGAGATAGGTTTTTGCAGTGAACTGGAAATCCCAGGTGATCATTCTGGTCCCATCTTCAAATGATCCTTGGTAATTGTTTTCTTCATGCACACTCGTAAGAATGATCGGAATATCCTTCACGATGCCCAGTTCTTCAGAGAGTGTCGCACTGATGGTATAATCAGGGGTGAAGAATGGTAATATTTGTTCAACGACCTGAAGTCCATCTTCGATGTTTCTGACATACAATGAAAGACCAAAATCAATGTTGTATGGTATACCCACATACTGTGCAACAGGAATTCCGTTCCTCATGACACGATGCTTGATGGAAGACTGCTGCTTTCGTGCCGAATCATAATTCATTGATAGAATCTCAAATGACAAACGGGGCAATGTAGTCGCAATCGACTTCGTGAGGGTTGGGTCAGAGAATAGTTTCGTGACGAATTTCTCTTTCGGCGCATATGCCAATGGGCACTTGATACGCTCTTTCTTTGTCAACCCATCGACCGTTTCACGTTCAATGAAAATGTCATTGAAGAGTGACCCGAAGAGGGAGACATGCTTTCTGATAATTCTGTGATAAAACGGGTTATGTCCAAGCATTATGGATTACCAAATGGGTTAGTTTCAGTGAAGTCCAGGATATCATTCGATTCCGTTTCAATGACTTTGTTGTCGGCACTATCATCATTCTGTTGACCAAGTGGAGTATTGGTATCAATGGATGAAACTGCCCATGATGCCCCACTGTTTGCGCCGTTGACGTTTGCGGTATTTGAAAATGCTCCATTGACCATTGCGACACCTAGTGTGGTATTGGAGGAATACCAGACAACAGCTTTTCCGAATGCATTAGCCGTTACAAGCGTGCTACCCTGATACACAATTTCCGTGTTAACGGTGTCAAAAGACCCTGTTCCTCCCGCAGTTAGTACCAAATGCGTAAGCTGCAAATCATCGAGAATTTGACTGTCCACGGCTTCAACTCCAGTGGAAATTTCTTCATGTGAGAACACATACTGTTTCAACTTCAATGCATAGACATAGACATTACCCCCACGACCACGACCTAATGTATAAAACATCGCCTGGTTATTTTCGTGTTCGACATGTGTGATCTCAAAGAAATTTTGCATCATCGGCACAAACACAAGATCCCCTTCTCGTGGTCGTACCAATGAGGGAATTGTGAAATTGAACCGTCTGCGTGAAACGAGTAACGACATGTCATCTCGTATTTCCAGCCCAAACTTTGTGATAAGATCCTGTTCCCCTTCCATTGCAGTGGTATTTTCCAAATACATCTCAATAGGATAAGCAGAGGTAAATTGTTTGAGTTGTTCTTCCCCCATCAGTTTATCGATTTGATCCCTCGATTCACGCGGCAGATAATACACATCCATTGAGTGTATTTTCAGTGCCTCGATAACCAGATCCTCAATAAGCAACTGCTCTTGTGTGATCCGATCTGGAAAGAAATTGAAATAATGATTTGTTGGCATAGATTACTCTTAGTGTATCAGAAGGTATGTTCCAAGAACATCGCGTCGGTTCGCGGCTTCATCGCCGTGTCCTGGCCACACAAGCACATTCCAGTGTGGTGCAGTGCCGACAGGCTTTTTCATCATTTCATCATATGTGATGATGGTATCAGTTGCAATACTATACTTATGGGCAACCCGGCGCTTGAATTCGTCTAATGCATGGGTGTCCTTGAATTGCATACGACCGTGAACATCTTTCAACAACTTCTTCCCATCACGAGCAACAAGATCAGTAAACATTTCTTTCGGAATGACCTTGCTGTGCTTGGTACGGGTGATATCAATCAAACGTTCCTGTGAGGGCTGTGCGCCTTGACTGAAATTGATCAAGAAGTTTGCTGGCTTCTGTGAATGAGCAACACTGGCAATCTTCGTGTAGGCATAGAATTCGATATCAGGGAATGCTCGTGCTACGTCATACGCTAAGTCAAGATATTGTGGACTGAAGAAATCTCCAGCATCATGCCATCGAACAACGATCTTTGTGCCCTTCTTGGCAGCTTTGCGATGGGCATCCGCTAATTCCTTTTCGAGTGCATGTTTGAAACCATCTGGATCATTGAGTAAGAAATTGAGGACGCGAGACGCCCCCAAACTAGAAGCTTTCCACTGCACGTATCCGCCCTTCATGGCATAACAGAATACTTTACATGCACCTGCTCCAGGACAGGTATCTACAACGACAAACTCTCCTGCTTTTTCATCGACCGCTAGCCCCTTGAGTGCCGGAAGACCCACGTTGAAGTAGATGCTGCTGGTACCATCACTGTGCTGCATCTTTTCGTTTTGCTTCATAATGACTTTGGGACGAGTCATGATGGAGTGCTTTAGCTTCTCGGTATCGTAGTCTTCCCCGGCTTCCCCTTTGACTTGAACGTTTCCGGCGTGAATGTAGGGAAGTTCATATTTGTCCTTTGGTCCCTTTTCTTTCTTGACGACACGACCAAGATACGCTTGCAATTCATCATGTTTCAAGGTGCGTACTGTAGCGCCCAAAAATGGAGCATAGGCCTCCTCAAGTTCCGCAAGATAGCTCTCCTTGAGGAATTCAGGTAGCGACATGATCGTGAGACCATTCTTTTTCTTAGTTTGCTTAGTGGTTTCGACAATAAATCCAGCGAATGAGTACATGGTAGCTCCTTTATCCGATCATGAAATCGTTTGGTAAGGTATTGAATTCGATAAACTGTTCTCGTAGCTTCTCAATTTCCGCAGTCGCTTCATCGTAGATCTGCTGTCCGTTCAATAATACGCCACCAGGCATTTGGATGCCCCCGAACTTCTTCATGTTCTCTCCCCACTGCTTTTTGATGAAGAGATACCCCAAATCTTTGAGCACACGGTCATTCCAGACATCTTCATTCGCGTCAATGTATGCACTGGTAACTGCTTCCGTAGTTGCCCAGGTGGTTGAGACATTCATGCCTGTGTTGGCATGGATACCTGTTATCGTAGTCGCATAGGTCCCATTGGCGGTTTCAAAATGTACTTCATCACCTTTTATGAGTTGTGAGTCAAATGAGGTACCGGTACCACTAATCGTATTCGCACCCCCATTCAATGTAATGGACCCACTCAAAGTAATACGGTCTGGATTGATGATTCCGTAACATTCGATGAGAATGTATGTCCCAACTGCTAAGTTTCCATCCCAATTCACATCCAGCATGAGACGATTCTTATGACGATGAAACCGCATTTGTGGGCTACCGGAGAATAAGAGATTCAAGGTACGAAGATGTTGCATGGTGATGGTGTATGGAACATAAGAAACGGAAGTGAAATCATACAGGTCATGCAAACGCAATTGATAGCGTAAATCGAACATGTTCACAGAAGCCGATGATCCATCGAAATCTAGTACACCTGTCACACCCCAAATTCGGTCAGGAATGAGGATGTAGCGTCGGTCTCGATCCTGTTGAGTGATCTGGTGTTTGAGATAGAGTTTTTCCATTCCATCATAATGATAGTCTTGCCAAAATTCCAATGCTTCGTCTACACGGTCATCCACCTGATCATCGTCAACGTTAATTTCAATGACCGGGTGACCGAGTTTACGCTTGCAGTAATCGATAAATTGTGCTCTAGTATGTGGATGTGCCATAATACCCCTATTTATGTGATAATCATAATTCGTCGTCTAGTAGCTGGAGGTTCGGTTTGAACTGAGGTTGTCACATAATCCTCAGCCCACCACCCTTCTTCTACAATCTGTATATCAAACCAAGTGTTAGATACCACAGATGGATCAAACCATCCGTCTCCAATTGAATTTGCCATATTAGTAGGTAACCTGCGCGGCTAAGAAAAATGACCCATTACGTAATGAGGATCTACTTGACGCAACTTCCGATGCGTGCATGAGTTGGATGCTGTATACATTATGAGGAATTCCACTTGTAACGGTAAATGGGGAGGCAGTTCCTCCTGCTAAAAATCCAATCCCATATGAGGTAATTGCTGGATTCGTGCCTTGAGCAATGATGAATCCACTTGACCCAACTCTTCCCCCGGCAGCTTTTGCGGCTCCAGTGACACTTTGTGTAACTGTGGTAATTGCCGACGAACTCATTGTTAAAGCCCATGAGGTATCTCCTCCGGGCATATTAACATCAAACCCAAAAATTGACCCCGTTGTGGTTGCCACACTTTGAAAAAATGGTATAGAAAAAAATATGACAGGGGGATACGCACTTCCTGTTTTTCCGTACAGTTTTCCTCCACCCGGTAATATTAGTGACGCCCCATCCACCCCCTGTAGACTTTGAGTATACAAGCATGAATTATTCGTCATACCCTTTAGCACTACTGTTTGTATTATTCGTGGGCGACCGGTGGTTTTAAATCCATTTTTCCCATTGTATTCAATATAGTCCCCCCACCATGTTCTAGCGGAATAGAGTCTATACGTAGTGCCATCAGCATTATAGAGGACTTGCAAGTTCGCAAATGATTCGGCCACTGGCACGGTTCCGGTAGTTAATAGATGAGTCTCGTCACCATTTCTGATATGCAGATGATTAATATTACGCTGGATGCCGGTACCAGGAGCACTGACAATCGTGGTGTTTGCACTAGTTTTGATGGTGGTATTACTGTAATACGTTTGTCCGACTACCCCATTAGCGGCATATCGGTCAGTATATTCCACCTGTACCACTACGTTTCCTTGATAGCCTAAAGCTTCCCAAGGAAAGGAAACGGATAATACTAAAGTGTCTGTGGTATTTGCTAGAATAATCATATTACCTTTTTATATGAGTCCATCCCTGAGCGTTTACTTCTTTCCAAATTCGTAACCATGATCCTTTGTATACTACGAGAGCATTGGCTACAGTTACTTCCGGCATAGCCATCATATAGAAATCCTCTTCCACATATTCTGTTTGAATAAATCCCGCCGTAAATCCTGGGGAAATAGTAGTTCCTGGTCCAGTGGTTTGTGCGGTGATCGCGGTGTTTGTGTTGAGTTGAAATCCCATTGAAACGGCTGCTGCGGTAGGGCTTGACGTGACCGTATCCATATTAGCGACTGCCACATCATACCATACCCCTTTACTCATCCCGACAGCAAATTGTGCTCCTGTGGTCGTTGCATTGGTAGAATATAAACCATAGAACAAAAAGAAATATTTTGAACGAGCTTCAAGGGTACACCGTAAATTTGGTATCGGTGTCCAAGTGCCTGTTGTTGCATAGGTACTATTTTGTTGGGTAATGAATGCCCGTGGTTTATAGATTTGACGGTTGAACTCAGTAAATCCCTTATCTTCATGATACATTACTCCACACCCAGCATCTAATTTAGTGGCATAAAGAGTAATGGGCCAAGCTCCAGTATTTTTATTAAGAATTACAACTGAAGTATTTCCATCTACAAAAGTATCGTTGTACAATAAATCGCTAGAAATCATGTTAATATGTTTGATATTTCTAATGGTATTTGCAGGTGGAGGCGAACATACGTTTGCCGTAGTTTCACTCGTCCCTCTAAAAATGGACAGTTCTCGGTCTACGTTACTAATACTCCCTGTAGATAAATTTTTATCCACATATGTGACCATACAATGCACATTGTATGCGACTATAGAACCAACCGTTAATGAAAGGTATTCATTTGCTTGTAAGATGATCATTGTCTATCCTGTCGGGTGAAAAATATTGAACCATGACCCAAAGACTGTGGTAGCTGCCGATGCCGCAACTTCAGTTGCCGATTGCACGATAACATATGTCGGAGAGGTTCCGCTGATTATTGTACCCGCAATTAGCCCAAGTCCTGCTGCCAATCCTACTCCTGTTGTTTGTAGTCCCAACATCCCATTAGATGAATCAGATGTTCCTGTAGATAATGCGGCAGCGGTTGCGGATACCGTTACCGTATCAATCATTCCAACACGAATAAATGTAGGAGCGGGAGATGCCCCAATTGCAAATCGTGCTCCGGTTGTGGTTGCTGCCGTTGTATGAGTTATTGCTCCTAAAAATCCAACTATAGTGTTAGGACTCACTGGCATACCAAGTCCGGTGTCTCCTAATGTATTCGCTGCTGTTTGGACACTATTAGTAGTAATCGTAGAAAACCGGTCATTCGTAATAGTATTTTCTGCAACTTTAAACCCCTCATCTTCCGTATAGACTAAGGATTCCCCCACCAATAACAGTGGGCGATAGAGCATATAGGTATTGGCACTGGTTGAATATTTCAAGGTAACTTCAACTGATTGGTAAGCATTCGCATTTGTGATACAAAGAGATTGAATGCTTCGGACATTTCCTGACGTGGGCGCATTCACAATTGTTGTTTCGGTGACTGTATCAATTTTCGTTAATTGACGATCTGCAACCCCCACTACACCTGTAGAAGTACTACGGTCCACATAAGACGCCACTACCTCAAGATTTGCGGTTGAGGTGAATGATGAAGGAATAACAATAAGAGTGTCAGTAGTGTTTGCAAGTATAAGCATATGCGTATTTATCCCTGAGTATATTCTATTGTTAACGCAAACTGATCGGCTGACGATGTAATAGTTGGGAACCGAAGTGTTACATAATTATTGGCTAGAACTACCGCATCAGAAAATGTTGTGGTAAACACTCCGTTCGTGGTATTTGCACACACTACATCTCCAGTGATAGCTGTTCCAAGAATACCTGTAGCACGAGTATTTGCGTAATTAAGCGCATAGGTCACATTTGGAGTGGTTCCTTGAACGTGGGATATCACTCGTGTCACCGTCAATTGTTTACTCGTCCAAAAGAATGTGATGTTATCTGTCACTGCCGGTGAAAACACAGAAATACTTTTTGACTGGGTATTAGCTGTGGTATAGGCACCATTGGCATGATCCCTAGCGGTCTGGGCTAATGTGGCCCCAGTGTTCGCCTGGTTGAAGGCACCATTCGCATGAGCATACGCACCATTTGCCGTGTCTCTGGCGAATTGGTCAATTGCCGACCCTCCTGTCGCCACAATTTCAATAGAGCCTTTATCATTGTTGACAAGGATTCCGGTTCCTGCGGTGATTCGGTTGATATCATATCCGCCAGATACAGTGTTGGAAATGAGGATAGCCCCATTCAATCCAATCGCGGTTTGTCCGGTTCCTCCGCGAGCGATAGCAAGGGTTCCAGAAGTCACTTGCGAGGCGGCAATGGCAATGGCAGTATTGGTGACACTGGTGACATGACCACTCGTATTGACCACAAATACAGGAATGGTTGCAGCATCTCCATAGCCGGTTGCGGTAACACCCGATGCGGCATGGGACACAATACCGGTAGTCGGGTCGTAATTAATCGGAGCGGTGTTGCTAATGTTGGCTCGGATTTGTGTTGCCGTATAGATCGCCGTATTCGCATTGGCATAAGCGGCATTGGCTCGTGCAAAGGCAGCATCCGCATTGGTGGTCGCTATGTTTGCCTGGGCATAGGCACTTGCGGCAACGGTGTTTGCGGTATTGGCTTGATTGAACGCGCCATTCGCATGATCTCTAGCGGTCTGTGCTAGAGTTCCCGCTGTGTTAGCTTGAACAAAGGCGGCATCAGCGTTTGCCGTTGCAATGTTCGCTTGTGTATAGGCACTTGCGGCTACTGTGTTTGCGGTATTGGCTTGATTGAACGCAGCATTCGCATGATCTCGCGCTGTTTGGGCAAGTGTTTGATCAACCGTGACATTGGATGCACTGGTAATATGCCCTCGTGCATCAATCGTTATCTGTGGAATTGAGGTTGTAGTACCATAGGTTGTAGCTGTGACGCCTGAAGTGGCATGACTAATGATACCGGTAATTGGATCATAATTAATCGGAGCGGTGTTGCTAATGTTGGCTCGGATTTGTGTTGCCGTATAGATTGCGGTGTTGGCATTGGCATACGCGGCATTGGCTCGTGTAAACGCTGCATCCGCATTGATGGTTGCAATATTGGCTTGAGCATATGCTGAAGCGGCTACTGTGTTTGCAGTATTGGCTTGGTTGAAGGCACCGTTGGCATGAGCATATGCTCCATTCGCCGTATCACGCGCAAATTGGTCAAGCGCCGAACCGCCAGTTGCCGCAATCGTAATAGTCCCTCGGTCATTTGTAATGGCAATTCCTGATCCTTGAGTTAAGGGACGAAGATCAAACCCACCTGAGACCGTATTACCGATGAGGACTGCCCCATTTGTTGTGACCCCAGTATTTGCTACAGCGGTATTGGCTTGATTGAAGGCACCGTTGGCATGATCTCGTGCTGTTTGCGCCAATACAGTTCCAACATTCGCTTGTGTAAATGCACCGTTGGCATGATCTCTAGCAGTTTGGGCTAATGTGGTCCCAGTGTTCGCTTGTGTAAACGCGCCATTCGCATGATCTCTAGCAGTTTGCGCCAATACAGTTCCAACATTCGCTTGAACAAAGGCAGCATCCGCATTGGTGGTTGCGATATTGGCTTGATTGTATGCAGAGGCGGCTACTATATTAGCAGTGTTGGCTTGATTGAAGGCAGCATTCGCTTGATCTCGTGCAAATTGATCTGTGCCACTTCCCCCAGTAGAGGCAATAGTAATAGTATCATTTGGGGCATCGGTAGTAATGACGATTCCCGATCCTGCAACAAGTGTTAATGTATCAACATTAGAGTCTGCTACGACATTGGCTTGTCCTGCAACATTGATTGTCACGAATGCATTTTGAGCAACGGAATTGGCTTTTGTGTATGCCGCATTCGCTTGATCTCGTGCCCATGCATCAGTGGCTCCCGCCCCAGTTTCAATAGCTACATTACTGACTGATACAATATGTCCTTTATCATCCACTACGAATACTGGTATGTGGGAGGAATCCCCATAGCCTGTTGCCGTGACTCCAGAGACGGCGTGACTGATTACTCCAGTAGTAGAGTCATATCGGATGGGGGTGGTATTGGAAATGTTGGCGCGGATTTGTGTTGCCGTATAAATGGCGGTATTGGCATTCGCATAGGCAGCATTCGCTCGTGTAAACGCAGCATCGGCATTGGTGGTTGCGATGTTTGCCTGAGCATAGGCAGACGCCGCTATAATGTTGGCAGTATTCGCCTGGTTGAAGGCAGCATTCGCTTGATCTCGTGCGAATTGATCCTGCCCGGAGGGTAGTGCAATTGCCGTATTCGTGATTGCGGTGACATGTCCCTTTGCGTCAACCGTAACAACTGGAATATGTGTAGTGTTACCATACGTAGTCGCTGCAATTCCAGAATTCGCATGGGAAATGACGCCAGTGGTCGAATCATAGTTGATTGGTGTTGTATTGGAAAGATTTGCCCGAATTTGACTAGCAGTATAGATCGCCGTGTTCGCATTACTAAACGCAGCATCGGCATTGGTGGTTGCGATGTTCGCTTTACTGAATGCGGCATTCGCTTGATCTCGCGCAAATTGATCGGTGGCTGATCCTCCGGTAGCTGCGATATCTATTAAATTATTTGCAGGATCGGTGGTGAGTACAATCCCCGTTCCTTGACGAAACCGAACAATATCTGAAGTCGTTGTGGCAACAACATTAGCTTGTCCAGCAATATTGACAACCCCAAATGCATTCGCACTTGATCCCCCTCCTCCACCTGTAGCCAAAAATACAATGGTCCCATTGGCGTGTTTATAGAATAACCGTCCATCGGCACGATTAATTGCCAATTCTCCATTGGCCAAAGTGGTTGGAGTATTTCCTGACGTGGCGCTATTTTTAATTTGTACGGTGACGTTCATTAGAATGTCCCCGCATCGATTTGGACAGTTTCAAACTGTCCGTTTGTGGACGAGTACGCAAGAACAAACCCATCTTGCACCCCTTGGATACTCACATCTACCAAATCTGATAACCTGGTAACTGAAGTAGCCGGTTGGACGACGGCAGTAGATTTTCCCCCCTTGACTTGAGCAACGATAGGAGCGGGAGATGTAACGATGACAGTAGACATTATCTCGTAACTCCTGGATTTACAACAATAATTCCTTCAATAACTCGTTGAACAGTTCCGGTATTCCCTGTGAGAGTCACATCATAGACATAACGCCCCGGTGTCAAGTTTCCTGTGTTTGCAGCGGTCATAGAGAGAGACAGAGTACCATTGGGACCATCAGTAATCGTAGTGGTAATGGTATTGGATCGTGTGGAATAGAAGGATTTCCGCATGACAGTGTTTGCGGTTGACCCAACGAGGTTTTGAGGTGTGCCGGACGATCCTTTGACGGTAATCGTGCGGGAAAATGTAGCGTATTGTTCGATTTCTAATGGGACATAGCCTGCCATGATACTCTCCTCGTAGGTAGACGATAGAGAGTATTTATATGATTAGAATGTGATGGACGTTACATAGAGGTCGGTAGAGGTATCAGCTTGATAGGCAACAATTCGTTGTGTGTCCCCCAATTCTATTGGCGTCATTGGATAAATTTGACCATTTCTGGATTGGTTATGTATTACTCCCCTTGGAGTAAATGATGGGTTCGTAAAGTTGGTGACCGATGTAATTGCGGAGGTATATGTTCCTGATCCACCAAACGCACTAATGCGTTGTACCGCAAGAAATTGGGCTGTACATTTAATAGGAGGAACAACATATGATAAGTCTACATATACCTCTCCTTGAGGAGAGGTATTGCTAGTCCATGCCCACCAATCAGAATCAGTCCCGATTATTATGGTTTTATCTACTTGTTTATAAGATTTGAACCGACTTTGTGCATTGGTGACGGCGTAACTGATTAATGCCTTTTGTGTGTATCCACTTGGAAGAGTTATCCCATCCCCATACTGATCACAATAAATCTTAAAGAACAAATCTGCGGGTCCAGGTCCCCCACCACCTCCAATATTTGCCGTAACTGACCAATGTTGGGCAACCGCATTCCAACTATGACATTGACCATACCCCAAATAAATACTTAGGTCTTGGGAGGCATTATACCCAACAGAGTCCATCCAGTTTCGTTGATTTGCATCAGTCAATGGGGCAGTATTTCCATAGATAAGAAATGCATTTGCATTGAGTGTAACTTCAGGCTGTCTATCAGTATTCACCACAAAATGATACCGTCCTCCTTGTGTTAGAGTGGCACGGGTATCAAAAATAAACAACACATCCCCTGCACTAGAAGACCCTCCAATAATCCCTCGTTCAAGTGAAGCGAGGGTTCTACTTGTGGCAAGTACTGCCCCACTAGCATTTCCCGTTCCATCATCAGGTTCAAGGGTAATCCAACAATTCCCTGTTGGAATTAATTGTGTTCCAATTCGGAGTTGTACGCCATAGACTTTAGCTGTGAGTGAAGGGATAAAACTTTGTGATATTTTGGTGATATACCGAGTGAATGGATTGGTGCCACTTGTCGCATTAAATCCAAGAAAAGCAATTTCAGTATCCAATGCTTCATCCCAATGTTGGTCCAGAACCCGTTGCTTCATCCGATATAGAAGTAAAGCTTTATTTCCATTAGTAGGATTATAGATCGCGTATACGGCATACCAGGTATTTGCTGATAAGGCGCTGGAAGCGTCGATTCCTCCAGCCCCACTACTCATCAGATTCGCGGTAAGATTACTCCATCCAGAGATGTAATCCCCATTCTCCATGACAATAACATTCGCGTGTTTGAGGAGTAATGTCGTAGCCGATTTATAGGGGTGATAATGCGTCCCAATCACGAGCCCCGATGTTTCCTGTGGCGTTGGAGCATCTTCCCAGGACACCTTGATATTAGAAGATGTATTGACGGTCAACACTTGCCCATTGCTACCTCCCGCTAACCGATGAGCGGTGTTTGGACTAAATCCCACCAATAAATCCCCTTGTTGTAGGAACAAGTTTGCTGTCGTATCAAATCCACTTCCGCCAGAAATTGAAGTAATCGCATTATCCACATATTCTTTTGTGACGACTCCGGAGTTAGAATCCGGGCTCCCCGTTATGATTCCATAGGTGACCGTTGCTAGATTGATCGTACCATTCCCAATCGTAGTGGTATTCGCGGTAAGAACATTTGCAATCAGATTATTGATCGTCGCCGTATCGCAAAACGCATTATCAATGTTCATGGTTGTTGCGTTCAATGAGGGGAATTCATAGACCACATCATATGATTGATTTGCGGTGTTATACCGAACTTCTCCACCCCAATCCACCATATTAGCCACTACGTCTACTTTATAGCTGACTTCAGATTCACCGATAGGTTCGGGTACATTGGGAGAAGGAAGCTGTGGTGTGGGAACCCAAGTAAATGGCATATTCTTACCTAGAATTGAAAATCGGTGATGTATACATTAGACCCTGCGACATTGGAACGAATAAGAAGTACTTGATGTTCAAGTACTATGGGGGCATATAGCCGTACTCCATACCCTCCTGGCACTGATCCAATTCCATGTGTATTTGCTGTCGTGTACCCTTTCGTTGGGACAAAAGTGATGGGCATATCCGTACAGTCAAATCCCCCAATCGGAAGATGAAGACAGGAAGAATCAACATGACGCACTTCTATTTTTGCGACCCCATCACGAGGCGGAATACATCGTGACATGTCCACGGCTTCTATTCGTCCGGTTTCTGTGGAACCGGCTCTCCATTCTGATGCAATAGATGTGATAATATGACGATCTTTTTGAAGAAAATATTGAAGATTTCCCTCAGCATCCCGTCTCACATATCCAAGCAAACAGTACTTATCATATCCTCCAGGCAGAACAAGATCCGTAGCTGAAATATTTTCTATAAACACTTTGAACCATAAATCATCAGGTCCGCCGACTGACGGAGGAAGTCTCCACGAACTGGTATTGACATAATACTCCACAGCATACCCACTCCCATATGTATTCGCTGTTATTCCACGAATGGTAATATAGTTTGAATCACTATAGACATAATCTCCAGTGAGAACGATATGGTATAGTGTTTGTGCGGTGACTGATACGGAATCGGGAAATATGAATCGGATTCGTGATTGATCGGTTGCAATTCTTCCCGCATCAAATGGGTAGGTGGTTGCTAGGGTTGACCCAGGAAATCCATTATCATCTGATCGGAGTTCCGCCCAAATAATTCCTGACGGTGAACCTGTTGCAAAAATTTCAAACTCCACGGAATGAATCGGTCCACTATTGGCAGAGACAAAGGATTGCCCGATATAATCAAGTGGGGTCGTTGCTCGTCGGAGTTGGCGATTCTGATCTGACGTGGTGGTACAGTTTGCTTCTTGAGTAATATTGGTAGACTGGTGAAAAATAAGATTGTCCAAATCATTCACTTCATCCCGAATTGCATATAATTCATACCATTGAGAGTTTCGTGGGGTCCCGGTATCTAAGCCCCCGGCTCCTGATACCGTGATATCACAGACCATATTGCTCCACCCTCGTCCATGACTCCCATCATTAAAAAGAATATCATCACATCTGCGTAACCATACTTGGGTGTTTTGTTGATTCCGGTCCCGATGTGTTTGAAGCCACAATCCACTAAAATACTCTGCCCCTGTTGTTGATCCAATAGTTTTCCATCGCAATCCTGTTGAGTCAGAATAATCTACTGTCAATACTTGTCCTGCTGATCCTATAGGCAACCGTGTCGCAGTATTAGCAGAAATTCCTACGAGAAGGTCTCCTGCGGCATCAATAATATTTTGCAAATCACTTCCACTGGCAGGCACATTTGCGACCATGGTATCAAGATACTCTTTTGTCGCAATTTCACTATTTGAAGTGGGATTCCCGCCCATTGTGCCATATTCAATCGTGAGCGTATTACTAATCACATTTCCGATAGTTGCGGTGTTGATTGTTGCAACATTGACGTTTGCACTAATAGTGATCGTCAAATGACCTATCATAGCATTTGTCAATGTGATAGTGTTCACATTCATTTCAGGAACAACATACACCACATTGTATTGGGTATTGGGGGTATAGTAAATGAGCGACCCACCAGCATTCACGGTATTCGCTACCTTGTCTACAAGCGTAGAGGTGGCGTCTTCCCCGTAGGATAGGGGAGGTGTTGGGGGAGGAGTTTGTGGTTCATTGACCCAGACAAATGGCATAGGCTAAAACTCTATGGTTGCAGGCATTAGTTGAATTAACGTCGTGGCTAGAACCGCTGAAACAGCTTGTTCCTCAGCAAGTATCGGATTGGTAAAATAAAATCCCGTTCCTGGAGGATTGTTGGCGTAAATAACTCCATCAGTCTCTACTGTTCCGAGTGTGTCAGCCCCCGCCCCCTCATAGGTATTTGCCGTCAATGCTGGGGCATTTAATTCACCAAATATATTGAAGGGAGATCTTGCCCCCGTACATAGATAACTGATTTGCACGAGACAGGGAACTGGAGGTACCCCAATTCCTAGATGAAGGGTGAACATACGAGTTACAGGGATACTATATGGTTGGTCAAATCTCACATATCCGCTCCCTGACACATAATCAATAAATCTCCAATCCCAATGATGTAAGGTGATAATTTTCCGATTACGTTGGGTGTATTCGCGGAATGTTCCAAAGTGCCCGGTGGACACATAACTAATCAGACACTTTTGGGTATACCCCGTTGGCATCACCACTGGAGTGTTGTTGGCTTCAATGAATACACGAAAACCAACATCAATCATACTTATTGTTGGCCTCCAGCTATTGGTATTTGCACTAAAACTTCTTGCGTTTCCTCCAGTGTATGCCTCAGTTGCAGTCCCATAGATTACCGTATGATGGGCAGCATTGGCTCCATTCGCAATTGGATAATCGGAGTGATACACAAGGCAGTAGTTACCGTTTGCGGTGACGGTATAGGGATCACGGAAAACAAATCGTAATCGTCCAGGTGCGGTAGATCTTGGTAATTCTCTCGTCATCCTATAATTAGTTGCAGAAAGAATGACTCCATCCGCATTTCCTGTCCCATCCTGAGCCTGAAGTGTTAGCCAACAATTTCCGGTGGGATCACCAGAACGAGCAATGGCCATTTCCGCACTGGTTACTTTTCCGGTAATGGGGGCAACAAATTGCTGTGCGACAAATAATGTGGTATCATCACCAAGAAATGCACGTCTTACTACTTCTGGTGTTGTTGAAGGAACTGAGTCAGTAATGTATACCCATGGGCGACGATCTAGTGCTTGATGAAATAATAGCCCTCGGCTTTTGGTAGTCGGATTCCGAATGGCATAGACTTCATACCAGGTATTCGCAGTAACCGTTCCGGTATCGAGCCCATTGACGCCATTGACGAGAATATCAGCCGTAGTGAGGTCCCAATTTCGTGTGACCTTGCCATCATCCATTACAATTTCATCGGCTTGGTGTAATTGTACTCGTGTGTTGCAGAGAGGGTAATCGGTATGCGTCCTGACAAATATATTTTTGAATGAGGATTTGTCTCCCGTCCCTCCCACAGACGACCATCGAACTTTTGTGTTGGGGGTTGGAGACATCACTAATATTTGTCCGTCGGTTCCTACGGCTACACGATTTGCCGTATTATCGGATACCCCCAGTATCAAGTCCCCTGCGGCTTGAATGAGGAGTTGGAGGTTACCTCCTTCGGGAGTAGAATTTGCAATCAACGCATCCACATACCCCTTCGTGACCATGTGCAGATTCGCCGTACTATTCCCGGTCATATACAGCATCACAGTATTGAGAGAGTTTATGGATGCATTTCCGATTGCTGCGGTATTGATAGTGAGAGAATTGGCGGTCACAAGATTGGCAGTAATATTTCCTCCCGTCAAATGATCGGTGTGAAGATTACTGACATTCAGAGGAGTATACCGATAGAGTACATCATACCCTACATTCAGGGTATTGTAGGAGAGAACCCCCATTGGAGGGGGATGGACTTCAACCGTATTCGCTACGAGTCCAACTTGGTTTGAGACCGTGTTGGACCCGTAGAAGAGAGGATCTACTTGAGGTGGTGTTTGTGGTTCATTGACCCAGACAAATGGCATAATGACATATTTAGAGTCACATTAGAAACTAATCGCTATCGGATACAGTTTAAGGTTTTGTGCCGGTACTTTTACGACAACCGCTTGGTGTTCCACGAAAAGTGGGGCAATTGGAGTTGTAGTTGTGCCTCCACTGGTTGAGGCTTGAATACCTCCCCCAAGGTTTTCACTAAAAGTGGTGGTAAGATCCAGAGCATGAAATCGTCCAATAGCCATTTGCTGGATTGCCGTTGATCCTTCAATGAAGACCACACTGCAAGTAATGGGAGGAACGAAGGAATTCAATTCAACAATATCAATCCAACTTGGGGTTGTTCCATAGATAGAATGCATGGCCCCCCATTTTTGAGAAATAGAGGCATGGATGGTTCGCTCAAATTGACTACTCTCTTTCAATTTGGATACATCATCAGTAAACACATACCCCAACAAGCATTTTTGATCGTATCCAGTCGGCATAGTCACCGTGACGTTGTTCGCTTCCATCTGTGTGCGATAAAAGAATGTATTCAGAGCGAGGGTTTGACCTGGTTGTGTGGTTCCCTGAATATTCACCCACGAAGCACCAGTATTTCCATATGGCACACCACGGTTGACGCCGTTTGCTCCAATATTCGTGTTTGCGCCAGAGTAAGCAACGTTAATAAATGCAGTGGTACTTCCCGCGTAATCTGAATTGAAAATCCAGAAGTATGACGTTCCTGCGGTAAGAGAAGTAGTATTGTCAAAGACGAACCGAACGTTTGCCCCCGTTGATGGACAACGAGATACATCCATTTTTCTACTGGTTACTAAAGTCGTTCCGGCTGGAACTTCTGCGGTATTTGCTTCAAGTGTTACCCACATATTTCCTGTTGGGGTTCCTGTCTTCATTAGCTTGAGATCAATGCTTGCAATGTTTCCTGTGACATTCGGGGTGAAACTCTGAGCAAGTTTGATATACAAGTTAGATGTATTGTTCGCTCCCAATGAATTTAATGCCGTAGTTGCGCTTGCCATAGGCCAGAACGTATTCACAAAGGTATTCTGATCTGGTTTACGATCTAGGGCACGATGGAGAATGAACCCTTGTATTCCCGTTGACCGTTGACGAATAGCATAGACTTCATACACGGTGTTGGCATTCGCAGACCCACCATCTAATCCATTCACTCCAGAGGCAGTGATATCAATTGTTGAGGGAACTGTCCAGTTAGACACTATTTCTCCATCATCCATCGTAACTTCATCTAGACGATAGACGATGAGTTGTGTACCATTTGCTGATTTATCTGCAAGAGAGGTGGTCATAGTAAAACCACGGAATCTTCCCGCTGCACGATTTGCCCAACGTAACCCTGTGGTTTGATTGGTATCAACGATCAACGTCTGTCCGTTAGATCCTGTTGACAGCACCCCAAAAGTATTTGCCCCAGTACCAGGAATCAAGTCACCTTTTGCGGCATAGGTGATCTTATTGACAAGATTCCCACCCGCCCCAGTATCCGCATAATTCTTGGTTGCAATACCCAAATTGGTTGTTGGATTTGCTGCCATGGTTCCTGTCGTCAAGTTTGCCGATGATGCATTCAACGTGGCTGCGGTCAAATTAGAAATATTAGCCGTGGAAGTATTCAAGGTAATAATATTCGCTAATACTGCATTAGCAAATGGGGTGTGCAATACCGATCCGACATTAAGAGTCGTGACATTGGACAACGAAAGATTCATCGCTCCAACATTGAACGAGGTGACATTGGCATGGGACACATTGAGGGTTCCTACTGTCGCTCCAGTAATATTCGCAGTAGATGAATTCAATAATGTCACATTGGCATTTGTTACGGTAGTAAGAGTTGCCGTCAAGCTAGTTGCTTGGAATGTTCCAGTCACCGTTGCGTCAGTGATATTTGCAAATGAGGTATTCAATACTGGAACTGTGAGACTGGTTACTGATAAGGTTGTGATAGCCAGAGTTCCAATATTAGCAGACTGAGCATTCAATGAGTACACATTTGCTCGATCATCCACTTGGATGAAATTGACATTCGCATTTGTCGTGGTTACTCGTGTCGCAGAAATATTACCGATGGTAGCTCCACCGATGTTGGCGACGGTAAGGTTAGCGACTGACGCATTAGCCGTGGCTATCGTGATATTGGATACATTACCCGTTGAGAGGTTCAACGTTCCAACATTCGCCGTGGTAATCAACGCCGTGTTCCCGACATTGATCCCTACATCAGGATTGGAGAATGTCCAATTCGCATTGGAGACAACCGCCGGTCCATCCGTAAAATTATTGGCAACCGCAACAAGACCGGAAACGGTAGTTACTAATTGTCCGAATGTATTAGCCAAAGAAATCTGTTCTATTGCCATTAGTGTTTACCTTTAAGAGACGTAATCTCACCGATAAGTTTCTTGAGTGATTCAATTTCACTTTCTAAAAAAGTGAGACGTGATTTTGTTTCTTGTGCTTCACGTTTAGCCTGGATAGTCCTACGCCGACCTTCTTTGTATTTTCGCAGTCCATCGGTATCCGTACTGAGGACTGCGTTGGTTCCCATATCACGCACTAAATCGGTATTTTTGATCTGAACTGTATTTATAGCACCCATTGGGTACCTCTTATGATAGGGACGGGATTGCGACAACCCGGAAGTCCCTAATTCGCGGTACGCGAGTTGTATCCGTGGTTGTCATGACGATCTTGATTGCAAAGTACTTGAACGAGGTGAACGATCCGTACTGCACCCGATCATCGGCCACATTGTCTGATCCAGGAGCATACACATATTCTTTGATATCTTCCTGGTTCAAGGAGACGTTGTTCTGCCCCTTCACGATTGTCATAAGCTGATAACCCTTGTTATCAAACGTATCAGAGTCATCGGCTGACAAGATCTTGTAGTATACGTAGATGTTTGCAACGGATGGCTTGTATGCCCCGAAGTATACGCGGAAGTCTCCGGCATCCATTCCATCGGCTAACGTCACCATACGAGTGATGTATCGCGCTTCTGCCGGTCCCCCTGCTGGCTGATCTTCTCCCATCACCACGATGTTTGCGGAAAGCGCAGTGTTTCCACTCAAGGTGATCGTTGGAGTTGTTGTATATCCTGATCCCTCAACATCCACAACAACGTTTGCGAGAATGCTATTGTTGCTGTCGATCTGAGTGTTTGCAATGTAGGCATTTGCTCCACTTCCACCCCCACCACTAATGGTCAGTGTCAAGTTGGCAGCGGTTGCCCAGTTGGTGCTTGAGCTAATAACAACGGCGGAAGAGTTATCCAATCCCAAGTTGTTACACAAGTTCTCAATTGCCAATACAGAAAGACGATCCATGTCTACAATCGGAGATACGTCACGACTTTCGGAAGACAAGAAAATACGCAACTTGAATGACGATACATCGCTTGTAGCCACACGGCGACCCAACGTATCATCGAAGTAGACGTTTTCCTGCAACGGAATTGATCTGTTTTCCTGTTTGACTCCTGTGGCCAACGTTGTAGCAGCTTCCGAGTCAATTGATGTGTTCGGTAGCAACAAGTTTCCAGCAGTCACATAGTAACAATCCAGTGGCACGTTTGCGCTGATTGGATTTGCTGACGACAACTGGAATTCCAAGTTAGCTTCAACAGTCGAATCAAAGGTTGCCTTGATCAAACGGAATGTCAAGTCTTCTTCCTGGATCGGGTTCCAGGTTGTCGAGTTCTGTGATTTGAAGAAGACTCCCAAGTATGGCTGTGACGAAATCAATCGGTCAGTTCCGAGGATCTTGTCTCCCATACGAGAGATATAGACTTCATACTTGACCGAATTGGCCATGAGGACGATGCAATATTCTGCCCCCTGCTGCAAGTATACTGGACCACTGAAACGAACTTCAGTATAGATTGTTGCGTCATCGAGTGGGTTGTTTCCTGCGGCATAGACGGCAGCCAATTCATCCTCAGAGACCACGTTGCAGTCTTCTGCATTGATTACGATGTCTGATCCAGGGATAACCTGTGAAGAGTGTGGGAATCCATTCACAACAGGTCGCAATTGCAATCCCATTGGAATGTTCGGGTCCACGCTCTTGATCAACAAACGCACCCCGGTCAACATGATACCTGATGGATATTTTTCCTGGTCCACCAAGAAGGTTTGTGCGAGTGGGTCCCAGTATCCAATCAAACGCTTTCCAACCACCGTATCAGTGACCTTTGTGGTATGGACTGTACGAGTGTCTTCCAACAAGGTGCGCTGAATGGTTGGGACACGGGTTGAAATCAACGTGTTTTCTTGTGTCTGCATCATTCCCTGAGCCACATACTTCACGGTTCCGTTTGTACCTGAACCCTCCACACTTCCATTGAGAGAATCCACAAGTGTGAATGGACGTTCACCTGTACGGAAACTTAACGTATTGCTAGATGGGATGATGAATACGCCGACAGTTTCTCCACGATGATCGGTGCGGAATGCACCGATAGAGTATGTCGTTGCAGTATTCGGGGTCGTTGTGAGTGCTGGGCTAAATGTCACATTGCGAGTGACATAATCGAATGCCGTGATTGTGGATTCTTGACCCAATCCAGCACCAGAGGTGAAGTAGATCTTCTCACCAACGAGGTTCGTATTTGCAATCCCGTTGTTAGCGTTTGCCATGTCATGCTGAAGAATGATGCTGCTCAAATTCGGGGCAGTCACGAATCCAGAGAAGTGGTAGTATCCAGAGATACGTGAGTTGGCTCCGCTAGTTTCTCCGATTAAGAATGTGGAGTTGGTTGAGTGAACAATGTAGGAGTTGGCCACATTGTCATCATCTCCACCTTGGACTGACACAACTGTTACGTTGCTGTATCCATTTTCGTTACGGCTCAATACAACTTGAGCGAAGGCAGTGTTTGCGCCACGAGCCGGGTCGTATACACGAACCGTTTCAGAATCCTGATAATCGTCCTTATAACGGACTGTTGGGTTGTTGACTTTGATCACGTTTGGACGGTTGCAGTATGTGGTCACTGCTGTTTCATCGAAGAATGCATAGAGTTGTGTATTCGGGGCGAACATCTTTCCAAGGAACAGGACGCCGCGTGAACGAATCGTTGGGATAATTGATACGTCAACGACACGGTTTCCGATGGACTGAGTGATCGTCTGAGGAACGAATTGAGTTCTTACACCAGTACGCACCTGCTTCTGTGTCACTTCGTCAACTGAACGTTTGACAACGTTTCCGTAGACATTGACGCGGTGCCCCAAGTGTCCGAGATATCCTCTCCAGCCCGGATTAATGATCTGGTCACTCTTGTGAGTTACACCAGTCCATGTGGTCTGCCATGAATTCCAGACTGTTCCAAATCCACTGTTCGGGTTCGATTCAACAGCTTTCGTGATAGCATCCCATGCGTCATTGTCCCCTTCCATGTTTACATGGACATCAGGCAACTGGTTCGTGTCAATCCAGGTATCGGAAGATGGGTCCAACTTGATGTTTCCAATGAACGATACCGTGTTGAATGGGTTGACATTCACTGCGGCGGATGCAATAGATTGATCCAAGAATGTAGATTCAGTGAACGGTAGAGAGACAAATGCTCCTACACGATCATAGTTCTCTGATCCCGATGGATTGAATTCCAATGCAAGAGATTCAGTTCTGAATGGAGGACGTAATTCCTGGTTTTCCTGATCGATTGAGCACTTATAGTCAGTGTTCAATACGTCACCCACACCGTGACCAGTGAATGCATCTACGAGGATACCGTTCTTGAAGCGGTTGGCACCAGTATCGTCAGTGATTTCCTGGTTCTTGGCCGCTTGTTCCAAAAGGGTCAAAGAGGTGTAGTATTCAAGTGTGCTGATACGCTGTTCCAATGTTCCGATATCGCGCATCGTGTAGCGGCGGTTATCAGTGTACTTCTGGCGGATATCACGTAACGATGCTGTGTACGGAGGCAATACCAACGTATACAAGGTCATCGCATTGTCTTTATCCGAAGGAGCAATAGGATTCAATGATGGAAGACCGCGGAGTACTTCAAATACTCGATCACGAGTCAAGACAATCTTGTCAACACGAGCCAAGTAGTAGGAGAAGTCTGTTTCAAATGCTTGTCCTGGAATACCAAGGATACATTCGTCATAGATCCCCAAGAAATCTCCATCCTGGCGACGAGGACGAAAATCAATACAGTCACGCAACTGATATTCAAATCCTGTGGTCGGTGATGTGTAGGATGGGATATTGGCATAGGTGATGTTGGCGGACTGGTACGAGTCCACTGTCAAATACCCTTGACCAGAGTGTGCGAGATAGTCTACGTAGACCACCACGTTTCCGGTTGGTCCCGCAACCCCAGGCTTCAAACGGATAGATGCATGATCGTAGACGTTATCCCTTTGTCCATTATCTAATACGTAGCTGCTGGTCATATCGGCAGCGATTGACACGTTTCCATCGGTGATGGCATTTCGCCCCGTATCATAGACCTTACGTAAACGAAGAACGTCAGACGTGAAGATGGACTGAGACTTAGATGGATCTTTGAGATTCAACCAGGCTGCTGAGTTAGCGTAGAATGTGATCTGTGCACCGTTTGCTCCCGATGCCTGAGAGTACCACTGCACCAATCCGTTGTTCGCATCTGGAATCTGGATACCACCACTGTTCAATCCACTTGCTACGTTTGCGACTCGTTGGGTCTTGCTACGAATCAAATTGCCGAGCGAGTGTGAGTATGGAAGCTTGACTTTTGCGTAGACATCCGCAGACGAAGCACTGAACATATTGGGAACAGTGATCTGCCATGTCGATGTGTTACTTGTCGTGGTAACGGATACTGAGTTTCCATCTGGATTACCGGACGAAAAGTTAATGACCTGGTTGTTGGCAATTGGAGATCCAGTGTTGTTACGAACAACGACAAGAAGATTATCCATTGCGTCAGACCCAGACAACGGAGCACCGTTGACCGCAGAGGTAATACCTGCTGCGCTTGTGATTGTTGCTACGTTCTGAGTGAACTGTACACCAGTGTAGGCTTTGAATCCATAGTATTCACTATTCGTAAGAGGAGTTCCGCCAACCACATCTTGTGGTGCAATGAAGGCATACGGAAGTTCCAATATTGCTCGGTTGAATCCTGTATCAGAGAGATAGGCTCCACGGTATGCGTCTTCCGCCAATGAATACTTGCTGCTAGTTGCAACATCCATCTTTGTCGAAAAGACGTGCTGGTTTGTGGTCGTGTTTGCATAGACGATAGATTCTGCATCCTTGAATTCGTAGTCAAGGCGGAATCGAGTCATGGTACCAGGGATACCGAATGAGAATTCATCTCCTGCTTCCAACGTAGCTTTGTTGTTCGGTCCATCATAGGAACCGATAACGTGTGTTTCTGAAAGAGAGGAGCCAGCGTTTGTGGTGATAGTAAGTTTGACACCAACATACGCATTAGACACAACGGAGAAGTTCGGTGCCAAGTATATGGTATTTGCTGTTCCTGTTGCAGAACAGTTGCAGACTAAACTTTCTCCAATGTTCGCATCGATGGTATAGGCTCTCCAAACACCAGTCGAAATGGAGGTTGCATTTGCGCCAGTTTGATAATCCAATGCACGAATCTTGACAGTTCCAATGACGGTATTCGTAGCTGCGGCCGCATTGGATACATTGATATCAGCGTGAGCCACACAATGGATTGTACCAACCTGGAGGGTCTTAAATGGGATTGGACCTGCCATGTTCGTGACTTCAAGCCAATTCTGATAATCGATAGTCGTATTGTAGTTCGTGACGTTTGCGACATCGCGGGCTCGTTCTGCCTTAATGTAATATGGAGCGAGCGTTTCAAATTCATATCCCTGGACATAGGCTTTTCCAGGCTCAACAACGATGTTGAATGCGTTAGCATACGTCTCGTGAGGTTCTGTAGCAATCTTGAATGGACGAACCGTGAATGATCCAGATTGGTCATTCGTGCGACGAGCAAGAGTATCTTCCAAGACTGAATAGGTTGGATAGACAATCTTCTTTGTCAGGTTACCATCTTCAACCCGAAGCAATTCAATGAATTTGGCATCATCATCAGACGTGAGTGAACGTTTTGTAAGCGTGAGGGAGATCTTATAGCGATCTGCTCCAGGTGCCTGATAATTCGTAGCCCCCAATGCAGGGTCAAGGAGGGTTGTGTCGTCAATAGCGGTAACGATGGATTCTTCCTTTTCCAATCCGATACGATAGGAAGGAGTGGTTCTGTATGCATCGAGGATTACCGTTTGTGGGGAAACTTGAACGAAGTATCCATCAACAAAGAAAACTCCAGTGTCAATACTGCAAATAGAGGAGTTCCCAACAATCGTGTTACTGGTGACCCCAGTGAGCCCAGACAAACTACCAAGGATACTGACAGATGCCGTATTATCATCGGTAGAGATTGGGTTGACAGCAGCAATATTGAAGGTCTGTCCCGATGTGTACTTAATAACCAGGGTGACTGGTGTGGTCAACGTAGCTTCTTGGGCGGCGATAACATAAGCGCGGACACCTTCTCCATCACCGTCCACAATGAATTTTCCAATATAATCATTGATATCAACAGATTCGCCATTTGGGTCAGTGGATTCAACACAGACATACTTGGTCTTGCTTGTTTCCAACATGGTCTGGCCACCAGTGACGATGGAACCATTCTGGAAAACGTTACGAGCGAATTTGGCGACTTGATCCTGAAGGATTGTCTGACTTTGCGTTAATTCACGAGCCTGAACAGGAAAACTTGGACGATACAGGATTTTGTGGAAGTTCTTTGATTCGTCAAAATCGTCGTAGTAAGGGCTCTGAGAGATATCGATTGCCATGTGTTAGTCCATCTCCTATAAAGTAATAAAACTATTTATATGTGTTATTGAAATCCTATGACCAGCTTAACTGACTCTGCTTGTCCTGTTACTCGTATAACCGGGGCTCGATTTTCGACGTAAATGATATCTCCCGTTTCACATTCCAAATCTGGGTCAGTGTATGAAATTACTGTCCGTGAAATACCAGACGATGCTCCAATGAGCAATGCTCCCGTTACCGGAGTTCCCTGACGATTCACACATTCAACGGCATTTGTCATGATATCCAATACATTTGCGGAGAATGTGGAATTAGATGCCGCATTGCCCTGGTATATCAGTTCGTCTTTTGTATATGAGGGTCCAGACGTGAGAATAATCTGGGTTGACATCGAAACTGCAATATTTGCGTTTGCGTGAGATACCGCACTGCTTTCCCCATATTTATGTGGTCTCAATAGGACTGCAACTTGACGGAAATCGTTGTTTGCATTGATTTTCCCACCCTCTGTTGAGTCAGTTTCCCCAATCTTCACAGCAATCATAATTGTGTTTGCGCCCAATTCTCTTGCTGGATTGAATCCATGCCCACCATACGGCGACAAGACCATGCGAACATTTGCGCCCGATCCCGATCCAGCAATTGTAGTACGTGCGTTCTGGCGGGTATACCCTGATCCACGGTTTGTCAATGAAATAGAAGAAATGTTTCCATTAGCATGAACATTGACACTTGCATTGCCGCTTGACCCTGATCCTGTGATCGTAATTGTTGTATTGGTATTGGAATACCCCGACCCTTCTGATACGAGCACTAAGCGCGAAATTGCCCCTGCGACTAAGTTATTTGCGTATCCAAAGTAAGATGCTGACTGTGAAAATGGAACTGGAATCCAGTCTGTTGTTAAAAATTTACTCGTTGCTGGAACCTTATAGAGATACTTCCAAGTGTATCCATCGCCCGTTGTGGTAAACCCATTAGCTACCGTGTAGTTATTCGCAGGCTCGATAGTCGAGAGTGCACCATTCGCATTATCGATACACTTGTACACATTCCCACTTGACGTATACACATACAACGAATTGGCGGCGTACAGTTGCGACTGGGTATTCTGGGCATCATCATATTGGGTATAGACGATATTGGCTGCCCAGTTTCTTCGTGGAATAACAAGAAAAATATCGTTCCCTGTGATCTTTTTTCCACCGATAAAATCGTTATGAGTGACAAAACGTGATACTTCAGTATCATCGATAGCTATCGCATTGTCTCCGTTTGCCCATGCTTCAGGTTTACCGAGCATGATGTACCCAACGGAAGCACCGTTTGCAGTGGTCACGAAACTATCGTAGAAAATGAAAGCTTTTTCGTATCCTAGTGTATATGACACATTTGAGTAATTCGGCATAGTTCCTCACCCGTTAAGGGTATTTATACGTGGTTAAGAAGAGGATTGATAGGTATTTGCTATGTTCACCTGTGGTGGAGTACCTGTAACCGATATCTCTTCGTTGATCAGATATTCTCCGCGCAATTGCATACCAGCAGGGTGCAATAAGTCTTTCAAAATTGACTTATACTTACTGAGTTCTGTTTCAGATCGAATAATGTAGGAGTAGGTGCTGTAGTACCCACCACTCTCCAACCGCTGGTCTGAACTTAAAAATCCTTCTGTTGTTGAGAAACGTCCAGGAGCCGTAAATAGATTGCTCAACATGATCGCAACCGCAGTGGCTTTTCCGTTCCCCTTCGTTGAGAGATCGATTGTTGGAGCAGACTGATACCCATATCCATGACTAGTGATACGGATGGAACGAATCTTCCCTACAGGTTCTTGCGTCTGTGATGATAATTCAAACTCAGCCCCACCGGACAACACCAATTCTGCTAAAATATTTGCTCCTGAGGCAAATGGATTGTTCGATGTAACATGCACAGTCGGTAGCGCATTTTGACGGTAATTCATCCCTCCGATAAAGTATCGACCATACACTCCCATCTTTCGATTTGTGGAGGTTCGCGTGAGCGCCGTATTAACAATCAAATGGGTATCATTGGTGATCGATGTGACATAGCTCGATTCACTGTTGATTTCGATTCGGTCATTCGCAAACAATTCTGTGGTAAAGTATGTTCCCGTACCAATAACTTCCGTGTTGGAGACAGAAGGAGTTACATTCACTGTTCCGGTGACACGAGAGGGTCTAAAATTGACAGTCTTGATCCCACTATTCGCAACATGGAGGCTTGTAACTTCCGCAGCCGCACCAATCCCAATTCCTACACCAGGAATGTTCTCAAAGGAGACTTCATCCCCAACTTGATAGTTAACGCCCCCATTTGTTACATTCATCTTTCCAAGAATGCCGAACCAGTTTAATGTGACATTCGCAGTAGCAACGTTTCCGTTTGCAGTATTACCAGTCACCGTGACAACTAAAGGATCAACAGCTAAAGTTGGTGCAGTATTGAACACGGCGGTGCTGCTAGTGATGATCAACTCTGTAATTGGACCCAAACGCTCAACTGAATATTTTCCGAGAATGAAATCAGTAAATGCGGTGCTCATAACAGTGTTCGCATTCTCAGACAGCCCAGGTGGGAAATAGTAATTGCTATCAGACATTGTGGTGTTCGCCCACAGCGATAACACATCCTGGACAATCGGATATGAATTTGGATGCACCGCTTCCGAGGTATCCACACTCAAGACGTAGGCATTCAATCCTGTATTTGGCAGTGATGTGATGTATGCGGGTTGACCAATTTGATATCCCACTCCACCAGTTACGACACGAATATTTGAAATCAGTGCAGTGAATACGGAGTCAACAATAGCAGTCGCAGAATTCTGTGGAAATCCTCCGGTAATCGTGACCACATCACCGACGTTGTAGGATTGTCCCCCGTTCGTGATTTCAATGTCGATCAAATATGATATCAGTCGAGCGTAAATATCCACATATAGACCATTGTCTACATCATAGGTCCATCGCCCACGGAGCACTTCTGATTGTGAAAATGTGCCAAGGGGATTGCTAACCAAAAGGTCTAATTGAGTAACTTCATCAGCAATGATTTCCTGTAATGATTCTGTGACAGCAGATGCCCCTGATGTTTGTCCGTTGAAACGAACAATGATTTCGCGGTTTGCAAACAGATCAATGAGGTCCGATCCACTGTATGTGACTTTTATAACCACATTGGAAGCAGGCGCACTATCGAAAATGATGTACGGTTCATTGGGGGAATGTCGATATCCTGATGATTGTAAGACTCCATCCAAATACACAGTCGCATCGGCACCACGCGAGTCATCTAATGCCCGAAAACGTGTTGTTGTGCCATCCCCCGTTTGAATCGTCCACATCGTCGGATCAAGACGAAGAGAAGTCATATTGACCCATCCACTACTCGATGCACGAAGCACACTGGTGTGCGGGTAATACACTTCGATATTCTGCCCATACAAAAGACGGAACAAGAGTTTTATGGATTTCTCCGTACCCTTTGACCGATAGAGTTCTTTTGCATGTTGAATGAAGAACGTTGGGTTACTGAGTTGAGCAGACGAGAACAATGGAAGGAACTGGTTGATGAAATAACTTTCAAAGTCATCTAATGTTTCATCGAGGTCAATAGCATCAGGAAGAGACTTACTCAAGTTCATCACTTGCCCAGACGAATCCATCCATGCGTAGTAGGCTTCTACGAATGCAACAAAGGTGTCATAGTTGCTTCTGATAAATTCAGGAAGCTGTTGTCGAATGAGTAATGAGACTGTATTAGCCATAGTTATCGTATCGAGACTGAAATTCCGATAGCCGTTGGGTCATCAGAATCAAGAATGAGTAATTGGTTGCGTTGCGTTTCAATAATTGATGAATCTGGCTGCACACTGATACGAACATCCCCTTCATCAGTGAGGGATTCAAGCACTGCAAGGTTATTGATAATTACTTCCCCCGTATGATAATCAATCGTTCCGATTTCTGGATCGATATCAATTTTCTCCGAGAATGTGTTGTAGTAGAACAGCCGGATTGTTCCATACTTTGACTGCAAGACTGCCGATGCGGCTCCCTCTGATCCATCTCCAGTAATGGTCACAATGGCAGAAGTATATCCACTTCCACGTTTTGTGACGGTGATTGACTCAATCTTGCCGTTTACAATCTTCGCTTCTGCGGTCGCTCCTGATCCATCACCTGTGATCATGACCGTTGGAGCCACGGTATAATTGTAGCCTGGATTTGTGACGGTGATTGAATCGATACCAGTTGACGAATTGAACACTTCTTCAAGGTATGCTGTTCTTTGAGTACCGGTATTGTCGTTGACCACAAATGCTGTAGACTTCAAGGCATGTTGAATTGGTGCGTATCGCAATGCGGTTCCGAAGTTTATCGCATAGGTAACACGAGTGTTTAGTGTTGGAGTAAAACGCTTCTCCAATCGAACCGTCGTGTCTGATCCAATAATCGCGGTAAGAGAATCGTCAACGGCCCGTCCAAATTTAGAAATAACAAAACTTGCTCCGAACTGATTGAACGTATCATCACAATATGTAATGATAGCATCACGCACAGTCGAAGCGATTTGTGTTGATGTGAGAAGAGTTTCTTTTCCATCCACTTCAACATTCGTTTCAAACTTTAGATACACATAGTCTGGATCAACTAACACTGGGGTAATCGTCAAGATGGTGAGCGGGGAGAGAGTTGTTTCGATGATACGGGACTTCTCCGCATTATTCAATACCACCCCTTCCTTCGGAGCAATGGAGATATACACTTTTCCGTATACTGGAGGAATGTTATCTTCTCCACCCCACACGAACACACTCTGGATGTATGGATATCGTGCCTTTAGAAGGACTTCATAATCTTTCTGTGTGACTGCACGGTTCTGTGCGGTATATGCTAATGGGGCATTTGCACGAATATCATCATCTGTTTCCCGATCTGCTCCACCTGATGCCGCAGAGACGGATGAAACAATAACGTTAGAGAAACCGCCGATTGCGCCTGTAGCAAACGAATTCGCTTTGTTTGCGAGTTCCCCGACCGTTGTCAAATACGAAACAAGAACAATGTTTCCGTTCGATAATGCTTTCGAGATTGCCCCGTCACCGAACGTGACTTTGTATTTGTTGTCTGCGGTTGGAGACAAATAATACACAGCAGAATTGGCAGTCGTCTCGGTAATATCAGTTGACAGGGTATACACTTCAGATGAAGTATTCACGTCAGACACCTGGACGGTCACGAGCATGGTATCCGTATCAATATCGTCATTTGGAAGATCAAACTGTGATTTTGGATTTGTCAATGCATTATATGTGAACGTAGCAAGTTGCGGGGTACCTGCTTTGAGTTCAAGATCTGAAAAGGTAAAGACTCCAGCTTCCTTATAGACGGTTTGTGCGCCAGCGTTCACGAATGTGTAGTTGACGCCATCGATAGATTCAGATTGAAATTCCGTGAATCGTTCTAATGTCAACACTGATTGTGTATTCCCACCAGGAGGAGTGACTACGACATCTACGATAGCAGTAGGCGCTCGTCTCGATACTGGCAGATAGTTGAGTGATTTAGCATGAGAGAGGATAGAATTTCTCAACTGTGCGGAATCCATAAACAACTCATTTGCCATCATGTTATAGTACACAGAGTTGTAGTATGTGTTATACGCAAGGAGATTGATAAGAATAGAAAGGGCTGAACCTTCAAAGTTGTAATCAGTGAATGTGGATTGCGAATTCAAATAGTTTTTGAGGTTCGTCTTGATATTCTCAAACTCAAGTTCTGAGATAATCAGCTTTTCTGGCATGTTACCTTACCTTTTGGAGAATGAAGTCCACTTTGAATGGATCTGGAAACGTTGAAATGAATACACGAAGCATGACATTATACTGATTTTCGTCTTCATCAGGAGTCACGATCAAAGACTGAATGGTTGCTCTCGGTTCAAAGTTTTCAATTGTTTCTTGAATGAAACGAGAAATGTCACGGGCCGTGAATTCTGACACATTCTCAAACAATAATCGCCGCAAATTGCTTCCTACATCAGGTTGAAAGGGTGACTCGTAGTGATTCATTTGAAGCAGGTGCATAATTGATTGCACAACAGCATTTGCATCCGTCTTTAGGACAAGATCCTTTCTGACAGGATGTATTCCGAAATCCAATGAAAAATCTTGGTAAATGATCGTGTTTGCCATAATGGTTATTTATATGGTCTTCTTTCCTAGAAGATTCAAAAATCCTCCAGGATTGGTATTGCTGATTGTATCAAAAACAAAGTGGGCGCAAGCATTTTCGTTCAAGGCTTCCAGTGCTAACCCTAATGCGGCATTCTGTAGCTGATTGACGCAGTTATGAAGAAATTGGGAGTCTTTATTCATGATCCCGCGCACCCCATTCGCTATCTGTGACATAAGATCGGCAATATCTGTCACAGTCGCCGCTCCACGCTCAAGCCTCTGTAGCAAACTGGCAACTGACGCTGAATAGGAGTTGAATGTATCCTGGGAGAATAATCCAGTAGCACCCCCGATTACGGCGAGACAATCGGAACCTGCATTCATGATTGTCATCATATTCTGCATCTGTAGTCCAATGGACAAAATTTGTTGCAGACCAGGTGCCTCGATCCCCTGACTTTTCAGGATGCCGGATAGCCGTCCGGTGTGCATAAGAAAGTTTCCAAGAGAAGTCCGAACATCTTGAAATGGATCAGATGAAAGATATGTAAGGGCCTCACTTTGGGTCATGGCTGGATTGGTGACCGTTCCTGTTGATACGTCAGTGACATGGGTTTCAATTCTCTGGATAGCATCTCCCAAAAAGTTTGTGGATTGAACCATCGGATTGGTGAAGAGTGATCCAGGGTCACTAGTCATCTTATTGATAATCGTCTTGGACACATCCGACACCCCTGACGAAGAGGTAGGGAGCCTCGGTATGTCTAAACTTGGGATATGGGAAAAGTCTAAATTGAATGGCATAGTTATCCTGCAAAAGTAGTAGTTGATCCTGTGAGTGCAATCGAGCCACAATTGATAACATCAGTCATTCTCATGAGTGGCATTCCATTACAAAATACTGTGGGGGAACCTGTTACTCCGATTCCACTATGAACACTTATAATGTTTGTATGTGGTGCCCAGGTATCTAGTCCAGCCCGCACAGCAGGGAGACCGTCCACGAAGACATCAGGAGAACCAGTCATTGCTGGTCTCGGTGGAAAGAACGTCGGGCCCGCCGGATGGCCACTACACATATCCACACCCATGCGAACAATCCCAAGAGGTATTCCCATGTTACTCCAATGTAATCGATCCAGCCGTAACCACGGTTACTGGAGTTGGTGGTGTACCTGAGACTACTCCCGGTCCGTTTAGATTCATGGGAATTCCACTCAAATCCATCGGCCCACTCGCAACATGACTCTGTGTTGTGCCCTGAGTTTTTATCTGACCAAGTGCTGAAATATTCACATCCCCGGCTGCCTCTAACACAAGATCTCCGCCGGCTTTCAAGTTGATCGCCCCACTTGCTGTAATATTGACATCTCCATGAACAACGATATTCTTGTCTCCAAGAACAATTTCATAATGTGTGGCATGGACTCGTGACACTTTTGTTCCATCTGGATGCACTTCATCAAATGTTCCTGACCGATGATAAATGTGCAAGCGTTCTGCTCCAGGTGTATCATCCAATTCGATAAGGTGACCTGCTTCTGTTTCAATGACATGATTATACGGATACTGGGCAGCGTATGGTGTGGTTGGTTCGGACCATGATCCTCCGCCAGCAGTAGGTACCCCTGACGTGATAGTATTTTTCTTGAATTGGATCGGAGTCAACGATGTTTTTTCATTTCTCGCCATCCGTGAAACGGTGGATTCGTTCAATGGGTGTGGATTGCGCTGCCCCGTTCCTTCTGTAATACTAACCGGTCCACTCGATACACGTAACGATTTCGGAGGCTTAGGTGCTGCCTTCAATTGTGCCGCAGTTCTTGGATCTGAAAATCCTTTTGACGCTGGGCGCAGTTCTGCGGGAACCCCATGCAATGACCCCATGATAACAGGCACCTGAGCGTCATGCCCATCGACATAGAACCCCATAACAAAATCGCCCTCTTTCAGAGCGACATTTACGGATACCAATGTCTGAGCCCATGGTAATTGTTCACTTGGAAGATCGGATTTGTTTTCAGTGTGCGCTCCAATAATTCGCACACGATATCGACCTGCTTTTTGGGGGTCCTGTCGATCTTCAACAACTCCCATCCACCACACAAATTCCATACCGAGATTCTGATCATGTTCTTGCATTATCGAGACCTTATAGCATTCATCGCTGGTGAGCCAAATGACTCAGCAGGCAATGAAGACGTGAGACTATCTTTTGATATTTCAAGGATACAAACATAGTGTGTGCGTTGTATTTTGTGACGCACCGCAGTGATCAAATAATTCCCACTGTAGAGTTCATCAATTAACTTTGATTCTCGTGAAGGGGTTCCCCCTACAGCAAAGTTTGCTTGCACTACTTGCCCAGCACGAAGAATGATGTTACCAGGCAATGCGACTTTCATTTGAAATCCGTGTAACCCCGCGAGATACGAGTTTCGTTGTAGTAACCATGTATCGGGTTTGAGTTTGTTGCTCGCCACGCGAAAGAATGATTCGTGATGTTCAGTGACGGATTTATTCGTACGGTCTTCATTCAACTGCAAATGTGGAAAATTATTCAAATGCTTTGTCTGTTTGAATAATGTAGAAGAGTCTGTCGAACTCAGTGTGATCTTCTGTGCGAATGGATCAACCATCGTCAGCTTGCCTGCATAGGTACCTATTCCAAATCCCCGAAGCATATCAGGAGAATTGTGCATTTCATACTCAAACGCAGATTCGTGCTTGATCGTCGTATCGGATTTCTCCTCTTTTTCCCCTGCAAAGTTTACTGGCATAAAATTGATTGCCTGCAAAGGCTCTTGTTGCGTCAATGTTTCAATCGGCTTGAAATGATATCCCTGTGAATCCTCGAAAAAGACAAATGACGCACTTGCTGCCTGGGCAGTCTTTCCCATTCGTGCAAGCCAATTGATTGCATAGAATGGTCTCCAATACGGAATAACGATATCAAATGTTCCTTGTGTGTCGAGTATATCTGTTGATTGTAATTTCTTGGGATTGATCTTTAGATACGTCATGCAGATATCGCGCACCATGGCGCTGATAGTTTGTCCCTTGTAAGACTTAGAAATCTTGACGGACTCACTCACGATGGCTTCTTCTGAACAAAAATGGAGTATGTACCGTTCTGTGGTGGTGTCTTTCTGTCTATCGGAAATTTTATAAACACGGAATACTTTCTTGATCTTCCACGGACTAGACGGTTTGGAGACCGTGATCATCAAAAATTCCATACCAATGATCGGAAGTTGATTGATCAAGTTGTTTGTATCCTGAACGAGAAGTGATCCATTCATAGTGTTGCCAAATAGATCCTCGTGAAGGTTCAACTCGACCATAATTTCTCGTAAATCTACAGAACGACCAGATGTGCCTACCAGAAGCAATTCTTCGATGCTACAATCAGTCGCTTTCGCTACACCATCAAGAATCGGCATATGTATTACTCTTGTGTATTGAGAAGGGTTTCAAGTTCAGCGACTACCTGAGGAATGAATGTATCTTTGAGCAATTTGATTGATCGCTTCTGCTCATTGAGATCAATTTCATAGGTATAGCAGTCCACCGATGAACGGGAAATTGTTTTTGTCACCGTGTTTCCATCAGAGAAGGTGAAGACTTCAGGAACAAGGCTTACAAGACTATCATACTTAGTTTGATCGATAACTGTCGTTTCTTCGCTTGCATTCCCTAACGAATCAGTTTTTGTGATTGTCATGGTGTAATGATGAATCGTGGAGGATGCCAGTGCAAGCGAACCATATTTGTCTGTGACATATGCAACAAGATCCCCATAGTTCTTTGGCCAATCCAACAAGGGATCACGAATATTGTTCAGAAGAGTAATTACCCAGAAGTACTTGGGTGACCCGTATTCCTTATCCGCAACGATTTCAGGAGATTCCCCTTCAATAACCTGATACGTGTAGTAGGCCTCTCGGTTTTGGAGGATGTTCTTGATCGGTGCCGCACGATGAAAGATATCCGTTACCCACTCATACTCTCCAGGAGCCGTCTGTGGGTTTAAGGAGTATCTGTGAAATGGAAAATTGGAAAAATATGCCGCAGGCATTAGTACCCCTTCTCATGAATGAGTTCTTTGGTGATGTATTCCAGTTCTTTGAAACGTAGCGTCAAGCGAGTATGCACAGGCATATCATCACGATAAAATGCAGAACCAGTTGCGCCATAGTCTACAGTAATATCTTCCAAAACACAGGAAGAAATTTTTCCCATTTTCTGATTGGAAAATTCAATATCAAAGTCCGATGGTGGAACAAAGTATCGTCCGAAGACTCCCCCTCCCTTGAGGATTTCAGGAGCCGCATGGAACTTAAATGCTTGAATGATATCGTAGACGGCTTTCCCCTCTTCTTGTGAACGAGGGGCAAATATAAACTCAAAATTGAAAGAACGGAGAACTGGGGTTTCGTAAATGACATCGATTTGGGGATTGAGAGCCATCCCAAACGTGTTCAATGCGAAATTCACATCCCCCGTTGCCCGACCGACAGCTTCAGCCCCCAATGCTTTAAATTCGTTGCCTTTTTTTGATAGACTGGCGAGTTTAGCAGGATCACCACCTGAATCAATCAATTCCTTAATTGATTTGATCGCACTATCAGAGGCGCCAGCCACCCCCAATGCCATTCCAGGAAGGGTTGAAGAAAGTGCGGATTCACTGAATTGATTCTGGAAACTCCAAGAGAGTGTATCCGGCATATACAAACGGATACCAACTGTGGTGCGAGAAGTTTTTCGATTGAATCCGAATGTTCCACCGAACATTGATCGACCAGTGATACCAGGCCGGCTTCGTTGATTGATAGCGACTGTTGATTCAATAAAATTCCCCTTTTCGTCCTTAGCCCTTTTTCCTAATGGAGACGAATCAGCATACTTTGAGAGATTGCGAATATTGACAAAGAATGTGATATAATGGGGATGGCGAGTATTATCCCCAAGTATCAATGGATATTTGAGATAGGTGTATCCATACTTCTGTTGTGCAGCAATTTTTTCATTTGTTTGTTTCCGATTTTCAGGTTGGACTTCAGCTTGTATTGCTCCATACAGTTCTTTCCCCTTCCTCTGAACGGTGTCAATACTTTCCGAAACCATATTTCCAACGTAATCGACCAGTCCCATAAATACCCCCTTAGTGGTTATAGTATATTTATGCGTTATTTGGGAGGGTTATGGCCAGGGAATATGTTCAAGGGAAATATACTCCAGAGAACCCCAAAAAGTATGCCGGGGACATCCGCAATATTGTCTACCGATCTGGTTGGGAACGCCAATTCATGATTCGGTTAGATCGATCCCCCTCTGTCATTCTTTGGAATTCGGAAGGACTAGTCATACCATATCTCTCTCCGGTGGATGGAAGAAAACATCGATACTTCCCCGACTTCCTCGTAAAAGTGCAAACGAAGGCGGTTCAAAAGACATTTTTATTGGAAATCAAACCCCACGCTCAAACACAACTACGCACACCAAAACGGCAGACACGCAAGTTTCTGAATGAAGTAGCGACCTACGCAATCAACCGGGCAAAATGGGAAGCTGCGGAAGAATTTTGTAAGGACCAGGGATGGCAATTTCAAGTCATCACTGAGAAAGATACTGTATTTTTCTAGCATAAATACTCATTATGGCAACAATTATTCAACGTATACAAGAACAACTCGGAGAGAAATCATTAGTCCCAGGTACGAGCCTGGCACATAAATGGTTGCTCCAAAAAGTCAAGCAACTCAATCCGACAGGGCAAGATCGGATGCAATTGCTCAAGCAGCGTGATGCACAACGAAATAAGGCAATCATCGGACGGTTCTATTTCTTTCACTACGAACCCAAGCTTAAAGAAGTGCTTCCGTATTGGGATCGCTTTCCACTTGTCATTCCAATCAAGCAATATACCGATGGGTTCCTGGGGCTCAACTTACACTATATTTCCCCAAAGGATCGTTTGATTCTATTGAAGCAACTCAGCCGTTTTGCGACCGGGTCATTGCAGGATGAGCGAACACGATTGAAACCCTCATATCCATTGTTGTCCGCTACGCATCAGGCATATCGAGCGACCCCATGCGTAAAACGATATTTGCTTCAACATATCAGGACACGAGTGATTGAGATTCCTACTCCCGAATGGGATATTGCTGCTGCATTGCCATTACAACAGTTCACCAGTAAGACAAGTATACGACCACAAGAAGTGTGGGAAGAATCGAAGGAGAAGTTCTAATGGCCGGCATATTTCATGAATTTCTATCACATCTTAAGGGAACAGGATTAGCGAAGTCCTCACACTTCCAGGTGTTTATTCCTCTTGCGCCTCGTGATTTGGACAAAACCGTTCTCAACGGTCGCACTCTGTCGTTCCGTTGCGAATCCGCAGAACTACCAGGTCGTCAATTGGTCACGCAGGATAGCCGAATTTATGGACCCGTCTACAAGACCCCTTATCAATCGGTGTATCAAGATATCACATTGACGTTCTTAGAAACTGGGGATTTCTTTGTCCGTCGGTTCTTTGAAACATGGATGAACATCATTTTCAACTCAGTGACCAATACGATGGCATATCCAAACGAGTATCGTTCTGATATCCTTATCACACAGTATGATATGTCGTTACCAAGCGAAGGGGCAGATTCGTTAGCAACAATTGCCACATGGCAACTCGTGTCTGCATTTCCGACCGCGGTCAACCAGATGCCAGTCGCATGGACTGAGGATGGTTTTCATCGTGTATCGGTCACGCTCGCATACGAATTCTATGTGATCACTCGACCACAGAAACCAGCAGAGAACATCAATGAAAAGGCTCCAACATCCCCGAAGCAAACGCAGGGGTCGGCTCGTAACTAACACATGAAAGGTGATTGACCATGGCATTGAAGGATATTTTGAGTGTTCCGTTGTATGATGTAACATGCCCATCAGGAAAGAAACTTTCGTTTCGTCCGTTCCTGGGGAAAGAAGAGAAACTTTTATTGATCGCTATGGAATCTGAGGATGCTAAGGTAGTGTTTGATACCGTGATAAAGATCCTCCAGAATTGTGTCGGCGATATTTCAAACGTCAAGGTCGATACACTACCTTTGTTTGATATTGAGTATCTATTCTTGAATCTTCGCGCAAGAAGCATAGGGGAAACTGTACCCTTGAAGTATAGATGCCGATCAACCGTCCAGAACACGGCGACTCAGCAGGCGGAGACGTGTGGTACCATTTCGGAGTATAAGGTCGACCTTTTGTCCATCAAACCAGCCTTTGGTGAGGGCCATACTAAATACATTGCTCTAACGGACACCGTTGGGGTAACACTCAAGTATCCTGCATTCAAATCCTTCTCAAAACTAGCTCGGAAGGATCTTCCAGCAGAGGAAGCATTTGAGTTTGTCCTCAACTGCATCGAATCTGTCAGTGACGCAAACACGATCACATATGCAAAAGATGTCTCTCGTGAAGAGTTGATTGATTTTGTCGAATCACTTTCGCATCAACAAATCGCCAAGTTGGATAAATTTTTCCAGACGATGCCGAAGATTGAGAGTACGGTTCATTTCAATTGCCCTAAGTGCGGTGCAAAAGAAGATATTGTGGTTTCGGGGCTCGACAATTTTTTCGTCTAACTTTTCAGCATGATACACTCCAGAACTATTTCGTGACGAATTTTGCATTAGTTCAGGATCATAAGTTTTCCATCACCGAGCTTGAGGAAATGCTTCCTTGGGAACGGCTGGTGTATATTACACTTGTGCAGCAACGGGTAGAAAAAGAAAACGCTCGCATCCGCGAGGCACAACTAAGGAAGAAGTAAATGGCGGACATCAAGGGACAGAAAATCGAATTAGGAAAAGAGACTCGCAAAGAAATCCTCGATGCTCTGAAGAATATCAAAGCACAGATCGCCCAGGCACGTCATCGTGAGTCAACGCCGTCAGGAGTTGCCGCGGATGTGTTGGCATCAGGAGGCGGTCCATTCTCTGCAATCAAAGAGGCGCTTGCATTTCGAGCGTCCCAGTCGAAAGCACGATTCAAGCAAAAGTTCGATCCTCTCAACATTGTCCAGCGTACTACTGGGTCAAAGATTGCAACCGTCCTCGCCGGCAAACTTATGCGTCGGTCAGAAGAGTCCATTCGTGCGGCCGCAGGATTGCAGCAACGACCCACTGCGATTTCTCCCATTGCTGAACCTATTGCGGAGGCACCTCCAGCAACACGAGGCGCTGAACAATTATCACAGCCTCTACTCAACGCTATTGCAAAGACATCCACCATCACTGCGAAGAATGTAGTGGCCATTGCCAAAAAATTAGGGGCAACACGCACATCCACTCCTACCGGGGATGGTCGTTTCCGCGATGTCCTCACAGGACAATTTCTCTCAAAGGAGTTCGTCAAGCAGGAGCATGAGCAAACAGAATACCTTGAGAATATTTGGGGTGGCATCGACAAGATTGCAGAATTGGTAGAAAGTGATCAAGATGAACGAAGAGATGCCCTTGCTGTGACGCAGAGAGAACGAGGAACCGCAACACAAGAATCAAAGCCTACTGCGAAAGAAAAGAAGAAAGAAGACGGAGGATTTCTCGGTTCTATTGGTGGATGGGCAAAGAGTCTCATGGGGATGTTATCGACAACACTATTCAGCCCCCTTGGATTAGCATTTGCGGGGCTTGTCACAGCAGGAGTGATGCTCTATCGTCAATGGGATAAAATCAAGCTGTCGTTTTCATTGTTGGGTGATTCAATCAATGAAGTGTGGGAATCTGTCAAAGCTGGATTTGTTGCAGTCAAAGATTGGATATCGAACACGCTCACGTCTATTGGTGATAGCGTTATTGACATGGGGGAAACTATCGCCGAGAAAGTGAAGAGTATTCTTCCTGGATACACAGCACCAACAGAAGAAGAAAAGATCCAAGCACTCCAGAAACGGGCGGACGCCGGAGAAGGATACGCACAACGTAAACTTGCGAAGATCAATACCCAAAACCTAGGTGGCGATAAAGAAATATCTGACGCAGTTGAAAAACGTGCTTCCATGTTTGCTGCTAGGGTACCTGCCGGCACCACAGAAAAAATGCAACGTGGAGACTATGAACAAGCAGCAATTGATAATCTCATGGGGAGAGCACAGCCTAAGGGTACCCCTGAAGACAAAGCGGCGATTGCATCCATTACACAATTGGCCGGACAATCTTATGGGGAAGTCTTTAAAGATGAAAATGGGCAACCACTTTCTCCAGGAAAAGATAAGTCTCCCCATCGTGAAGAACGAATTGCTAAAATGGTCAGACAGGCTACCCAGACACTTGGTCAGGTTGCAACGGTTGCACCAGCCTCTACCCAAACAGTACCAGAAGCAATTGCTCCAGCACCACCGACTACTGGTCAATCACTCAACGATGCCGCAGAATTGAAAGCATCTGCTTCGGCAGCCTATGCGCCAGCAACCAATGTCAATACTGTGGCACCTGTAAACAATGTCACCAATGTGAATAATAACACCATCCACCAAAAACTGCCAGGACTGCGCGGCGGCGAATCCTCATTTCTACGGTCCTCTACCAGGGATTATGTGCCTTCATAAAGCACGGTAAACGAGTCAAATCCGGCTTATGGGGGCACTTCTCCCCTATATGTGAGTCATCATTCATCCAACCAGAAAAAGACCGCCTATAAACCGTTTAAAAGCGTCTCTAAGTTATTGATTTTATTGAGGAATTTTCGAGTGTTTTTAGGAAGGTAAGTGTTTGAAATATAAGGGAAATGGACATGCTCAGTCTATGAAACCAAGCATGTCCATTTTTGAACAACTGGCTATTCGTCGTCTGCCAGGTTCTTGAAGAAACTCAAGTCTTCATCCTCTTCGTCGGCAACTTGACCGACTGGAGCCGGATTTGCCGCTTTGGGGGCGAATGACTGAGGAGGTGTGTCCTCATGTTCTTGTTCCGGCTCAAGTGGGGTAGATTCTGCGGTTGACGATTGCACCGCCGTTCCCAACACCTTTACACGGCGAGCTTCTAGTTGAGCATAACTCTTGAAGTTCTTTGGTTCAACAAATTCCTTCAAGGCATGTTCCTGCTTCCAAATTGCTTCCAATTTTGCATCATCGTCTGCAACCGGAGACTGAACATCGAAACCAGACTTGTCATAGTTTCGATACCCTTCTACCTTACGGATCTTGAGGGAGAAATTTGCACCTTCCCACAAGTCAAAAGGACTGAATACCTTTTCGTCAGGAAATTCTGGGTGCATCTTTTCATAGATCTTGTCAAAAATCTTCTTCCCAAACTTGAAGAGTCTGACCGTACCATTGTTTGCCGGTGCCGCAGGATCATTGACCACCAAGATATTTGCTGTGTACGACAACTTGCGCTTCCGTTCACTAACGATTTTCTTGTTGGATTCAATGCCCGTATTCCAGAGAATATTGTTCCCCTCACACACCGGACATTTCTGTTCGATGGTCGTCGGGCAGTTATCAATAAACCATCCGCCCGGTCCCTGGAATCCATGTGTAAACTGACGAACCCATGGCAATCCATCTTCCCCATCTTGGGGTGGGGCTGGAAGAAAACGAATGATGGCATACCCGTTTCCCGACTTATCGACGGTGGGTTCCCAAAATCGCGTATCTTCTTTCTTTCCGTTGGAAGATGCTGCTTTGATCGCCGCTTCTAGTTTTTCAACTGAACCGCGGGAACGTTTGAGGGCAGAAAAACTGACTGGTGTGTTTGACATATAAAACCTCCGTATATGTTGTATGGTTGTGTAAATGTATCCACGCACTACATTATGATAACTCTATTTAGCCTCACCGAAGAGTGTCCTCAACGAGTGTGCCAGGGTTTTTCGATCAACATGAAGAAACGGCGTATACCTTCGTAACCGTAACTTCAATGATGGATAGATGATCGTGTCACTGAGTTTATTGCTCCACGCATCTAAGCAATTGGTCAATAGATCTACGGCAATCAATGTTTCAGGTTGTAGTCTATGCTGCATCACACCGAGCAACAATGTGGGATAGTTCCCATCCTGCACCTGCATCTCTAACCGTAGATCGTCCAAACTCTGTATCTGATGGTTGTAAAGGTCCTCTCGTACAGAGTACTCAAATGACTCCTTGATCTTTTTCCGTTCCATGTAGGAAGTCACTGCCTCTTCAGTGAAGAGGGTACCCACCCACAATTTCGGAACCATGAAAAAGGATGCCGCAAGAAAATATTCTACTTCCTCAGGCGTAGGATATTTCTTCGCCAACTTATGAAACATGTATTTGTCGCGCCGCTTATCAAACGTATCCACCGAACACCTCGTTTTCTTATTGTACTTGAAGTAGTCATAAGAATCTGAGGTGAAATGCAGCTTTAACGCTTGATATGTCGCATAGGCATCAAATCCAGTCATAACGGCAACTTGACAGATTTCTTCCCGCGGTCCCTAAGCAAATTCAGATCATCACATTCGCACATGATATCTGCTTTGAGTGATTTGCTCAAGAGTGACGCGACGATTTGAGGTTCCATTTCTGATTCGCTGACATAATCGGTCAAAGCTTCCCACAAAGGGATGTTTTTAAGCGCCGACCGCACACGAATCATTTTACTAAACACTTCAATTTCATCGGTGGTAGGCATGACTACCCTTTCGTGGTCAGCTTCGTATACAGCTTTTCAAACTGCTCATGTTCTGCCACTTCCTGATCGAAGTTCTGCCGATGATAGACACGAGCCAACTTGGCGACCATCTTTCCAGGTAACTTCAAATCGGCCGAAAGCTTCTTCTTGGTTTCCTTGATCAACTCTTTCTCGCCTTCCGTTCGTGCGAGCGCATTTGAGATTTCCTTCAATGCGGCAAGCAACTGAGAACGTTCCTCGGCCGAAAGATTTTCCACATTGACAACTTTCAACGCATCACCCTTTGCCATAACAAATTCCTCCAATGTTAATGTTAGTACATGTACCTGGTTTCTCTGCATAGAACAAATGATTTCCGATCTTCCCTAGAAATTGCTTCTCCTTTCTCCATTGAGGGTTAACATAATCTGCATGGAAATACATGGCGGAATTCAATCTCACCAGAATCTCATGCTTCCAGTGATTCTTGAGAACACGTCTAGCAATCTCCAAAGACTCCGACCATATTTCTCTCTTCGGACTTTTGACCACTTCACACCAAAACGAGAATTGACAAATCCGTCTCTCTTGGATAAGGTGGGATTGACGAACTACCCCACAAATCGTTCGTGGATAGCGGCGATCATTGACGCGGTTGACAATAACCAATGCTACCGCTTCTTTCCCCAACGCATCCTGGTTTCCTGCTTCGTAGTAGATTGCTTGAGCAAGGCACTGTATTTGCTTTAGGCTTTTGGTTTGTACAGGAGGTGCAAAATATCGTTCAACAAACTCTGTCTCGTACTTGTAGTTTCCGGTTGGTTCATTCGCATCGACCACATTAATGATCAACCCGAAAATCAATAGACATAGCATCGTCTTCATAATTGAAACAAGAACATTTTTCATAATATACTCCCTGTTAGGGATGCTCTGATCGATACGTCTCAATGCACTTCTGCAAGACTGGCAGATAAGCGTCCTTCTCTTTGATATACACGGTGGGGATAGTTTCAGTTTCGGTCGCCATGGCTACAACAATTTTACGGATTGGACGGCCCGTTCTCTCTTCAAACATTTCTGCATATGCCGCACATTGGACGAAATAATTGAGAATCCATTCATCCGGCTTCGGCTTCTCACTCGTTTTGAAATCCAATATCGCAATTTCACCATCCCACAATACAATAGCATCTGTTCGCCCAGCAATCTGCAAACGGTCCGAATATAGAGCTTGTTCTATAGCATACACGACTTCGACGTGGTTGTCAAGCTTCTTTTTTAACTGCAAAAATAACTCTTTCGTGGTAGGCATCATTCCCAAACGCTCTTGGAGGCTCAATGTGCCCAAGAGGTATTTTTCGCAGATCAAATGGACATGGGAACCTCTATCGGCTCCCCGTTTTGTTTTCTTATCGGCAGCTTCGGTACCGACACGCTTTCTCCATGCAGCAATCACATCACGAGTAAGGACTTTGGTAATGGTGGAGGCAGAAGGATAAATTTTCCCTTCTGGTGTGGTGTAGACACGGCCCTCATCTGTGGTGACAGCAGTGAGGGCGATGTCCAATCCTGGGATGGTTTCTCGTTTGAAATTATATGACGTGTCCTGCATCTTGATATTGACTCTCACGAATAATAAAGTCTTTCACAAGTCCATTTCGCACAATGTCGTTATGATCGAACTCAATTTTTGCAAATGACTCCATCGTATCGATGATGTTTAAGAAATGACCGAGACCTTCACGATCCTTGTACCGTTCAAAATCACTTTGGCGATAGTCTCCCGAAAAGATCAACCGAGAGTTATCGCCGACTCGTGTAATCACCGTTCTCAACTCCTCATAGTTGAGGTTTTGCATTTCATCAACGATGATAATCGAATCCTTGAATGTAACACCTCGGAGATACGAGGTTGTCGCAAACACTAACTGCTTTCGTGCTTTCAATTCTTCATACGCGGTACCCTTCTCAAAGAGGTCAGTACAGATATCCCGATAAGGATCTTCGTATGCGGAAATCTTTTCCTTCAATGAACCTGGGAGATACCCAATCTCACGGCTCGGCACGGCAGATCGAATAATCACGACCTGTTGCTGCTTCGGTTCCTCTGCAAGGACAACGGTAAGTGCCATGTGCATGGAAATGAACGTCTTCCCCGTTCCTGGGACACCATGCAATATGAGATTGTATCCTTTGTGAAATTCCTTGTATGCCTTATGTTGATTGATCGTCTTTGCTTTTACATGAACACATGATAAAGGGGAAGGCATCACTGAAACCGCCTTCTTGCGTCCCATGCTTATTCCTTTGTTGAATGTTATACTTCCTTTGGTGCCTTGAATCGTGACTCCCTCGGCTTTCCAAACAAGCGTTTCTCGATAGGTTGGATAACATGTTTGATAAAATCTGAAGGAGGCTGCGTTATGCCAAGTGCCACAGGATCACCCACATTCATTTGACGGAATGTAATTTCGTAATCAGGGTTTTCCTTGAGAAATATTTCCATTGCAGCAATGGTCATGCGTTTCTCAACTACTTCACCTGTTGGCTTGTGTAAGAAATCGTAGGTAGGCATATTACCACTTCACCTTTACAGCAGCAGGCGCTTCAATCACCTGTTCATATTGAGGGTTATCGGATAAAAATTTCTGCAACTCAGCAAATGACATTTGTGGCAAAGGTTGCACGATCTCAGTTCCCTTCTCGCGCACAGAATAAAATGGCATGATGTTACCTCTTATTTAGTCAAGGTCAACTATTGTGACCGGGTTCGTGGGTTGATATTCAACTGTGCATACAGAAACATTATAGAACCGCGTAGAACAATCCTGAATTGTGTATGAACCATATCCCTCATGAATGTGCCCAAAAATGTGCACCTTGGGTTGGATATCTTTCACCACTCGCAACAGTGCTCCATCGCCGTCGTGCGGATCTTCTCGATCATGTTGTGAAATGACACGGTCACCTATTGTTCGTGGTGGACCATGGGTAATGAGAACATCCACCGGATAATCACGAATGGCACTCCAAAGGCGCGGACCGAATTCGCCATATCGAGGGTAATCATAGCACCACTCTGACGGCTCAAAAATGGATGAAGAGTATGCGGACCCAAAAATACGTAGTCCGCCCACATAATGATAATCATGGCGAAAGAAGACCGCAGGCGCAAATTCTTCTTGAGCCCAGAGTTCGTTCCCTTCACAGGCCATGTCATGATTTCCAGGCACGACAATTTTATATTTGTGGGGAAGTGAATCAACCCAACGGGCAAATTCGACTACATGCGACATCTTCGCTCGCATCGAGAAGTCACCGGCGCAGATAAACATGTCACCGTCGGGAATGGTGAGCTTCTTATGGAAGCCGTGGGTGTCGCTCATGCAGACTAGTCTCATACCGATACCTTATATCCCTTGTTGATCTTTTCTTGAATGATTGTCGAATAGACGTTTCGCGCAATTGCCCATGAGACATCGCTGGCCTTCCTCATACTCTGCAATGTGCCACCGCGGCGCCCCCACTTCACATCGACGTTATAACGGTTCGGCCCGCAATGTGGGGAATCGTCGTCACATGTAATGCGAACAAAGTATACTTTATCGGACGATCCAACATTACAGTAGAGTGACGTTTCTTTGTCCGAATCCTTAGGTTTTGAAAGACCTGAAGTTTGCGCCTCTCGCGGAGATTGTATTTCCGCCAAGGACTTCTCTAACATATACCCTAACAAACTCAAACTCATTTTCGGTCTCGCTTTTCGTCAAGGTAATAGTCCACCAGAGTGAGCCCAAATACCAACATCCCAAATACAAGAACGACAAAAATCAACGTGTCCACAAATGCCATGACGTGCCTCTCAAAATCGAGAGCCTTGTGAATGATGATCGACCACTCACAAGACCCTTTGTCAGCCACCCTCGATTAAAGGTCTTGGCTGGCTGTTATTTCGTGACCATCATATCTTCCGCCCTCAACTCTACCGGAGGCGGAGCAATCAACTTGCGGTCTTGAGCATACGCAAGCATGGCATCCCGATTCAAGAGCTTGAACGCCACAAGATTGCGACCATTTTTCTTCTTTTCGATTTCTGCGCCGTTCTTTTTCAGATCATACAGGTAGGTAGGGAGACGGTACAACTGGATCTCATTGGAGAGTGTTTGCTTGATTTCGTCCAACGAAACAAACTCACCTTCCTTCGCATTAATGAGAATCACGAGAATCTTTTCTGCCTGATGGGTTTTCTTTCCTTTACCGCGTGACATAGTAACATCCTTTCATAACAAAGTGAATTGAGTATAACACAACTTCACAAAAAAGTCAATCTACTTCTTCGATATTTTCTTCCGAAACGCCCGAACCTGTTTCTTATCCGATATCTCCTCTGTCATCATCGCTGAACGAAAATTCAACGCAACGCCTGGTGGACATTCTGTAATTTTTCCACCCCTCTGAAGGTATTCATCCACCAATACTTTCAGTTCGGCCGAAGACATTTCTCGCGGAGCAATCAAATCCTTATTCATCCTCTAATCTCCCTCGTTCGTTTGCAGAGTCTTTTGCTTTCAACTCTTGAAATTTGCGATTACGCTCACACCATGGGCAACTCCCATGATTGCGGCAACTCGTATCGATGGACTTTGCTTTACGATACGGTTTCCGATACTCCTTCTTGTGCAAGATCGCTTTGTCCAGGCTCACGTTTCACCTTCGCTTTCTTTCCACGGTACTCTGCTTGGATTTCCTGCTTGAGGGCAGGCGTCAATGTCGTATACTTAGTATACGTCATACGCTTTGTAGTTTGTAGCCATGAACCGAATTGTGCTTTTGTTCCTGTCTGTCCCATCATACCTCCTCAATACCCATCATGTGAAATGTGACCGTCAATAATGTCCTGTACTTCGTCGTTGTCACTGACGCCGAAGATATCGTAGATTTTCTGCATTTCGCTGCCATCAAAGTCTACGACGGCGTTGCGGCTATACTTTTCATCCGTCTCTACTTGAGTCGGCTTACCCCGTTTGATCCCTGCTTTCGGTCGCTTTTGCTTCGCCATGGTTCCCCCATTATAAAAGTGACTCTTCCACCGCTACCACCAAATCATACGCATCATTCCAAAGGTACTTGTCCGCCTTCTGGAGAACATCAAGCAAGGCTCGCTTCTCCTTCACATACACGGCCGCGAACTTCTTATCATTCGCTGCAATGCTTTGTGTATTGGAAATCAAATCAGCCAGCTTGACCGTCTGGGCCTCGGCAGGTGCCTTGGCGATATGCGCCCTATCCAAAGCCTTGCGGGCCGCACGGTTCCCGTCGGCTGGGGTGCTTACGTCAGTCAGCCACTTTACCAGTGACGTGATTTCATCCCCAAATTCCTCACGCAATAAGGATTCGGTAACCTTCGTATCTTCCAGCGTATCATGTAACAACGCCGCGCACAATTGTGCCTCAGTGTGTTCCACCTTCCGCAAGATCTTCGCCACCTCGATTGGGTGCGTGATATACGGTACCCCTGTATACTTTCGGACCTGCCCCGCATGGGCTGCCGTCGCAAACACTCGTGCCTTCTCAACCAACGTCATTATGCAACCTCCAACAGTTCTGCCAACTTTGCTTCTGCTTCATCCCGGTAAGAGGATTCATACAGGGCGGATGGCTGATCCAGTGCATAAACCTTATAGCGGTACAACGGACAGCATTCACAATCCGAAACGTTGTCTTCTTCCATCCAATACTTTTCCATATCTTCCCTCACTCTATTATAAGTCTATCATAATAAGGCAGGGATGTCAAGTCCTTGTAAGTGCTTGATTTTATTTGAGAAGTTCCACAAGATATGTTTCAAATTCGGGGGTTCCATCTATATGATTATGCTGGGCTTTTGTCTTCGCAAGTAGCTTAATATCTGCAAGTTGACAGAATCGAGCGAACTCTTCCGAAAAGGTAGGATCATCCGCAAAAATGACCAATCGGTCACCTTTCTTGAGGGGGTTCAGTGCCAATCTGGTTTTGAGAATTGGCATGGGGCACTGAAGCCCCCGACAGTCTACCACATCCATCGTTATCCTTGCAGTAAGGAACGACCGTCTTTTTTAGTGGCGGCTTCTGACGCAACCATCGCTCGCTCTCGTTCCAACCTCGACAATTCTAGGGACAATAACGCCACTTGCTTCCGCACATCTGCAATTCGTTCATCGAGCCAGTTAATGTCGTTCATCGGGAGTTTCCTCCTCCCACATATCAAATGTCTGGCGAGTAGACATTTGCTTTCTGTGGTTCTGTTTGTTCACTTTCCCTGGTTTCTTTGAAACCTGTTCTTCTCGCCCGCCCCGAAACTTCGTCCGCTTCGTCTCTTCTAAATGCCGACTCCCCTGCATAACCCCTCTCCTAAAAATGGGTGAATATTTTGTCTGCAAGTTTCAGTTTCACAGCCTCTTCCGCGGTCACCCATGCATCGGATGGCTGCAACAACTGCTTTGTCACAACACGCTCACTAATCTTGCAGTAATTGGTGAGCAAACTATGAATGCGTTTACGACAGAATTCCAATTCCTTCATTCCTGCCCGAAGTTCATGCTCCTTCCCCTCCAACCCGGAGGAAAATTGGTGCATCATAATACCGGTATGTTTCCCGATATACCGTTCTCCTCGTTGTCCACACGCAAGAATCAATGTCGCCGCCGACATCACATTTCCTATTCCAATTGTGCGAATAGGGTATTTCGATATATGCATCAAGTCAACTAAAGCAAATGTTTGATAGAGGTCACCACCGACAGAATTGATATACAGCGTCAATACCCGTTTCTCGTTAGGTAATAGTGGTCTCAAATTTTCTGCAATGATCCATTGGGTCGCTCGTGCGATATTTTCATCCCCAATTTCCCCATTTAGCAAATGCGTATGTTGAGAAATCAATTCATTCTGAAGAGGATCTTCTAAGTTCTCATTCAGAACGAGAAACTGTTTTAACTCGTTCGGTATATCAAGGTGTTCTTCTGTTGGGGACCCGTTGCTGGCGCGGCGGCGTTTTCGGTTGACCATGGGAATACTCCTTGGTAAATTTGATTGGCAACTGTGTTGCCTTGCAAAAACATTTCCTTCGTCGCCATGTTCGTTGCGCCACCCAATCTGTAATTGAGGGTATACTTCCCTGTGCATCCAAATTGAGGCGCAACGCCCCTCAGAGCATCAAAAAACTGCCGATCTGCGCCCCATTGACCATACCACGCATGACTTACCTTTACGGCAATATTTCGAGGTACAGCGAAACAACTAGTATCCACATGATGTCTTCCGGTCCGATCACCTATGACTGGCCACAGTCCTAAATTTTCGCAGTTATCTTGGCAGATAAATGATCCATCTGCATCGACTATGTTCCGAAGGGTAAAGGCCCACTGACGAGTATTTAGAACTTTCTTGAATGATTCAATGTAGTTCGGCTCGACCCAGTTATCTTCATCAAGATAACAGATTACCTCCTCATTGACGAGAAAGGGACTTGCAGCATAGACCCTATGTCCATACCACCCCTTACCAATGTTTTCATCCAACCAAATCATCTTTTCTTGCTGAGTCAATCCAGTCCGATTGACTAGAATCTCATTGACTTTTCTATTGTGTTCGCGTCCATCCACTACAATGTAATGGACACAATCCTGCCCTCGGAGGGACATGATGCACCGCTCCAAATCATCCGTACCAGTGGTGGGGGTAATAACAGCAAAGGACGGCATACTACTTCTCCTCAACCTCGAATGGCATGGTGGGGAACGCATCCTTCACAAGGCGAGCCGTCAAATACTTGACACCCAATTTCTTACGGAGCAATCCACACAGAAGGGCTGCTTCATCCTTATGTAAGGAGATAAGTAGGGTATACAGCAACCGATGCTCTTTCTTAGGGTCCAACTTTGCGGCTCTCTTTGGGTGTCCCTTGATAAAAATGTAGAGTCGGCGCAACTCATTATTGAGAGTGGTAATCGTCAAGCCAGCAGGGTCAGGAGAAGGTTTATAATCAGGAATCTCTGAGATCTCAAACTGAATTCGTGGGTTGAATGCATAGTTCAAAAATTCCTTGAACCACACATTCTCGTTCCCGTACTTTTGGAGTACAGCAATTCGCTGTTCTCGGTTATACTTCGTATCAAACTCCGCAAAAATCTCACTGAACAACACATTGCTATACTTCGCCATACATCCTCCCTAAAAATCACTGATCGCACTGGTTAGTTCGCGCAACCCAGATGCCGCGAGGTAATTCAAAAATTCAGGTCTCGTGCCATGGGTCGTCTTGTCATAAGTATCTAGGATGGCAGTTTTGATCGATGCAGGAATACACCGCAGGTCAATCAATTCCTGGTTGCGTTTGTAATTCCTGAGCATATCCCCCACCGTACAAAACTCTTCGGGCGTCTTCGTCAACCACTCAACAACCTTCTTCTCATGGAGTGGCTTTTGTCTTCCACCGCTCACGAATACATCATCCGGTGAGAGGATGTTCGGAATACCATCCCCCGAATCTCCCCGAATGATATGATGCATCAACACGGTTACTGGAGCAACTTTCTCCTCCATTGTGCCCTTTTGGAATGGGGAGAATTGACGAACATCCGCAGGCGCCATCAATAACTGATTGAAGTCTTTGTCACCAGAAATAATCGTGACGGGTGCACCCAATCCCTGTTCATAGGTCAACACGCCGATAATATCATCCGCTTCGGCTCCTGTCACTTCCAGAACTTTATAGGGAAGGTATTGCTTGAATTCTTCCCTCAATGTATCCATACAGGTGAAGATGGATTGCCAGTTGAACGGGGAGTTGTCGCGTGACTTCTTACGATTTGCTTTATAGTGCGGGAATCGTTCCTTACGCCAATACTCTTTCGAGTCATACGCAATGACTACTTCATCCCCTTGTGTCCGGTGCTTTTTCACCTGCGACCGGATCGTGTTCAGGATCATATGACGAACCAGCTTGATATCAGCATCCTTCTGCTTTGTCATGAGCAAGAATTCGATGGTACAGGCGTATGCTATCTGTGAAAAGTCAATAAGTAACATTAGATCAATGCCCTCAGTATGATGGTTTTAGAATTCACTCTCCCTGTTACTTTCGCATCCTTGGTGGTCAAATCATCGAGGATATGCCGCAGGGCGACCTTTCCCCCATTCAACACTTGCGGCAACACCTTCTCCGGCTTCCGCAGTTTCTTCGATTGGGACTTTTCTTTACAGTAGTTGAGGATTGCACAACCCTTAACTTCAAATCCGGCATCGGTGTTAGACACATATTGGGTCAATATTCGGCTAGGAACATGATATACCCACAACGCTGACGCACCAACCACTTTCGTCGGCTCAATGGATTTCACTCGCAAGGTCTTGTCTTCCTCCATAAACTTCATCCGCTTGACTTGCATTGCAGGAGTCTTGACCTTCTTTTTCCGCGGCTTACGAGCGACAGAGGGAATCGCCGTTTTCTTCTGCAACACATCAATGATCTGACCGTAGAAAGCTTCCATCTTTCGCAATTCAACAATCGTATAGTTCTGGTACGCTTCAGATGCTTCATTCTCTTTTCTCTGCAACTTTGCATCCAATGCTGCACGATGTTCGTCTCGTTGTTTCTCGAAAAACTTCACAAGATCATGACGGTGGGTTTCGTGAAGAGGGTACAGTGACACAATTCCCTCAACATTGGGGGTGTGTTTGAAACTATCTCCAATGAACTGGTCAACCGCTGCTTCCAGGTCAGAGAAACACTTTTCATATTCGTGCCTGGAAATGGAATCTTTCGGGGTCTTTGATACCGGTACCTCTTTGGGCTTCGGCTTTTCGGCTGGCACATACTTCAACATTTGATCGACGTGAGCATTGAACCACTGCATTGATCGATCATCAAGCTTCGCGTTTCGCGTCAAGAGCCGAGCGACAAATCCCATTGTGGCTACTTGATTATCAATCTGTTCCCTTGTCGCAGGAATACCGTTCTCCCGGCAATACTGTTCCAGGTAATCATGAGAATCATCACTCTCCCGATTCTGATTGTACCAATTCAGTAAATGGCACAACTCCATCTTATCTAGATCCACAAGAATCTGAAGGGATGGTTCATCTTTTGCAATGATTCGCTGGATTCGACGGGCTTCTGTGAGTTTTTTCTTACGCACGATCAAACCTCTTATCCCAAATCACATGTTCAATTTTCGCACGAGTCGGCTTGATACCTTCATCTTCAAGGATCATCAAGGCCTGACCCACTTCAAATTTCGCGTCTCTGAGGGAAGGAAAATGGTTCGTCGCATAGCAGAACACACCGTACCCCAAAACTGGATCTCCATCAATACATGAAAACGACCAACCGTGCTTGAGAGTCTTCACAATTCGCTCAAGGAAGAATCGATCCCCCTTCATGGTGATATGACATTCAAAATCAGCCATGCTTCCCTCTCCATCCCCCCACCAATGAATCTACATTGAACGTCATGCAATGAACCCCCGTATCATGATCCTGAAATGTCCGGTTCTTAACGACATCATCAAACAAAAAATTTGTCGTAAGAAACTTAACATTACACCAATCAAGAAATGCCCCCTCTTTCCCTCGGAGACAGATAAACTCTGTTACATCATCAAACCGCAGTGAGTGTGCAATTTCACTCACTGCCATCATTTCGGGCACCGTAATGACCCCATCAATCGTCACACCTAATACCTGTTCAATATTAGGGCGCAAGATCTTATTGAAATGATCTAATTCTTCTTGTGTATGGATGGCAAAACTAAAAATGAATGTTTTGATTGGAGCCGTTTCAAACTCACGAATGGAGTCTATAGACTGACGGATGGCGGCACATTTCTTGTGCAAAATCATACCAGAATTAAACGAGTCAATCACGGTGTCTTCAAGATCAAGGAATATGTTTGGCATAATAAATCTCCCACTATGCTAGAGTATAACATAGTGGGAGCCTCCTGTCAAGCCGTATTATCCTTTCACGCATAACACCTGCCTCAACACGGCAACAACTTTGACCAGATCCTTCTGATCTTCCATCACGGCATCAATGTCCTTGTATGCCGCAGGGATTTCATCCACCACACCTGCATCCTTACGACAGACAATTCCCGCGGTCTGCTTCTCAACATCCTCCGCGGTATACAGTTCCTTTGCCTTTCCTCGTGACAACTGGCGTCCGGCACCATGCGAACAAGAGCAAAACGAATCAGAGTTTCCTAATCCCTGCACAATGTAGGACCGGGTCCCCATTGAACCAGGAATGATCCCCATATCGCCCACGCGAGCCCGTACCGCACCCTTACGAGTGACAATCACGTTCTCCCCGAAATGGTTCTCCCGTTCCGCATAGTTATGGTGACAGTTTATCATGACTTCTGGGTCAATGATACCATACTTATCACCAAAGATTACTTCTGCAATCGCCTGAAGCGTCAACTTCATCATGATCTCACGGTTCTTCATGGCGTAGGACTGTGCCCACTGCAAATCGCGCCAGTACGCATCAAACAGAGGAGTACCCTCCGGCAGATACGCCAAGTCTGGGTTTTCCAGCTTGATCATGAATTGCTGCATCAACTCCTTGGCACAGTCAATGTAATAGTTCCCGATCTTGTTTCCAATTCCACGAGAACCTGAATGCAGCATGACCCATACGTTGTTCTTTTCGTCTAAGCACACTTCGATGAAGTGGTTTCCACCACCGAGCGTACCTAACTGAGCCAGAGTCTTATCAAGCAAACCCTTCGTAACAACTTCTGGAAGTTTGCAGTACCCAGGCATCATACCATTCCAAACAACCGCATCGTCGGTTGCCGTCTTATGCTGCCCCTGCCCAACAGGAATTGCCTTTGACAAGGCAGAAAACAAGGCATCCAATGAATCCGGTAAACGATCTGCTGAGAACGGCATCTGAGCCGCCATCATTCCGCACCCAATATCCACACCAACCGCAGCCGGAACCAACGCACCCTTCGTCGCCACTACAGACCCAACGGTTGCACCCTTTCCATAGTGAACATCCGGCATAGCCGCTACATGCTTGAAGATGAATGGTAACGCAGCCGTCTGGCGCAATTGCACCTCAGACTGTAGATCTACATTCTTCGTCCAAATCTTGACCGGAACCGTTTGCTTCTCGCCCGTCAATACCTTTGAAATTCCCATAACTCCCCCTTGTTGATTCTCAATGTCCTATAAGTCTATCAAATTTCGCAGTATTTGTCAAGACCTATAACTCATTGTTTTCAAAGGGTTTTCATGAATTTTCGATAGTCTTTGAATTTTCGAGCATCATGAACCACCTGCTCGTGGTACATATCCTCGGCATAGACTTGAAATGACTTCTCAGTTGGCCATTCTCCCTCGCCACCGCACTCCTCACAATCATGTTCATGATCGAAGTTGCACCTGACGTACCCCTTACCGTCACATTCAGTGCATTGTTCGATAACCTCGGTATCAACTTCCCCTTCAAACTCACCACGCAAGTCTTCCTGATTCAGGTCAAACCACATTCCAAATGGGATTTTCCCATAAGCACTAGAAGACATAATTTTTCCTTGTCTTCTGATAGTGTTCAGAAATCCACTTCACCTGAGATTGAGTCAATTTCGGAGACACGAAACTGGTCACACTATTGAACAGCAATTCTTTACCTGTTCCATACACCTTCAAGTGTTGTCCAAATGATACCCAATCAAGCCCCAAATCTTTATCTGCTATCGCAGCCATTGATCCTACCTCCATTTATGTTTCATCACTTGCAGTTCGCGTTCAGCCCACTCCAATAATTTACGACCTTCTGGCATATCAAAGAATGCATAGTTTTTTTGGCGAATGGTCTCCGCCATACACAGAATATTGAGGTAATTCTGATCGCGTGTCATCAACTGGTTTGTAATTTTTGTTACATTCTCTTCAAGATCTTTCTTTTGGAGAGTGAGTGCCTGAATCTTCTCTGTCAAATTCTCGACCTGTGCAATACGCACCTTTTCGCAAGCGTCCTCGATAGTATCGAGTTTGTTCTCCAATTTCTCTATCGTGTTCTCCAATTGATCAATCGTCTTATATGAATCCTGAAGATCAATCCGTAGATCATGCACCATGTCTTCAAGATCATCAATTTGTTCCTCATATTGTTCAGGTGTGCAATCATCACTCATAATCTCGCACCGCAATACCAACAGGGAAAATAGGAATCCCTTCATCGCTCAAAGTCTGGTAACGCACAGTCAATGGCTCACCAACAAAGTGTTTCCAGTCCTGCCATTGCTTCCGGCGCTTTGTATAGGTACCCTTACAGCGAACATCGAATGTGCCGTCTTCATATGACCCACCAGTCCGACTCTTTGATTGACACCGGAAAATCGCAGTTCCTTCGTCCTTTCCCTTCCCTTCCTTGCATCCTACAATCGGGAATTCTGCATCGATGAAGTCCTTATACTTTTGTAACTGATTGTCCCGATACTGGAAATTATACGGTTCATCCCCACCAGAACGAACAATGGTTCCCTCATACCCATCGGCCATGAAGATGCGGTGTTTTCGCAACAACATATCTTCATTGTCAACCAGGTATGTATCCACTAACTTAATATAGGTTGAATCGACCGGGCGGTTTTCCAATCTCCATTTCAAATATCGATCCTTGAATCCTCCCTTTCCACTTGGTCGATCATAGTGCCAAAACTTCACATACTTCTTCAAAGAATCGAGGTCTGGATTTTTCTCGTCCTTGATCAGGGAAATCAATTCCTGAAAGGTGATATCCCCATGGTTATACATTTCCCCATCGAGGATTTCCCCATCCTCCATGAACGACAAAAATTCTGGGTCCATGTAGAGATTGAAATTCTTGTATTGCTTGGCTTTGCGGGACCAATAGAAAATCTTGTTACCCTTACGCTCAACTAAGCAGCGGACACCATTCAATTTTGACTGAACAAACACAGGCCACACCAAATACTTCTTACGCTCATTATACTTTTGAGCAAGCATCGGAAGAAGCTTGGTGCCTCCAACGGAAGAGTCTACCGGTTCTGTAGTCCCTTCAACAAGTTCAGGCGCTTTTTCAGAATAGTTCTTATCGTGCTGTTTCTTCCATTTCGATTCAGCTTGCAAACAGGCCTGTTCAAATGGAGTCGTCTCGTTTGCTTTTCCGATATTCTTACCCTTATGCACCTTCTCCGTAGCAGTTTGAATCTTCCCACCCAATTGACCATGTTCAATTATAATTGTAGAATGGTCAATGAATTCCTGAACGAAAACGGACCACTGCTTCACCGTTCCCTTTGAGGAAAGACCATAAAGGATAGGAAACTTTTTTGATTTTAGATTGATCGACATTGACATTATAACCTCTTAGAAAAATGTAATCAATTTCAACAGTATCGTGACCAATGCCAGCCCCAGGAAAAAGGGAATGACTTTAAATACAAGGGCTGAACCAAAATTTGACGTATGCATGATCAAACTCATTGTGAGATTGTATAATGCAGTCAATGTAATCACCACTAGGGTAAACGTATAAAATTCCATATTATCCCCTTCCGTAACGATGAACAGAAATCAGCAACTCCAACAACAACTGGTCCGCGGCTTCAGTGTCCACCTTCTCAGGAAGTGTAGACTTCGCCGACAAGCCTTCCAGTTCATCCATCAAGTTCTCCAACACCGGAGACACCTCCTTGAAATGCAGTGAACCAGACTTCACCGCCTTCAAAAATTCAGTCTCCTTCAACGGGTAGGTGAAATCACCCTCAGTGAGGATAGCTTTCACCTGAAAACCTGCACGAAACGCATGAGAGATAGCTTTCCAATCCACCCCCTGGTTCGTTTCCGCCTGCTTCGCCCGTTCGCCAAACTCCCTGATAAAATTCTCCAACATTGGAACATAGTGGTCGGTCGTCGCCGTCAAGGTCAACTTCTTTCCACATACACCGTAGAATGCACGTCCTTCCGCCTCTTGCTGACCACAATGTTCGGTCGTCGGAAATGCCCATAGCACTTCCCCCACCTTCTTTTTCGGGAAAGTCTTAAGAACATCCAACACTACCCGGGCATCCGCCAAACGGCTACCCTTGATCCCATACTTCGCCGCTTGGGTTCTCGCATAGCCCACAAAAGACGAGAGTGTTCTAGTATGGAACATATGCCGCTTAGAATGCAGCAATTCCCACTCATTCGCCGCCGTGAGCCAGGCAGACTTGGGGGCATGAAGCATGTCAAGAGCCACCGTTTCCCCCTTCTTTGCTAATTCAAAGAAGTATTGCAGAGAATACAGTTCCTTGTCCACGTCTTCAGCCGTGTTTTTCTCGTTTGAATTTTGTTTTGTATTGAAAGACAAACTCTTGGGAACCTTCCCCAAAAACATATCTCTCATACTGGGCGCAAACACTCCCTTGAAATCCATGTCGGACGTAGGGGAGTTTAGCCCGTAGAGGTGTGAGCCGAACTTCATTTCTACAATCGTTGTTCTCATCATGTTATAATTATAGCAAGTTTAGATGGGATTGTCAAGTAGAGGTAAGTGCTTGATTTTATTGAGGAATTGGTAGACCCTGAAGGTAACGCCCCGTCGTCTTCGCCATGTCATAGCGAGATTCTACTCTTGAACTAAGGGTCCAATTTGGTCCGCCTGACAGGACTCGAACCTGCATAATCCGTGGGTCGAAACCACGGTGGCTTCCAGTTGCCGTCACAGGCGGATTAGATCAGATAGTCTTTCCACGATTGCTCAAACATACAGTTATCAGGTGCACCACGAAACAAGGGGGCAATCTGTTCGTTTGTATATCCAGCCAATCCACAGCCGATACGAGTTACGAAAAACTTTTCATGAGGATGCTTTTTCGCGTATTCGATAAACTCACACACATAACCGAGAATTCTATCAAGACGTAGTGTGTTCAAAGATTCATCCTTTGTAGGGATTGCGTAGGACTGTCCTGTTCGTCCTTCCCCCACACCATACTGAGCCCCATACCAATACTTAGCAAATGCCGCCGCACCCGCCCCATGTCTCCCGGCTAAATTAGACCCAAATACGAAAATGATCTGTTGGTGTTCTCGTGGGTCTCTGCGGTCATGCTCATTATAAAATTCCATTACCGTCCCTCAAATTGGTACCCCCGGCAGGAATCGAACCTGCGTACATCACGTTAGGACCGTGAGACCTGTCCTCTAGGATACGGAGGTGTGTAGTTCTTCGCCAACAATCAACTCAACCACATCAGTATTCTGGGCAAACTTCCCATGTTTCTTACAGATAGCTTTTACAATAGTCGCCGGATTACGAGATTTAGACTTTCGTATCTGTTCCTGTACAGTCTCACGAAGTTCTCTTAGGTGCTTGGCTTCTGTTGCGGCATCTCCGAATACTAGCATGTTGTCAATCCTTCATCATCGGTTTGAACCACATCAATGCTTCGGTACATTCCTCAAACATATCTGAGGTAATCTCACCTTGCAATAACTGAATATGAAACACATTCATCAAGAATGACCACTTCTGCCAAGCAAGATCGTCACGAATTTCTTCATCCGTAAAATCCCCAGGCCCTCGCAGTTGACGCTTGATTTCAGTAAGTCTCATACATAAACTCCGGTGACTCGCAAAGGGGTATCGATCCCCGACCTCTCAGTCCCATACTTTGAGTGTGCTCTCCTGCACTTGCGAATCAATTGGTGCCCCCAACAGGATTTGAACCTGTGTTGTTCCGCTTAGAAGGCGGATGCCTCTCCAGACTAGACTATAGGGGCATTATCCTGTCACTGCAAAATACATGATTATGATTGCTACAATGAACAAAAACCCATATACCCAAACTTCCAAATAGTCAATCATAATATTCCTTTATGGAGGAGAGAGGTGGACTTGCACCACTGCCGACAATATGTCGGCCGATCCGTTTTCGAGACGGCCCCAGTTCGCTTGCCTGGTTCACTCTCCATTAGACGGATTCAATGAATAAAATATCACAATCAACATAAACAATGCCACAAGAAATATTCCGGTACCCATGATTCTCCTTTTTGGTGGAGGTGCGGGGCATTGCAGCCCCGGTCCAAAGAAACATTTGAAATAGGAACTCCATGCTACTCAATCTGAATACGCACTAAGCTGACGGATTGAGACCTCAGCTTACGGAAGGAACCACCCTGACCAGCCTGTTATTACGCTGTTTCCATACACAGGCATCTATGGAACAACGAGCAACACTTAAGCTGCCAACGCGAATTCAGATTCGACGTTTAGTTTTTGCTAATGAGATTAACGTGAGCACCAGCACTCACGGCATGACCTAGATTTCTCTTGTTTTCTCTGTCGAACTCCTTATCACCCCCGTATTTGATGTGTTCTACCCACTTCTTCTATCAATGAATATCCTTTATGACTTCGTTTTCTCTCCACTACGCCTTTATGAAATGAATTGTAGTTGAGCCCATTCTGAACACAAAATGTAGTCAAACATGGAACTTCTACAACCTCTCCACTTGGTGTTTTGAGCCGATAAGTTTTAGCGTATAGGTTATCCACTCCATTTTTCCATACACAACTTGGATTGGGATTCCTATTTGGGTTACCGCATCCCCAACTTGATCTTGTTCCTTTTGGAAATCTTATTCCTGTTACAGAACCACCCTTTTTCGATCCAGCCATTATTGCCGCTTGCAAACACTCATCGCTACTTTTTATTCCACTCAACCCTTGCCATGCGACATAATCCTGCCAATTCCCATGTTGTTCCCACAACTTCTTATGAGCAAGAGCATGTTCTTCGGGAGACAACTCCACTAAATTAGCAGGGGCATCTGTTCCACCAGCATATTTTGGAATAATGTGATGTTTATGTTTTACCATGAATCGTAATCTGTTACATCTAACTCAGTCAATGTCACCGTGTCTTCAATCTTTACCACAACCCCAATTGACGTTGGAGTGATATGATACGTGAATGCTCCACCAATCGCTCCCGTCCTCGCAAGACCATTGTTCTCTAAGCGTTGAATAATCTTGGTTTGCTTCTTGATAAAACGATCAACCTGTTTAGATTGTTTGGTGGTCAATATAATCAACGGCGCATTTTCTTTCATCATCATCCTATGGCGGAAGAGGGAGGTCTTGATCCCCAATGCCAGGAATTAGCTGGCATCCCATCGCCTTCCAAGCGAGTCTGGCGTCCTCACCAGTTCCTCTTCCAGTTCTATGGCGGAGAGCGGAGGGCTTGCACCCCAACGGGTTTTTACGCCGTCAATCCGCTTTCAAGGCGGTTCCGGTACGCTTGTCCGGTTCACTCTCCATATTTTTCATGAAATCAAAATCTTGTATTTCTTCGTTTGTCCATTCATCATGGTGGAGGTCATAAGACTTAAGAGGTTCCACCAGGTTGAGCTTCTTCATCTTTCGTGCAGTCCGCCACACTTTCCAAGTCTCAAGAATAAACTGACACTTCCGCTTCACTCCATATCGTATCCAATATTTTATCGCATGATAAAATCTACTACAAAAATCCCGTAAAATACGGTTCCATAACATCCATTTTGGTAGTGAAGGAATATCAACGAATTCTGGATGCTTGATAGACCCAATTAACAACCATGTGTTATCACTCTGCTGTATCAGCAAACAATGACCATCAAGGGCATACTTCTTCGCTTTCCATTTCGTAATCAACCTATGAGACAATAATTCTTCGGTAGTATTGAATTCAAATTCCTTCCGTAACGAGGGCAAATCTATAAAATATGGCATATACACATAGAATTTATTTCTCATCACATCTCCATATATTGGTGCTCCCACCGGGTATCGATCCCGGTCCTCTAGATTGAGAATCTAGCGACCTAGCCAGTAGTCGATGGGAGCAAATTCAAATTCATATCAAATACAGTTGTGAGCCACAGTGGTTTAGGCTCAACTCCCCGATAAAACAAGACCACTGCCGACATGGGGTATTCTTTATTCACCAATTTCATTAAACTTCCACCGGTTGTCCACACATCATCTGCATACAAAATACAAGAAGATTCTTCAGATCGATACTGATACAAGGCTTCAGCAAACTTCCATCCGCCACGAGGAATTCCGATCACGGTTCTGAATCGTAACTTGGGGGCAACCAATGCAGCGATTGCAGCCCAATCGTCAGAAGTCAATGCGTCACAATCAATCTTGAAATTTGATTTCTTCCCTGATGCTAATGTAAAATCCCCATGATTGAAAAGATTCATTACATCCTCATAATATTGGTGGAACGGGTGGGAGTCGAACCCACGTATTCTTGGTTAAGAGCCAAGACTGAATGCCTCTCCAGTCACCGTTCCGTTATGGTGTCCCTGGTTGGATTTAAACCAACGTTCTCCGGTTTCGCAAACCGGCGTGTTATTCAGGCTTCACTACAGGGACGTAATTGGTGCACGGTGTTGGTACTGCCCCAACTTAGTCCACTTTGTAGGAGTGGTGCATATCTTTCCTGCCCACCGTGCGTTCTATTCTGGAGCCCCTTGTTGGACTTGCACCAACCGTTTCCACTTTACCAAAGTGGCGTGTCAACTACCTCTACTTAAGGGGCATATTGTAGTAGGAAGAACCATAGCCGGGGTTCTGTTCTATTCCATCATTTCTCTAGGAATATCATTACTGATACCCTCAAGCCACCTACCCGTCAACATCATGAGAGCGTCACTTGTTCGTTGACCTATTTGGTGTTGCACCACGTAGAGATTGTTCGTATCACCTCCCCATACTCTGAGCCTGATATGAGCAGTCTCGTATTATGAGTATGGTTCCTCGTCTCTTTAACTCTAATCCTCAGGTTACCCTGGGTGGCCGTTAGCCACTACGCTGCTCTTGGTGCCCCGAACTTCCTCTAGTGCATCAGTCACTAGCGATGGATCGTTCTTCCTACATTCTCCTTTCTATCTTGGTACCATCGGTGGGATTTGAACCCACACTTGACTACTTTTGAGGTAGCTGACTCTGCCGTTGGTCTACGATGGCATTAGTATCTTGGTACCGCTGGTGGGATTTGAACCCACACTACACAGGGTTTAAGCCTGGTGACTCTGCCGTTGGTCTACAGCGGCATATGGAGCCCAACACCGGACTTGCGCCGGTCTCTTCCGCTTACGAAACGGATGCATCGCTCTCAATGCTTGTCGGGCATTATAACATATCTCAGATACAAAAGTCAACAACTATTTGGTGCCGCCGGTAGGAATCGAACCCACCTGAATCCGGTTAAAAGCCGGGAGCATAGCCACTCTGCCACGACGGCGCTATATTGGTCTGGATGGTGGGATTTGAACCCACAATTTCTCCGATCCGAACGGAGAGGAGTAGCCAGGTTCTCCTACATCCAGGTTCTTAGTTTTCAATAACAGTATGCTTTTTCAGTTCAATATAAAACGATCTCTCAAGTCTAAACACTTTTCCTGCTGGTGCTGTCATTGGTTGCACAGAACATAATTCTTTAGCGATCACTGCCGGGTACGCTGTTCGCACGATATCAATAATACGATTCCGATTTTCCTGAGTATTCGGTTTTCCAATAAACTGAGATAAACTATCTGCCAGGTATTCTGGTGCTGGTTCTGGTGCTGGTGCCTGGTCACTAAGAACTTTTACAGGGTTCAGTATGACCGCGCCAACTGTGCCGATCAACACTTTCAGAAATGTTCGTCTATTCATACATGCCTCATAATAATTGGAGCGACCACCGGATTCTGCCACCGGGACTACGGGTTGGAAGCCCATCGTTTTGCTTCTAAACTATGGTCGCATATTCAATTTTTGGAGCGGATGGCGGGAGTCGAACCCGCGTGATCTTCGTTGGCAACGAAGCACATAACCGTTCTGTCACATCCGCATATGCAATTGGCGCGGTCTCGGAGAATCGAACTCCGGTGTCTCCCTCTTCAGGGGAGTGCTTTACCAACTAAGCTAAGACCGCATAAATGGCTGGAGATGAAGGAGTCGAACCTTCCTAGCCGGTTTCAGAGACCGGTGCATTGCCGCTTTGCTAATCTCCATCTTTTCTAAGTGGTATCACAAATGGATTATCATTGACCTTTCTTAATCTTTTCTTCAGTCTCAATAAATGCCGCGTAGCAATTTGTTCTGTAACAATATCACTGAATTTCTCGATATCAGCTTCTAGTATTATCCTGGTCCTGGTTTCCATAATCAACTTCCGTTATACCACCAAATTCTCTTTCGTACTTCTTCCAACGAAATCGGTGCCCAATCCGTATGCTCGACACAGACACATTGATACCAAGGATCAGGTATCACATTCGCGTGTGTGTGCCCATGCACATTCGCTTTGAATCGTCCTTTACTCTCAGGATGCACTGGAATATGTGAGAGTAGCATATGATCTAACACATGGTACGCTCTGATATCCCGAAAATGCTTCAGATAATCTTTCAAACTGAAGATGTCATGGTTCCCTTTGATTAGAACCTTGTCACCATTCAATCGGCTGAGTGTCGCCAGGTTCTTGCGAGCGATAACAACATCACCTAGATGATAGACTTTATCGTTCGGTCGCACGACCTTGTTCCAACGCTCAACCATCACCTCATCCATTTCTTCGGGAGTTTCCCAAGGTCTCAGCTTGGTGCCATCATTCCGAAGAAACTTGCACATTCCAGCATGACCGAAATGCGTGTCTGCTGTCAGAAAAATATTCATTTCGGATGCAACCCAAACACTTTCATTTCACGATATTCATCTTCCGTTCCATCAAAAAGAGAAACAGGACGATGATTACAAAATTGGCATCGTGAATTCACATGAACCGCACCGACTACATTCAATTCACTAATCCACCCACATCCACGACAACCAAACCAATGCATAATATTACTTTGCATATTATTCCTTGGAAGCCCCACAGGGATTTGAACCCCGACCAATTGATTCAAAGTCAATTGTGCTGCCAGTTACACCATAGGGCTATGTATCTTTGCAATAATCTGTGCATCGATCTCCCGGCGAATCTCATTTGCAGCAAACCAATACAATTGGTGTTCTGCTGTGAGGAGATGCAACTTATATCGATATTTTCCACGGTTCTTCTTTCTCATAATAATATCCTAATGGCGGAAGGTGAAGGATTTGAACCTTCGTGGGTGTTACCCCGCATCCCTTAGCAGGGGAGCCGAATTAGCCTCTCTCGCAACCTTCCAAAAATCTTTTTTGTGGTGCTTCGCCCCGTTCACAACTGGACTAACGGGGGTGTGCATTATCCAGCTTCCCTCTCTTCCACAACACCACTGAAGAGACTGTGCCTCTTGGAGTCGCCGGAGGGATTTGCACCCCCGTCATGCCGCTTTGCAGGCGGCTGCCTCGCTACTCGGCCACGGCGACATTAAAACAATATACTCCAACCAACAACAAAGTAGACTTTATGTGACGCGAAAGTGTTTCCGGCATTGAACCACACTTCGCCATGCTCAAGTAACCACAACATAATGGGCTGGAGGAGGCTGGATTTGCACCAGTCCATACGAATGTATGCATCACCCTCGTATGTCTAGATTTCCCTTCTAGCCGTCCTCCACTCTATTTGGCGCCCATGATGGGATTTGAACCCACGATCTTTTGCGTGACAAGCAAACGGGGACTCCAGGCTCCCCTACACAGGCATAAATCTTTTTTACGCTGGAACCGCATAACGGTTCCGTATGCTCCACTAGCACATGGCTAGCAAGTTTCTTCAATCCCAAGAGAAGAGTAGAAGGCTTTCACTTCGTTCGCAAAGTATCCGTATACTCACCTTCCACTATTCTTTGGATGCCGGCCACACGGGCTGTTGCCTGTTGCCGGCTCTATCTCACAGATTTGCGGCCGCCCCCATGAGACAGCGTAATATGGTGGTGAGAGACTTTCTACTTTCGTTTTACCTCATGCAACGAGGTGTCCGTAGCTCGCCCCTCACCAAACTGGTGGATAGCCAGAGAGTCGAACTCTGCGAGAATTAACGACGGTGTTACAGACCGCCCCGCCTCCGTAACGGTTTAGCTACCCCTATATCAAAAATTGGTGGGGTCTCTTATAGAGCGATCACAACCCCCTCTCGCTTTAGCTGAAACTTTTAGAGCGTCAGTCAGCCATCTTCGCTATCAGGTGCCTAGGTCCTCAGTTATTCCCCGGCAGGGAGGACTCCACGATAATTGCCGGGCCAGATGTTCCCATGTCTGCACCTGTTGGGGAACCCACGAATCGATCCGGTCCTCTTGGGAGCGGAAAATCTAGGGGTCAGTGATTTTAGTGGTCCCACCCCCAAGCCCCACCCTGCACTCCGTTCTCCGTCGCAAGGACCATGAACTTGCACAGGTCAGAGAATCTTAAGCTTCTCCGATAGGAAACCTTTGTTATGGCAGTGTTTCGTCTGCCTTAGTGCAGTCTTCCCTTTTACAAGAATGGAATCAACCCAGTGGTCAGCTTCCCTGCACATTCTATTTCTTTGAGTGCGAAAGGTGAACTAGAGGTTCCTCGTTCAGCTTCCTGAAAGATTAGCCAACCTTGCTGGCATCTCTTTCCTTCAGCACCGGACCGTATTTCTTCCCTCGGTGCCTGTGTCGCTTTGGGCGCGGTTATCACTCTATAGTGGCCGCAGCAAGTTACCCGCCGTTCTTGTCGCATTGGGGCGCTTGCCTCACCCCGCCGATTTTATTGTAGGATCGCCCGTGCTGCGCGGGTTCTGATCAGTGTTTTCCCCATGAATCGTATACTATTCATGGGCACTATTGGGTGCTACCCCAATTACATCCTACAATATTTACTCAAACTCTTTTGTCTATCAAGCGACAGATTCGCCTCTAGGCGCTTTATTGATCCGATTGGGATCGCTTATTCTGTCGCTCATTCATCATATTAAGAGTATAACAGACTCATTCTATCCTGTCAAGGGTCTTTTTGCACTTTTTTCAAAAATATTTTTCTCAATACTTTCAAGCACTTAGAAATCGTCCCTTTTCGCTATAGGGGATTATCCTCTTATCCAAAAACACCGCCTATAAGCCGGTTTTGACCGTTTTTCGAGCATCCTATATGGTACACCCGTATGGAATCGAACCATATCAAGCCGGTAATCTGCCGGGAAGGACTTATAAGGTCCTCTTGCCTCCAAGGCGCGGGTGCATCTATTTGGTGCCTGTGAGAGGATTTGAACCTCTACTTCACGGCTTCTAAGACCGTTGACTCTGCCGTTGGTCTACACAGGCATAGTTGGTGCCGGTAGAAGGAATTGCACCTTCTCAGAATGACTTATGAAATCATCTGGCTTCGCTTGTGCTTACCGGCTATTGTTATACCGCTTTAGCCCTTCACTTATCTTTTGTTTATAATCATCAGAAAGTGTTTTACCTTTATTCCAAGGAATGCGGCCTTTCTGTGATTCACTCATCTTTCTCTTCGTTTCTTCAGAATGACGTTTGCCTATGAATCCATTCTTCATCAAACCATTTCGCCATGCTTCTATTGACTTTTCAGAACATATTCGTTTTGTTTTTTCCGTGTGGGTCTTACCTAAAAAAGGTCGTGCTTTCTTGCCGCCTGCCGACTGAAGGGCTTTCCATTGTTCAGGTGTTTTTACATTATTCGCATAATCCCACCCACCAAACCCACCTTGCTTGAGATTATAGGTATGTGGTCCCAAAACTACTAACTCTTTTTCCTTCTGAAACATTTCCTCAGAAGTATTTGCTTCAAACAGGATTTCCCTAATGAAGTTATTAGCACCATACTTCTCAATGGCTCGTTTGAGAAGAGTTCCTGACCCCAGGTACCCATCATCACGATCTTGTGTTTGGTGAGAGCCAATGTAAAACTTTCCATTCACTAAGTTTGTTGTTTTATAGACCAAATAGAGCATATTAGTACCTCCTATGCGCTATTTAGTCTTATGTAGCGGGCCACCGGAGTTGCACCGGGAACATAAGGTTATGGGCCTTATCGGGTCACTGTCCCCTGCCACCCGCAAACTTGGTGCCTCTGGTAGGATTTGAACCTTCACTAAACAGGCTCTCGACCTGCCGACTCTGCCAATTGGTCTACAGAGGCAATATCATGGACAGAGTATTCTACCACTTGAACTACTAGCAGTGTGTAGCTGCTAACCAGGGCATTGAAACCTGGATCTCTCCGCTTATTGGTCTAGGCGACAGGATTCGCACCTGCATGGTCCCCGCCCCAAACGGGGTGGTCCACTCTTGACCCACGCCTAGATATTTGGCGCTCCCTACGGGTATCGATCCCGTTCCTGAAGCTTGAAAGGCTTCCGACCTAGCCAGTAGTCGAAGGGAGCATATTCAATTTTGGTGGACCGACCGGGCTTCGCTCCCGGCTCTCAACATTGCAAGTGTTGTGTTTTCCTGAATAAACTATCAGCCCATATTTGGTGGAGGTTGGCGGTTCTGCCCCGCCGACTTCTCGGTGCAAGCGAGATGGTTTCCTAATTAGCCTAAACCCCCATATTTTCTTTTAGCCCGTTCATTACTTCCACCTAAGCTTGGAAGACTGCCCTCACGGCAGCGAACGGAGCCTGCTTACCGGCTTGGGGTGATTGTGAGTAGCACTAGCCCTTTATCGGCTACGGTACATCTCACGCCCCAAACCTACATATTTTTGTTATCCTTTTACCCCGCCGTGTATAACGGGAACCGTATTAGGAGTTAGGAAAGGATAACTCTCTTGGGGTGTCTGGTGGGCCAACGCACCCACATACCCAGGGCCACAACCTGGTACCTTACTCTTAGGTTACAGACACAATCGATCTGGGTCCACGTAGGAGCCAGAAACTTTGGGATTCTTGTAAGGATGCATCAAGCTGGAGCCCATTGAGGGAATCGAACCCCCTTATCCGAGGTACAAACTCGGCGCATCACCATTTATGCTTAACGGGCTAAAAACTCTTTCCTTCTTTGTACCTAACTCTACGAAAATGCCTACCCTTACCAATGTTCCTAGTCTTGTATGTTGGTGTCAACCCGTGACAATTGAGGCACAGCAATCTAGTATTTTTCACAGAATCATTATCACTGTTACCGTCATCATGCTCAACATCTAAGGGAATAGGAACTCCATTCCATTCTTTCAATCCACACTGTTGACATTGATACCCTCGCTCCTCTATCAGGTATTTGCGAAGAGTCTGAGGATTAAGGGATACGCATGTTCCCGCTAACCAAGATTTACGCATCTCCACAAAATCTTTTCTATACGCCATATTGATCTTACCAACAAGTTTCTGTTGACAACGGATGCAGGATTTCTGCGTGTCCTCCCCTTACAGGCGACTGGGCTACCTGCACAACCCCTGGTACCTTGGAGTCTGCTTGGTGTTTACATCAATCCGTTATGTCAATTCTGCCGTCCAATACAAATAATCACGCCAGGTCTCTGGCATTGTTCGCAATCCAATCGTGACCGTCACGACCTGCGCCCACTGAGGCTGCTTCGGCTTGCGAATCAACTTCATCCTCGCCTGTTCCGGTGTGCGTCCCGCCTTGCGGGAATTACAATCCACACACGCCGTCACAATGTTGTCCCAGGACTTCACGCCACCCTGAGTCACTGGCTTGACGTGATCGAACGTCAACTCTTCTGATTTAAACTTCTCTCCGCAATACTGACATGACCAGTTATCCCTAGTGAAGATATTCAATCGCGTAAACTTCACCGGAATTTTACGCTTCAATCTCACCGGCATCAACATACGGATAACCGATGGGATCTTCATCGTGAAAGAGATCGAATGAATTTCTTCGTTATGTTCCTCAATCACTTCTACCTTACCACTCCATAAAAGAGTAATGGCTCGTTGCCAGGTTACAATTTGTAGTGGTTCATAATGTGCATTAAGAACTAGCGTATGATTCATGATGCATCCCTTTTTTACAATTGTCAAAATGGTACCGCTTCATCCCAGGTATCCCACCAACTTTATGACAATTTGGGCATTCTATTCGCTTTTGTGCTTTGCCCCTCATTCGTTCAGATTTCCTCAAATTTCTCTCTAACGAATGCTTTACTCCCCTCAATGTATCAGAAATCTTTTTTCTCGATTCTTCCGAAAATGTCTTTCCTAATCGATATGAATTTCCCTGGATTCTTTCTGCTTGAGCTTGCCTCCGTTCCGGTGTATGAGGAGGCATTTTCTTTCCTTTAGCATGTTGGTTGCCCTTCATATACTCAGAAGCAACCATTCTCTGAACATCGCCTTTACTTATCTTACCTGACATCATCAATGCTGCTAAACGATCATACTCACTTCCATTCAATTCATAGAGTAGTTCATGTGCCTGTATATGTTGTTCCAGGGTCAACCAAACCACATTATCTGACGCATTGTAATCCCTATCGTATCTAGTCACATTCGGATTGATTCTACTTTTCCATTCATGAAATGGAATTACATGATGTTTATACATTCACACTCTTATAAATGGCATGCCAGCGAGGAATCGAACCCCGGTCTTCTAGTTTGGAGCTAGAAATGTTCCCACTACACCACCAGCATATTAATGGCTCCGGTCCCAGGGATCGAACCTGGCTCGTTCTCCGTTAACAGCGGAGCGCACTCACCCTGAATGCTAGACCGGAATACACTCTATTCAATTTTGGTACGCCCTCATGGTACTGCCCCATGTACTCCCGCTAATCAGGCGAGCGCCTCACTTTTTGGCCTAGAGCGTATAATCTTTGGTGGAGCCATACGGAATCGCACCGTAATTTCCACGTTGCCGACGTGGTATAATCCTTTTATATCATGGCCCCTTATAAACAAAAAGCCGAAGGGTTTGTCTCCCCTTCGGCTCTACTTTCTCTCTTCTCCCCTTGTAACATCGGGGAGTGATGCTACAAGTTCTTATGTATTTGCCTGTTCAATATTACCGAGAAACAAATGCCATGCCGCTGGATACACGGGTGACATACTATCTAGTGTCCCTTTAGTTTCTTGATAACGGCTTCGTGAATCCATAACTCCCTACTACTTGCTCGATGATGTTTAAGAGTATAACACAGTTTCTTGTCCCTGTCAAGAGTATTTATACAACTTTTTTCTCAAAACCAGGTTTTTTGAAAATTTTTTTATCCTGGTATACTTCCTACTTCCGTTCCTCAGGTCCTCCACAATAGATACACGTATCATGGGGAGGATCATCTAGATCATTATAAAGACAAATCCCCACAGGTGACGTAGGACATTTCCAATTGTAATAGTCTGCAATACTCTTCATCCCCAAATGGTTATTCACTGAACAATGCTCACGCAAATGGGCAAAAATATCACGTTCAATCTGGCGCCTGGCTCTCAGTAGATCTTGCATTTTTTCCTGAGGTGTCATATGCACTCCCTAAAATGCTCATTCAACAATGCCGAATCCTCTTTCGGTCTAGACTTCAAATTCAACGACACACTCCGACCAAAAGCCTCCCATTTGCCATCCCTAACCAATGCAAACCCGGCACTCACCGATTCATGATCCCGACCAAACTTCTGGACCGTACTATGATTGATCGTCTCGCGGAACAACAGCGGTACCTCTTCACCCAATTCATTTCTAACGACCACATATTTCATGATGCCCTCTTGATTTCATTGAGGAGTGATTTTGCTTCTGACAACTTCCTCTTTATTTGAACAATAGTCGCAACAGAATCTTTTGACGAACCATCCAACCCTTTTTTAGATTCTCCCGATATTCTTCATCCATCACTTTGCCGTTGACCAGGACTTTATAGAAGTCCACTTGCTTAGGCGACGGCGCATTCGGTCCAACCATCACAAAAGAAAACCCATCTGTTTTTCCCTGCGCCTGGTCCTGAACCGTCTCAAGATTTCGTCCTAGTGCTTCGCTCAACATCCCCATGTTGTTATCCCCTTTCTTCATCATATTAAGA